>WBZP01005227.1_pt1 | contig 10359 bp, 7 predicted proteins | sample 5204301 | NCBI WGS metagenome assembly WBZP01 (sample SAMN12412401, study PRJNA552823) | activated sludge metagenome | isolation source: activated sludge from nitrification reactor of wastewater treatment plant... | place: USA: Pennsylvania | collected 2017 | reverse complement strand
CGTGGCGGCCGGGCCCTGGGGCTCACGTCCCTCCCGGCCCGTCGGCGCCTCGGTGCCCCTCGTGGCCACCCGGCACGCCGTCGTCGTGCTCGAGCGGCCCCCGGACTGGAGCGATCCCGCCACCGTCTGGCTCGACATCGCCCACGGCTGGTACTACAAGCCGGAAGGGCCCCGGGGCCTTCTCGTCGGAGGCATGCCGATCGACGCCGAGCGGAGCGTCGATCCCGATGCCTACACTGAGGCGCCGACGTTCGACGAGATCGAGGAGCACGCGGCGGCCGCGGTTGCCCGCTTCCCGATCCTCTCCCATGCCGTCGCCCGGGGCGGGTGGGCGGGCGTCTACGACGTGACGCCCGACGGCCAACCGGTGATCGACGTCGTCGACGACGTGCCCGGGCTCGTCCTGGCCTTCGGGTTCAGCGGCCACGGCTTCAAGCTCGCCCCGGCGGTGGGGCTGGCCGTGAGCCAACTCGTGACCGACGGGAAGTGTGCGGCGTACGATCTCCGACCGTTGCGGCGGACCCGGTTCGAGGAGGCCGCCGCGACCCGTGGCGCGTACGCCTACAGCATCGTGGGTTGAGGCGCGCCGCGGCCGTCGCTCACCGTGCGGTCCCCCTTCTCCGCGAACGCTCGTGGGCGGCGAGCGCGCGGTCGACGAAGAGCGTGGCGAGGCCCAGCGACCGGCGGTAGTCGAGGGCGGCGGCGACGCGCGCCCTGTCGACGTGGCGGAGGACCTCGGGACTCGACGCCGCCAGATCGCGGAACGGAACCCCGCGCGCGACCGCCTCGCGCGACAGGCGCAGCACCAGGGCATGCGCGCGATCACGGCCGACCTTCGAGGCGAGGGCCATCATCAGGGCCTCCGACAGCACCACTCCGCCGCTGCGGTCGAGGTTCCTGAGCATGTTGTCGGGCTTGACCACGAGAGTCCGCAGGACGCGCTCGAGGAGCGTCAGCTGGGCCCCGAGGAGGAGGCAGACCTCGGCCGGGAAGGACCAGGACGTCTCGCCCTGGCGATGGTCGTCCTCCCCCTCGCAGTGCACGTACTCGAAGGCGAGCGGCATGCGCGCCCGCAGGAGACGGCCCAGGAGCACCACGGAGCCCGAGGCGACGGGGTTCAGCTTGTGCGGCATCGCCGTGCTTCCGATCTTGCCCTCGGCGAACTCGGTCGCCTCGTCCACCTCGGTCTGCTGCATGTTGTAGACGTTCTGCGCGACCTTCGCGAGGGTGGCCGAGAGCAGGCCGAGGACGACGAAGAACTCCGCGAATCGGTCGCCGGCGGTCTTCGTCGGGATGCGGGGCACGCCCAGCCCGAGCCGCTTCATCAGTGCGCCCTGGACCCGCAGGCCGTCGTGTCCGAGCGCGGCCAGGGTGCCGACCGCCCCGCCGAGCTCGCCGACGAGGACGCGCGGCCGGCTCGCTTCGAGCCGCTCCCGCTGTCGCAGGAGCTCGTCGAGCCAGACCGCGGCCCGGTAGCCGAACGTGACCGGCAGGGCGTGCTGGCCGTGGGTGCGGCCGGCCATCACCGTGGCGCGGTGGCGGCGCGCGATTCCGGCCAGAGCGTCGGCCACCGCGTCGACCCCGCTCTGGGCGACGTCGTAGCTGTCCTTGATTTGCAGGGCCGTGCCGGTGTCGAAGATGTTCTTCGCGGTGGTCCCCCAGTGCACCCAGCGCGCGGCCGACGGGCGGAGCCGGGCGCGCAGGGCGTCGACGAGCGGCATCACCGGATTCCACGTCCGGTCGAAGTCCCGCTTCATGGCCGCGAGGTCGATTCGCTCGACCCGGGCCTCGCGCGCGATCTCACGCGCCGCGCGCCGGGGAACGAGCCCGAGGTCGGCCTGGGCCGCCGCGAGCGCCGCCTCCACGTCCAGCCAGCGCTGGATCGTGGCACGATCGTCCCAGATCGCCCGCATCGCGGGCGACCCGTAGCGGTCGCGGTAGTAGAACGAGTCGAAGGCGCTCGCGGCCATCGGGGCCGCCTAGAACGTCACTTTCGCGCCGAGCTGGACGCGCCGCTGCTGGTACGCGCCGGTTCCCGGGAACTCGTCCGGCAGTGGAAGCGTCGGGTTGCCCGCCGCATCGGTCGCGACAACGCGGTTCACGCTCGCCACGTTGTTCACGTTGAGGAGGTTCTTCGCTTCGGCAAACAGCTCCGCGCGCACGCGCCCGCGGAGGGGCAAGAAGCGCGAGTAGCGCGCGTCGAGGTTCAGCACCCGCCCGAGCCGCCCCGAGTTGCGCGCGACTCCCAGGGGCCGGTCGTTCTGCACGCCGTCCCGGTTCAGGTCCTGGTTGCTGCGGATGTTGAACGGCAGCCCGCTGTTCCACTGCAGTACCAGAGCGAGCTGGTTGTGGTTCGCGAGGCCGGCGAGGAACCCGCTCCCGTCGACCTGTGGCGCCAGGAGGGAAGACGCCACGAAGGTGTGGGTCTGGTTGAAGGGGACGACCCCCTCGTCATACGCCAGGTTGCCGGGGATCGAGATCCGGTCGTCGCCGCTGCCGACGACGTACGCTCCGGTGAGGGGCGCGTCGTCCTTGCCCTTCGCCCAGGTGTAGCTCGCCTGGAACTGGACGCCGTGGCTCAGGCGCTTGTTCAGGGACACCGTGAGCGCGTCGTAGCGGCCGTGGCCGATCGAGCGGAACGTGTCGACGTGGTCGAACGTCGGATCGACCCGGGTCGCCGCGCTCACCGTCCCCGAAAAGACCGGCCGCCCGTCGGCGAGGACGGTCCCGGTGGGGACGAGGTTGGTGTCGACGAGGACCGGCAGGGCCCGCCCGGTCGAGTTCACGTAGCCGACCGCCACGGACAGGTCCTCGCCGAGGGCGCGCTCGAGCTGCACGTTGCTGAGCCAGGCGTGCTGGGTGCTGAAGGCGGGATCGACGGTCACGATGCTCTGCCGGGGCCTCACGAAGCCGGCCGGCAGGTCGGTGAGCGTCTGGGGGTAGGCCGGGGCGCCGGCCGCGCTCGGCGACAGGTTCACCGTGAGGGAGCGCGGGTCGCCGTTCCGCTGGATGGCGTCCTCGTAGAAGTTCAGGAGCGGGGGTTCGTAGCTGAGGCCGGTCGACGCGCGCAGGACCGTCCGCGCGCTGGCGTCGAGCGTCCACGAGAACCCGATCCGCGGGCCGAAGTTGTTCTTGTCGACGCGGAAGCTGGCCGAAGCCGGGTTGGCCGCGAAGGGCCGCGAGTCGGGGACGACGAACACGTCGTACCGCACGCCGTAGAGCAGCTTGAAGCGGGAGCTCACCCGGAAATCGTCCTGCACGAAGCCGCTCGCGAACGTCGACTGGTAGCTCACCGCCGGGTCGCCGAGGTCCTGGGTGAAGGTCGAGTACGCCCGGGGGTTCGAGCCGTTCGCGGTCGCCTGGTAGGCGGCCACCGAGGCGAACGTGTAGAGCCGGCGCAGGACGTTCACGCGCGAGTCGTCGATCCGCTGGACGTCGAAGCCCACCTTGAGGCTGTGGCGCCCGCGGGTCCAGGACAGGCTGTCGAGCACCTGCCAGATCTTCTGCTCGAACGCGAAGCCCGCGCTCTCCTGCGCGTTGTAGAACGGGCCGCCGAAGTTGGCGGCGCCGTTGACCACCACGGCCACCGCGTCCGAGGCCCCCGCGCTCGCCACCCGCGACTGGCTCCGCCGCGCGAACTGGACGCGCAGCTCGTTGACGGCCCGCGAGCCCACGCTCGTGACGAGCTGCGTGGAGGCCGAGTCCATCCGGTCGGCGAAGTCCGTCGCGCGCTCGAGCGTGTTGAGGCCGCCGCCGATGTTGTAGGGCGAGGCGTTCCTGAAGTAGAGGTACCGGGCCGACAGCTTGTTGCGCGAGCCCAGCTGGTAGTCCGTCTTCGCGAGCACGAAGGTCACTCCCTGCGCGGCCGGCACGACTCCCGGCACCGCCTGCGCGGCCAGGCCGAGCGCCGCCGCGTTCGCCGGGGAGACCGTGATCACGCGGTCGGCCGACAGGTCGCGATCGAGGTGCTCGAAGCCGAGGTAGAAGTGCCAGCGGTCCTTCACGATCGGTCCGCCCAGGGCGGCCGTGTAGTCGTTCGCGCGGTCGTCCGGCTTCGGCGCGTTCGGCGAAAGGAAGAAGGGGCGGCTCACGAGCCCCCGGCGGAGGAGACGGTAGCTGGCCGAGCCGTGGAAGTCGTTGGTGCCCGAGGGCGTCACGGCGTTGAACACCATGCCCGTGGTCTGGCCGAACTCGGGAGCGAAGCCATTGGTGACCACCTCGATCTCGCCGACCACCACCTCCGACACGGGCAGGAGCCGGAGGCCGGCCCGGTCCTTCTGCGTGTTCGTGTTGCCGTCGATCTGGAAGTTCGTGTGCATCTGCGAGCCGTTCGCGTTCAGGCGGGGCACCCCGAACTCGAGGTTCTCGTAGCCGGTGACGTTCGGCTGAATGAGGGCGAAGTTGTACGGGTTGCGGGATACAAGGGGCAGGTTGCGCACCTCCTCCTCGGTGATCGTTCGTCCGAGGTCGATCTTGCCGGGCTGGGCGATCGGAGCGTCGCCCGAGACGGTGACCACCTCGCTAATCCCGCCCACCTCGAGGCCCAGGGCCAGGACCGCCGTCTCCCCGGCCGACAGCCGCAGGCCCGTTCGCTCGAGGGGCTTGAACCCGTGGGCCTCCACCCGGACCCGGTAGACGCCGAGCGGCAGGGCGACGGCGCTGAAGCTGCCGTCGGCCGCCGTCGTCAGCGCGCGGGCCGCTCCGGTTCCGAGATTCGCCACGCTCACGGCAGCGGCCGCGACGGGAGCGCCGTTCGGATCGCGGACGACGCCTTCGACGGATGCGTCGACGGCCTGGGACTGCGCGAAGACCGGCGCGGAGAGGGTGAAGGCCGCGGCGGCCACGAGAACGGTGCGCAAGGGAGTCATGGTCGTCTCCTTCGAGTGGCGGGCCCGAGGCGCCGCCGGTGGTCCACGTCTGCGAACGCGAGGGTCTCCATCCTGTCGACCATGCCGCCGGTCCGCGACGGCCGCGCACCGCTCCGCCCCGTCACTTCCGCCCCCGCCGTGAGGCGAGCGCACGCTCCAGGCCGCGCACGACGCGCGGCAGGTCGCGGGCGAGGGCGGCGTCGAGCGCGTCCGCTCCCGACCAGGCGCGCCGCTCGCGCTCGTCGGGGTCGGGCTTCTTCAGGATGGCGGCCGCGCCCTCGTCGAGGGCCTCGGCCGCGTCCTCGAGAGTGCCCTTGCGCGTGAAGAAGGCGATCGGCACGGCGGGTCTCTCCTCGCGGATCCGTCGCGCGAGCCGCAGGCCCCCCTCGGGCGTCTGGCGCAGCCGGCGCAGGACGCGGCCGAGCTGCGCCTTCGCCTCGAGGAACCGGGCCCACGCTTCCGCCAGCTCGCCCCGCTCGGCCTCGGTGCTCGGCGACCCCTCCGCGAAGTAGAGGTCGAGCACGAACACGTCGGGGGAGCCGAGGCCTCTCGCGCTCAGATCGGCGAGGGCCGCCTCGAGGGTCGTGCCGCCGGCCACGTGGAAGCGGCTGCCGAGGAGGTGCCGGAACCGCCGCACCTCCTCGGGGTCGTCGTCGACGAAGCACAGGGTCTCGGGCGGCATCTCAGCGGGCCAGCGTCGCGGTCGCCGTCGTCGGCGCGCCGAGTCCGAGCGACGAGACGTCCATGAAGTACACCTCCAGCCGCCGCGAGCCGTGCGCGGCGTCGCGGCCGGAGGCGAACACGAGCGTGCGCCCGTCGGGAGAGAAGGCGGGGAAGCCGTCGAACGCGTCGTTCCACGTGAGCCGGCGGCTCTCGCCGGTCTCGAGATCGCCGAGGAACAGCTCGAAGTTCCCCGGGGGCAGGAGCCGCACGTAGGCGAAGTGCCGGCCGTCCGGCGCCGGATGCGGCGCCCAGTTCGTGCCCGGGTCGTGCGTGACCTGGCGCAGGCCGGTTCCGTCGTGGCGGATCGTGAAGATCGTCATCGGGCGGCCGCGTACGCCGTCGTCGGCCTTCTTCCACGCGCGGTACAGGATCGTCTGGGAGTCGGGCAGGTAGAACGCCCCGCCCTCCTGCCAGTCGTCGGTGCGCGTGATCGGCTCCTCGCCCGTCCCGTCCGGCCGGATGCGCCACAGATCGAGCTTCCCGTCGACCTGGCGCGTGAAGAGCACCCAGCGGCCGTCCGGGGAGACCGAGACCTCCGCGTCGTACTGAAGGTTGTTCGTGAGGCGCCGGACCTCGCTGCCGTCGGGGCGCGAGACGTATAGCTCGGCGCCCTGCGGGTAGTCGAGGGGATCGGAGTAGCTGCCCTCGCGCAGCTCCGGGTGGTCGCGCGTCGACGTCCACACCACGTGCTGCCCGTCGGGGAAGTAGTAGGAGCAGGCGTCGTGCCCGCGGTCGTTGAGCCGGTGGAACCACGAGCCGTCTACGGCTGCCGTGTACGCCCGATGCCACGGATCGCCCTCGCGGCGCGCGGTGCCGACGAGGCTGCGACCGTCGGGCGAGAAGTACACCTCGGCCGCCTCGCCGAGCGCGGCGAACCGCCGGACGGGCAACTCGTGGCTCGTGGCGGCGGAGGCCGGGACCGCCGCGGCAGCGACGGCGTCGCCGGATGCGACGGCGGCCGCAGGAGGAGCCGGGTGCGCGCTCCTCCCGAGGCCGACGGCGACGAGCGACGCCAGCGCCACGGCGGCGCCGGGCCGCTTGAGTGCGGAGGATCGAGCCATGATCAGCGCGCCCAGTCGCCGCCGAGGCGCACGCCGACCTGGAACGTCCGCGGCGCGAGCCACACCTGGAACTGCCCCTCGACGGGCGTGCCGTCCGGGTTCGCCAGGAACACGTCCCGCTTGTCGAAGAGGTTGTCGACCTGCGCGTAGAGAGTGGCGCCGTAGGCACCCCCGCCACCGACGCGCTTGCTCACCTGGGCCGACCACACGTTGTAGGCCGGCTGGAAGGTCCCGTCGGCGCCCGGCGGTACCTTGCCGTTCAGCTGGCCGCGGAGGTTGGCCGCGAGGCCGAGGCGCGGGCTCGCCCAGAGCAGCTTCAGGAACGCCGAATGGTTCGGGTAGCCGCCGACCTCGGCCCCGGCGGGAGTCTCGCGCTTGTTGTACGAGTAGGCCGCGCTCGGGGTGAAGCCGAACGGCAGGCTCACCGATCCCTGCACGTTCACGCCCTTCGAGTTGTAGCGGTCGATGTTGCGGTAGGTGTACTGGCTCGGGGTGAGCTGGAAGAAGATGATGCCGTTCTTCACCTTGGTGTAGTAGCTGTCGACCGACAGCTGTGCCCGCCGGCCCGCGTACGCGTAGCCGCCGGTGTAGCCGTCCGAGGTCTCCGGCACCAGGTCGGGGTTGCCGACGAAGAAGGGCGGCTGCTTCAGGTACAGCTCCCCGAAGAAGGGCGGCCGGAAGCCGTGGCCGTAGCTCGCCCGCAGGCGGTGCTCCTTCGCGAGGGTGAAGACAGCGTCGGCCTTAGGGCTCCACTCGCTGCCGAAGTCGCTGTAGTCGTCCCACCGCACGCCGGCCGACACCTTCAGCCGGCTCGTGAGGTTCAGCTCCTGCTGTCCCCACGCGACGTCCACGGTCCGGTGCGGGTCGGTCACGCTCAGCGTCCCGCGCCGCAGCTTCTCGTCGCGGTGCTCGTACCCGCCCTGGAAGAACTGCTCCTGTCCGAGGAGCGCGAACGACTGCCGACCCGTCAGCTTCAGCTCCTCGTTCCACTCGCGCCACGGCGCCTGCGGCACCACGCGCCCGTCGGACGTGAAGACCCGCGTCTCGTCGCGCAGGTAGCGGCCGTAGGTGTAGGTGGCGTTGAGCGTCGTCCGCGGCGTCAGCGTCCACTCGAGCTCCGGCGACAGCGTGTAGCGGGTGAGGTCGCGCTGGGAGTCGTAGACGGTCGACGCGAGCTGCGTCGCCCCCGAGAAGAAGTAGTTGCGGATCTCCCGCTGCTGGTAGTCGCCGAAGAAGCGCGCCACGAGCGAGGGCAGGATCTGGTAGTCGGCCGTGCCCGACGCCGACCAGTAGGTGCTCGCCGGCTGCCCGATCGTCTGCGGGTTCTTCGCGTCGAGGTCGAAGCCGTCGTAGGTCCGGTAGCCGCCGGACACGCTGGCGCTCCCGCGCTCGCCCCGCCACGCGGCGGTGTCGCTCACGCGCCAGTCCCCGTACGATCCGCCGCTCGCCGTCAGGTTGTTCGTCACTCCCCGGCGCTCCGGGCGGCTCGTGATGAAGTTGACGACGCCGCCGAGCGCGTCGGAGCCGTAGAGCGCGGAGCCGGCACCCTTCACCACCTCGACGCGGTCGAAGCCGGCGAGCTGCAGCTCCTCGAGGTTCAGGTTCCCGTTCGCGTCCTTGCCCAGGTACCGGCGGCCGTTCACGAGGACGAGCACGCCCTTGTTCGGCACGCCGTTGATCGAGACGTGGCCCTGGCCGCCGCCGGCGTTCACGTAGACGCCGGCGCCGCCCTGCTCGGCCAGGAGGTCCTTCGCCGAGCGGGCGCCGCTGTCGGCGATCTGCTCGCGGTCGAGGAGGGTCGTCGGCACGGCGACGTCGAGGAGGAGCTGCTCGCGCCGGTTCGCCGTCTCGACGGTCACGCTCGTCGAGAGCGAGGCGACCGTCAGGGCCAGCTCGACGGACTGGGGCGCGCTCGCGGACACCGCGACGGCCTTCTTCTCCGCCTCGGCGAAGCCGGGAGACGACGCCCGCACGTCGTAGGTGCCCGCCGCCAGGTCGGCGAACACCGCGACTCCGCGGTCGTCGGCGGTGGCTCGCGCGGCGAGCCGACCGTTCGCGGCCAGGACCCGGACGTCGGCCCGGGGGATGACGCCGTACGTGTCGCGGACGGTGACCGCGAGCGTCGGCGTCGCCTTCGCGGGATCGCTCTGCTCGGTGGCGGCGCTGGCCCCGGCCCGAGCGGGCGCGGACGCGAGCAGCGCCGCGCCCAGGAGGGCGAGGCGCACGCGGGTGCGGGGGAGTTGGCGTCTCATCTCAAATCACCTCTCAGTCGAAACTCGTCGAGTGCGTTCGGTCAGGGAGCCGGGGCGGCGCGGCCGCCTCATCGCGGCGGCTCGACCGCAGTGAGCGGCACGTCCCAGTGGGCGTCGAGGATCTCGAAGCGTCGCTGCTCCTCCTTCCGGTAGGCGTCCTGGTCGGGGAAGAGCTCCTTGGCGAGAGCTTCCTCGCCGCTCGGCGACCCGACCGCGGCCCAGTCCGCGAAGGTGATGACCACCAGGTACGTCCAGTCCGCGCGGCCGTCGCCGTGAAGCGTGGGCTTGTAGAGGCGCACGGCCTTGACGCGGGTCCCCCCCTTCGCCTGCGCGGCCAGCAGCGGGTAGTGGTTCTTCAGGAAGAGGCGCTCGAACTCCTGCTGGAAGCCCCATCGGACCCGGTAGTAGTAGGCAACCTCCACGGGCGTGCCGGACGCGCTCGCCAGGGTCGGCACGAAGAGGACGAGCGCCAGGGCGATCGTCCGTGCCCACCCGAACGCGCGTCGCTCGCCCGCATCAGCCTTCGCTCTCCTCATCTGTCCCTCTCCGTGGCGCCTCGCGCGGCGCCTCCTGCCGAAAAAGAAGAACGGCCCGGGGCTCTTCGCCTCCGGGCCGTGGGTTCCGCCGTTCTTCGGGTGACGCGTCTGTCTAGGGCGTCCCTCGCGCGGCGGGGCCACGGCCGGAAGGCATCTCCGGTCGACAACACGTACACATGGCCCGCGCGCTCGTCATGGGACGTACTTGTAGCGTGGCCGCCAGCCGGCTGTCAAGAGAAACCATGACCGTCGCAGTCGTAATTCATGCGATTGGACGGCCAGATGCCTCGCGCGCCCCGGTCCCCGTGCCCTCCTCCCGCGAATCCCGTTGACGGGGCACGAAGGGAGCTGATACATAACAAAGCCGATCGTATTTGAGATGAGCGCTCACCGGGGGCGCCGAGAGGAGAAGGAATGAGGATCGCCGAGGACGTGACGGGACTCGTCGGGAACACGCCGCTCGTGAGGCTCCGCCGCGCCTCTCGCGAGTCGGGGGCGGACGTCGTCGCGAAGCTCGAGTTCTTCAACCCCGCCCACAGCGTCAAGGACCGCATCGGCGTCGCCATGATCGACGCGGCCGAGAAGGCGGGCCTCCTCAAGCCGGACACGATCATCCTCGAGCCGACGAGCGGGAACACGGGGATCGCCCTCGCCTTCGTCTGCGCGGCGCGGGGATACAAGCTCACCCTCACGATGCCGGAGACGATGAGCAAGGAGCGGCGGATGCTCCTGCGCGCCTACGGCGCCGAGCTGATCCTGACCCCGGGGCCGGAGGGGATGGGCGGCGCCATACGGCGCGCCGAGGAGCTCGCCGCGTCCGACCCGCGCTACTTCATCCCGCAGCAGTTCAAGAACGCGGCCAACCCCGAGGTGCACCGACGCACGACGGCCGAAGAGATCTGGCGCGACACGGACGGGA
>WBZP01007653.1_pt1 | contig 10360 bp, 5 predicted proteins | sample 5204301 | NCBI WGS metagenome assembly WBZP01 (sample SAMN12412401, study PRJNA552823) | activated sludge metagenome | isolation source: activated sludge from nitrification reactor of wastewater treatment plant... | place: USA: Pennsylvania | collected 2017 | reverse complement strand
TTCCGTCGTAGGGATGTTTGCTGAAGACGCCCGCCAGCGCTGTTGAACGGATGCCAGGAGCGCCGGACGGCGCGCTTTGGTCTGGCTTTGCTTGATTGGCAACAACTGCTGGGCGAGTCTCGGTAGTAGGAGGCGGTGCCACGTTACCTTGGCTGGCCTTCGACACGCCACCCAAGGAGAGGTGAACCTTGGTCGAGCCGTCAGCCTGCGGCTGTGTCGTGACACAGCCGGTCACGGTCATCACAACGGCCAGCCCGGCCAGCATCCGAAAGCAGAGTCCACTCATCCATCAGCTCCCTTTGATCCCAAGTTGAGCTGATTATGAAGACTATATTCGACATTGTCGAATATAGTCCGTGGATTAAAGGTCTCATGACGCCCATGCTCGGCGTTGATGGGACGAGACTACGAGCAAGTGCGTCAGGACTTGGCGCGCAACATGAAAGACTTCCGGGGCAAGCGTGGCTTGTCGCAGGAGGCGCTCGCCCTGAGCGCGGATGTGGATCGCACCTACGTGAGTCAGATCGAGCGCGCTGTGGGCAACCCGTCCCTGTTGGTCCTTTGCAAGCTGGGCGCGATCCTGGAGACCGACGTGCTTGATCTCTTGGCGGAGCAGACCAAGTGAACACGGGTGAGGCCACCCGAATGGGGATGTCTGCAAAAAATGTATACGGAAGTGACTACGGAATGAGCCAAACTGCGCTGAGACCCAGTAAAAATGGCACTTCCAAGGCCATCTTTCACTTTAACGTCTGAGCCCAGGCGGTGGGATCACGGCATCCCACGGCACCCCAAGAAGCCCCGTAAATCCCCGTGATTACGGGGTTTCCTGTTCGTGGCGGTTTCATGACATGCCTTTGCCTCCCAAAAAAAGAGGGGAAAAAAGCGGGTACGGTCCTGAAATTTGCCCCCTGAAAAAGCGGGTACGGAAACGGGACCACTCCAAGGAGCCCCGCCATGCTCACCGACGCGCAATGCCGCAGCGCCAAATGCAAGGACAAGCCAGATAAGCTCGCCGACGCCAACGGGCTGTACCTGGAGGTCAAGCCCAACGGGGGGAAGGCCTGGCGCTATCGCTTCAAACTCACCAAAGCCGGCGAGACGAAGGAGAACCTTTTCGCCATCGGCGAGTACGCCTCCGCGCCGCCGGGCGAAACCGCCGAGCATGCCAAGGCGCGGCGCGCTGGCGGGCGCTTCACCCTGGCGGAGGCACGCGAAGAGCGCACCAAGCCTCGGGCGCTCGTCAAGCAGGGGATCAACCCCGCTCACCGCCAGTTCGGTCGCATCAAGCGCGAGCAGGAAAACGCCCCCACCTTCGAGGCCATCGCCCGTGAATGGCTAGCCCTGCGCGACTGGGAGGAGGTCACCAAGGCGCGGCGCCTGGATATGCTGCAACGGGTCGTCGTCCCGAAAATCGGAGTACTGCCGGCTCAGCAGGTGACGCCAGCGCACGTGCTGGATGTACTGAAAACGGCGCTGAAGACGAGCGGCCCCTCGGTGGCCGCAGAGGACAAGCGCACCATGTCCGCGGTGTTCGAACTCGCGGGCTCGACGCTGCGCGCCGATAGCGACCCGGTGCCCGGTACGCAAGGCGCTGCCGGCCAACAAGACCCAGCACAAGCGCCCGCTGACTACCGAGGAGGTTGGCCTGTTGCTGCGGCAGCTGGACGGTTACGACCGCAATTTCCAGACCGTCTCCGTGTTCCGGCTCATGTGGCTGACGCTGTGCCGGCCCAATGAAGCCATCGGCGCCCAACCAACTGGGATGGGGTGGCAAGTACAGTCCGCATGCGACGCGCACTACCGGCAGCACGCGACTGAACGAAATGGGTTTCTCACCGGACTGGATCGAGCGGCAGCTTGCCCACGCCGAGCCCAACGTCGTGCGGCGAACGGTCAACCACGCCGACTATCACGGGCGCCGTCCGTTCGGGCCGACCGACCGCTACGAACTGTGGATCAAGCCGCACGGCGGTGTCGAGCGCAAGTTCACCATCAACCCCCGGACCATGCCGGCGCGGCGCGGGCATGAGGTCAGCCTGATCGCCACCGCGCACCCAGTGACTCAGGTGCTGGGCGTGGCCAACTGGACCGCGATCGATGGTGTCAACTACGCACGCGCCGATGCGCCGCCACTGGTCCGGGTTTGGGACTTTCGAGCGCGACCCGGGCGACATCGTGTCCTTCGCCCAGTTGCAGGCCTTGATGCAGCAGCACCGCGCCAAAGTGCCGGGTGTGTCGCGCGATGCCGAGTTCTTGCGCTGGCTGATGGACAGGGAATGGAACCGGCTGGCGCCGGGCAGCGGCTATCGCAAACCGCTTTGCACCGTCCGTAATCGCTTCGCCGGGTTAGCTTCCGGAAAAGTGGCAAGAGCCCCACCCGGTAGCCGAAAATGGGTGTAAATGAGTTGAAAAATGAGCATCATCGTTCGCGGCATCCCCCGTCCTGCAAGTGCCGGAAGCCGAGAATCTATGCAAAATCGCTTTTTCACCAAAATGGGCGTAAATGGATGTAGTATTGGGCGCCATGATTCAGTCCAACACCGTCCAGATCACCCCCGAAGTCCTGAGCCTCATCGCTGGTATCGATGAGTTCAAGGGCGCTTGGCGTGCGCTCGGCACGCTGGCGCCCGATCGGCTCGCGGCGCTACGGCGCGTAGCCACGATCGAGAGCATCGGCTCGTCCACCCGCATCGAGGGCAGCAAGCTGTCGGACCGCGAGGTCGAGCGCCTGCTCTCCAACCTGCAGATCAAGTCGTTTACGACGCGCGACGAACAGGAGGTTGCCGGTTACGCGGAAGTCATGGAACTGGTGTTCTCCTCCTGGCAGGACATTACCCTGACCGAGAACCACATCAAGCAACTGCACCGCGATCTGCTGGCCTACAGCGAGAAAGATGCCTGGCACCGAGGCAACTACAAGACCTCGTCCAACAGCGTGGTCGCATTCGACGAAGGCGGCAAGGAACTCGGCGTGGTGTTCGAGACGGCGACACCCTTCGACACGCCGCGTCTGATGACCGAACGGGTGACCTGGTTCAACGAGGAGCGAACCAACGGCAGGCTTCATCCGCTGTTGCTCATCGGCCTCTGGGTCGTGGTGTTCCTGGCGATACATCCCTTCCAGGACGGCAACGGCCGCCTGAGCCGCGTGCTGACCACCTTGCTGCTGCTGCAAACCGGCTATGCCTACGTGCCTTACAGCTCACTCGAAAGCGTGATCGAGCAGAGCAAGGAAGCCTACTACCTCGCATTGCGGCAGACCCAGGGCACCATCCGGACCGCAACACCGGACTGGCAGCCCTGGCTGATCTTCTTTCTGCGCGCATTGGCAGAGCAGGTTCGCCGGCTCAATCGCAAAGTCGAGCGCGAAAAATTGGTGCTGGCCGCCCTACCCGAACTGTCGCTGCAGATCGTCGAATTCGCGCGGGAGCATGGCCGTATCACGATGGGCGAGGCAATCCGCCTAACCGGCGGCAACCGCAACACACTCAAGCAGCATTTCCGCGCTCTGGTGGAGCGCGGCCACCTCAGTCAACACGGCAGCGGACGTGGAGTTTGGTATGAATTGCGATAGAGGCCATCCGCCTGAGAATCCTCTGCCGATGGGCCTACGGCGCGACACGAAGCGGGAGGGCCAAGCTTGAACGTCTTCGATTTCCGCCAGCACATCGTCAACGAGTACTCGGAGTTCACCCGCAGTTTCACGCGCATCAAGGCCGACGACATACAGTTGTACGTCACCAAGGCGTACGACTCGCAGAAGTACTGGCCCGAGCCGCTCATCCAGGTCAATCCGAATTTCAAGCCCGGTGGGACCGTTCAACAGCTCGTGCAAGCCGGGCAGCTACACCCTCTGTGCGCGGAGATTTTCCGCCTGGGCAAGAGCGAGTCATCCGCCGGAGTTCCGCTGCCGCTTCACACCCACCAGCAAGAGGCCATCAGCCTCGCCGCAGTGGGTGAGAGCTATGTGATGACCACTGGTACCGGCTCCGGCAAGTCCCTTTCGTATTTCATTCCCATCGTCGACGCTTGTTTGAAGGCGAAGCAGCGCGACGCAGAGCGGCGGACCCGTGCCATCGTCATCTATCCGATGAACGCGTTGGCGAACAGCCAGTTGGAGGAATTGAAAAAGTTCCTCGGCAGCGAGCCCAGCAGGCGGCCGGTCACCTTCGGCCGCTATACCGGCCAGGAGGATGACGCAGAACGCGAAGCGATGGCGGCCAATCCGCCGGACATCCTGCTGACCAACTTCATGATGCTCGAATTGCTCATGACGCGGCAGAACGACATCGACAAGGCGGTGATGCGCAATGCCAAAGGGCTGCGCTTCCTCGTTCTGGACGAACTGCATACGTATCGCGGGCGCCAGGGGGCTGATGTGGCCCTGCTGGTTCGGCGTGTTCGCGAGGCTCTCGGGGACAAACTGGTGTGCATCGGCACCTCTGCGACGATGGCGACCGATGGCACCGAGATGGAGCGCAACACTGCGGTGGCCAGAGTGGCCACGCGGCTCTTCGGTACCGCCGTTCCCAGCCACAACATCGTCACGGAAACTCTGCAACGCGTGACACCAGCAGCCGAAACACTGAAGACGGTTGCTCCAGTGTTGGCCGCTGCGATCGATGCAGGTGTACCGAATATTTCCTTCGACGAGTTGGCTACGCACCCCGTGTCGGTTTGGGTCGAGTTGACGCTTGGCCTGGACTACGAAAGTGGCAAGCCGAGGCGGGCGCGTCCTAAGACACTGAAGCAAGCGGCGGTTCTCCTGGCCGAGACATCGGGACGGCCTGAGGATGTATGCCGGGGATACCTGGAGCGCTTCCTGCTGCGCGCCTACGGCGTCACCGATAATGCCGGCAAACCGCTGTTCGCATTCAAGCTGCACCAGTTCATCTCCGGTGGCGGCAAGGTCTATGCAACCCTCGAGGCCCCAGGGAAACGCGAGATCACCCTCGACGGTCAGCAGTTCGTCGCCGGCGACCGGAGTCGCCACCTCTACAACCTCCATTTCTGCCGTGACTGCGGCCAGGAGTACGTGCCCGTTTGGGACGTCGACGGGCCGGAGGGGCGCACCTTCGAGCGACGGAGCATTGACGAACGCCAGCACGAGGATGACGGCGTGAAGTTCGGCTTTTTGATGCCGGACGCCGCAGGCGTCTGGAACGACGCCGACATTGACCGCTACCCGGAAACTTGGGTCGAGGAGCGCGCCGACGGCGAGTGGCGCATCAAGTCGAGCTATCGCAAGTACGTACCACAAGTGGCAACAGTGCGGCCGGATGGGGTCGCGACAACTGAAGGCAGGCTGCGCGTTTGGTTTATTCCCGGAAGCTTCCGCTTCTGCCTCGGGTGTGGCACGACCCACTCAACCTCAGGGAAGGACTCGTTGCGATTGACGTCGCTATCCGGGGAGGGGCGGAGCTCGGCAACGACGATGCTGACTTTGGCATCGCTGCGCTACCTGTACGCGCAGGACGAACACCTCGGCGCCGAGGCCAGGAAGGTTCTGGGCTTCTCAGACAATCGCCAGGACGCCGCGCTTCAGGCAGGCCATTTCAATGACTTCGTGCAAGTTCTGCTAACGCGTGCTGCGCTGCTGGCGGCCTTCACCAAGAGAGACGGTCGGGCCTTGTCCGAGAAGGAGGTGGCCAATGCCGTGTTCGAGGCACTCGGCTTCGACCGCGACGACCCGGGCGTACGCACGGAGTACATGCAGCAACCCGATGTCAAAGGCAATACCCGGCGCCAGGTGCAGGATGCCATGCGGGCAATCCTGGGCTATCGGAGTTTCTTCGACCTGCGCCGCGGCTGGCGCTTCAACAACCCCAACCTCGAACAACTCGGGCTCGTCCGCATCGCCTATCAGGATATCGACGAGCTTGCCGCAGACGCCGACGAATGGGCCAATGCTCCTCAGGTGCTGCAGGCCGCCACTGCGCAAGAGCGCGCAGCAGTCTTGCACGTTCTTTTCGAGACCATGCGCCAGGGCTTGTGCATCGCCACCCGCTACCTCGATCGGACTGAACTCGACCAATTACGCACGCAGAGCTACGCCAACCTCCGCGAGCCCTGGGGGTTCACTGAGGATGAGCGTCCCGTTCCCGCGCGCTGGTTCGTCACACGTCGGCCGAAAGACGAGGTGGGGCCTCGTGGTCGAAAGCTCAACGTCGACGATTTCCTGGTCATCGGTTCGAGCCGCTCGCGCATCGGGCGCGAACTGAAGAAGCCCAGCACCTGGGGCGGCGGCAACCCTTATGTTGGGCAGATCAATGACGATACGTACCCGGCCGTTATCGATGCCTTGCTGAATGCGGCCGAAAAGCACTACGGTCTTGTCCGCAAGGAAAAAGCGGATGTGGGTGTTACCGGCTGGCAGTTAAACGGCGCTAAGCTCCTCTGGACCCCGGGTGACGGCGTCAGCCCGAAGCAATCGAATGACAACCGATTCTTCCGCAACCTGTATCGAAACATCGCAGGAATGCTTGCCAAGCCCGAGCACCAGATCTTCGATTTCGAGGCGAGAGAACACACGGCGCAAGTCGAGCAAGAAGACCGCCTCGAGCGCGAGGCGCGTTTCCGCTTCACCGACAAGGACCGCAAGGAGTGGCGCGACAGGAGAGGTAGCGAGCTCGAATGGCTTCCCGTCCTGTTCTGCTCGCCGACCATGGAGCTCGGCGTCGACATCTCGTCGCTCAACACCGTATACATGCGCAACGTGCCGCCCACGCCCGCCAACTATGCCCAGCGCAGCGGCCGAGCGGGACGAGCAGGCCAACCGGCGCTGGCGATTACCTACTGTGCGGCGCAAAGCCCGCACGACCAGTACTATTTCCGTGACCCGGTGCGGATGGTGCATGGGCAGGTCAATCCGCCGACTCTGGACCTGGCCAACCGCGAACTCGTGCAGAGCCATATGCATGCCATCTGGCTGGCCGAGACCGGCAAGAAGCTCGACAGCAGCATTCGTGGCCTGCTCGACATGAGTCACCCGGAGGTCTTGCCCATCCTGGAGGAACTGGCGGCCGACCTGGACAAGCCCGAGGCCAAGAAGCGCGCCCACCAGCGTGGGCTGGCCGTCCTGGATAGGCTCAAGGACGAGCTCACCCCGCAGCGCGCACCCTGGTTCACCGAGGCATGGCCGGAGACCGTTTTTCAGCGCGCCTACCAGGAGTTCGACGAAGCCCTGAAGCGCTGGCGCGATCTGTATCGCGCCACGGCGCGACAGATTGAGCTGAACTTCAAGATTGAGAACAACCCGGCCGCCAGCGAGCGCGAACGTCGAGAGGCGCAGCAGCGCCACAACGAAGCACGCAAGCAGCGCGACCTTCTGCTCGCCGGCGAGAGCGCCTTCAACTCGGACTTCTACACCTACCGCTACCTGGCGAGCCAGGGCTTCCTGCCTGGCTACAACTTCCCGCGCCTTCCTCTGCTGGCCTACATCCCCGCGCGCCGGGGCAACATCGGCCGCGAGAGCTTTCTCTCCCGTCCGCGCTTCCTGGCGCTGGGCGAGTTCGGTCCGTACAGCCTCATCTATCACGAGGGCAGCCAGTACCGGGTTACCAAAGCGCTACTCACCATTACCGGCCAGGACCAGGTCACCGAAGGCGCCCGCCTGACCACCGAGGTGGCGCGCCTGTGTCCGTCATGCGGCTACGGCCACTTCCGGTCGCAGCGCGATGCCGACCGCTGCTTCTCCTGCGGCGCGTCGTTGGCGGCTGCCGAAGAGGTGAAGCACCTTTATCGCATCGAGAACGTCTCGACCAAGCGCGCGGAGCGCATCACCGCCAACGACGAAGAGCGGGTGCGTCAAGGCTACGAAATGCAGACCACCCTGCAATTCGCCGAGGCGGACGGACGGCTGCAGAAGCTCACCAGCGAGGTCCTGGATGCCCAGGGTCCGCTGCTCGAGCTTCAATACGGCCCGGCGGCCACTGTCTGGCGCATGAACTTCGGCTGGCGCCGCCGCAAGGACAAGAAGGTGCTGGGGTTCATGATGAACCCGGTCACCGGCCAGTGGGTCGGTGGAGTCGATGATGCTGGCGAGGAGAACGGAGACGACGCGCCGCCGGACAAGACGCCGCCGCAGCGCATCGTTCCCTACGTCGAAGATCGCCGCAACATCCTCATCATCCGGCCCCACCACAGCCTGGGCGAACTGTCAGCGTCCACGTTGGCCACGCTGCAGTACGCACTCAAGCGCGGCATCGAGTCCGTGTACCAGCTCGAAGAGAGCGAGCTGATGGCCGAGCCCTTGCCGACGCGAGACAACCGGCAATCCATCCTGTTCTACGAAGCCGCCGAGGGCGGTGCCGGCGTCCTGACCCGCCTCGTGACCGAGCCCCGTGCACTGGCGGCCGTGGCCGCCGAGGCGCTGCAAATCATGCACTTCAAACGCCCGGCCGAAGGACAGCCGTGGGTCAAGGCTGCGCTCGACGAGGAGTTGGACGACGACGGCCAGCCCATCTGCGAGGCCGGCTGCTACAAATGCCTGCTTTCCTATTACAACCAACCCGATCACCCGCTCATCGACCGACAGGACAAGGAGGCCGGTGGCTTGGTGCTAGAGATGCTGTGCCGCCTGACGCAGTCCGAGGCCAAGCTTGGTACGCACGGGCGGGCGCCCGAGCAACACAGCGCCGAGCTGGCCCGCACGGCAGGCAGTTCGCTGGAGCATGCCTGGCTGGCTTATGTCGAACAGCATGGCCACCGCAAGCCCGACCGTGGACAGCACACCATCGCCTCGGCGCAAACCCGCGCAGACTTCTTCTACGACGAAGACCAGCTGGCGGTCTTCATCGACGGTCCCCACCATGAAGCCGGGGTTCAGCAAACCAAGGATGAGACCATCACCCGGCGCCTGGAGGAGCAAGGCTACCTGGTCGTTCGCTTCTCGCGGATCACCAGCGAATGGCCCGCGGTCTTTGCCGCCCACGCCGACCTGTTCGGTACCAGCAAGAACGAATAACCGATGAATTCACCGACCCCCGAGTTCTATCCTGGCAGCCTGGTCTCGGCCCGCGGCCGTGAATGGATTGTCCTTCCTGAGTCCGATGTAGACACCCTGCGCTTGCGTCCACTGGGTGGTGGCGAGAAAGACGAATCGCTCATCTACCTGCCGCTCGAGCGACAGCCTGTTCGGCCCGCCACTTTCCCTTGGCCGCGTGTCGACCAGGCGCGCAATCATTCGGCCAGCCAGCTCCTGCTTGATGCGCTACAGCTCAAGCTGCGCAATGGGGCAGGACCGTTTCGCAGCTTCGGCAATATCGCGGTCGAGCCGCGCGCCTACCAGCTCGTGCCATTGCTGATGGCGCTCAAGCAAACGACGGTTCGCCTCTTGATTGCCGACGACGTAGGCATCGGCAAGACCATCGAAGCTGCCCTGATTGCGCGGGAGATGTTGGACCGAGGGGAAATCCAGCGCATGACGGTGCTGTGCCCGCCGCACTTGTGCGAGCAGTGGCAGCGTGAGCTCGCCGAGCGCTTCCACATCCACGCGATGGTGGTCCGCACAGCCACCGCCGCCAGGCTGGAGAAGGATTTGCCTCCTGGCACCTCGCTTTTCGATGCCCACCCATTCACCGTGGTCAGCCTCGACTACATCAAGTCCGAGAAACGTCGCGAAGCCTTCCAGCGCTTCTGTCCGGAATTCGTCATTGTCGACGAGGCTCACACCTGCACCCACGGTGGGCAGGGGCGCCAGCAGCGTTACCAACTGCTCAAGGGGCTGGCCGAGAATGCGGACCATCACCTGGTGCTGCTGACGGCGACGCCCCACAGCGGCGACGAGAATGCATTCTACAACCTGCTGGGCCTGCTTCAGTCGGAATTCACCGCCCTCAAGGATCTGCCCCCTGGCGCACGGACTGACCTGCGTGACGAGCTGTCCCGTCACTTCGTGCAGCGCCGCCGGCCGGACATTGCCGAGTGGCAGGACACCTCGATGTTCCCGGACCGCAAGACCACCGAAGTCACCTACCGGCTCACGGGAGCCTGGGGCCAGCTCTTCAACGACGTGCTGACCTATGCCCAAGAGCTGGTGGAGCGGGCCGAAGGCCGCGCCTTGCGCGAGCAACGCATGAACTGGTGGGCGGCCCTGGCGCTTTTGCGCTGCATCTCGTCATCGCCAGCCGCTGCCGTCAACGCCCTGCGCACCCGATTGAACGGCGCAATCGCACCGGGTGACGACCGCGAACTCACGCTGGAGGACATCGACCAGCAAGGTGAGGAGCGTGTGCTCGACGGCCGCGAAGATGCGCTGTCCACCGACGACATCGAGCCAGCCGCCCAGACTGAGGATACGGCTCGTCTGCAAGAACTCATCGTCGCCGCCGAACGGCTGGCGGGACCTGGTAACGAC
>WBZP01007652.1_pt1 | contig 10360 bp, 8 predicted proteins | sample 5204301 | NCBI WGS metagenome assembly WBZP01 (sample SAMN12412401, study PRJNA552823) | activated sludge metagenome | isolation source: activated sludge from nitrification reactor of wastewater treatment plant... | place: USA: Pennsylvania | collected 2017 | reverse complement strand
CACAGGCTTCCCGCGCATCGGTTCGGTCGGCCATGCGCCGGAGTCTCGAGCGTCGCCTTCCGGGGTCGTGTTGACCATGTCACCCCGCCTTTCCGTAGTTTCCCGACCTACTTTGTAGGAAATAAGGGAATAGGTCAAGTTCGTGGCACACCGTCGTGTCGCGGTCGCGGAGCCTCCAGGCTCAGGCCAGGGCGTTTGCCTTGAGCTGCTCGAATTCGGCATCGTCGATGACGCCCTGGTCGTGCAGTTGCTTGGCCTTGGCGATCTGCTCCGCCGGCGCGGTCTGCCCGACCGACTTCTGGATGTAGGCGTCCTGGGCCTTCTTCATCTGCTCCGCCTGCTCCAGCGCGCGCTGCTGCATGCCCTTGCCCCGGAAGATGAGATACACCAGCGCCGTCAAGAACGGGGCGGCGATCAGGAACAGGATCCACACGGCCTTCCACCAGCCGGACAGCCCGCGGTCGCGGAACATGTCGGACAGGATGAAGAAGAGAACCATCAAATAGCAGATCAGCGCGAAGATCCACAGCGTGGTCAGCAATACGTTTCCGAGTGTCTCCACCGGTGCTCCTTAGTTCCCGCACCTGTCCGGGTGCGCCGGCGGCCGATCAGCCGCCGACTACAAGTGTCACAGAGGCCCGCGGGCTACAGCCCGGCCGCCCCCTTGGCGATCAGCAGGATCCCGATCACGCCGATCACCACGGCCGTGATGGCGGTGTTGTGGCGCTGCAGCCAATCGCGGGCCGTTCCCAGCGGCCCCAGAATCCGCTCACCGGCCACCAGGAACATCGCCAAGGGCAGGGCGACCCCCACCGATGCCAGCGCGGCGAATCCCACCACGAGCAGGGCTGCCTCGATGAGGGCCGGCCCGGCAGAGCCCAAGGCAAGCCCACCCCCCGCAGCCAGGACGACGACCTTGGGATTCGCACCTGACAACAGCAACCCCAAACGCGCGGATTGCCCAGGTGTCGAGGATCCGATGGATGCCATCCAGGCGGGCGGCTCATCATCCGGCGAGCGGCTGAACCACACCTTGATCGCGTAGGCGGTCAGGGCGACACCGAACACGACTCGGGCCCACGACGCCCACGCCGGGGGGTAGTCCGTCTGCTCGATCAGTTCCGACACCACAACGAACACCGCGGTGACGGCCGCCACCCCGAGCACAAAGGCCCCCACGAAGGCGGCGCTGACGATCCGGGCCCGGTCGCAGAAGAGCAGCAGGATCGCAGGGACGACAGGGAACGGTGACAGCGCGATGCCGAGCGCGAACGGCGCGATGTCTGCGAACACTGATCCCATATGCGATACCCCTTGCCGCGATCAGTCGGAGATCGCCGCGATGAGGCCGGTCACCACGGCTGGCAGTTCGCCGGAAACGACATTCTGGACGCTGACGGCCTCGAGGATCAGGCGCTCATTTGCCCGCAGAGCCAGCCAGACATCGCGCAGCGGGGTGGCGACGCCGGTGTAGTTGACATGGTCGGGCCGCTCGCCCCGGACCTCGGTCAAGGGGCCGTCGACTGCCCGGATGATGTCCGCCAGGGTGACCTGCGAGGGATCCCTGTTCAGCGAGTAACCACCGTCGTGCCCCCGCTTGCTGGCGACGATCCCGGCCCGCCGAAGGTCGCGCATCGCCGACCTCACGTACTCGGTGGGCAGGTTCTGCGCCCGTGCGATGTCCTCGAGCGGCACAGTGCCCTCGCGTGAGGCCAGTTCCACTGCCGCCCGGATGGCGAAATCTATGCGTCCGCTGACTCGCACTCCGGCTCCTCAGCCGAACAATGCGGGAAGGAGTGACTCGTGCGCCTGCCGAAGGCGCGCCAGGGGCAGCACCAGATCGTCGTCGCCGGGCACCGCCATCACCAGAACCTGATGGTCCGGCTGGCCCATGTCGTCGCCCAACCCTGAGTCGACCACGCCGATCCGTTGTGCGGGCAACTCGCGAGCCGCGCACATGTCCGCGAATCGGGTCTCCTCGCTGCGGGGGACCACCACCACGGCCCGGCCGGCCGACTCACTGAACAGATGAACGAAGGGATCGGTACCGTCAGGCACCCACAACCTGGCCCCGATGTCGCTGCGAATGGCCATCTCGACCAGCGTCGTGGCGACCCCGCCCTCCGAGACGTCGTGGGCCGCGCTGATCATGCCGTCCCGGCTCCCAGCCACCAGGACCTCTGCAAGGACTCGTTCCCTGTCGAGGTCGACCGCGGGCGGCAGACCGCCCAGGTGACCGTGCACCACGTGAGCCCACTCGGACCCGCCGAACTCGTCGCGGGTGTCGCCGAGAAGGTAGATGGCCTCGCCGTCCCCGGACCAAGCCTGCGGAGTGCGGCGTTCGACGTCATCGATGACACCCAGCACACCGACCACGGGCGTGGGGTGGATCGCGTCGTCACCGGTGGAGTTGTAGAAGGACACGTTGCCACCCGTGACGGGAGTTCCCATCTGCAGGCAGGCATCGGCCAGGCCTGACACTGCCTGGGCGAACTGCCACATGACGCCGGGCTCCTCGGGGGACCCGAAGTTCAGACAGTTGGTCACGGCCAAGGGAATCGCACCGGTGGTGGCCACATTGCGGTACGCCTCGGCGAACGCCAGTTGGGCACCGGCGTACGGATCGAGTTTGGCGAACCGGCCGTTGCAGTCGGTCGACAGAGCGACACCTCGGCCGGTCTGCTCGTCCACCCGGATCATGCCCGAGTCCTCGGGCTGGGCCAGAACCGTGTTGCCTCGCACGTAGCGGTCGTACTGGTCGGTGATCCACGCCTTGCTGGCCAGGTTCGGCGAGGCGATCATGGTCAGGATCGTGTCGGCTAGCTCGGCGGTGGTCGCCGGGCGGACGAGCTGGGAGCCGACGGCGGCCTGCAGCGCGTCCAGGTACGCGGGTCGTTCGTAGGGGCGCTCGTACACCGGGCCCTCGTGGGCCACGGTTCGCGGCGGAACATCGACGATGCGCTCCCCGTGCCAGTCGATGGTCAGGTGACCGGAGTCGGTGACCTCGCCGATGACCACCGCTTCGACGTCCCACCGGGCGCAGATGGCCAGGAAGGCGTCGACGTGCTCAGGGGTCACAACGGCGCACATGCGCTCCTGTGACTCGCTCATCAGGATCTCTTCGGGGCTCAGCGTCGCGTCGCGCAGCAGGACCCGGTCGAGCCACACGTGCATGCCGCCGTCGCCGTTGCTGGCCAACTCACTGGTAGCGCACGAGATCCCCGCGCCCCCAAGATCCTGGATCCCCTCGACCAGGCCTGCGCCGAGGACCTCGAGGGTGCACTCGATGAGCAGTTTCTCCATGAACGGGTCGCCGACCTGAACGCTGGGACGTTTCGCTGGGCCGGTCTCGTCGAACGTCTCGCTGGCCAGCACTGACACCCCGCCGATGCCGTCGCCACCGGTGCGGGCACCGTACAGGATCACCTGGTTGCCGACCCCGCGGGCACTGGCCAGGTGGATGTCCTCGTGCTTCATGGCCCCAACGCACAGCGCGTTCACCAGGGGGTTGCCCTGGTAGGAGTCATCGAACACGACCTCGCCACCGATGTTGGGCAGGCCCAGGCAGTTGCCATAGCCGCCGATACCGGAGACCACACCAGGCAGGACCCGTTTGGTGTCGGGGTGATCGGCCGCACCGAAACGCAAGGGGTCCATGACCGCCAACGGGCGCGCCCCCATCGAGATGATGTCGCGCACGATGCCGCCCACGCCGGTGGCCGCGCCCTGATAAGGCTCCACGTACGACGGGTGATTGTGGCTCTCGACCTTGAAGGTCACCGCCCAACCGTCTCCGATGTCGACCACGCCGGCGTTCTCGCCGATGCCGACGAGCAGGGCGTCGGACGCGGGTGCCTTGTCACCGAACTGGCGCAGGTGCACCTTGCTGGACTTGTAGGAGCAGTGCTCGCTCCACATCACCGAGTACATCGCCAACTCGCTGCTGGTGGGGCGGCGGCCCAAGATCTCGCGGATACGGGCGTACTCATCGGGTTTGAGACCCAACTCGGCGTAGGGCTGATCGGTATCCGGGGTAGCCCCGGCGACCGTGACCGTATCCAGCGTCATCCACACTCCTCGCCCGTGGACCCCCAGTCTATGGGGCGAGCAGTGGCTGATCGGCGAGGCGGTCGGCGCGCGGAGGCGGTCACGCGAGGTAGGCACGAAACCGGAGTCGTGCAGGAAACCAGGATGGTGGCCAGTGGGCCGGTCCGCACGGTGATGCTGCCACCGAATCGCTTGTCCCGGTGCCAGCGAAGGATGGGAGTTTGTTGTTCCGTTCGGCGTCGGCGTGTAGAAGGCAACAGACTGGCCAGCGTGAGTTCCGCCCGGGCCGGGATCGTTGCCCACTCCACTCTCGGAGCCGCCGTGACGCTGGATCGCGCCCGGATCAGATGGCGCCAGGGCGTCCGAACCGGGCTGGTGGTGGCGCTCATCGTCGGCGCCGGACTGACGTGGTCCACCACGGATGTGGTGGTGGCGATGGCACTGGGCGCCGCATTCGTGGGAATCGCCGATACAACTGATCCAGACCGCAACCGCCTGGCCGGACTCTGCCTGACCCTGCTCGCACTCATGCTCGCGACCGGAGTCGGTGGCCTCATCGCCGACTCGGCAGTGGTGCGAGTGGTCATCAGCGCTGCCGTGGCTGCGATCTGTGGGTTCGTGGGGACGGTCGGGCCCCGAACGGCATTGGCCGGAGTGATGGCCCTTGTGCTGGTGACGATCTACGCAGGGACTCCGGGCGACCTGGATGCGGGCGCGATATCGGCCGTCTGGGTCGGTGCCGGCGGAGCCGTGTACGTGTTGACGATCCTTCCGGATTGGCCATTGCGCACGATGCAGGGACTTCGCACGACCATCGCGACCGCCTACCGGGGGATCGGACTGGGCGCGATACGCGCCGACCACGCCATCTCAGCGACCGGACTGGCGCTGCTGCCGGCAACGGCGAACGACTTGGTGGCCGTGGGCGACACCCGTGGTCGTACCCGGGTGTGGGCGGACTCCCTGGTCGGATCCGCGGAGATGGCACGCCGCGGTCTGATCTCGCTGAGCACCGAACAGGTGCCCGCAGCCGACGACCTACGTCATCGGGCGGGGCTGCTGATGATTCGGATCGCCGCCTGCCTCGACCTGCCGCTGCGGCATCGTCAGGTTCGTAGGGCGCGAGAAGCCATGGACCACGCTGCCCGCGCGGCCCTCGGCAACGGGGTGCCCCCACCCCTGGTGACAGCCGTGATCACACCGGTAGAGCGTGCAGCCGAACTGGTACTCGCGCCGTGGCCCACCCGATCACGGGCCCAGACCGGGTCGCCCGCACCGCTGGTGGACGCACCCTGGAATCGGTTGCGACAGAGCCTGACCCTCTCGGACCTGTTCGCCCGACATGCGCTGCGCCTGGCCGTGGCTATCGCCGTGGCCACGGTAGTGGGGGAACTGTTGGCTTCGGAACCCGGCTACTGGGTCCCACTCACGGTGGCGTGGATCTCCAAGCCCGACCTCGCCGGCACCGTCGGGCGGGTGGTGATGCGCCTGGGAGGCACGGTGGTCGGCGTACTCGTGGCAACCGTCGCCGCGTACGTGTTCACCACGGACCTGGCCCACGCCGCGGTCATCGGGACCGGAGCTTTCGCCGTCAGTGCGTTCCTTCTGGCGAACTACACCGCCGCGGTCACCGGAATCACGACTTTTGTGATCATGCTCCTGGCCTTGACCGGGGAACCGGTACGAGCACTGGCCGGTTGGCGAGTGACAGATACGTTGATCGCGGGTGTCATCGTCCTGGCCGCCGCCCTGATACTGCCTCACGCAACCGGGTCCAGTGTGCATCGTGACCTCGCCGAACTGGCCCGCTGCGGCGCCGCCTACAGCGACGCCGTCCTGACTCGTGAACCGGGGGCCATGACGCGGCGACGGGAAGCCGTCCTGGTGGCACGAATGCGAGCGGAAGCCGCCGCGACTGCCGCCAGCCAGGAACCGGTCCGACATGAGCTGAGTCCCCTCGTCGCGCTGTCGATCATGGCTGACCTGCGGCTGGTGAGTGCCCAGTTGCTGCGATGGCATGAACTGTCCGAAACTCGGCAGCCGCCTCCCACACTCGCCCCCAGGGCCCATGACGGGCTGCTCGCTCTCGCGCAGCGCCTGGACGACCCGGGATCGCCGGGAGTGCAATGGCGGGTGCCATTGGATGCCACGGCGGCGGAGCTGGATCTGCTGGGTCCTATCGCATCGGCGCACGCGCGCCTGTCAGGAAACGGGTTCAGCCCACAAGGGACTGCAGAACCGAGGTGAAGAACCGTAACCCGTCGGTGCCGGGGGTTCCCGTCAGATCCTCGACCGCGTGCTCGGGGTGAGGCATCAGGCCGACCACGTTGCCGGCGTCGTTCGAAATGCCGGCGATGTCGTGGAACGAGCCGTTGGGGTTGCCGCCGGCATAGCGGACCACGATCAGGCCTTCGCCCTCGAGCATCGACAAGGTCTCGTCGTCAGCCACGTAGCGGCCCTCGCCGTGCTTGACGGGGATGGTGATCTGTTCCCCCGGGTCGTAGCCGCTGGTCCAGGCTGTGGCGGTGCGCTCGACAGTCAGGGCTTGGTCGCGGCACACGTAGTGCAGCGATTCGTTACGCGTCAACACACCCGGCAGCAGGTGCGTCTCGCACAGGATCTGGAACCCGTTGCAGATGCCCAACACGGGCAGACCGTCACTGGCGTGGTGGATGACGTCGCCCATGATCGGCGCGAAGCGGGCGATGGCACCACACCGCAGGTAGTCGCCATACGAGAAACCCCCAGGGACCACCACTGCGTCCACAACGCCGATCGAGGAATCCCCGTGCCACAGAGCCACCGGCTCGGCACCGGCCAACCGCACCGCGCGCTGTACATCGGCGTCGTCCAACGACCCAGGAAAGGTGATGACCCCGACTCTGGTCACTGGATCTCCGCCTCGATCCTCACCGCGAAGTCCTCAATGACCGGGTTGGCGAGCAACTCCTCGGCCAAACGGTTCAGCACGACCTCACGGTCGGAGTCGAGTTCGCCGTCCAGGGTGATCTCGAACCGCTTGCCCTGTCGCACATCCGACACCCCGTCGAGGCCCAAGCGCGTCAACGCGCCCTGCACGGCGCGCCCCTGCGGATCGAGGATCTCGGGCTTGAGCATGACGTCGACGACAACACGGGCCACGGAGACTCCTGTTCAGCGGGTTCGCGACCATCATAAGCGGCGTCCCGTCGCTCGACCGGCGTCACCTCGGGTGCGGCGGGCAAGGGCCCACCGGAGCGACGCGAACGCTCCGCCACCGCCAACACGATCAGAAGGATGAAGGTCGAAGGGACCACGAACATCAACATGGGCGTGCTGAACGGCGCCAACGAGTCATGGTCGGCCGACATCAGCAGGAGGTAGGTCGTGGTGATGCGCAGACCCGGAAACCTCCGGAGGACGGCCCAGTCCTACGGCCCCAGCCGTGAGCGGACTGCGCCCGACGGGGCGGCGCAGTCCGCTCAGCCGAACGGCTGACCGGTCACGCGCTCATAGGCTTCGACGTACTTGGCATGGGTGCGCTCCACGATCTCGTCGGGCAGCGGTGGCGGAGGTTGGTTGCCCGACCTGTCCCAGCCGGATTCCGACGAGGCCAGCCAGTCGCGCACGAACTGCTTGTCGAACGACGGTTGTGGCCGGCCGGGCCGCCATTCGTCGGCGGGCCAGTAACGCGACGAGTCCGGTGTCAGCACCTCGTCAGCGAGCACGAGGTCCGGCTGCCCGGGGACCTGACCGAACTCGAACTTGGTGTCGGCCAGGATGATGCCCCGTTCCCGGGCCAACCGTTCGGCGCGGGAGTACACCGCGATCGACATGTCGCGCAGTTGAGTGGCGAGTCCACCGCCCACCATCGCGGCCACACGGTCGAAGTCGACGTTCTCGTCGTGGTCACCGATGGCGGCCTTGGTTGCGGGGGTGAACATCGGCTCGGGCAGCCGGGAGCCATCTACCAAGCCGGGGGGGAGCGAGACTCCGCAGACCGAGCCCGTGGTGCGATAGTCCACCAGTCCAGATCCAGTCAGGTAGCCGCGCACCACACACTCGACCGGCAGCATGTCCAGGTTGCGACACACCACGCCCCGGCCCGCTACCCCGCCGCCTGGGACCTCGGTGTCGATGATGTGGTTGGGCACCAGATCGGCCAGGTGGTCGAACCACCACAGACTCATCTGGGTGAGGATCCGACCTTTGTCCGGGATCAAGGTGGGCAGGACCCAGTCGTAGGCGGAGATCCGATCACTGGCCACTACGAGCACATCACCACCGGGGGTGTGGAACAGGTCGCGCACCTTACCCGCATAGACGTGCTCGTAACCCTCGGGCAAGCGCAGGTCACCAGCCGTCGGGCGCGGCGGCAAGAACGGTCTGGGGTCGATCACCTGAAACCGGACCCAGCTCAAGGGGGTGCCATCGTTGATGGTGCGGCCCTCCCCGTTCCAGAACTCCTCATGGCCGCGGCGCCAATCGGCGACGGTGCGGAAACCCTCGCCCTCGGCCTCGGCCTCGGCCCAGGTCACCTGACCCATCTGGAGTCGTCGCACCTCGGTCACCTCGACGGTGGCGATGCGAGCGCCCACGTCGTCGATCAGAGCGAGGTGCTCCCCGACGTGCTCCAGGGCTTCGTTCTCCTCCTCGTACTCCTCCATCAATCCGAAGCACGCGACCTTCTGGCCGGCCATCACCAGGGCGTTGAGGCGGGACCGCATCTCACCCGGCGAACCGAGTTCGAGCGATCGGATTCCGTCGACGATCGGGAAACTCATGGCTACAGGATGTCGCCGGGCCGGTATCCGGCAGCAGCCGGGTGCTCATCGAGTAGTTGCGCCACGCGACGGACGACGGCATCGACCTGGGCACCACCGGCGCCGGTGAACGTGAGTGGATCGGCCAGCGCCTGCTCGAGGTCGGCCCGGGTCAGTCCGAGACGCGGATCGGCGGCCAGTCGGTCGAGTAGGTCGTTGTCCGCCCCTTTCTCGCGCATCGCCAGAGCCACCGAGACGGCGTTCTCCTTGATCGCCTCGTGGGCGCTCTCCCGCCCGACCCCGTTGCGCACGGCCGCCATGAGTACCTTCGTGGTGGCCAGAAAGGGGAGGTACCGGTCACGCTCCTCACCGATCACCGCCGGGAAGGCACCGAAGTCGCGCAGCACCACCAGGAACGTCTCGAGCAGGCCGTCGATGGTGAAGAACGTGTCGGGCAGCATCACGCGCCGCACCACCGAGCACGACACGTCGCCCTCGTTCCATTGGCTGCCCGCCAAGTCGGCCGCCATGGTGTTGTAGCCCCGCAACAGCACCATGAACCCGTTGATCCGTTCGCAGGAGCGCGCGTTCATCTTGTGCGGCATGGCCGAGGACCCGACTTGACCGGGCTGGAACCCTTCGGTCGCCAGTTCATGGCCGGCCATCAGACGGATCGTCGTGGCCAGGCTCGACGGCCCTGCGGCGAGTTGGACCACCGCTGCGACCACGTCGGCGTCGAGCGAACGCGGGTACACCTGGCCCACGGAGTCCAGGACGTCGGCGAACCCCAGGTGCCCGGCCACACGTGCTTCCAGGTCGTCGAGTTTGGCCGGATCATGCCCGAGCAGGTCGAGCATGTCCTGGGCCGTGCCCATGGGTCCCTTGATCCCCCGCAACGGGTAGTGGGCGATCAACTCGTCGATCCGTCGAACCGCCACGAGCAACTCGTCTGCGGCACTGGCGAAGCGCTTGCCGAGGGTCGTCATCTGCGCGGCGACGTTGTGCGAGCGGCCTGCCATGGGCAGGTCGCGATAGGTGACAGCCAGGTCGGCCAGCATGGCCAGCGACGCCACGGCCTTGTCCCGAACGACCAGAAGCGAGTCCCGCACCTGCAGTTGCTCGACGTTCTCGGTCAGGTCGCGGCTGGTCATGCCCTTGTGGATCTGCTCGTGCCCGGCGAGTGCGTTGAACTCCTCGATACGCGCCTTCACGTCGTGCTTGGTGATGCGCTCCCGAGCGGCGATGGACGCCAGATCGACCTCATCCAGATGCTGCTCGTAGTCGGCCACCGCGCCGGCAGGCACGTCGACACCCAAGTCGGACTGGGCACGCAACACCGCAAGCCAGAGTCTGCGCTCCAGCCCTATCTTGTGCTCCGGCGACCACAAGGTCGCGATGGCGTCCGACGCGTAGCGGCCGGCAAGGACATTGCCGATGTTCTGCGAACTCACCGCGCCATCATCCCACTCTTGCGCCCGCGCCCCGCGACGTGCCTGGAGCGTAAGCGGCCCCGAGGTCGAACGCAGTCCGGGGGCCAACCGGACCAGGTGACCCGCACGACTGCCGGCGTG
>WBZP01007648.1_pt1 | contig 10363 bp, 11 predicted proteins | sample 5204301 | NCBI WGS metagenome assembly WBZP01 (sample SAMN12412401, study PRJNA552823) | activated sludge metagenome | isolation source: activated sludge from nitrification reactor of wastewater treatment plant... | place: USA: Pennsylvania | collected 2017 | reverse complement strand
GCCAGGATGAGGATTTTTTGACCGACTTGATAGAAGACGTCGCACGACGGTATCTCGATCTCGCTCCCCTCCTCCGCTTCAGCAGCAAGGATGCCTTCGCCGCATGACACTCAATCCGGACCTCATCCGGGCTCGTTGTGCAGAAATCGACGCTTCGCTGAGCCGACTTGAGGCACTCCGCCCTCTTTCCCGTGACACATTCCTCTCCAGCCAAGACACCCTCGATATTGCCTGTTATCGCCTGCTCATCGCGATTGAAGCCGCACTGGCCGTCTGCTTTCATGTGTCGGCGAAGCGACTGCATCAGGTCCCAGACGAGTATGCCGGCTGCTTCAGCTCACTTGAACAGGCAGGGCTCATTGCTCCGGATCTTTCCACTCGCTTGCAACAGATGGCACGATTCCGAAACCTATTGGTCCATATATACTGGAAGATCGATTATGGCCAGGTCTACGATATCATTGCCACTCGTCTTGACGATCTGCGCTCGTTTCGTACGGCCATGGTCGAGCTCATCTAACACCCACCAAACTTCGAACCATGTATACGGGGAACTGCAGCATTACCTGCCTCTACCGCTTGCGGCCGAGAATACTCGCTGCTTGCTCCGACACCTCTTTCACCAAGACCCCCATCTTGGGATGGGACGGCTCGAAGTCGACGGGCCAGTCGAAGTGGCGCAGCCGTTCGCTGGCGGCGGGACCGATGGAGGCCACGACCAGTTTTTGCATGGCATCATGAAACGGGATGACCTGTCCGTCCTGCTCCAACAGCTGCATGACGTGATCGATCTGCATAGCGTTGGTGATCAGCATGACCTCCACCCGCCCGACGATGACGCGCTCGCAGGCAACGCGTAGCGGTCCAAGATCTTCCGGTAATGCCCATTGATAGATCGGCACAGGGAAGACGTCTGCACCACGCTGCTCCAGAGCCTTCACCAGCGCGTTGTTGGGTATGCCATATTCCTGCACAGCGATTCGCACGCCCGGCTCAAGGCTATACTCATCCATCGCAGAAACCAGATCGATCCAGGTATTGGGCTCCGGCACCGTCACCGTTGGAACGAGCCCCACGGCCTTGAGCGCTGCAACCGTTTTCGCCCCCCTGGCAATGATCACAGTCCCCTGTAACGCCTCAACGATCGATGGCCAGGGATACTGCGGTTTCAAGATCTCGAACAACGCCTCGGTACCGACGCCGGTGAGCAAGACCAGCATGTCGATCTGTCCTGCCATCAAGCGCGTTCCAAATTCATAGGCTGCCTGGTTGCTCTCCAGCGGGATTTCTCTCAGCGCCGGAGCCATGAGTGGGAGACCTTCATACCGTTCAATCAAACGGGCCAGCTCCGTCTCCATCCGACTTTCGAACGCCACCACCGTCATTCCGTTGAATGTCATAGCCGTAACTACTCCTCCCCGATCAGGCGCCAATCATACTACACTCGTCGTCACGAGGGAGAGCCGGTTTTCCGTTGACGGCTGATCGCTCGTCTCCCTACTATACGGATGTGATCATTGTTCAACGAGTGCGAGACACCCCATGACGGCACCACTTCATCGCGGTCTTCGGCATCTGGCACTTCGCGTCATGGATCTTCCTCGATCACGTCGATTCTATGAGCAGATCCTCGGCATGCAGGTCGTATGGGAACCGGACCCGGAGAACGTGTATTTCAGCTCTGGCGTCGACAACCTGGCACTGCATCAGATCTCGAAGCATGAATTGGACTCCTACGAGTCCTCGAAGACCCAACTGCTCGACCACATGGGCGTGATTCTTGAGAGTCCACAGGCCGTGGATCAGATGTACCGTGAGATCATGCCCTCGATTGAGTCGCTGGGCGGACGAATTACCAAACTGCCGAAATTGCATCGTGACGGCAGCTACTCATTCTATTTCTCCGACCCAGACGGCAACCTCATCCAGGCCCTCTACGAACCGACGATTAGTCGACTGACGATAGGACTGAGTAACGAGGACTGAGGGCTGAGATGGAACGACAGCGAGCAGATAAATTTGAGGATCTCATTGCTTGGCAGAAGGCACGGGAATTGACCAGAGCAATCTACCAAGTGACTACATCGGGGCCTTTTGCCAAAGACTTCGGATTACGCGACCAGATTCGACGAGCTGCCGTCTCAGTCATGTCCAATATTGCCGAAGGATTCGAACGAAGCGGGCGTTCGGAGTTTCACCAATTTCTGAGTATAGCGAAGTCATCGTGCGCAGAATTCAGATCACAACTGTACGTTGCGCTTGATGCGAGATACCTATCTCCATCGACGTTTCGTCAGTTGATTCTTCAAGCAGAAGAAGTCGCACGAATCATAGGCGGCCTTCGAAAAGCAGTTCATGCACAACGAATACTGGCTCGCGCTTCTGGGCTCGGGAGGAAATCCGCAAAACCTCGGTCCTCGGTCCTCAGTCCTCAGTCCCGACAACCATGAGCCAGCTCTGGACCAGCCTTCCCAAAGCCCATTACGTGAGCCTCGTCCCCTGGTGCTGGGCACAACTGGAAAGTGCGGAGCCACCAGGCCCCTTTCCATTCATCGGTGGCATCGCCCCTGACGTCGTGGCGAGCCTCCAAGAGGCTCACAGTCTCCTGGCCAGTGCGATCGATACCGCAATCAGCGATGTCTTCTCGAAGCGGGCCCCGCTGGACGAGCCAGAGCGTCGGCGACGGCTCGAAGATGCTTATGCAGAACTGATCAACGCCCGCCCCTACCTCCAGCGACACATCCGCTGCGGCCGTCGACCGGACGGCATTTTTTACTGGGAATTCCCGACTGATCCAATCCAATCCGCAACCGTCACGAACGGCGGCCTCCGTATGTTGCATGCGGTCAACCAGCAGGCCATCCCGTTCGGATTCAACAACCGCCGCCTAGGTCCATCGATCGGCAAACTACTCGGCCTCCTCGATGGTACCCGTACAGCTGACGAAATCGGCACGGTCGTCTCCTCAATGCCTCGTGATTCCCAGGGCCTGCTCACCACATTTATGGACCTCTTGCAGCGACATGGATGCCTGACCACCTCGACCACAGCGTCCTTGCGCCGCCATTGGTTCGATATCGTTCAGGATCAAGATACCGTGCACCTTGGCCATGCGGCCTTACTCTACCGGCAACGTGACACGGTGTTGCTCTTCGACCCCTGGCTGTTGCCCTGGTTCGCAGAATCCCTTCTGCCGTCACTCTGGGGCGGACTTCTCCCAAAACCCGCCGCAGTCTTTCTCACGCATGATCACGACGACCATGTGGATCCCCGCACCTTGCTCCATCTGCCGAAAGACATCCCCATCATCGTCCCCAGCCGACGCAATCGCACCCAGCTGTTTTTTGACTATCGGTCACTCCTGGCGGAGCTGGGGTTTGAGCAGGTGATCGAGCTGGCCCATGGGGAGAGCTGGCCGTTCGAGGGAGGCACGGTCGTGTCGGTCCCGTTCTATGGCGAAGATCCCTGTGACCTCAATATGCCACGGAATTGTTATCTGATTTCCGATCGCGGGCACAATGTGTTGGTTCATGCGGACAGTGGCCCCACCAACGACGGACGATCAGCTCTCAAAGACTCGGTTATTCAACAGATGGTCGGTAAGTATGGACCGATCTCTCTCGTCTTGGCCTCACAGCAACAACTGCGTGAGATCCGTACCCATGCCGCCCACGCACCGCTCTCTCACCCCGGCCAATGGCTGGACATCGGCGAGAACGGCTATCTCACAAACGCCTATCTTGCCGAGCTCTGCACGACCGCCTGCGCACGGCTGTTTGTGTCGTACGCCACCGGTGGAGCGGATTGGTATCCGGACCACCTCTCATTCATGTTCAGTCGCCGGAACCCTGCCAGAACTGCACTGCTGACAGCCCACTGGGAACCGGCGGAAAAGTTAAAAGACCTTCTGGCTTCACAGGGATGTCGTTATCATCATGCCCACGCGCTGGACATCTATCGACCCACAGATAAAGGAGCGATCGAAGTCCACTCAACAGGAGAATCCCTAGCCCCACTGACTCTTTATCGGGTGGATCATGGCGATCCCCCGTTTATGAAAGCCGCGCCGCGGCGATAAGTCGTTATTTTTTTGAGGAGCAGCTATGAGCGAAAGACCAGCGACGATTCTTGTCACCGGAGCCGCGGGATTCATCGGCTTCCATGTGGCAATGCGCCTCTTAGAGAGGGGCGATCATGTCATCGGCCTCGACAATCTCAACGATTACTACGACGTCCGACTGAAGGAAGCTCGACTGGCACAGCTGCGGCCTCGTGAACGATTCACGTTCATTAAGCTGGACCTCGCCAATCGGCAAGGCATGAAAGACCTCTTTGCCGACCAGTCAATCCAGCGGGTGGTGCACCTGGCTGCTCAAGCCGGAGTTCGCTATTCGCTGGTCAATCCACACGCCTACACGGAGAGTAACATCGAAGGGTTCATGAATATCCTGGAAGGCTGCCGGCATAGTCAGATCGAACACTTGGTCTATGCATCTTCGAGTTCTGTCTATGGCGGTAATACCCACATGCCGTTCTCGATCCATGACAATGTGGATCATCCCGTCTCGCTCTATGCCGCCAGTAAGAAGGCTAATGAGCTCATGGCTCATTGCTATGCCCATCTGTATCGGCTGCCTTGCACCGGCTTGCGTTTTTTTACCGTGTATGGCCCATGGGGGCGTCCTGACATGGCCCTCTTCATCTTTACCAAGGCCATTTTGGAAGGCAAACCGATCGATGTCTTCAATCAGGGCAAGATGAAACGCGACTTCACCTATGTCGATGATATCGTCGAAGGCATTATCCGGACACTGGATCATCCGGCAACCGTCAATCCCTCCTGGTCAGGGGAACGACCGGATCCCGGAACCAGCTCCGCTCCAGCCCGCATCTACAACATCGGCAACCATCAGCCAGTGGAGCTGCTGCATTTCATCGGAGTACTGGAGCAAGCTTTGGGGAAAAAGGCGGAGAAGCGACTTTTGCCGATACAACCGGGTGACGTGCCAGCGACCTATGCCGATATCGACGATCTCACCAATGACGTCGGCTTCAGGCCAAATACCCCGATCGAGGTGGGCATCCCTCGTTTCGTCAAGTGGTACCGAGAGTTCTACGGAGTGTGAGGAAGCGACCACATCACGTTAGAAACACCCCACCGGCACGAACCCGGTCCCGAACAGCCTCGACAACGCGATGTAGCGCGCATTATCGTAGAACGAATGGCTGGCCCCTCGCTGATTCCTCCCCGTGAGGTCGCCTCCATAGGACGGATCGGACCCGAAGAACATCCCTCCCCTGGTCTTCTGCACAAGGTGCATCCATTCCATATACAACGTGCAGGCTTCCGCCTGGACTGAGCCAGAAACCGTGTTGCTCGCATACCAGTCGCGTGCCCATTCCGGCACCTGCCGTCCCGCCCCCACTGACTCGCGATCTCGCGCGGAAGACGGCTCAACCTGTGACTCCCTCACGGGCTGCGTTCGAGGAATGGTCGGCATATTCACCAAATCAGGCACGACCGAGAGCGGTTTCAGATCCATCGCTTCACACCCGGCCCGCTCCTTATTGGTATACATCGAGCTCCCATCTGCTTCGAGACATTTCCAGGTTGTCGGACCAGCTCCCGTGTCTCCCCAAGCCATTCCCGTGGACAAAGCCACTAGGATGGTCGCTGAGAGGAACGTTCCTTGAACCTGCCGCATGGGACACCTCCAGATCATGTAGCCAAGACACGCGGTGCGTGGGCACCCCTGGTCGCTCTCTATAGTTGGTGCGCACACCCTACTCAATACTTTGTTTTTCGTCTATGCAGCTTTGGAGGGGGGAACCACGAGCCGCAGGACCTCGACCGACTGCCATTTGCCGTGGTTGCGCCCGTCACTCACCACAAACCGATGAGGGACCGGCGCTCAATAGCCACACTATTCATACCCGGGTTCCCTCATCCCAAATCGCTCCTGTCCCACACCCTGCATTACCTTGTCCGGCGTCGAAACCTCAGGTATCCTGCCTGTCATATTGCCGATAGCCTTTTGGGTAAAACAGCGTAGATTTGTCATCTCAGACCATCAGCAGTCTTTAGGCCGATTCATCAATAGACAACGTGCAATCGATAGCCGCACGACATGACCGATTATAATGTCCTCACGAATCTGCTCTTCATCTACACCGTATCGATCGCGGTGGTGTTTCTGTTTCATCAGTTCCGACTCCCCTCAATCGCCGGGTTCCTAGTCGCGGGTGCACTGATCGGCCCTCATGGGCTCAATCTCATTTCCGATATCGCCACCGTACAGGTCTTGGCGGAAATCGGCATCGTACTCCTCCTTTTCACCATCGGCATTGAATTCTCGTTGGTCCAACTCGCCTCGCTTCAACGCCTGCTGCTGATTGCAGCCCCGATCCAAGTGGGTGGAGTTATCGCCATTACATGGCTCGGCGGTACTCTCGCAGGATTACCAACCTCTCAGGCGATCTTTTGGGGGTTTCTGCTCTCACTCAGCAGCACCGCCATTGTGCTCAAAGCATTGACTGCCAGCGAAGCCAGCGACTCACCACACGGGCGGGCGACGATCGGAATCTTGGTATTCCAAGACATCGCGGTCGTACCAATGATCTTGCTCACGCCTATTCTCGCCGGCCCAAGCGATGGGGCGCTTGCACCGGTGTTGCTCTCTCTGGGGAAATCGTTGGTCGTGGTGGCCTGTATTCTGGTCGGCGCGTGGTATGCGGTCCCGATCTTGCTCGAACACATCGTCCGCAGTCGAAGCCGGGAACTGTTCTTATTGACCATCATCGTCCTCTGCCTCGGCATCGCCTGGCTGACCTCTCTCGGCGGACTCTCGCTGGCGCTCGGCGCCTTCATCGCCGGCCTCGTGATCTCCGAGTCGGAGTACAGTCACCAAGCCATCGCCGAAGTGTTGCCCTTTCGTGACAGTTTCAATAGCCTCTTCTTCGTTTCCATCGGCATCCTGATGGATTGGCATATTCTGCTGGAGTACCCCTTCGTCGTAACCGGCCTTCTGCTGATCGTCCTCTTGGTGAAATTCTTCGCGGGCGCTGGTGCCGTGCTTGCCGCCTCCATGCCGCTCCGATCCGCAGTCATGACCGGCATCGCTCTCGCACAAGTTGGAGAATTCAGCTTTATCCTGGCACAAGTCGGCCAGGAGGATCAGCTCCTGTCCGGAATCCAGTATCAGATATTTCTGGCCGTCTCGGTCTGTTCGATGATCATTACCCCGATCCTCATTCAGCTGTCGCCGCATCTTGGCCGACGAGTCGAGGCCGTCCAGCGACTCCACCGCTGGTTCCCTGGACAAACCACGGCACATGTTCTTGAAGCGGAGGGGCGTCATCTTCGCATCAAGGACCATGTCATTATCGTGGGATATGGGCTGAACGGCCGCAATCTCTCTCGCGTCTTGGGAGAGACGGAGGTTCCCTATATTGCGTTGGATTTGGACGGTGAAACCGTGCGCCGCGAGTCGGCTCACGGATTACCACTCTACTACGGAGACGCAACAAATCCGACCGTATTGCGACACGTCAAGATCGAACAGGCTCGAGTCCTGGTCGTAGCCATCTCTGATCCCTTCATGGCGCGCCGGACCGTGCAGGTTGCGCGAGGATTGAATCCAAAGATTCACATCGTCGTCAGGACTCGTTATTTGCGTGAATTGGAAGAGCTTCATCAGCTCGGCGCTGACGATGTGGTGCCGGAAGAATTTGAAACATCGATCGAGATTTTTGCGCTCGTCCTCCGCACCTATCAGATGCCGCAAGACTTCGTCATGCGCAAGGCGGAGCAGGTGCGTCGGGAAGGATACGCGCTTCTTCGCCGGAGCGAACTGCCTGAACTGGCGCACCACTTGCGCGGCGGCACCCTCGCCGATGTGGAAGTGGAAACCTTCCGGATTGAGGAAGCCGCACCGGCGGCAGGGAAAACGCTCGCCCAGCTGGCGTTGCGTCTGCGGACCGGAGCCTCGATCATTGCCTTGACCAGAGGCGGAGTGACCGAATCGAACCCGTCGGACAAAACGAAACTCTTGGCCGGCGATATCGTGGTCCTACTCGGATCACGCGATGAAATTCGTCGTGCGATGGAATTCATCCTCACCGATCAACCCGACCGATAACTTCAGACTCTCCTTGTTGTCTTGTCGTTTCTCCGAGGTTCAGCTTCGCCAGCGAAGCGTGACTCGTTCTTTGAGCGGGTGATCGAAGGGGCGTCCGGTCTGAACCGATTCGAGATGGGCTGCTTTCAGCTTATAGTACCATCTCGCGGGCATATCGGCGTCTCCCAGAAACATGGAGGAGGGCTTATGACGGAGACCCACAGCCAAATGCTTCATCGCCCGCTCATCCTGGCCCAGAAACATCTTGGTCAACGTACGAAAAATCAAATTGCCGAACGGCAGCCAATGCAGACCGCACCAATAGGCTGAAAAATCAATGCGACACTCCATATCGGAGACAGGTGTGGACATCAACCGATTCGCGAGCCAGACACTGCCACATTGCATCAGTTCCACTCGCTGGTTCGGCAGTAGAAAGTCGATGGTGGTGCTCAACGGCCCTCCATAGATACGCTCGATCCAATGGAACGGCCCGCTGTTCTTTGCCGGCCGATGCGCAGTCATCCTGAAGCCGTGGGGGATCGGCTCAAAGATTTTCGTCTTCTCGTGCATCCGCGCATCGCTACGCCACCACGAATGGACATAGGGACCATGGACTGGGTCGATAAGCCCGATGACACCATCGTCGGGCGTGCAGGTGTAGGTCAGCGAAATGTGGAATGATTGTCGAGGCTCCGAGGGAAGCGGCATACGCGGAGCAGGCGGCAACGGATCAGTGTTCCCTCGGTCGTCAGCCAAATACAACCAAATCATCCCGTCCGTCTCTTCGACCGGATAGGTTGCGACGCCGATCTTGTCACATTGGAAACTCCCCCCTTCGGGAAGGGCCGGAATCCGCTGACAGCGCCCCTTCATATCAAACTGCCACCCGTGATACGGACATTCCACAAGCTCACCATCAAACCGACCGAACGACATCGGCATCCCTCGGTGAGGGCAGAGGTCACGCATCGCTGCCAGCGTACCCGCTCGATCTCGGCATAGAAGGATCGGCAGGTCCAACATCTTGAGTGCGGTCATCGTCCCCGGACGGAGTCGATGGCTAGGAACGGCCGGATACCAAAAGCCGAACAGGGGCGCACTCCTGGAAGCGAGGACCTCGGGTGATAATAGTTGGCTCATTGCTGAACAGGATGGTCGCAGGAAGAAGTCGTATATATAGGGTCCGGACTATAACGGGGGGCAGAGATCAGGTCAAGCAACGAACGGACCAGGAGGATGGCCCTGTTCCTTGACACCCCAAAGGACCACATACTATTCTGTTCTAGGACTGAGCGCACTGAGTCCTGCCTATGGGGTGAGGTGATACGATGATTGCCACACAGATCGAGCCGACGGCGACGTTGGCACAGCTACAAGAATCCAAGCCAGAAAGTGTCACCATCGTCTTGTTGAGCGGTGATCTCGATCGGGCAATGGCAGCTTTCATCATTGCGACAGGCGCAGCCGCCATGGGTATGAAGGTCACGATATTCTTTACCTTTTGGGGGCTGAATGCCATCCGAAGAAAAGGTGCCGCCAGTTCGGCAAAAGACTGGCTTCGCCGGATGTTTGGACTGCTCAATAAAGGCGGGGCCGACAGCCTTCCGTTATCCCGCTTCCACATGGGCGGGTTGGGCACGAAGATGATGCAAAAGGTGATGAAGCAAAATCGCATGCCCGATGTCCCGGAGTTGATGCAGACCGCCCTGGATCTGGGCGTACATTTTATCGCGTGCACGACAACCATGGGCCTGATGGGCATTACCAAAGACACCTTGATCGACGGAATCGATCAGTTCGCCGGTGTCACGACATACCTGGCGGAAGCGAAGCGGGGTAGCGTCAATCTATTCATTTGAACTGACAGCTCTCATCCGGGAGTGAGGGATATCTTCATGATGCAAGCCGATGTCAAACTCGATACGTTAGGGTACTTTTGTCCCATGCCGATCATTCTGACGTCGAAGAAGATCAAAGAGCTGGCCTTGGGCCAGGTGCTGGAGGTTGTCTCCGATGATGAAGGCATCAAGAAAGACATGCCGGCTTGGTGTGAAACCACCGGCCATCAAATGGTGGGGCTGGAAGAAGAGCAGGCAAAATCTGGGCGGATTTACAAGGCTTTTGTAAAGAAAACAAAATAATCAGACTTTTTCAGAATCGACCAGACCAGAAGCCGGAAGGACCAGACGAAGTCCTCCGGCTTTTTCGTTTAAGATCAGACGCGTGGCATGGATCACATCGTT
>WBZP01002217.1_pt2 | contig 10363 bp, 5 predicted proteins | sample 5204301 | NCBI WGS metagenome assembly WBZP01 (sample SAMN12412401, study PRJNA552823) | activated sludge metagenome | isolation source: activated sludge from nitrification reactor of wastewater treatment plant... | place: USA: Pennsylvania | collected 2017 | reverse complement strand
GCCGGACTTTCCCACCGCCGCCTTGATCAACGGGGTTCGCGGCATTCACGAAGCCTATGCAACCGGACGTGGCCGGGTGCAGATGCGCGCCCGCACCGAGATCGAAACCGACGAGGCGCGCAACCGGCAGGCCATCATCGTCACCGAACTGCCCTATCAGGTGAACAAGGCTCGACTGATCGAGAAAATCGCCGAGCTGGTCAAGGATAAGAAGATCGAGGGCATTTCCGAATTGCGCGACGAATCCGACAAGGATGGATTGCGCATCTACATTGAGCTGCGGCGCGGCGAGTCCGCCGAGGTGGTGCTGAACAATCTGTTCCTGCACACCTCGCTGCAATGCGTGTTCGGCATCAACATGGTGGCGTTGGTGGAAGGTCAGCCGCGCCTGTTGAATCTCAAGCAGGTGCTGGAGGCGTTCCTGACCCATCGCCGCGAGGTAGTGGTGCGGCGCACCGTGTTTGAGTTGCGCAAGGCCCGCGAGCGCGCCCACATCGTCGAGGGGCTGGCGGTGGCGCTGGCCAATCTCGACCCGCTGATCGCCCTGATTCGCGGCGCCGCCGATCCCGCCGCCGCCCGGACCGCGCTGTTGGCGCGGGCGTGGACGCCGGGCCAGGTCATGGATTTGCTGGCGCGCGTTGGCGCGGATAGTTCGCGGCCGGAGGATCTGCCGGCGGAGTTTGGCTTGAGCGCGGCCGGCTACCGGTTGTCGCCGGCCCAGGCGCAGGCGATTTTGGACTTGCGGCTGCATCGGCTGACCGGCCTGGAACAGCGCAAGCTGCTGGACGAATATCAGGAATTGCTGGGCCGGATCCAGGATCATCTGGAGATCCTCACCGTGCCGGAGCGGTTGACGGCGGTGATCCGCGCCGAGTTGACCGAGCTGCGCGCCCAGTACGCCGACGCCCGCCGCACCATGATTCTGCCCGACGAGCAGAATTTCAACCTGGAAGATCTGATCAACGAAGAGGCCATGGTGGTCACCCTGTCGCACGCCGGCTACGTCAAATCGCAGCCGCTGTCACTGTACCGGGCGCAGAAACGCGGCGGGCGCGGGCGGGCGGCGACCACGGTCCGGGAAGAGGATTTCGTGGACAAGCTGTTCATCGCCAGCACCCACGACACCATTCTCTGCTTCTCCAACCGGGGCCGGGTGTACTGGAAAAAGGTCTACGAACTGCCGCAGGCTGGTCGGACGGCGCGCGGTAAGCCCATCGTTAATTTGTTGCCGCTGGAGGAAGGCGAGCGCATCAACGCGGTGCTGCCGGTGCGCGAGTTCAGCGACGACCACTATCTGTTCTTTGCCACCGCCGGCGGCACGGTCAAGAAAACCCCGTTGTCGGAATATTCCCGGCCCCGGCCGAGCGGCATCATCGCCATCGACCTGCGCGAGGGCGATCAACTGGTCAACGTCGCGCTGACCCACGGCCAGCGCGACATCATGCTGTTTACCGATGCCGGTAAAGCCTTGCGTTTCGCCGAAACCGAGGTGCGGGACATGGGCCGTTCCGCCTGCGGGGTGCGCGGCATCCGCTTGGACCAGGGGCAGAAGGTGATCGCCTTGATCGTGGTGGACGAGGGCGCAGTGCTGACCGTGACCGAGAACGGCTACGGCAAGCGCACCCCGGTCGATGACTATCCTCGCAAGGGCCGTGGTGGCCAGGGCGTCATCTCGATCCAGACCTCCGAGCGCAACGGCCGGGTCATCGGCGCGGTGCAGGTGGAAAGTGACCACGAGATCATGCTGATCACCGATGGCGGCACCCTGGTGCGGACCCCGGTGGAGGGTATTTCGCTGGTGGGCCGCAACACCCAGGGCGTCACCCTGATCAGATTGCAAGATCCGGAGAAGTTGACCGGGATCGAGAGGATCGAAAGCATCGGCGAAGCAGACGGTAACGGCGATCTGCTGGTGGAGGACGACTCGGCGCTGGACGCTGGCGAAGAGGGTGGGGATGAAACATGAGTGAGGCGGATAGCCTGCAAACCCTGCGCGAGCGGATCGATGCGCTGGACGAGCGGATTCAGACGCTGATCGCCGAGCGGGCGCGCTGCGCGCAACAGGTCGGCGCGATCAAGCGGACTGCTGGCGCCACCGGCAATTTCTACCGCCCCGAGCGCGAGGCGCAGGTGCTGCGGCGGGTGATCGAAGCCAACCGGGGGCCGCTCAGCAACGAGGAAATGGCCCGGCTGTTCCGTGAGATCATGTCGGCCTGCCTGGCGCTGGAGGAGCCGCTGAAAATCGCCTTTCTCGGCCCGGAAGGCACTTTCACCCAGGCCGCCGCGCTCAAGCATTTCGGCCAGTCGATCCACAGTATTCCGCTGCGGGCGATTGACGAGGTGTTCCGCGAAGTCGAGGCGGGTTCCGCCGATTACGGGGTGGTGCCGGTGGAAAATTCCACCGAGGGCGTGGTCAATCACACCCTGGACATGTTCCTGCAGTCGCCGCTGCGGATTTGCGGCGAGGTGCAGATGCGCATCAATCATCATTTGATCACCCACGCCACCGATCTCAAGGTCATCCATCGGGTCTATTCCCACCGCCAGTCGCTGGCGCAGTGTCGGGAATGGCTGGACGTGAACCTGCCGCGAGTGGAGCAGGTCGAGGTCAGCAGTAATGGCGAGGCGGCGCTGCGGGTGCGCGGTGAAGCGGACGCGGCGGCGATTGCCGGGCAGTGCGCGGCGGATATTTATCAGTTGCCGACGTTGGTGCGGAATATTGAGGACGAACCCAATAATACCACCCGGTTCTTGATGATCGGCTCGCAGCCCATTGCGCCGTCCGGCGATGATAAGACCGCGCTGCTGGTGGCTTCGCTCAACCGGCCCGGCGCATTGTTCAATTTGCTGGAGCCGCTGGCCCGGAATAATGTGAGCATGAATCGCATCGAATCGCGGCCCTCGCGGCGCGGCATGTGGGATTACGTGTTCTTCATCGACCTGGACGGTCACGCCCAGGATGAACCGGTGGCCAGGGCGCTGGCCGAACTGCGCGAACAGGCCAGTCTGTTCCGGGTGCTGGGGTCGTATCCCAAGGGCGTGTTGTGAGAGACGACTACGATTCCCCGTGGAAGGAAGTGCTGGAACGCTACTTTCCCGCTTTTCTCGCCTGGTTCTTCCCCGCTGCCCACGCCGACATTGCCTGGGAACACGGTTATCGTTTTCTCGACAAGGAACTGCAAAAGGTGGTCCGCGACGCCCGACTGGGGCGGCGCTGGGCCGACAAACTGGTGCAAGTGACCACCCGCGACGGCGGCGAAGACTGGCTGTTGGTGCATATCGAAGTGCAGGGACAACGGGAATCCGGCTTCGCCCAGCGGATGTTCAGCTACAACTATCGCCTGTTTGACCGCTACGCCCGCCCGGTGGTCAGTCTGGCGGTGCTGGGCGAGGGGCAGGGCGAAACCGCCGGGCAGTTCGGCTACGGCCGTTGGGGCGGTGAAACCCGCTTCATGTTTCCCGTGGTCTGCCTGAACGACTACCGCGACCGGTGGGCGGAAATGCTGGAATCGGCTAACCCTTTTGCCGTCGTCGTTCAGGCCCACCTGCAAGCCCAAGCCACCGCCGACGATCCCGCCCGCCGCTACCAGGGCAAGCTGCAACTGGTCAGGAGCCTGTATCGGCGTGGCTGGGCGCGGCAGGATATTCTGGAACTGTTCCGGGTGATTGACTGGCTGTTGCAACTGCCAGCCGCACTGGAGAATCAGCTTTGGACGGAAATCCAAGATCACGAGGAGGCGACACAGATGCGCTACGTTACGAGTGTGGAACGGATTGGTATGCAGAAGGGAATGGAGAAGGGAATGGAAAAGGGAATGGAGAAGGGAATGGAAAAGGGAATGGAGAAGGGAATGGAAAAGGGTCTGGCAAAAGGATTGCAGCAAGCACTGGAATCGCAACGGCGAATGTTGCTGAGGCAGGTTCGCCGCCAGTTCGACGAAGCCATCGCTGAGCAAAGCGCGCCACTGCTGGAGCAGATTCAGGAATTGCTGATCCTTGAAGATCTCGGCGAGGCTCTGTTTGACTGCCCGGATGAGCAGGCTTGGCTGGCGCGGATCAACGCGGCGGCGCAGGCGCAGGTGAATGCCCGCCGAATAGCGGGTTGAGCCTTTGAAGCTCAACCATTGACGGATTCTCAAGTTGACCGAAATCCTCTCCGATTCGCCCGAAGCCCGCTTTGTCGGGTTGATGAGCGAGTTGTTCCAGTTGCGCGAAGCCGAGGAACTGGATTTCGGCATTTATCGCGTGATCAAGAGTCACAATCAGAAGGTACGAGAATTTCTTGGCGAAGTGGTTGAGGAAAACGGCCAGCCGGTATTGCGCGGCGGCAAACTGGCGGGGATTTTAGAGCAGGCGTTTCAGCAAATCGACGGCGAGACCCGCGACGAGAAGAAGGCGCAACTCCAGCGCATGGCGGAGAGATTGGGCATCGGCGCTCATGGTTCTGCTGAAGAACGGGAAAGCTATCTGGCGACCATCGAAAAGAGCCCAGACATGCGCCAGAAAGTCATCGATTACCGCGATCTGCGCGAAGAACTCGAAACTACGTACAGCGCCGGAGCCGACCGCTCGGAAGTATTGAACCGGCTTTACGAGTTTTTCTCCCGCCATTATCAGGATGGCGATTTTATCGTCCAGCGCCGCTATGGACGCAATGGCGCGCGTTATATCAAGTCGTCGGGCGAGGATACGGAGTTTCATTGGGCGACTGAGGATATGTATTACATCAAATCGGGCGATGTTTTCACCGACTATCCGGTGCGCCTGAGCAATGGCCAGCGCTTGGTGTTTTGCGTTGACGCCGAGACGCTGAATCAAACCCGCGCCGAACTGAAACCTACCGATAAGGCCAGCTACAAGCTGCGCGCCGTTGAACAAAAAGAAGGCGTGATTCGGATCATCCTGGATTACTTGAAGGGCGCGCAGAAAACCAGGGCACAACTCGACGAAATCGCCAACCAAGCCGCCGCTATCTGCAAAGTCCAGCCCGAAGAAATCGCCCGGCATTTGCGCCGCTACATCGCCCGCAATCAATCCGACTTTTTCATTCACAAGCGGCTGCAAGAGGCGCTGGACGAAGATCTGGATATTTTCGTCAAAACCGATGTGCTGAATGCCGATCAGTTGTTGGCTGACGATGCGGGCAACATTCCGGCGCGGGCGCTGCGGGTGGCGCTGATGATTCGTCGCGTCGGCCGGCGGATCAACGCTTTTCTGGGCGTGCTGGAGGATTTTCAGAAGCGGTTGTGGGAGAAGAAAAAGCTGGTGCTATCCACCCGCTACGTCATCACCCTGGATCGGCTGGACAAGCTGGCCGGGCGGGCGTTCGTCGAGGCGAACCTTGCGGCGATTCTGGCCAACCCGGCGCAAGTGGCCGAATGGCAAACCTTGGGCTTTGGTGAGTTGGCGACGGTGGCAGCCGTCCGGCGGGAGGATGGCGGGTTTTTGCCGTTGCCGGTGGATACGCTGCATTTCGGCGAGGATTTCAAGTGGGCGCTGCTGGCGGCGGTGACGAAGGATCATCCGCTGGATGAATCGCTGGATGGCGTGGCGATTCATTCGGATAACTGGCAGGCGCTCAATACCATGCAGGAGAAGTATTGGGAGCGGGTGAAGTGTGTTTATATTGATCCGCCGTATAATACAGGAGGTGATGGGTTTTCCTACAAGGACGCCTATCCTCATGCGTCGTGGTTGGTAATGATGGGCGAACGGTTATCTCTTTCCAGTAGCCTGCTGGATCAGCAAGCTGCGTTGTTCATTTCCCTCGACGATCATGAGCAGCCAGCCTTGCGGATGCTCGCCGACCAGGTTTACGGCCGGACCAATTTCGTAGCCACTATCATCTGGCAGAAGAATTTTTCACCCAAGAACTCGGCCAGGCACTTTTCCGAAGATCATGATTACTTGCTGGTCTATGCCCGAAATGCGGAACGCTGGCGGCCGGAACTGCTACCGCGCACCGCTGAAATGGAGGCGCGCTTTAGCAATTCTGACAATGATCCTCGCGGCTCTTGGACTTCGGGTGACATTTCCGCCCGCAATCCTTACAGCGAAGGCCGTTATCCGATTACCTGCCCATCTGGGCGAGTCATTCCTGGGCCACCGCCAGGTACTTACTGGCGCGTGTCAAAAACCAAGTTCGATGAATTTGATCGTGATGGTCGTATCTGGTGGGGTGAAAATGGCGACAACATGCCTCGGCTCAAGCGTTTCCTAGCCGAAGTCAAGCAAGGTCGAGTACCACAAACCATCTGGTCCTACCAGCAAGTAGGCCATACTCAGGATGCCAAAAAGGAACTGCTGGCCTATACCACACTGTCCGAAAACGAATCGGTTTTCCAGACTCCGAAGCCGACGGCGCTGATTCGCCGTGTTCTTTCGCTGGCGACTGAGGCTATTGGCGTGGGCGAATGGGTGCTGGATTTCTTCGCCGGCTCCGGGACTACTGGCCATGCTGTGATTGCGCAGAACCATACCAATGGCGGAAACCGCAAATTCCTGCTGGTGGAATGCAACGCCTATTTCGATAGCCTGTTGCTGCCACGCCTGAAACGAGCTGCCCGGTCGCCGGAATGGAAAGAGACTGATCGGACGGACGGCCCCGGCCTGTTCATGCGGGTTCAGCATCTCGAGCAATACGAAGACACCTTGGAAAATCTCGCCGTCGCCGCCGGCGAAAATCAAAATCTGTTCGCCGGCCCAGAGGCGCTGGCCTACGATCTCGACGCCGAAGCCAAGCGCCTGCTGCTCGCCAGCCCATCCTTTACCGCGCCCTTCGGCCTGACCCTCAAACGCATCGCCGGCGCCGACGTGGAAACCGGCCCGGTCGATCTGGTGGAAAGCTTCATCTATCTGCTCGGCCTGCACGTCGAACGGCTGTATCGGGAACAAGGCTCCATCGTCATCACCGGCGCGCTGAACCGTAGCCAACAAACCGCCGCCGTCTTCTGGCGCGACAACGTGCTGCACGATGCGGACTGGCTGCAAGCCAAAATGGCCGAACATCCCGCCGACCGCTACTACACCAACGACCCCGCCCGCCTGTCGTTCCCCGGCGTCGAACGCTTCGCCGCCATCGAAACCGTGTTCGTGGACGGCATGACATGAATGGCGGCGGGCGCGGCGAACGCTCGGGTAACCACCGCGAGTACGACAGTGTCTAATGCGTATGAGGTGGCCAGGCATCCGAAAGGGAAGTATCACGGTTGGTTAAAGCAACAGCAAAAGTTACCGGTTTATCTGCTTGAAAAAGCCATTCGTTCCTTTGAAAAACTGATCGTGGAACACGAATCATGGTTACAAGACCCTACGCGCAAGGTTCCCGATTTTTACCAGTTACCCGTTGCGCAACAACAACATTTGCTGGAGAAACATTGGCCTGATGATATTCAACGTCATCGCGATTCGATTGAGATTCTTAAAGGCATTATTTCGGGAGAAAGAACATGACCAATAGTGATCGGTATGCCTCTATTTTGAATATGGTTTTGGAAGTTGCAAAAAAACGTGGACTGGAAAATCCCGGCGGTGAAGTAGCGAGCGTTTGCTATGAACTGGTGGAGACCGCACTTGCCGAAGCAGCGGTCTGGGGGGTTTCACCGGATGAGATTGGGTTGGCGCAATTTGAGCCATTGTCCTTGCTGGGCGTGCCTCGTAAAGCCGCCTAAATGGCCACTCGCGCCGCAGCCACTCGCGCCGTGGTTTCTGGCCACGTCCGGCTCAAGCGTTCTCTGGTCCTGCGGGACTTTCTGGCCGCCGACTTGCGGTTGCGCCCGCGCGACGCCGAACGCTACCTGAACGACCAGGAGACCGCCGAGGGCGCGCTGGAAGCCCTGAACGCGAACGGCTATCTCAACGCCCTGCGCCAGGCCGCGCCCGCTAGCGCCGCGCCCCTGCTGGAACAACTCGACAGCGAAGTCCGCGCCGCCTGCCAGCAAGCCGGCTTCGCGCCGCGCTACTTTCAATATCTCGCCATCCTGTTCGCCGCCCACCACTTCAACCGGCTGTTCGCCAACCGGGACGCGCTGCTCGCCGATTTGACCCGGTTTCACCGGCAGGAATGGAGCGGGCGCAACCAGTATCCGGTCGCGGACTTCACGCCGGACGACCTGCAACAAATCGCCTTTTGGATGGCCACCGCCGCCGGCAAAACCCACATCCTGCACGCCTGCCTCGCATTGCTGGCGCAACGCCGCTTCCCCGACAGCCGGGGTTTCGACCACGTTATCCTGATCACGCCCTCGGAAGCCCTGTCCCGCCAGCACGCCGACGCCATGCGCTGCGCCATGCGCCGCCCGGTGTTCGTCTATCCCGACGACGGCGACGGTTCCCGCATCGCCGGCCAGTCCGCCGATACCGTCATCATCATCGACATCAACAAGCTCACCGAGAACAAGCAGGGCGACGGCGTTTCCCTCGACACCACGGCGTTTGCCGACCGGCGCAATCTGGTGTTCGTGGACGAGGGCCACAAGGGGCAGAAGAGCGAGGCATCGGTGTGGAAGCGCATTCAGCGCAACATGGCCGGAGTCGGGCATTCCCAAGCCTATTACCGTGGCCTGCTGATCGAATTTTCCGCCACCTTCGGCCAAGTCGCCGAACCCGAACACGCTTTCGACCGCTACGCCAAAGCGGTGGTGTACGACTACGCCTACGACCGCTTTCACGCCGACCGCTACGGCAAGGATTTCGACGTGCGCAACCTGCAAGGCGTCAGCGGCTGGAATCACCATGGCGACGTGCTGGCGACCGCGCTAACCGCCTACTGGTGGCAACTGCACGCTTACCGGAATCCCGCCATCGCCGCCGAGATCGAAGCCAAAGGGTTGACCGTCGAACAACCGCTGTGGGTGTTGCTCGGCCTGTCGGTGGTGGGAGCCCGTGGCGGCGATGACCCCGATTACCGCTCCGACATCATCGAAGTGTTGACCTTCCTCAAACGGCTGTTCGCGGAGGGCGGCAAGGCGTTTCTGAGCGACGCGCTGCGCCGGCTGGCGGGCGACGACGGCGAGGCGCTGTTGCCCAAGCCGGTTTGGGAGGCCGTGCGAACCATGGACCCCGCCGCGCTCGCCAACGCCCTTCTGCGCGACGTATTCGGCTATCAGCCGGGCGCGGTGTTGGTGTTGCGCGCCCTTAAAACCAGTCGCGGCGAAGTCGGGTTGGGCTTGTCGCTCGGCGACCGGGTGCGCTACTTCGGCGTGGTCAACATCGGCGATGCCGACAGCCTGAAAAAGACGCTGGAGCCGCACGGCCTGGAAGTCGACAGCGACGCCTTCACCCCGTCGCTGTTCGCCGCCCTGGAACGCCGCAACTCCACCGTCAACCTGCTGATCGGCTCGCGCCGCTTTTCCGAAGGCTGGAACAACTACCGCGCCAGTTCGCTCACCCTGTTGCGGCTGGGCAGCGGCGAAGGCCCGCTGATTATCCAGATGTTCGGACGGGTGGTGCGGTTCAAGGGCAGCGGCGGCGACGGCAAGCGCCTGGCCGCTCCGCCCGCGTCCATCGCGCCCCTGCAAACCGCCTACGTCTACGGCCTGCGCGCCGATTACATGAGCAAATTCCTGGAAAGCCTGCGGGCTAACGGCATTGAACCGCAGATCGAACTGTTCCCCACGACCATTCTGCCCGACCCGCCGCTGTCGTCCCTGCTGCACCTATCTGCGCAAGACCCGGATCGACACGAGTTCGCCCTGTCCGCCGTCGGCGGTTCGGGCTGGCAGTCCTTGGCCGAACCGGTTGGATTATCGCTGGCGGCCAGCGTCGAAAGAATCCAGATGCAACGAGGAATTGCCGAGGCGGCCGATAAGATTGAACTGGGCGAGGACATTAAGGATCGCTTTGTGGCCCTGTTGCCTTATCTGGATTTCGACGGCATCGCCGCCCGGCTGCTGGAATTCCGGGCCGCCAACGGCTGGTGGAACCTGACGTTCGACCGCGCCGGCTTGCGGGAAGGGCTGGAGTGCGGCCCCTACACGCTGGAAGGCTCGCCGCGATTGGTGATGATCGGCAACCGCGCCGATTTACACCGGCTGGAAACCATCGCGGTTACCCTGCTGCAACGGCTGCTGCGCAGCGCCTGGCGTCGCCAGCAAGCTCGGCGGATTCGCTATCAAATCATGCCGCTGCATCCCGCAAGCGATCTGTTGCCGGAGGAAATTCAAGTCAGGAAAATCGCCTGATGGTTATAGCGATCCTAATGCCGGTGGTAGCCATTCCCCTCCTTTGCAAGGAGGGGTGGCGCGTAGCGCCGGGGTGGTTCGTCACGACGATTCCACAAGCCAGATAGGATCGCCGATATGCAAAATCCTTCGCTGTTCGATGACACCCCCTTCCAACACGACGGCGTGGACGGTTTGCCGCT
>WBZP01007647.1_pt1 | contig 10364 bp, 12 predicted proteins | sample 5204301 | NCBI WGS metagenome assembly WBZP01 (sample SAMN12412401, study PRJNA552823) | activated sludge metagenome | isolation source: activated sludge from nitrification reactor of wastewater treatment plant... | place: USA: Pennsylvania | collected 2017 | reverse complement strand
GGGCAGAACAAGGTGTTATAATGTCAGTAATGCAAAGATACAATCCAAAAGTTATAGAACCAAAATGGCAAAAATATTGGGACAATAACCGTACGTATGTAGCGGATCTCAATAGCAGCAAAAACAAATACTACTCGATGAGTATGTTCAACTACCCGAGCGGCGCGGGTATACATATTGGCCATGCGATGAACTATACGATCAGCGACGTAATGGCTCGATTTAAACGCCAGCAAGGATACGAAAGTTATCATCCCGTGGGTTGGGATTCGTTTGGACTGCCTGCCGAAAATTACGCGATCAAAACGGGTGTCTCCCCGCAAGAATCAATGAAAAAAATCATTCCAGGATATCACAAGCAGTACAAGGCTATGGGATGGAGCAATGATTGGACCAAAGAAATCATCACCAGTGACCCTGAATATTATAAGTGGACGCAGTGGATATTTGCCGAGATGTTCAAAGCCGGGCTGGCATATCAAGATGCTCGTATGCAGTGGTGGTGTGATATCGACAAGACGGTGCTATCTAACGAACAGGTGATTGATGGCAAGTGCTGGCGCCATGACGGACCAGATGACCCGCTGGTGACACAACGTGAGATTAAACAATGGTTCTTTAAGATTACTGACTATGCTGAGGAACTGCTTGATGCGACCGATGCGTTGGATTGGACCGAAACGGTTAAGTTGGCGCAGAAAAACTGGATCGGCAAATCGCAAGGTGCAGAAATTGATTTTCAAATCTCAAATCTTGAATTTAAGGACAGTCTGAAGTTTACACCGGAATTGACTAAAATGATTATCGCCGGTGGCAAAACCTCAACTATCAGGTTGGATGCAAAAAACCTGGAAATTGGTGATACTGCAGCGTTCTTGACACGCGATGGCGATGAGGTGACGCCGTTTGGTGGGGCGAAGATTACGAGGATCCGTAAAATGCCGCTGGGGAAGATCCCTAATAATCTCGAAGGACACGAGATTCTAGAGAACGATGAGCATAAACTTGCAAATTACAGGGGTTATTACGGCAACGATGTGACACTCGATACGGAATTTACTATTTACGATTTTGAATTTACACCAAACTCGATAAAGGTCTTTACGACCCGCCCGGACACGGTTTTTGGTGCGACGTTTTTGGTCATAGCGCCGGAGCATCCACAGCTAAACAGCATCGTTACTACCGAACAAAATACGGTTGTTGATCAATATATTGTGGCCGCCGCCAAAAAATCTGAACTGGAGCGTATGGAAACCAAAGAAAAAACCGGCGTATTCACTGGTAGCTACGCCGTTAATCCTGCAACCGGTGAAAAAATTCCGATTTGGGTGGCGGACTATGTACTCTACGGCTATGGTACTGGTGCAATTATGGCAGTGCCTGCACACGATGAGCGCGACCAAGAGTTTGCGCTTAAGTATGATCTGCCAATTCGCCAAGTCGTCGCATGGAACTGGACACCAAGTGATGTCAGTGCACCACGTGATAACGTGGAGACAATCAAAAAAGAAACGATCGACGCGATCATTCATGATGGCAAGGGTAATTATTTACTTCAGGTAGAGCAAGAGGGTGATATCGAGCATGTGCATTTTGTTGGCGGTGGTGTTGATCCAGAGGATGAAAATTACGAATCAACAGTCAAACGCGAAGTGATCGAAGAGACAGGCCTGACCGATATCAAATCAATCAAAAAGGTGTCGCCACTGATGTCTGCCAAGGGTTACCGTCATACCAAAAATAAAAATCAGCACGGTATCGGCGCGTTTTATGAGGTGTTGGTCGACCCCACGACACAGATCGAAAGCGAAATCGAAACAGGTAAACACTCAGTTAAGTGGGTCAAAAAGGCTGATGTTACCGGTTTGATTACCTGGGAACATCACTCATGGGGTTGGGACAAATATCTAAACAGCGACATGTTCTATAGCGGCGAGGGTGTACTGGTGAATTCCGGCCAGTTTGACCGTGTGCCAACCAGTGACGCGCGTGAGCAGATCGTTGATTGGCTGGAACAACAGGGTATTGGCAAATCAAAAACCACGTTCAAAATCCGCGATTGGTCGGTCAGTCGCCAGCGCTACTGGGGTGCACCAATTCCAATTATTCACTGTCCAACAGACGGCGCGGTGCTAGTGCCCGACGACCAGCTGCCGGTCGTATTGCCACAACTTGACGATTTCAGCCCGACGGGCGATGGCCGCAGTGCACTAGCGCGAGCTACCGATTGGTTGCGTGTCGCCTGTCCGGTCTGCGGCGAGGATGCTGAGCGCGAGACAGATACATTGGACACATATATCTGCAGTAGCTGGTACTTCCTTCGCTACCTGGACCCACATAATAGTGACAAAGCATTTGGTGAAACTGTTGCGAATAAATGGATGCCAGTTGACTTTTATAACGGTGGTGATCACGCCACGGCGCATATGATTTACGCCCGATTTATTACTCGTTTCTTGCATAAATTAGGTATGGTTGATAATCCCGAGCCATTCAAACGGTTCCTTTTCAATGGCAAGATTACCGCGGCTGACGGTAGCGCCTTTTCCAAATCAAAAGGCAACGGTATCGACCCGCTTGAGATCATCAACAGTGGCTATGGCGCTGATGCGCTACGCACCTATCTGATGTTCGCCGCGCCGCTTGATTTTGGTGCAAAGTGGGATCCAAACGGCGTTCCAGGTACCTACCGGTTCCTTAACCGTATCTGGAATTTGGTTCAAGAATTGCAAGAACAAAAACCGGATGCTTTACATGATGTCGAGCTGCACTGTCATGCGGTGCATCGGGCAATCAAAAAAGTAACCCAGGATTTGTTGGACCAAAAGTACAATACGGCTATCTCTGCGATAATGGAGTGCGTCAATGATCTGTACAAAGCAAAGGCGGAAAAAGGATTCGTGGCTGATGATTGGCATACAGCGCTTTCGGCGTTGGTTGCAATAGTCGCGCCGTTCGCGCCGCATATCTGCGAGGAATTGTGGCATCAACTGGGTCACGATACATCCGTTCACCATGACAGTTGGCCGCAATGGGATGACAAGTACCTGGTATCTGACACGATGACAATCATCGTACAAGTCAATGGCAAACTGCGTGCAAAATTGGAGGTGACGAAAGACATCGCCAAGGAAGAAATCGAAAAATTAGCACTTGAGAATGAAAATGTCCAAGCCTTTACAAGTGGCAAGCAGCCGAAAAAAGTCATATATGTAGCCGGCAAACTGGTGAATCTGGTAGTTTAGAAGAAACAATAGCTAAATAGTTGGTGCGTGGTCGCAAATATCATCACCACTTTGTTTAACCTCTACATTGGTCGGGTCGGCGGGGTTAAAGTAGACAGAATACACTTGACCTTCATACACATGTGCTGGGCGTGGCAACTCTTTGCTAATGTTGACACCATAATATATGTTAGCTGCTGCAGCATCTAATGTCTGTTGTATATTGTCATCGATCGGTTCTTTATCCCCATTAAGATCATGAATCCGGTTCAAATCCCAAGTTAGTGCGCTGTTAACTGCTGCTATGATTGTTGGTTCTGCATACGTTACGACCGTCTCGACGCAGTTTGGTAGTGCGGGAACTTCGGGCGCTTCAGGCGGGTTAGCGCTGCACGCACTCAAAGCATTGCCGCCGATTACCGTGGCTGCGGCAACTGGTAGTACTGATCTGAATCGTTCATAATTCTTCATGTTTATCATTATAACATAAAAAATATAAAAAAGCAATATCCCCTTGAGAAATACAGCCAAAACTGCTAAAATAAGTCCCAAGTACGTTGATACGATCTTTGGTGAAATGCTAAAGAGCGTGACAACGAATATAACAACCGAGAGGAGAACATTAATCCATGGCACAGCCAAAGAAACAGAGTAGCCCACGCAAGACCGGCCTTCGCCGTAGTCACTTGGTGCTCAAACTGGCACGTCGCGTCAATGCAACGTCACCGGTAAAGGTCAAAACGACCAAAAACGAAACGGGTAAAAAACTCGCGAAAAAAGCGTAAACGCGTTACACTAAAGAAAATCATTAACAAGAAAGAACCAATTCTTACATGGCATCAAATCGTCATCTAGGTAGGATTGTTGCGCTGCAATCGTTATACGAATATGAATTTCGTGTACAAGCAGAGGACAAAAGCGTTGATATCGACGATATTCTACGTCGTAATCTAGAACGCTATGAAAACGAAATCGAAGACGTTGATTTCGTTACTGTGCTGGTGCGGGGAGTACTGGACCAGCAGGATGATTTGGATGACAAAATTCGACCGCTTGCCCCCGAATGGCCGCTTGAACAGATTGCCAGGATAGACCGCAATATTTTGCGACTGGGACTGTACGAGCTGTTACAGGGCAAAGATAAAGTACCGCCAAAAGTTGCGATCAACGAGGCGGTTGAGCTGGCAAAAGCATTTGGTTCTGACAATTCAAGCAAATTCATTAACGGCGTGCTGGGCACGGCGTATCGAACGCTTGTAGGGGAAGCACCGGATGCCGACACCAAAGTTCAATAAATTCAAACAGTATTTCAATCGAAGCAAACCATCGATTCAGGAGATTGTGCGCGAGGCAACTGCGGGCGGGATTGTCTATCGCCATGGTGTGGATGGCATCGAGATATTGCTGATTCAGGATATTAAAGATCGCTGGACGATACCAAAGGGTCATATCGAAGAGGGCGAGACAGCGCAACAGACGGCACGTCGTGAGATCGGTGAGGAAGCGGGGCTGCATAATCTGGAAATTCTGGGCTGGCTGGGCAAAATTCATTTTCGCTATCGCCGTGTTGACAAATTAGTACTGATGACGACGCAGATTTATCTGGTCAAGGCATTGGGTGACACTAATAAGATCAAAAAAGAAGAAATCATGAATGATATCAAATGGTTTAAATTCCATGATGCGCTAGAGGTAGTAGAATATGAAGATATTGGTAAATTAATGTTACTCGCCATGAAGAAAATACGACAGGAAAACCTATAATGACTTCTTTGGTACATTGCTGCGTTGCTTCTTCCAGTGCTCAGTCATCGTATCTTTCAATACGTTTCCTTGCGCGCTTCGGAAGCGCCTTGCACTGTACTCAAGTAAGCCATTATGGGGGGATTTTTTAGATGTCGGGTATGCAAACCGCACCATATCAGGATTTTGCACGTGAGAAATTGGGGTTTGAATTCACTAATATCGATTATCTGATCACCGCGCTGACACATCGTAGCTATGTTAATGAACATCGCAAAAGTGTGTCTGAGCATAATGAGCGGCTGGAATTTCTCGGTGATGCTGTGTTGGAATTAGCTGTAACGGACTATCTGTACACTCATTTTTCTGAACCGGAAGGCATATTGACCAGCTGGCGATCCAGTCTGGTGCGGACTGAAAGTATCGGTGCAGCAGGTACGGCGCTGGGCTATGAACCGCTACTTCGCATGAGTCGGGGCGAGAAAAACGGTAGTGATCGTGCACGCCAACAGATACTCGCTAACGCGTTTGAAGCAGTAATTGGCGCGATCTATCTGGAGCGCGGCTATGACGACGCTGAGAAATTTATTGCCAAGCATATCTTAAGCAAATTGGACGACATCCTGGCGACAGGCAGTTGGCGTGATCCCAAATCGCACCTCCAGGAGGTGTCACAACGAATTGATGGCCACACACCTGTGTACAGAGTGCTCTCAGAAGAAGGCCCAGACCACGACAAGCTGTTTACCCTGGGTGTGTTTGTCGGCGACAAATTGATGGGCAAAGGCAGTGGTAGTAGTAAACAAAATGCGCAGCAAGAAGCGGCCAAGGCGGCACTCGCGGCTTATGATAAGCGAAAAGCCGCATAACAGATTGACATCTGGGGTGAAAGCGTGTACAATCGGTCGAGAACTAGAGATATAGTAATATCCATGGTTTTGCGTTTGAGTGAAGCGCAAGGCACTCGCGAAGCACGCAGCGAGACGTACTAGGTACGACGAGCGAGTACTGGAGCGAAGTAACGCCGCGATTCACCAAAAGCCACCAGAGGTGGTGGCGCAATGGCATGGAAGTAAAGGAATAAGATTAAAATATGCTCGCAATCCGTTTGCAACGAATTGGCCGCAAAGGCTACCCTGTTTATCGCATTGCCGTACAGGAAGCACAGCGCCATCCATCAAGTGGCCGCGTTGTTGCCTATGTCGGCAGCTATAACCCACATACCAAAGAGGTAACTCTACAAAAAGAGACGATACAGAAATATTTGGACAATGGTACACAGCCAACTCCTCGTGTCGTCAAGCTACTCAAGCAAGAGGGCGTGAAACTGCCAAAGTGGGTTAAGGAATCAGCAGCCGACAAGCAAAAGACAATCAAGAACGCTGAAAAACTACGCAAGAATCAGCCAAAAGAAGAAATCAAAGAGGTTGACGAAGTAGCTGAAGCTGATGAGGTGGCTGATGAGTCAACTACTGAGGAAACTCCTGCGGAAGAACCGGCGGCCGAAGAAACTGTAGAAGAAAAAGCCGAATAAATATCTGAATAGCAAAATACGCCCGACAATCGGGCGTATTTTTTTGTATTTTACTCATCTCGGTCATGCTATAATAAAAATACAACTACAAGATCAGCGAGGAGGCCGTACATGTCAACGATTGACCAACAGTTTGTAGAATATATAGTGAAATCATTGGTGGGACATCCAGATGATGTCATCGTCGAACGAATTATTGACGAAAAAGGCGTACTGCTCTCACTGACCGTCAACCCGGAGGATCTAGGGCGGGTAATCGGCAAACGCGGTATTACTGCGCAGAGCCTGCGAACGCTGCTGCGTGCACTTGGTACCAAGAATGATGCTCGGTACAATCTCAAGATAGTAAACACAGATGGACGTGGTGATGATTATGTGTCGTCAAGTGATGATAATACTGTCGTGTCATCTGACGATGATCAGGTTGTGGATAACGGATCAGATGAGACTGTGGATAACGACGATCGAGAGTCTGATTATGCCAAAAAGTCCCGAAAAGAGCTTGCCGAGCTCGACGATCTTGATATATAATCATTACCAGTTCGAAGGAAACTTCAACTGCGAGTAACAGACGGAAACAGCTCTATGCGAGCAAACCCACACACAGGTTTGAGAGCCTTATATGTCTAAATAATCCACGTACTTTTACGTGGGTTTTTTAGTTGCCCTAAAAAACGAAAGAAGCCCACCGAACGAGCTCAAGCCAAAACATGCAATTAAGCGCATTTGGCGAACTTCTCTCGATGAGCTTAGCGTTTAATCCAGTTGGTCGTCAGTGCCCAGACGCCTGCGATGAGCGCCAGTCCCCAGATTGATGCAGCTGTGGCGTGCTGGGGGTCAACCTGAGCAGCGATGAGACAGAATACGCCCCATCCTGCGATAAAGAGTACTGGTAGTAACCACATGTAAACTCCTTGGTGCGAGTCTCGTGGATGAGACTATGTAAATATAATAATGACAACTATTTACACAAAAGTCAATATCCTTTACACTAATAATAATGAGAAAGTTTCAAGTAATTACACTGTTTCCGGAGATGTTCACGGGTGTTTTTGGTAGTTCCATGATGTGGAAAGCGCAAAAAGATGGCCACGTAGAGTTGAGTACGATTGACCTGCGGCAATTCGGTATAGGGCCACGTAAAACGGTGGATGATACTCCATATGGTGGAGGTGATGGTATGCTACTCAAGCCCGAGCCGTTGTTTGCAGCGGTAGAATATGCCAAGTCGGTTGATCCGAATGCCAAAGTGGTACTCATGACGGCTCGCGGCCAGCGCTGGAAGCAAGCGACAGCGCAAGCCTTTGTCGACAGAGATGAGAGCCTTATATGTATATGTGGCCGCTATGAAGGCTATGATGAGCGTATTACGACACTGGTAGACTATCAGATCAGCGTGGGTGACTATGTACTGACTGGCGGTGAGCTGCCTGCTATGACGGTGATCGACAGCATTGTGCGGTTGATTCCAGGAGTGTTGGGTGGTGAAGCGAGTGCTGAGATAGAGAGCTTTAGCGACGGTGAGACACTGGAATTCCCGCAGTACACTAAACCGGCCGAATTTCGTGGTATGAAGGTGCCAGAGGTACTCCTGAGTGGTAATCACGGTGAAATCGCCAAGTGGCGCCAAGAAAACTCACGTAAAGCCGACTACTATCCTAGGTAGACCCGCCGAAGGCAACCGTGCGCGGCGCAGGCTTTAGGAGTTGGAGATTGATAAGCGAATTTATTTCGATTGTCAATCGGAAGGGCGAGCCCTTCCTGTATGATATGAAAACACCCCGTTATGGAGGGGTGTTTTCTGTTGTGGTGGATATCGTAGAGCGATAGCTACATTTTTGTTTTTGGAGTTTGTTTGTTTTTGTAACTTCGCTGATACCAACATACCCTTTTGATACATAAAACGCAAGCTTTTTTGTAAAAAATAACAACGTTTTGGGGATAAAGAATCTCAGAGCGGGTATATACTAGTGGTAGATGAAAAAAATACATGCTGTAGCAGCAGATGAACCACGATCAATAGCCGCCAGAAACATTGCATGGATATATGCTGCGGTGCTGGTTGTGATGGTGGTTGGGCAGCTATTTAGCTTTGAGAAGTTTATTCCACTTATTGAAAGCTATGCGTTACCTGGTGGTGCGCGCACAGCACTGCTTGTTGCGGGATTGATTGTTACGACAGAGGTCTTTGCGCTGCCGTTTCTATTGCGGATGCCCGTGAGTCTGTTGATGCGTTGGTTTAGTCTGCTCTGTGGCGCTGTAGCGGCTGGCATATGGCTTGGACTTGCAATTTTTGCCCTGATGTCGGCACAGAATCTGGATAATAGTGGTATGCTTGGAACCAAAATAGCTATTTCCGCAGGATTTGTGCAGCTATGTTTATCAATCGTTTTGACCATACTTGCTATAATGTCGATCGTTGGTTTGTGGCCATCGACACACCATGCAAAGAAGTAGTTGTTTTTTGCCTAATCTCAGCGTATGATGAGATTATTCTTAAACGAGGAGTGCGGCATGGAACAGATAGAAAAGCTTGAAACAACGATAAGCGGATGGTTCAAGGACTTGCCACGACTGCCGAAAGGATTTACAGATTGGCTGGCAGATAATGTATGGTGGCTGACGATTGTCGGTGTGGTGCTGTCGGTTTTTGCCGTGTTTTCTGCATTGTCACTACTGATGTTGGCATTTGGTATCACAGGGCTGACACTTGGTGGTGTATATGGAGGGTATGCAGCGAGTACAGTTGTCGGAGTGGCATTGATCTCCGTGCTCGCTTCGGTTGCTGGATTTGTTGTTACGACAATCATTATGGTATTGGCTATTAGCCCGCTAAAGGAGAAGAAGAAAAAGGGCTGGACGCTGTTATTTGTCGTGTTGCTACTAAGCTTTGCTTTTAGCGTCGTTGCTAATCTCATCAGCTTTAACGTAGTCGGCATATTGTGGGCGGTCGTCTGGGTAGCGGTCGAAGCATACGTACTGTTCGAGATTCGTAGTTACTTTGGAGTAAGGCACAAGGCTGATACGGCAAAACCAAGCCCTAAAAAGCCTAGCTAAAAGTCATACAAAAACCCCGCAGCGAATGCGGGGTTTTACTATGTGTCCAATCTATCTATTTAGCCTCTTCGACGTCTATTTCAATACCCTTTGAGGTATGCAGAAATAAATTTGCGATCAGTGATACGATAGCACCGTATACCCAGCCGACAAGAAACGCTACCAGGGGTACTACAATGAGTGCGACAAGTGCGACAGCTATGCTGGCACCCACCTTGGTTGCCCAGTCCCATTCATCATGAGTTGCAACGCTTGCAATGCCACCAAACATGGCAAAGAATCCCGCGATAAATGCCCAAATTGCTTGTGCGACACCGACAAATTTAGCGACGGATGCGACACCAAGTCGACGAACTAATAGTTTTTTCATAGAATCTCCCGTTAAATATAATAATTAGGTTATATACCGGATTGGCTACTATGTCAATATATGGACTGGTCATCCAACATTAGAACTGCTATAATCTTTCAGAGCTAAATCCACAGTGGGGATTGGCCAAGCGGTAAGGTGGCGGCTGTCTGAGGTCGCAGACCGAGAAAATGAGCAACAGTCCCGACGGGACCAGTACGTACGAGAAAGTGTCCGTAAATGACATAAAACTACGGTATTGGGGATTGGCCAAGCGGTAAGGCAACGGGTTCTGGTCCCGTGATCGGGGGTTCGAATCCCTCATCCCCAGCCACGTAATGACCGGGTCTTGCACCCGGTTTTTACGTGGTTAAGAAATGATGTTCTCACCCCGATCTGATCGGGGTGAGAACTGCCAGTGGCAGTTCGCAAGGGAGCCCACTCTTCAAAACTA
>WBZP01007644.1_pt1 | contig 10366 bp, 8 predicted proteins | sample 5204301 | NCBI WGS metagenome assembly WBZP01 (sample SAMN12412401, study PRJNA552823) | activated sludge metagenome | isolation source: activated sludge from nitrification reactor of wastewater treatment plant... | place: USA: Pennsylvania | collected 2017 | reverse complement strand
GCGTCCGGCGTCCGCCGAGGCCCTGACCGTCCTGCGCACCTACCTGCAGAAGACGACCCTGCCCCAGGGACCCGCCCAACAGCCGATGCTGGTGCTCTATGCGGAGCAGGATCCGCTGACCCCGCTGTCATGGACCGAGCGGGCGATCGGCCGTGCCTGCCAGATGAAGGACCAGATCACCATCCGGCAGGTTCCGCAACCCAGCCTCGATCCCGATGCCCTGGAGTGGATCGGCACCCGGTTGCGGGAAGAACCGGTGCCCGATGACTGCGCCTCTTTCGTCGCGGCGCATCCGCCCGCGCCGGGACCGCAGGCGCCGCCGCCCCGGGCCGTCACGCCGGTCCCGATCACCCCGGCCGAGACCGCGGGAAACGTCGAGACCCCGCCGCAGACTCGTGAGGTTTCGCTGATCAGCGGGTGGCTGCCGGTGACCATCCAGGTGCTCACGGCACTTGCCCTGATCGCCGCGACGGGTTGGCGGTCCCGGCTGTGGACGCGGCGCTGGCTGCCGGTCGCGGCGGCGGCGGGCGTCGCGATGATCGGCGCGGTGTGGTGGTTCGTCCACCACCAGGGACTGGGTTCGGTCTACCCGTGGGGACTGTGGGTCTGGACGGGACTGACCGGCCTGGCGACCGCCGTGCTGATCCTGGGCTGGCGAGGCTCGGCCTGGTGGCGACGCGCGGTCAGTGTGCTGGCGGTGCCCTTGTGCGTGCTGTCGGCGGCGACGGTGCTCAATTCCTCGCTGGGTTATCTGCCGACCGTCACCACCGCCTGGCAGCGGGCCACCGGGACCCTGCCGCCACAGTGGATCGACACCGTGAAACTTGACGAGATGCGCCGTGACGGCGTCCGGCCGACCCGCGGCACCGTCGTGCGGATCACCACGCCGAACGACGTCTCCGGATTTTCCCACCGCGAAGAGTTGGTCTACCTGCCTCCGGTGTGGTTCAGCTCGAACCCGCCACCGCGGCTGCCGGCGGTGATGATGATGGGCGCGGAGCTCAGCCACCCCGCGGACTGGCTTCAGTCCGGCCACGCGCTGTCCATCCTGGACGACTTCGCCCTGCAGCATCGGGGCGTCACACCGGTCGTGGCGTTCCCCGACACCACCGGCTCGTTCACCAACGACACCGAGTGCGTCAACGGCGTCCGCGGAAACGCCGCCGACCATCTGGTCAAAGAATTCGTGCCGTATGTGATTTCGCACTTCGGCGTCAGCGACGATGCCGCCAACTGGGGCCTGGGCGGGTGGTCGTCAGGTGGCACGTGCTCGCTCATGCTCGCCGTCTCCCATCCCGAACGGTTCAGCGCGATCGTCGACCTCGACGGCCAACTCGGCCCGAATGCGGGAACGAAGAAGCAGACCATCGCCCGCCTGTTCGGCGGTGATGCCGACGCCTGGGCGGCCTTCGATCCGAGGACCATCGTGGAGGCTCACGGTCGCTACGACGGACTGGCCGCCTGGATCGGGGTGTCCGATCGAATTCAGACCGTGCATCGCGGACCCGGCGACGGCTCAGCGCAGTCGGAGTCCCTGAAGAACTGGGACAGTTACTCCGAAGACCACAACAAGACCGCGAATCAGCTGTGCGAACTGCTCAGCGCATACGGCGCCGAGTGCTCGGCCGTAGGGTATGCCGGCGGCCACGACTTCCCTTCTGCCGCAAACGGTTTCAGGGATGCCCTACCCTGGCTGGCGGGACGCCTGGGGGCGCCCGGAGTTCCCAGGATGTCGCTACCCGGAGCCTGACCGGCGACCTCGCTGTTCGCGCGCGCTCTGGTAGAGGCAGATCGCCGCGGCCGCGGCCACGTTCAAGCTGTCGACATCGCCGGCCATCGGGATGACGACGCGATGGTCCGCGAGCGACGCGATCTCCTCGGCCACACCGTGGGCTTCGGAGCCGAAGAGCCATGCCGTGGGAGCCACCAGTATCGGCTGTGCGTCATCGAGGCTGACCTCCCCGTCCAGGGTGGTGGCCAGCACCTGCAGGCCCGCCGCCCGCAGCCGGTCGAGGAGACCGACGGTGTCGGCCTCGGCCAGCACCGGGACCGAGAAGATGCTGCCGGCCGAGGACCGGACGCACTTTCCGTTGAAAGGGTCGACGGCGTCGCCGGCGAAGATCATCGCGTCCGCCCCCATGGCGTCGGCCAGCCTGATCAGCGTGCCGGCGTTACCGGGGTCGGCCACCTCGGCGGCGACCACGACCAGCGACGGAGCTCCGGCCAGGACCTGCTCGAGGGTGGCGTCGGGCAGCCGGCAGACGGCAACCAGGCCGGCCGGCGTCACCGTCTCGGACAACGCCTTCATCGCCCTGTCGGTGACGGCGGCGACGGGCAGGCCGCCCAGCAGTGCGCCGTGGCGCTGCCGGGCCGCCTCGGTGGCGAAGACCCGTTCGACGAAGCCGTGCCGGGCCGCCGCCTCGACCAAATTGGGGCCCTCGGCGAGGAACCGGCCCGCAGCGATCCGCGTTGCGCGGCGCTGCAGCTTGACCGCCTCGGTGACGGTGGACGACCGCTCAGAGAGCGGAGCCGTCACGCAGCCTCACCGGACGGGGCGTTCACATCCTCCGGCAGTGCGGCGCGGGCAGCCTCGACCAGGGCGGTGAAGGCGGCCGGGTCGCTGATGGCGATCTCCGACAGGTTCTTGCGGTCCACCTCGATGCCGGCGGCCTTGAGGCCCTGGATCAGCCGGTTGTAGGTGATGCCGTTGGCGCGGGCCGCCGCGTTGATCCGGGAGATCCACAGCTTGCGGAAGTCCCCCTTGCGGGCGCGCCGGTCACGGTAGGCGTAGGTCAGCGAATGCAGCTGCTGCTCTTTGGCTTTGCGGTACAGCCGGGACCGCTGGCCGCGATAGCCCTTGGACGCCTTGAGAACTGTGCGCCGCTTCTTCTGGGCGTTGAGTGCGCGTTTCACGCGGGCCATGGGAGTTCCTCTTCTCGTTCGGTTCGTAAAAGTTCAGCTGGGAGGGCGTACGCCGTTCCCGGTGTTGCGGCCGGCGGCCTGGGCCACTCGGCGTGACGCGGACGTCAGCCGTTGAGCAGCTTGTCGACCCGCTTGGCGTCGTTGGCCGCCACCACGGTGCGGCCGTCGAGGCGACGGGTCCGCTTGGAGGCCTTGTGCTCCAGCAGGTGGCGGCGATTGGCCTTCTGCCGCACGATCTTTCCGGTCCCGGTGCGACGGAAGCGCTTGCTGGCCCCGCTGTGCGTCTTTGCCTTCGGCATTTTTCCTCAGTTCCTAATCGGTGATCAGTTCTCGGTGGTCTCGGCGACGGCGGCCGGCTCGGGAGCCGGGGCCGAGACGGTCTGCTGCGCCGCCTTGGCGCGGGTCTTCGCGCCGCGGTGCGGCGCCAGCACCATCGTCATGTTGCGGCCGTCCTGCTTGGCGGAGGTCTCGACGAAGCCGTGGTCGGCCACGTCGCCCGCCAGGCGCTGCAGGAGCCGGTAGCCCAGTTCGGGCCTGGACTGCTCGCGGCCGCGGAACATGATCGTGACCTTGACCTTGGACCCGGCTTCCAGGAAGCGGATCACGTGACCCTTCTTGGTCTCGTAGTCGTGCGGGTCGATCTTGGGCCGGAGCTTCTGCTCCTTGACCACGGTCTGCTGCTGGTTCTTGCGAGACTCGCGCGCCTTCTGCGCCGTCTCGTACTTGAACTTGCCGTAGTCCATGATCTTGCAGACCGGCGGTCTGGCGTCCGGGGCTACTTCGACGAGGTCGAGATCGGCATCCGCGGCGACGCGGAGAGCGTCTTCGATGCGCACGATGCCCACCTGCTCCCCGCCGGGTCCGATGAGACGGACTTCAGGTACGCGGATGCGCTCGTTGACGCGGGTCTCAGTGCTGATGGGGCCTCCCTGGTCGGCGTTTCTTCTGTGGACCGTTCGCGCCGAGCACGCGGACTGCGCCGGGAATCGCCACCATCAGCACTCTGTTCCATCGAACAGAAAGGCCCTGCACGCAGCAGGGCCCAAGCCGACCGATCGCGGCGCACGCGCCGCCCGCGCCGCAGCGCGGAACGGATACCGTCGGTACCCGTGACCGGACCGCTGAACCTGATCTGGCCAGCGGTGGGAGTGGGACTCCACTTGCTGTCCTGGCGTTCGCCGGGACGGTCGTCCATGGGAGTCTAGCAGCCATGACGGAGATTCCCGACTCGCGAGATTCTGACGAAGCAGGCGCAGTCCGGCATCGCGACCTCGCCGACGTCCCCGCCATCGAGGTCATCAGCCGCGCGGTGGTGATGTTGATGAGCGCCGCCGCGGAGAAACTGGGACTGGCAGCTGCCGATCCCGACGACAGCGCGCACCGCGATCTCGACGAGGCGCGCCGGCTGATCACCGCGCTGGCCGGTCTGATCGACGGCGCCGCCCAGTACCTCGGGCCGCATGCAGGTCCGATGCGCGACGGTCTTCGCAGTCTGCAGCGGGCCTTCCGGGAGGCCAGCGCGGTGCCCGACGAGCCCGGGGCCGGACCGGGCGAGAAGTACACCGGCTCGGTCCGGTAGGACAGGCGGGGGTTAGCACCGCCCACTGCGGCCGTCCGCGGAATATTCTGGCGGCCTATGACCGTCACCACGACGCGGCGGAGGACCCGGACGCGGTTGCACTGGGTGCCCGCCGCCACCGGCTGGTTTTTCGGCGTCATCGCGACCGCTGCACTGCTGTCGAGCGTCTCCACGACGATCCGGCACCTGACCAAGGTCCCGCGCGAATTCATCGACCGCTACCTGTTCAACTTTCCCGACACCAGCTTCGCGTGGGCGTTCGCCCTGGCCGTGATGGCCGGAGCGCTGGGCGCCCGCAAGCGCATCGCGTGGTGGGTGCTGGTCCTGAATCTGGTTCTGGCGATCACCTTCGACGTCAGCGCCCTGACCGAGCGGGACGGCAGCCGCTGGGAGGACATCGGTGAGTTCGTCGGACTGACGTTCCACATCACCGCGATACTGGTGCTCGTCGCGGCCTACGGCGAGTTCTGGGCCAAGGTCCGCCGTGGCGCGGTGTTCAAGGCCGCCGCCGTACTGGTGGCCGGCAACGTGATCGGCATCGGCCTGGCGTGGGGACTGCTGCACCTCTTCCCGGGCTCGCTTCATCCCGACGACCGCCTGGGATATGCGATCAACCGGGTCAGCGGTTTCGCGGTCGCCACTCCGGACTTCTTCGCAGGTAAGCCCAATGTTCTGCTCAACGCGCTGTTCGGGTTGTTCGGCGCGCTGGCGTTGATGGCGGCGGCCGTTGTGCTGTTCCAGTCCCAGCGCGCCGAGAACGCGCTGACCGCCGAGGACGAGTCCGCCATCCGCGGCCTGCTGGAGGTCTGGGGCAAGAACGATTCGCTGGGTTACTTCGCCACCCGCCGGGACAAGTCGGTGATCTTCGCCCCCAACGGCCGAGCGGCGATCACCTACCGCGTCGAGGTCGGCGTCTGCCTGGCCAGCGGGGACCCGATCGGGGATCCCCGCGCGTGGCACGCAGCCATCGCCGCGTGGCTGGAGACGTGCAGCGACTACGGCTGGACACCGGGAGTCATGGGCGCCAGTTCCACCGGCGCGCAGTCCTACCGGGAAGCCGGGCTCAGCGCGCTGCAACTGGGCGACGAAGCGATCCTCTATCCCGACAAGTTCCGCCTGTCGGGCGCCGACATGCGCGGGGTTCGCCAGGCTGTGACCCGGGCCCGGCGGGCGGGGCTGACGGTCCGGATGCGCCGGCACCGGGAGCTCAGCGCGGAGGAGATGGCGGCGGCCATCGAACGGGCCGATGCCTGGCGCGACACCGAAACCGAGCGCGGGTTCTCGATGGCTCTGGGCCGGCTGGGCGACGGTGCCGACGGCGACTGCCTGCTCGTCGAGGCCATCGAGGGCACCGGCGAGGCCGCGACGGTCGTGGGAATGCTGTCGTTCGTGCCGTGGGGCTCCAGCGGGTTGTCGCTGGACCTGATGCGCCGGGCGCCGCAGTCGCCCAACGGGACCGTCGAGTTGATGGTCAGCGAGCTGCTGCAGCAGGCGGACATCATCGGGGTGAACCGGGTTTCGCTCAACTTCGCCATGTTCCGATCGGCGTTCGAGGAGGGCGCCCGCCTCGGCGCCGGGCCGGTGGCACGGCTGTGGCGCGCGCTGCTGGTGTTCTTCTCCCGGTGGTGGCAGCTCGAGACGCTGTACCGATCCAACATGAAGTACCAGCCGCACTGGGTGCCGCGCTACGCCTGTTACGAGGACGCCCGGATGATCCCCCGGGTCGGGGTGGCATCGGTGATCGCCGAGGGATTCCTCGTCCTGCCGTTCTCGCGGCGGAAGCGCCGCCACACCGGCCACCACCCGGCGGTGCCACAGGTGACCGCCGCCCTGCCGGCACCCGAGAACGCCGCGCCTGCCCCGCTCGCCGTGTCGTCGGCCGAGGAATCCCACCAGCGGGTTCCCGACCAGGTGCGGGTTCGGATGGCCAAGCTCAGGGATCTGCAGGAGCAGGGCATCGACCCGTATCCGGTCGGTCGGGAGCCGTCCCACACGGTGGCCGGCGCCCTGGCCGCGACCGACGGCACCGACGTCACCGTGTCCGGCCGGGTGCTGCGCACCCGCGACTACGGCGGTGTGACGTTCGCGACGCTGCGGGACTGGTCCGGCGATGTGCAGCTGCTGCTCGAGAAGTCCGCCCTGGACGGCCGGTCCCCCGATTTCGCCTGCGTCGACCTCGGCGACCTCGTCGAGGTGACCGGACGCATGGGTGAGAGCAAGAACGGCACCCGCTCGGTGCTGGTCAGCAGCTGGCGCCTGTTGGGCAAGTGTCTTCGGCCGCTGCCCGACAAGTGGAAGGGCCTGACCGATCCCGAGGCGCGGGTTCGCGCCCGTTACGTCGACCTGACCATCAACCCGGTGGCCCGCGGTCTGATCCGGGCCCGCAGCGACATCCTGCGCTCGATCCGCGACACCCTGTTCGCCAAGGGCTTCCTCGAGGTGGAAACACCGATCCTGCAGCGCATCCACGGCGGTGCGAACGCCCGGCCGTTCCAGACCCACATCAACGCCTACGACCTGGACCTGTACCTGCGCATCGCCCCCGAGCTGTACCTCAAGCGACTGTGCGTGGGCGGCGTGGAGCGGGTGTTCGAACTGGGCCGGGCCTTCCGCAACGAAGGCGTGGACTTCAGCCACAACCCGGAGTTCACCCTCCTGGAGGCCTATCAGGCCCACGGCGACTACCGCACCTGGATCGACGGCTGCCGCGAGATCATCCAGAACGCGGCGACGGCGGCCAACGGGGCGCCGTTCGTGATGCGTCCCGATGGCGACACGCTGGAAGCGGTCGACATCTCGGGTGAGTGGACGGTCAAGACCGTGCACGACGCGGTGTCGGAAGCCCTGGGCGAGCACATCGGCCCAGGCACCGAGCTCGCTGTGCTGAGGCGGCTGTGCGACCGCGCAGGGATTCCGTACCTGACCCACTGGGATGCCGGCGCGGTGGTGCTCGAGCTCTACGAACGCCTGGTCGAGGAGAACACCACCGAACCGACGTTCTACACCGACTTCCCCACCTCCGTATCGCCGCTGACCCGGCCGCACCGGAGCCGTCCCGGCGTCGCCGAGCGCTGGGACCTGGTGGCCTGGGGGGTGGAGCTGGGCACGGCCTACAGCGAACTTACGGATCCCGTGGAGCAGCGCCGGCGCCTGCAGCAGCAGTCCATCCTCGCGGCCGGGGGTGACCCGGAGGCCATGGAGCTGGACGAGGATTTCCTGCAGGCGCTGGAGTACGCGATGCCGCCGACCGGCGGCCTCGGCGTCGGTGTCGACCGGGTGGTCATGCTGATCACGGGACGCAGCATTCGCGAGACGCTGCCCTTCCCGCTGGCCAAACCGCGCTAACCTCGAGGTGGCGCAACGCGCCGCAAAATCGTCATATTCAGCAAACGTCCAGAAAGCTAGGTCACGATGGTAGGCGTGACACCATCAACGACGATGGCCGATGCCACGATCCTGTCGGCGCCCTTCGGGCTGTTCCGCGACCACGTTTCGCTGATGCACGGGTGGGTCCCGATCACCGCGCAGATCGCCGCGGTGCTACTGCTGGCGCTGGCCGTCGGGAAGCGCTCGCAGCGCTGGCATCTGGTGTCGTGGCCGACCGCGGCGGCGGTCGGTCTGGCGGTGACCGGCGTGGCGTATTGGACGATCTTCTCCAATGGACTGTCGGGTGAACCCGCACCGCAGACACTGTGGGCCTGGGTCACGCTGACCGGCCTGGCCGCCGGGATCGCCGTGCTCGGCTGGCGGTCCGCAGGGCGGTGGCGTCGCATCACGTCACTACTGGCGGTCCCGATGTCGGCGCTGTGCGCCGGACTCATGCTGAACATGTGGGTGGGCTACTTCCCCACCGTCCAGACCGCCTGGGGCCAGTTGACCGGCGGCCCGCTGCCCGGCCAGACCGATACGGCGACCGTCGCCAAAATGGTTGCCGCACGGGCGGTTCCGGCCAAGGGCAAGGTGGTTCCGGTGGACATCAGCGGTCCCTCGAAGTTCAAGCACCGCGGCGAACTGGTGTATCTCCCGCCCGCCTACTTCGCCAGTAACCCGCCGCCCGCCCTGCCGACGGTGATGATGATCGGCGGTCAGTTCAACACGGCGGCGGACTGGATCCGCGCGGCCGACGCGGTCGGCACCATCGACGATTTCGCCGCGCGAAACGGCGGCAACGCGCCGGTGTTCGTCTTCGCCGACTCCGGTGGCGCGTTCAACAACGACACCGAATGCGTCAACGGCGTACGCGGCAATGCGGCCGACCATCTCACCGAGGATGTGGTGCCCTACATGGTCGACCACTTCCGTGTCAGCGACGACCCGGCGAACTGGGGCGTCGTGGGCTGGTCCTCCGGTGGCACCTGCGCGCTGAACCTGACCGTGAAGTACCCGGATCTGTTCCGCACCTTCGTCAACATCGACGGTGACTACAGCCCGAACGCCGGGACGAAAGCCCAGACGATCGACCGGCTTTTCGGCGGCAATGCCGCCGCATACGACGACTGGCATCCGGCCACGGTGATCGAGCGGCACGGCCCCTACGAGGGCGTTGCCGGCTGGTTCGCGGTGTCCGAGCCGCACTCGGTCGCGGCGATCTCGGGCGTCGCATTGCAGGAGGAGCCCAAGGAGCGCTCCCCCGACAGCAATCCCACCGAGGCCGCCCGTACGCTCTGCCGGCTGGGCAGCGAGTACGGCATCGACTGCGCCGTGGTCCCGGCGGGCGGTAAGCACGACTGGCCGTTCGCAGCGCGGGCCTTCGCCGCCGCGCTGCCGTGGCTGGCCTGGCAGATCGACACCCCCGAAGCCCCTGAGGTCGCACTGCCCGGCACGTCGGGGCAGCCCGAGGGTGTGACGATCTCGGCCGAGGGGCGGACCAACGGCATCCCGGGCCACAAGCCGGCCGGAGCACGGTGAGCCGCATGGCGCCGGATCCGACCCCTCAGCCGCCCGCTTCCCAGGCACCGCCGAAGCCCGAGACGCCCACCGCGTCGGCCACGAGCGAGGCATCAGCCCCATCAGCCCCGCCGGCGACGAGTGAGACGCCTGCGGAAGCGGGAGGCGCGTCACTGCCCGCGACGCCGGTTCCGGTGCCCGATACCGGTTACACGCCGTCGGGAGTGCCGACATTCGACGGTGTGCGAGAGAAGATCGAGACCCGGTTCGGGACCGCCTTGGGCGCAACGGAACTGGCTGAGGACACTCCGGAGGGCAAGACGGCAGCCCAGCAGTTCGAGGCCCGGCAGAAGGCCGCCGAGGAGAAGCTCGAGGAGATCCGCGCCTCGATGCACAAATCCCAGGACTGAGGCCGCGCCGCCGCCCGTCAGGCTCTTCGCGCGCTATCCCACCGACGGTGAGTAGTGCTTGCTCTTGCCGCGCTCGGCGACGGGCGGCAGGTTGCGTGCGGGCGTGTGCACCAGCGGTGCGTCCGCGGGGCTGCGGCCCTCGGCGCGGTCCCAGCCGGCCCGGGCGCGGGGATGCATCTTGGCGCGCCGGGGCACGAACTTGAACGCCAGGTTGACGGCACGGCCGAACAACCAGTGCAGCCGCTCGTCGTGCTCGGACCATGAGTAGTCCATGAGTTCGCGCACCGGTTCGTCGTACAGCCCGACGGTCAGCCACACCACGAACGGCGCCACGCTCGCCGGGTCGAGATGCTGCGCCGAGGCCGTGAGCTGCCCATCGTCGCCGGCCAGGCCCCGCTTCTTCATGAGCGACTCGGTGAGCCGGCTGTAGGCGGTCGGGTAGATCGCGTTCGCCGTGACCCCGTAGCGCTCGAGCTCCTTCGCGGCGGTCTTCGTCAACTGCCTCGCGGCGCCGGCGATCGGCAACGCGCGCGGGGCCCTCGAGCGCTTCGTCGAGAAGAGCCGCGCG
>WBZP01007641.1_pt1 | contig 10368 bp, 6 predicted proteins | sample 5204301 | NCBI WGS metagenome assembly WBZP01 (sample SAMN12412401, study PRJNA552823) | activated sludge metagenome | isolation source: activated sludge from nitrification reactor of wastewater treatment plant... | place: USA: Pennsylvania | collected 2017 | reverse complement strand
CGGCGGTGAGGGAGAAGACGTTATGGAAGATGTCGTCGTCGTTCGGGAACGTCACGGTGGATCCCACCGGCACCCCGAGCACGCGCGGCGTGAACGTCTTGTTCTTCTGCGTGATGGCGAACGACTTCGCCGGCGCCGCCGGCGCCGCCCCCGACAGCGGCTCGGCGTAGACCACGACTGGTGCCGCAGTCGCCCCGGCGCGCACCTTCGTCGTCACCGTCCCCGTCAGCACGTCCGCGCCCGCCACCGCCGGCAGCAGCATCGCGACGACCAACCAGACCATTCGCATCCTCACGTCCGCTCCCTGTTCCCTGTTCCCTGCAGTTCAGAACGTCACCGCGAACACGGCGTTGACGTGATGATTGTCGCGCGTACGCCCGGAGCCGTACTGCGTCCCCAGCCATTTGTACTCGACCGACGCCGCGACCTCGGGCGTGAACCGCACGATGACGTTGCCGAACGCGCTGCGGTTGCGCAGGCGCCCGGCTGCACCAACGCCGTCGGGCCGGCGGTCGATCGCGGCGCCGCCGTTGACCGAGACGCGGCGCAAAGCGGCGAACCGGGCCTCGACCCAGCCGCCTTCGGCCCGTCCGGGCTGCGCGACGCCGGCGCCGAACGCATCCAGGTCCTGCGCCGCGAACACCTCGCCGGCCAGGCCCAGCCGGCCCACACGGGCGTTGAAGTCGACCGCGCCGGCCGTGGTCCGCTGCAGCGCGCCGGCCTGCTTCAACCAACCCGCGTGCCCCGAGACACCCACCTGCACTTCGGCGCGATCGTCGGCCGTACCCCGCCCGTAACCGAGGTGACCTTCGTAGGCAGGACGCTCCGATCGCTCGCCCTGACCGGCCGTGGGTGCAAACACGTAATCCCCGGACGCATCGCCCGCGATCGGGGCGATGATGCCGGCCTTCGCCGTGAAGCCGCCGAGGCGCTGTTCCACCCGCACCTGCGGCGCCCGCAGGTAGAGGTTGCCAGTGCGGAAGAACTGCGGGAAGGCGAAGGCGGCGAGCGACGTGGGATCGCGCGGCGCCAGCATGGCGTGATCCTGTCCGGCCTGGAAGGCCGTGCCACCGCGCTCCAGGCGACCGAAGGCGTAGAGCAGGCGCGGCAGGCCCATCACGGTGCCGGTGACGAAACCCGGCGTGCCGCCCATGAAGTCGACGATCAGCGTGCCCTTGGCTTCCCACCCACCGACGGCGATCGAGTGCACGTCGAGGCCGACGCGGCTCTGGCGCATCGTCGAGGTCATCGAACCGCCCGACGCCGTGCCGACCAGGTTCGGACTCTCGAGCCAGTTGGCGTCACCCGAGTTCACCACCGTGTTCGAGACGATCGTGCCCGAGAGGCGCACGGGGAACCTCGACGCCGATTCGACCTTCACCTGCGCGAGTTCCTGCACCTGGGCCTGCAGCATCTCGGGTGGCAGCTGCGCCGGCGCCTCCTGCGGGGCCAGGCGCGAGGACGACGCGAGGCCGCTGGCTGCGGCCGCGTCGGCCCGGGAGGCGCTGGCCGCCGCGCCACGCAACGCGCGCATCTCGGCGGCGAGCGTCTGGAGCTGCTGTCGAAGGTCGGCGACTTCGTCGCGCAGCACCGCCACCTCGTCGCGGGACGGCGCCGTCCCTCCGGCGTCGGTGGGGGCGCTCGGGCCCTGGGCGAGGGTCCGCGAAGACAGCCCGAGCGTCAGGCAGGCGACGAGCGCCGCCCGGCCGACGACGGAGCGACAGGGAATCAGAGTGCGCGACATGCGGCCAATTGTAGCGGCCGTGTCGAGCCGGAGTGGGTACGGGCGCGCTAGCGTCCGCCGAGCATCTTGCCGAGCATGCCGGCCACGTCGTCGACCACCGAGCCATCGCGGTCGCGGTCGAGCATTGGCGCCAGCATGTCGAGCAGGCCGCCGCCAGGTGCGCCGCTGACGTTGGCGCCGAGCCCGCCGGGCAGCGACAGCCCGCCACCGAGCCCCCCGGGCAGGCCGGCCGGCGCCGCGGCGTGGCCGCCCGCGCGCTTGGCCATCGCGCCCATCATCATCGCCGCCACTACCGGCAGCATCTTCTTCAGGATGTCGGCGCCGACCCCGCTGGATGCGGCCGCCTGCACCGCGACCTGGCGGCTGACGTCCTTGCTGCCGAGCACGTGGCCGAGGATGCCGTTGCCGTCAGCCGTGGTCGACGGCTGCGCCAGCGACGCGAGATCGTCGAGATACCCGGCATGGCGGCCGCCGGCGAGCGCGCCAAGCAGCCCGTCGAGCCCGCCGCCCGCGGCGTTCTTCGCGAACCCGCCGGCCAGCGCCGGCACCAGGGCCGACAGCGCCGAGGTGACCTGGTCGTCGTTCAGACCGAACTGCCGGCCAAGCTGGTTCACGGCGCCGCCGTTCTGGGCCGCCAGCATCGCATCGAGGATGTTCATCGGGTGGGTTCCCTGGCTCAGGCGGGCTGTTCGGTTTCGTCGTCGTCCTCAGCCTCGTCGTCGTTGAGGTCCGAGAGGTCTTCACCCCAGGGGTTGGCCTGGGGGCCCGGGACGATGCCCGCGATGTCCGGATCGATGCCCGGCGGCGCGTCGGGCGTGTTGGCGCGACGCTCCTTGGCTTCCTGACGGCGAGCCGTCTTCTGCTTCTGTCGATCCTGACGGGCGCGCTCACGGTCGCGCTTGCTGCGGGGACGTCCCTGGAACATGCCAGACTCCGATGCGGCCGGCCGGGGGCTGCCGGGCTCGCCGGCGTCGCGAAGGGCGATGCCGAGACGACGATCTTATCAGTCCTCGCCCATGCGTGCGACCGAATCGGGCCACGGTCGAGCCGTGCGGTAGGATGTGGGCGCGTGCCACGCACGACGTCTTCGTTCCCTCGCCGCCGGTTCCTGCAGGGTGCCACCGCGCTGCTCGTCCTGCCGGCCGCCGCGCACGCCGCCGAGGACGAGCCGTCCTGGTTGTGGTCGGGCGCCGTCACCGCGTCGACCGCCACCGTGGTCGTCGGCTTTCCCACGCGACCGGCCGCGCCCCTGCCCTTGCTGGTCTCGACCGCGCGTGACCTCTCGAACGCCCGCGCCGTCGAGGGCCGCGTCACCGCCGCGCCGTCCCGCCGCCGGGCCGACCGCACCGTGGTCGAGTTCCGTCTCGAGGGCCTCACCCCCGCGACCGAGTATTTCGTCGGATTCAGTGACCGAAGTGGCACCCGCGGGCGCCTGCGCACGTTCGGGCAGGGCCCGTTCAGCTTCACGGCGGCCTTCGCCTCCTGCGCCGGCGGCACACGGGTGGTGCCGATGTCGCACGTGTCGAACAGCCGCGTCTTCGACGCCATCGCCTCCCTGGATCCCCACGTGTTCATCCACATGGGCGACCTGCACTACTACAACATCACCGGCGCGCCGCGGCCGCTGGCGCCGATGACGGCGCGGTTCCGCCGGTCGCTCGACCGTGTGCTGTCACAGGAACACCAGGCGCTCTTCTACCGCCGCACGCCGATCGTCTACATGTGGGACGACCACGACTACGGCCGCGACAACTCGGATGCGCGGTCGCCCACCCGCGACGCCGCCCGCGCCTACTACGCTGTCGACGTGCCGCACTACCCGCTGCCGCTCGGCGCCAACGCCGACGGGCCGATTTCCCAGGTGTTCGACATCGGCCGCGTGAGGGTGCTGGTGACCGACCCGCGCTCCGAACGCGTGCCCGGCGAGCGCACCATGCTCGGCCAGGCGCAGTTCGCGTGGATGCTCGCCGAACTCGAGCGGGCCGCCCGCGACGGGTCGCCGCTCGTCGCCTGGGTGAACCCGGTGCCGTGGATCACCACCGACACCGATCCCGAGGGCTGGGGGCCGTTTGCCGCCGAACGCCAGGCGCTGGGCGACCGCATCCGCACCCTCGGGCTCGGCTCGCGCCTGGTGATGCTGAGCGGCGACGCCCACATGCTGGCGTTCGACGACGGCCGGAACAACGCTCACGGAGGGTTCGTGGTGGCCCAGGCCGCGCCGCTCGACCGCTTCCTGCGCCGCAAAGGCGGCCCCTACTCGCACGATCCGGCGAAGCAGCACAACGGCCAGTTCGCGACGCTGCAGGTGGAAGACACGGGCACCACCCTCACGGCCACGCTGCAGGGCTTCCGGCACGACGCGGGACGCCCGGTGCCCGTGCCGGAGACGCGCCTGCGCCTGCGCTGTACGGGCGGCGCCTGCTCGCTCGTGCCCTAGGCGCGCGGCCGGGTGCCGTCAGGCGGCCCGGCGGGCCCGCACGTAGTCGACGAGCTGACGCAGCGCCGTGACGCGCGGGCAATCGGCATCGCCGTAGAGATCCGCCGGATCCACCAGCACGGCGTCGGCCAGGCCGGCCCGGCGCGCCCCGACCACGTCGATGTGGTAGAAGTCGCCGACGTGCACCGTCGACGCTGCCACGGCGCCGCTGGCCTCGAGCGCCAGGTGGAACAGGCGCGGGTCGGGCTTCTCGACGCCGAAGTCGTGCGAGTCGAGCACCACGTCGAAGCGTCCGGCCAGGCCCACGCGCTCGAACATCGCGTGCAGTTTTCCGTTCGCGTTCGACACCACCACGAGTCGCACGCCCAGCCCGCGCAGCGCCTCCACCGTCGGCACGACGTCGTCAGGCACGTGTTCCCACACGTTGTGGACGTCGTGGTAGGCGCGCACGTCGGCCAGCGCCGTGCGGGCCCGATCGTCGACCGGCACGCCCGCGTGACGCAGCACCGCCTCGAAGTAGATCCAGCCGCGCTGCTGGTCGTTGGTGCGCGCCATCAGACTGCCGAGATCCATCTCGCGCTTGGCGTGCGGCTCGGCGGCGAACAGCGCGGCCGCCTCGGCGGCGAGGCCGCGCGACCGCAGGGCCGCGGCCACGCGAAACCAGTTGGGATGCACCAGCACGCCGCCGGCGTCGAGGAACACGGTGTCGAGTCGAACGGCGTCCATGTGCCGCCGATCGTACTCGACGGCGACGCGCCCGGCCGTCAATCCTGGCGTAGCGCCGTCATCGGCTCGACGCGGGACGCGCGCAGCGCCGGCAGCAGTCCGGCGCCGAGAGCGACCAACGCCAGCAGCACGGCGCTCGAGGTGAGGACGGCCGGGTCCCAGCCCTGCAGCTGGAAGAGCAGCGACTGCGCGCCACGGCCGAGCGCCACCGCCATCACCAGGCCGATGCCGGCACCGATGGCCGTCATCCGCAGGACCTGCCGCAGCACCAACCCCCGCACCATGGCGCCATCGGCCCCGAGCGCCATGCGCAGACCGAACTCGCGGGTGCGCTGCGTCACGGTGTAGGCCAGCACACCGTAAAGCCCGACGGCCGCCAGCAACGTGGCGAGCACCGCGAACGACGTCGACAGCGTGCTGATCATGCGATCGAGGAAGACGTTCTCGCGCACCTGCTGCGACATCGTCTTCGGGTTCTCGACCGGCAGGTTCGGGTCGAGCGCCCGCACGGCCTCGCGTACCGCGGTCAGCAGCGCCTCGGCGTCGCCGGTGGTCTTCGCGTAGAAGGTGATGCTGCCGGTGTCATCGTCCTGGCGGTAGGGTGTCACGTACACGGGCGGCACGACGTCCTTCACCTCGCTGTATTTGGCGTCCTTCACGAGGCCGACGATCTCGACGTCGAGCGGCGCCTCGGGCGTGGCCCGCAGGCTCATGCGCGCGCCCACCACGCGATCGCCGAGATTGAACTTCCGGGCGAACGCCTCGTTCACGATCGCCACCTTGGGGCGATCGACGGCGTCGGCCCGCGTGAAGTCGCGACCGCGCAGGATCGGCACACCCAGTGTCGAGAAGAAGCCGGCGCCGACCGCGCTCGTGGACGCGCCGATGTCGGTGTCGGGGCCGGCCTCGAAGCCCTGCACCTTCACGCCGTTCCCCCAGTTGCTGCCCGAGATGAGCGCCACCACCGACGCGCTCACCGAGGTCACCCCCGGCAGGGCGCCGACGGCGTCCTCGACGCGCTCGAAGAACGCGCGCGACTGCTCCGGCGTGTAGCCGTTCAGCTCGGGCGAGAGCGAGAAGGTGACGAGCTGTTCGGTGTTCAACCCGAGGTCGACGCGACTCACGTTGGCGAGGCTCTTCACGAAGAGCCCGGCGGCCACCAGCAGCGCCATCGACAACGCGATCTGCGCCACGGCGAGACCGGCGCGGAAGCGCGACGCCGCGCGTCCGCCGCCCGGCTGTCCGGCCTGCGCCTTCAGCGCGGACACGAGATCGGGACGCGTGGCCTGCAAGGCCGGATACAGCCCGAAGAGCAGGCCGGTGCCGAGGGCCAGCGCCAGCGCGAAGAGCAGCACCGTGGTGTCGAGCGTGGGCGGCACCGTGGGCGCCGCTTCCGGCGGCAGCATGGCGGCGATGCCACTCAGCGTGACACGGGCCACGACCAGGCCGAGAAGCCCGCCGGCCAGCGACAGCGTGCACGCCTCGACGAGGAGCTGCGTGACGATCGAGCCGCGCCCGGCGCCGATCGAGAGGCGCACCGCCATCTCGGTGGTGCGGCCGGCGCCACGCACCAGCAGCAGGTTGGCGACGTTCGCGCAGGCGGTGAGCAGCACGAGGCCGGTGACCGAGATGAGCAGAAGCAGGGGCGTACGGGCTTCGTCATCGACGCTGCTCTGCCCGGCGGCGCCCGCCGTCATCTCCAGCGGCTTGGCCTTGAAGCGCTGCATCGTCTGATCGCTCATGCCGGTCTGGAGCGGCGCTTCGACGTCGCTGATGATCGAGCGATACGGCACCTCGAGCGCCGCCTTCGCCTGGGCCAGTGACACGCCCGGCTTCAGGCGTCCGAACACGTACGCCCAGTAGGCGCGCCGATTGTCGAAGCCCTTGAAGCCCGGCTGCAGCACTGCGCGCATGGTGAGCGGGGCGTAGATCTCGGGCTGCCGGCCGAGCGTGGTGCCCTCGAAGCCGCGCGCCGCGACGTTGGCGCCGAACGACTTGTGCGCCGCCAGGCCCGTGAAGCTCGTCTGCAGGCGCTCGAGGTCGCGAAACATCGGGTAGCTGAAGACGTCCGTGCAGGGTCCCGCCTGATTGCACTGCGTCGAACCGGGTTTCGGTCCCGGCGCCGAGAGGTTCACGAGCTCGTGCGGTGCCGGCACCGGCAGCGGCCGCAACAGGAAGCGATCGAACAGCGAGAAGATCGCAGTGTTGGCACCGATACCGAGCGCCAGCGAGACGACCGCCACCGCCGAGACGAATGGCGTCCGCTTCAGCGCCCGCATCGCCAGCCGCACGTGACTCACCATGGAGACTCCTGGCCTGATTGGACGGAAGCGGGCCGGGATTGGTTGACTGGCTCCGGGGCGAATCGCCGACGCGCAGGGACGAAATCAGGGACGTGGCCGGCGGCCCCACGTCGGAGGCGCCGGTTCGCTGCGCCGGCGGTCTGGGGGCGCCGCCTTCAACGCCGTCAACGCCACCTCGACCGCCCGTTCCAGTTGCGGATCGCGTCCAGCGATGACGTCCTTCGGCCAGTTCTCGACCTCGATGTCAGGCGCCACGCCTTCGTTCTCCACCGCCCACTTGCCGTCGCGGGTGAAGAAGCCGCCGCGCGGGGCGATCATCGTGCCGCCGTCGATGAAGGGCGGCGTGTCGGCGGTGTGCACCAGGCCGCCCCACGTGCGGGTGCCGACGAGCTGCCCGATCTTCCGGCGGCGGAACATGTACGGCATCAGGTCGCCGCCCGATCCGGCCATCTCGTTCACGATCATCACCTTCGGCCCCCAGATGCCCGCCGAGGGGCTCGTGAACGGCACACGATCGCCGGCCACGTTGTTGAAGTAGCCGTCGAAGTCGCGGCCGAGCACGTCGATGATGTAGTCCGCCGCGGATCCACCGCCGTTGTAGCGCTCGTCGATCACCGCGCCCGCCTTGTCCTGCTGGGCGAAGTAGTAGCGGTTGAAGCTCACGTAGCCGGGCTGGCCGGTGTTGGGCACGTAGACGTAGGCCAGCTTTCCGGCCGAGAGCTTCTCGACCAGCCGCCGGTTGTCTTCGACCCAGGCGCGCGTGCGCAGCGCCTGGTCGTTGGCGATCGGCACCACCGTGACGGTGCGCGCGCCGGCCATCGACGGCTGCGCGTTGAGCGTCAGCACGGTCTGCCGGTTCACGGTACCGTCGAGCAGGCGATGGAGGTTGTCGGCCCCCTGCAGCTCCACGCCGTTCACGGCGAGGACGTAGTCGCCGACGCGGGCGTCTATCCCAGGCCCGGCCAGCGGCGCGCGCAGCTCGGGATTCCAGCGCTCGGCGTCGTAGATACGCGTGAGGCGATAGCGGCCGTTCTCGGTCGCCGTGTCGGCGCCGAGCAGGCCGACGCGCGTCGGTGGCACGTCGGGCAGATCGCCGCCGCGCACGTACGAATGTCCGATCGCGATCTCGGCGCCCATCATGTCGACGAGATACGTGAGGTCGGCCCGATGGCGCACGTGGGGCAGCAACGCGCCGTACATCGTCTTGATCGCCGGCCAGTCAGAGCCCTGCTGATTCGGCACGTACAGGTAGTCGCGCTGGTAGCGCCAACCCTCGTTGAAGATCTGGCGGAACTCGGCCTTCGGATCGAGATCCGTCGCGAGGGTCATCGACAGCCGGCCGCTGCCGGCGTCTGGCACCCTGGCGTCGGCGTCGACCAGGTGCAGCGCCGGCGGCGCCGCCGTGCCGCCGCCCTCGGGGGCCGCGGGCGCCGGCGTGCGATACACGAGCTTCTTGCCATCGGCCGACACCGCGTAGTCGGCGACGTTCGCGGCAAACGCCACCATCGCGCGATCGCTCAGCTTGTAGCGGCGCAGGCCGCTGCCGGCGCTGGCCGGCGCGCCGCCGCGCTCGGCCACGGCGGGCGCCTCGAGGAAGAACACGGTGCCGGCGGCGCCGGCGGCCAGCCGCGAGTACTGCCGCTCGGGCACACCCGGCACGGCGAGCGTGCGCCGATCCAGGCCGTCGAAGTCGATGGTCACCGGCTGCGACGACGCGGTGAGCGGCGCCGGTTCCACCTTCACGCCGACCCCGGCGTCTTCATCGCTCTGTGGCAGCAACGGACTCGGATCGCCGGTGCGCAGCACGGCCACGTAGAGGCCAAAGGTCTGCAGGTGCTCGTACGACGTCATGTCGAGCCACTGCGAGCGCAGGCCGAGATCGGTGGACGCGAGGAACCACAGATAGCGGCCGCTGGCGTCCCACACCGGATACATGGCGTCGGCGAGGCCGTCGGTGATCTGCTTCGACTCGCCGGTCTCGACGTTGGCGACCACGATGGCGCGATACAGGGTGTCGAGGCGCGTCGCGAACGCCACCCAGCGGCTGTCGGGGCTCCACGACGGGGCGAGCGTGCGCGACGGCACCATCCACGGGTCGCGGCCGACGATCTTCGCCGCGCCGCTGGCGACGTCGAGCACCCACACGTTGAGGTTGGTGTCGCTGTAGAGCAGCTTGCGGCTGTCGGGACTCCACGACGGCGAGTAGTAGCGCGTCGGCTTCTGCAGCGGGATCGTGCGCGGCGGCGTCACGCCGTCCTGCGACTCGACGACCAGCTGGTACTCGCCGGTGGCATCGCTGAAATAGCTGATGAACTTTCCGTCGGGCGACCACGCCGGCTCGCGTTCCGCCGCGCCGCTGGTGCGCGTGAGGTTCCGCACGTCGCCGCGTTCGGCCGGCACCGTGAAGATCTCGCCGCGCGCCTCGACCAGCACGCGACGGCCGGTTGGCGAGATGCCCAGATTGGTCATGCGCGACGTGACGTCTTCCCAGTGCGGCATCATCCACGGGAAGTCACCGCTCACGGTGATGGGCACGACACTCGCCTTCCCCGCCTTCGGATCGAGCAGGTGCACGTGGCCCGCTTGCTCGAACACGATCGCGCCGCCGCCGGCGCCGAGCGTCTTCACGTCGAAGTCGGTGAAGCGCGTCACCTGCGTGAGCTGTTTCGTCGCCGGCGCGAACGACCACACGTTCGACACGCCGTCACGATCCGACAGGAAGTACACGGTGTCGCCGAGCCACACCGGATCCATCTCCTTCGATCCGGTCCACGGCGGCGTCACGACGTCCCAGGTCTTCAGATCCGCGATCCAGATCGCCTTGTTCTGGCCGCCCCGGTAGTTGCGCCGCTCCTCGTCCCACGAGCTGTTCATGCGGTAGGCGATGCGGGTGCCATCCGGCGAGAACTTGCCCTGGTACGCGCGCGGCAACGCCAGCGGCGACTCGGCACCTCCTCCGGCGGGCACGGTGAAGAAGCGCGTCGTGGGCGTGGGCGCGGCGGCGGCGCGGGGCGACGCGAACAGCACACGCGTGCCATCGGGCGACCAGCCCTGTACGACATCCGCACCGGGATGCCACGTGAGTCTCGTTGGCTCGCCACCGGCGACCGGCACGACGTAGACGTCGGGATTCCCGGCATAGTCGGCGCTGAACGCCA
>WBZP01007638.1_pt1 | contig 10372 bp, 10 predicted proteins | sample 5204301 | NCBI WGS metagenome assembly WBZP01 (sample SAMN12412401, study PRJNA552823) | activated sludge metagenome | isolation source: activated sludge from nitrification reactor of wastewater treatment plant... | place: USA: Pennsylvania | collected 2017 | reverse complement strand
ATACCCAATGATCCATCCATTTTGTCGTACACTTCAAATGGCTCTGATGGAATGACCTGATTGGCTACTTCACCATAATTAAAAAACTTAGTAAACGGTCTTGCCACAATCGCATAATGTTCATCCAAAATCAAGCCACGACAAAGCATCATCACTTCATTCCACATATATTCATACTGCGCTTTGGCTGTATAATTGTAGATATACAGCGGTCGCTCCGGATGTTTTGTCATCTTTACATAACCTGAAGAAATCATTTCTTCTAGGGCATCGATGTTGAATGGAAGATTTGTCATGATTGTTCGCTATTTATATTAACGATGCAAAGGTAAAAGTGGTGTACGCAATCTTTTTGCGTAGGAGAAAATTATTTTTACTCTCTTGCAGATTTATCGGATTTTGCAGATGGTAAGTGAAAAAATCTGACATCTACAATAAATTCGCCATCAATCCATGTAATAGAAATCTTTGAAACTTATTTCTTTTCCAATTTGTTTAAACAGAAAACCAAAAATAATATGCAGATCGTTCTAGAAAGCCCTTATGATGAATATATAGCCAAACTCATAGAAAGTGGTGAATTTCAAAATGCAGAACAAGTCGTAAAATTTGCGTTGAATGAAAAATTTCAATTTGACCACTGGGATGATCAAACTATCTCATTGATCGAAGAAGGGTTAATAGAAGTGGAAGAAGGAAGAGTAATGGAAATTACAGATGACTATAAAACTGAAGTGATGGAAGGTGCAAGAAAAAAATACCTAGATAATGATCTTATACCATCCCATATAAAGCCTTGAAAAATTACTTACTTAAGATTACACCAAAAGCTAATGAAGATTTTGAAGATATCTTACACTATACTCTTTCAGAATATGGAGAAATGCAAATGCAAAAGTATGCTGATAAAATATTGAATTCGTTTCAATCGATCAAGTCACAGCCTCTTTTAGGTAAACAAGCATTAATCAACGGTAAAGGATTTTTCTTACATTACATAGGTAAGCATACCATTTTTTATGTCGTAAACATAGATGAATCATCGATAACAATTATTCGGATTTTACATCAAAAAATGAATTTTATCACGCATTTGTAACTAATACTTATATAATTCGCTTCTAATTCCCACCAATAATCTCTCCACCAATTTATGATCTGGTGTTTCAGAAAGTGGGCAGTTACTAAAATTTTGATTAATCTCGTTCATCAAACTATCTCCAAGGTCCATTAAGGCTTGAAACTCCATCTCACCACTTTTTATCGATAACAATTCATCTCTATTGCTTCACCATACATTGATTTTTTGATTTGCAATGATCTCATTGGCCATTTGCTTCAGATATTTTGTAATGGAGATCTTTTCTTCTCGCACATCTATGGGGAAGGTTTGCCATTTTAATCTATACAATGCTCTTCTCCACGAATATTTCTGATTAAAGAATTTATGACAATTTTTTCATCATCTGGTAATTTATTAAAAAAATTAACAGCATCAGGAAAAAACTTGACATATTCCACTATAAATGCAATATTTATTGAATTTAAAATCAAAAACTGAAGTCCTGTTAATCCAATATTATAACCATCAACAAACATTTCACCAAATTGGACAACGCTTACTGAAGAAGGGTGGGCATACAATGATGAAAGCGTATAAATTTCCTTCATCTGACCTTGTTTAAATTTTATATCATCAGATGCTTCTTGCCACGATAAAGGAATTATTTTATTATCTCTAATTAAAAACTTATAATCTTTGATTTTAATTAAGCGATCAATAGCTTCAGGGTTTTTTATACAGCTATATAAACTGGAAGATTTTATTCTCTCAATTTGACTAGTTATTACTTTTAACTCTTGTTCTTGTTTTATTCTATTTACTTGAGAGCTTAGAACGTTTTTAAATCTTTGTCTGTATGAAAACCCAGATATGTCCCACAAATCATAAACTAAGGTTTTGGTTTCTTGAGATTCATGAAAAGTAAATACATTATGAAACATAACAACAGTCTCAAAAACATTTCTTACCATAACTCCTATAACCGTGGGGTCAATAATCTCTTGTAATTTATCATTAATGTAAATACCTTTAGCAGAATTTATAATATGTGCATTTTTCGACATAATCATCTGACATATTAAATTGGCTTGATTTTTATAAACATCACCTCTAACTGTTGGACCAATTTGTGATGACATCTCAAATAGCACTTTATTAATTAGAGTTAATTGTATTATCCTGTCTTCAACTGTTGGAGCAACTATTCTAGTGATTAATTTTTCTAAATTTTGTTCTTTGTTCATTGGTTAATATTTTTATATTTTATTAATGATGCAAAGGTAAAGCCATAGTACGCAATCTTTTTGCGTAGGTGGAGATATCATTTTATTATAAAATTCTCAATATTTGAAAAGCCAATATTAAATCCTTTTTCTATTGCTATTTTTCTTACATCATCGAAATCCCTTTTAGCCCTATTTCTACCAAAACATTGATCATTTAATGATGATTTACCAATGAGGTCAATAAAATTTTGCTCATTATAACTTCTAAGTCTTGGCCAAATAAAATAATTGAAACTATCATCTGCTTCTGAGAATGTTCGACTTTTGGTAAATCTCTCAATACCAAATTCAATTATTTCACTATTATTTCCAGCATTAAAAATGTTTTCTACTATTTGAGCCGCTTCATAATATGGAAGCCTGTCTTTTGACCCATAATCGGGAAGTTTATCCAAACATTCATAAATAAATTTTATATGTTTAGGTATATTGTTTTCAAGAAACCATGCGAAACCTTTTGAAGTTTTGCTTGACTGAATTTCACTATTTAATATGGGACATAATTTTATATTTGGCAGGATACTTATAACGGAACTATTTTCGGAAATAAATTTGATTAGATATTGAGATGGTTTTCCTTTTTGTTTTTGTTCGAAAAAAGGTATATCTGTAAGTATGAATTGAGTAAACTCACTTTTCCACTTCTTAAAATAAATATTTAAAACTCTATAATTAATTTGTCGATTTTCTTCCGAAAGTGAATTATTATCATTGAATGTAACTTTCCATAAAGATTTGAAAACCTGCTTGTTTTTTGAAATATTTGAGTATTTGAGATATTTGTTGGTAATATAATTATTCAAAATTTCATCATCGTACAAAAGTGTTTCCTTATTTCTTGCCAGATCATCCAATAGTTTATTAAATATTTTATTCACAAATATTGGTGGATTGCAAAATATCTTATACATATTCACAATATGAGCTCGAGTTGTTTCGCTATTAGGAGTATAAAGAGAATAATCATCTTCAAAAATTGGATGAGCACATAGATGCCTATGAGACCTAAGAGCGTCCACATTTATCTTGTCACCAGGTTCAAACAGTGAAGTTTCTTCTATTTTCTTTATTAAATATTTTTCCCAATCTGAGGATGTTGGGTGTTCTTTATTTAAACGTTTGATTTCATCTAAAATTTCTTTAGCATTCTCATCTTCGTGTATTTCACCTAGTTCTTTTATTTTGTAAGTTAAATCACAGATCAATACTGAATATAATGATACAATCGCTGATCTATAGCTACCAATTTGAAAGTCAGAAATGACCTCTTTAAAATATTCTTCGGTTTTTGTGTTATAAATTTTACTTAGTTTTAATTCTATAAAATTATTAATCATGATTTTGAATTTATTATTTACCAAACAATATGTCAACTATAAAAGATTTATCAAAGACATTATTATGAAAAATACAGAAACACCTTATATAAAAGGCATTCCTGCATTTCCCAATTACTTCACAAATATCTGCTTCAACTGATCTACGATCTGACCACTGCCAGACAAGGTGATGTGGCTGATTTTATCAGCGATTTTCTCCACGTATTCCATCTCTTTGAGTTTGAAAAGCATGGCATTGTCTTCCATGAGCTTTGCAGTATTGAGCAAGCTACGTGTAGAAGCGGTTTCTTCACGACGTGTGATGATATTGGCTTGAGCACGCTTCTCGGCGATCAATACTTGGTTCATGATGTCGCGGATATCACCTGGCAAGATGATGTCTTTTAGACCGCAAGATTTTACTTCAACGCCAAGGTCAGTGGCTTTAGCTATGATATCGTTTAAAACAAACTCTGAGAGATTTTCTTTGGTTTCCATCAATTCGTCGAAGGTCAACTTACCTACATACTCTCGGATAGCCAATTGCATGATGACGTAGAGTTGTTTTTCAAACTCTTTGTTTTCAATCAATGCTTTGATGATGTCTGTCACTTTGTACTGCAAGGTAAAATTCAATCGCAACTGCGCTTTATCTTTCGTCAATATTTCCTGACCTGGGATTTCCATATTGATAAGACGCATATCTGTTTTCAGTACTGAAATATCTATCGCGTTTTTCCAATACATATACGTTCCAGCATCCAGGGTTTGCTTCATTTCGCCATCTACAAAAAGAATTCCCTTTTCATAACTTTCCAATTTGTACGCTCGCACGTAAGTACCAGTAAGATTCATCAGTGCTTTTTTGTCGATATCTGATTCTATCTCAATTATGGACAGGTCTGCTGTTTTGAATTGGTAAGTATTGACATCATTATTCCAGAAAAAATACTTTCCTGGCGTCAAAAGTCGATGATACACCTTATCTTTGTAAACAAAAACCATTTGATTATCAGCTACATCTATTAGGATGGTTTTGGCTTCAAATTCCTTATTTAGTCTCAATACTTCTGCATTGATATCCATAGGAAATGGTTTTGCCATGTCATAGATGCTGACTTCTGTCCACGGCAACATCCAATAAATACCTTGATTTAAAACTTGGTTGAGTTCTCCGTTTTTGAAGATCAAACCGATACAATTGGTGTTTACAATTACTTTTTTCATTTTGAAAATATTTAAAAATTAAAACTAAAAAACATACAATTTAAAAAATGCACAATCAGAATACATTCGTCCACACATTACGGAATCATCGTCAGAGCCATTGTGATCAGCTATCATTTGCGACTTTTAGTCAACAGATTTTCATCCATTGATCGGCCATCGTTTATGATTTGTTGACAGAGATTTTTCGTATTATGATTTCAAAGTGATGTACAGACTGCCTTGATTATCCAAAGATTTTCTAGGCTGAATGTATTCGTCATGTGCGATACTGTGGAAGTAAAAACGGAACCTAAATCCGGAGTGTTACCAACTACACTAACTATCGTATAAGGATAGTGCAGGATTCGAACCTGCCATTCATGATTTGCTGCTCTACCTTCTGAGCTATTCGGCTTTTGACCGAAACGGGAATCGAACCCATGACCCGCAAATTATACGTCACTTAACAACTTACTCGTCAGAATACAATCATTATTGCACTATGGAGCTATACTGAAACTCTCAACTATGGACTTGTACAGATAGAAAAGCGACTTCTTCAACACATTACTGTGATATATTTTTATAAACTCAAAATTAGAACATGAATTGAACTACATTAAAATCTGACTTCATATTTGACATCGTTCTCATTTTTTATCCCACAGATGTAGCTTCAACTACATCTGTGGGATAAAATCTCCGAGCCATGCCAATTATTTTGTCATATATTCATTCGAATAAAGTCATATTCTAATTTTGAGTTTGAACAACTTTTTGTTCCTTTATCATCATTGACGATGCAAAGGTAAATGCACGGTGCGCAGTCTTTTTGCGTAGTAAAAATTATTTTGTGTTTTTGAGAAAATATTTTTAAATCTATGTGTGATGTAGGTTTTTACGTATACATCTGAAGGGGTATTTTTCAGATTACTCAGATGAAAGTTACCGAAGTAAAGAAAATCTGTTGAATCTTTGTTGACAGTGAGCAAAAAGCAATGTTTCAAGGTTTTTTTTAAACCAAATTTCAAAAAAAATACACTAATTTTGTAGTTATAATTTTCTTTTGAATATAGATAATGCTAAAACAGATCAAATACCTTACAATCATCCTATTGTTTTTGTTCTTCTCTTGTAAAAATACACCGGACAAACAAAGTACCTATTTAGAGAATGTAGGCATTATCTTAAAAGATGAATCTGTAGATGACCCAAATTTTCAGCCTTGTCATGAAGATTATAGTCTTTTTTACTACCAAGTAGACAATAGAGATCATTTGTATAAAGGAGAAAAGCCTGCCATAGTAAAAGCATTTGACGATATTGATTTACCTGTAATGGATCAAAATGATGGGTATGTAACGATAAGGTTTCTTGTAAATTGCAAAGCTGAAACGGGTAGATTCAGGGTAGAACAAGTAGATTTTGATTACAAAGATAAAAAGTTTGAAGGTGAATTGGTGGCTCAATTGCTGGAAAAAACCAAACAACTTGATGGATGGTTGCCAGCTACCAGAGAAGGTTATAAATGTGATTTTTACAAATACCTAACTTTTAAAATTATTGATAATCAAATAGTCGATATTTTGCCATGATAAAAAAAATCATAACGCTCTTAATTGTATTTTTAGTTGGAACAAGTTATGGCCCGCCCAATTGTAATATTTATAAAAGTAACGAAAATTGTTATAAAGCATGTCGGGAAGCTGAAAAAGCAATCACTTATTACCAAGGCTCTCAAAGATCACAAGAGCATTTTGACAAGTCAATAGCGCTCTGTCCAAACTTTGACTATTCTTACTATGAAAAAGCGGTACCTTATGCTAAAAGAGGATTGATCAAAGAGTGGAAGGAAATGATAGATAAAGCTGTGGAGATTAACCCACGAGAACATCTACTTACCAGAGGGTGGTATCACTTTTTCTTTATGCACCATTTCGATGCAGCAATAAAAGATATTGATGCTCTTGAGCATCTGGTCAAAGGGGATATCGGCTACACAGGCGATGGCGTCTATCATCTAAATATCATGAAAGCATTGTGCTATAAAAAATTGGGAAATACAGAAAAGGCCGTTGATATTATGGAGACCCAATTGGCAAAAGAAGATCATCATTTTGGTCTATTTGACTATCTGCATTTGGGAGTATTATATTTGGAAAACAAGGATTACAGTAAATCAATAGAAAATTTGGACCGACAAGTGAGTTTCTCTGATGTCAGTGAAATATATTATTACAAAGCCTTGGCTATGAAAGGCTTAAACAAATGGGATGAACATAAGCTGAACTTGGAAAAAGCCAAAGATTATTACATAAAAAATATTTCAATGGAAAATCCATACAGACAAATGATTGATGAAATCTATCTGGTTGATATAGAAAATGAAATGGGAGTAGTTTCAAAGTAGTATATATTGAAAAACAACATTAGTTTATAAGAACTTCTAATATATGAATAAATAGCAATCCGAACTGGATTCGAACCCGTATCCCTATATTATTTGTAAATACGCTTCCCTACTGACACTCTTGTGATGTCCGGTGCAACTGTAAATTCTACCTATCTATCCGATCAGGTAAGACCGAAATATCCTTACAAAAATGGCTTTGGATTTTCCACAGCTTTGATGATATCCGAGACTTCGTAATGCAATGTAAAATGTAATGGTAACTGAGCTTTATCCTTAGTCAAAATTTCCTGACCATGAATCTAAAAGTTGATGATTAAACATTTCAATTTTCACACCCAGCAGGAAATAACTTTTTTAAGACGAGACTTAAAAATTTTATCATTTGGCAAAAAGTAGCCACAATTAAATTTAATCTGATATTGATTTCAATTTCTTCCGGACTTCATATGTTTCATAGTAATATGCAAAAATACAAATCATCACCAGAGATGGCAATAAATTTTCCAGGCTAATTTCACCCAGTTTAAGCAAAAGAATGGAAATACCTATGATGAGGACACCACCAACTGCACTAAGACTATCATGAACATTTTGACTGAAAATATGCTTTAGTTTATAGGCAAACATAGTCATTCCGCCCTGAAAAATCAGCATAGGGAAAATACAAAACCATACTCCTATACCATAAGTGGATGCCAGCGCTATAGATGAAAAACCATCCAGCATAGATTTTACGTATAGTAGCTCCCTTTTGTTTTGGAGACCTTCTTCAAGAGCTCCTACGATGGTCATGGATCCCACACAAAATAGCAGAAACGCTGTGATTAAACCCTCAGAAAATTGGGAATCACTATTGCCTATCCAAAGTTTCAGACCATCTGACAGTTCATTAAATATCAAATCTACTCTTATCCATTGTCCAATGATAGCACCGATGATCAGACTAAACATAAATATAAGCAGATAGCCTTCGGGCAGACGAAGTGCCATCTTGATTCCGATCAAAAGTGTACCTAATCCTACCGCCTGAAACACAATAGCCTGAATATCTTCTGAGAAAAATTGCTTCAACCATAACCCTAACAGGCTTCCGATTGTTACTGTAAGCATATTGACTAAAGTTGCTTTGGGCCAGTTCATGTTATAGATGATTATATGGGACAATAATAAGTGATTTCAGTCAATTGACCAATAAAAAATATTTATGTTCAGAAGAATTGTTATAAGAGTTTTATTATCTCCGTTTGCACTTTTGTATGGCTTTATCATTTCCTTTGTAAATCTCTCTTACGATATAGGTTTACTGAAAGCATCAAAATTTAGTGTGCCCGTCATAGGGATAGGAAACTTAAGTATAGGCGGTGCCGGAAAAACCCCGCATATCGAATATCTGATAGAAATGCTCAAAGACTATATAGACATTGCAACATTGAGCAGGGGTTACAAAAGGCAAACCAAAGGATTCAGATATGTACAGCCGCATGATACTGCTTTGACCGTCGGAGATGAACCACTCCAATACAGAAGAAAATATCCGGAAATAGTAGTATCTGTATCTGAAAGCAGAGCATATGCAATCCCTCAGATCCTCCAGCAATATCCAAAAACACAGGCTATCCTTTTGGATGATGCATTTCAGCACAGGAGTGTAAAACCAGGACTTAATATTTTACTTACTCCTTATGACATGTTGTTTACAGATGATTATTTGCTACCTGCAGGAAGACTAAGAGAATGGAAATCAGGATATAAGCGGGCAGATATTATCATTGTTTCAAAATGTCCTGCTGTCATGGATTTTGCAAAAAAAGAAAGTATCACTCATGACATAAACCCATTAAAATATCAGCGGATATATTTTTCATACTATGAATATGGTTATCCTTATAATTTTTTTCAAATTTCACAAAGGATTTCTTTAGACAAAGATGTTGATGTCATTTTGCTCAGCGCCATAGCAAATACGGACTATCTGCTACAATATCTGGATGCCAATGTAAAGTCTGTCAGTGAAATAGAATATGAGGATCATCACCTTTTTGACCATCACGACGTTGAAAAAATTTTAAAGGTTTTTCATAATCATAGCAGCCAAAGGAAATTTATACTCACAACCGAAAAAGATGCCATGAGGCTTGAAATGCACAAAGATGTCTTAATGGCAAATAAAGTTCCGGTCTATGTACTACCGGCAAAGGTTAAGTTTCACTTCGATGAAGGCAGTGTATTTGAAGATGATATCAGAAAGTTTCTTTTGGATTTTGAAGTATAAGATATAATTAATGTACTATTTGAATGAATACTATTACTTTTGCATCAGACGTCCATAGATGTTAATGCTGAAGTAAATCAATACATGGAATTCGGTCTTTTAAATGTGATGCAAATTGCCGGAGCTATAGGTATTTTTATCTATGGCATGAAGCTCATGAGTGAAGGAATCCAACGAGCAGCCGGGAATCAACTTAGAAATACACTCAGCAATCTGACCAATAATAAATGGCTTGGGTTTTTGACCGGATTTATAGTCACAGGATTGATACAGTCTTCTTCCGCTACCACTGTAATGATTGTTAGTTTTGTCAATGCCGGATTGCTGTCTGTAGTACAGTCTGTCGGACTTATCATGGGAGCAAATGTCGGAACCACTGTGACAGGATGGTTGGTTTCCCTATTTGGCTTCAAAGTCAGCCTGGTTGAATATTCAGTACCACTTTTTGCCATAGCAGTACCCATGCTTTTTGTGTACAGGGCAAAATTGAAATATTGGGGAGAATGTATCATAGGATTTTCTCTAATATTTTTAGGCCTGGGTTTTCTGAGGGATGCTGTTCCGGAGTTTACGGAACAATCATTACTATTTGAGTGGCTAAAAGAGTTTACCCAAAACGGGATTTGGTCCAGATTGTTTTTTGTTGTGGTGGGTATCATCATTGCTGCGATTGTACAATCTTCCAGTGTGGCCATGGCTGTTACCTTGACCATGTGTGCACAGGGTTGGCTGCCACTTGAGATCGCTGCTTCTCTTATTTTAGGTGAAAATATTGGTACCACTTCTACTGCCTTGATAGCGTCTTTAATC
>WBZP01007636.1_pt1 | contig 10373 bp, 13 predicted proteins | sample 5204301 | NCBI WGS metagenome assembly WBZP01 (sample SAMN12412401, study PRJNA552823) | activated sludge metagenome | isolation source: activated sludge from nitrification reactor of wastewater treatment plant... | place: USA: Pennsylvania | collected 2017 | reverse complement strand
CCTTGTCCGCGAACGCGGCGCGAAAGGCCGCCTCGTCGATCAGCGGACGCAGGCGCGGCAGGATCCCCCCGCCCAGGAACACACCGCCCGTGGCGGCGAAGGTGATCGCCATGTCGCCGGCGAAGCCGAAATTCGGAACCACGCCGCCGCTGTAGGCGATGCCGGAGAACGTGCTCCCGCCGCGGTTGAGCGCTGCGCGCAGCTGGAATGTGCGCGCCAGGGGCGCAGTGACCACGGCGCCGAGCTTGGCGGGCGCGGGCTTCGGCGCGATCGGCGGCAGCTTGGCCAGGCGCTCGTGCGCTTGCTCGGCAGCGACGACGGCGGCCTCGTAATCGAGCCTGAGCGATTTCTGGATTGCCAGGGCGGTCTTGTGCAGCAGGAGCCGGCGCGGATCAACGGTCCAGCCGGGAGGGACGACGAAGTCGGACATGGCGCGGCTTTCGTATGACGACAAGTGTCATCATACACGCACTTTATCGGAAATGCGCACGCGATAGTCTTGCGCTATTGCCTTCCGGACGGGTGCAGCGGGCGAGCCCGGCGTGTGCTACCGCGCCATAATCGCCACAGGCGCGCGGCGGCAGGGGTCAAGCTATCTCCACCCGTCCCGCCGGCCGATCGTCGCGCCCGCGTTGATCCGTGCAGCCGGTGAGCTCGTCAAGCACGGTCGGTGCCCGTGGGGCGCAGCTTGCGATCGGCGCCCTGCTGCTCGTCGTACTCGAGGGCCGTTCCAACCGCCCGCAGCCGCGGCGGCAACGGCGAGGCCTCGGCGCAGCGCGGGCAGATCTTGTGCACGGGCTTGCGGGGCTGGAATACCTTGCGGCAGCGATCGCAGCGGCGGAGATAGTTGGGTTCGGTCATGGGGTCTCAGGTGTCGATGTGTGCGCACGGCGAACGGGCGGAGCGCCGGGATCCCCGTGCAGTCAGCGGGTTGGGCAGGCAGTGCGGTTGCCCGGAGGGGAGCCACGGGTGCACCGCTTTTGCACCGGTGCAAAACCGGGCGGTGCGCGGTTCGCTTTTTGCACCGCACCGCACCACCCCCTTAAGGGTGGTGCGCGGTGCAGAACCCAAACGGGGGTGGTTGGGGTCATTCGGTGCGGTGCAAAACCAGCCAGACGTAGGGCTTGCTGATGGCGATCCGACCGTCCTCCAGAAGCCGCTTCTGGTCCTTGCTGAAGTTCGACCGCACCGAGTGCGTGTTGTCGGCGTCGTAGCCGGTGCGCAGCACCCAGCGGTCCAGCCACTGCTCGAGATTGACGGCCTTGACCCCTGGCGGGATGGTCGACGTGCCGGGCATCTTCTGGCCGTACTCGCTGATTGCCTCGATGAGCGCCTGCATCGCGATGTCCCGCCGCACCGGCTTCGCTTCCTTCCTTGGCGCGTCGGACGTCACCAGGACGGCGGAGGTCGGCACCACTCCGTCCGCGTCCTCCCAGCCGTCGAGCGGCACCTGCTGCAGCTCGAAGGTCTGCGGTCGCACCGGTTCGCCTTCCTTGTTCTTGGTGCAGACCAGCGTCCGCGGCCCCTCGGTACCGTCCAGGCGGTACTCGTGATCCATGGCCGCCCGGATCGACGACGAGCCGCGCGCCCGGTCGGTGGCCAGGTGCCCGACGTGGTGCACGATCAGCACGGCGCAGCCCAAGGGCAGGCGCAGCAGGGCGTCCAGGTTGCCGATGAACTTCCCGAGGTCGGCGGCGCTGTTCTCGTCGCCGGCGCCGAAATTGCGGTGCAGCGTGTCGACGACGACCAGGGCAGGCTTGCCGTGGGCGTCCGCCAGCTGCCGCGCGGCCGCGGCGACCGCCATGGCGTTGACCGCGTCCAGGAGCTGCGCCGGGGTCTTGCTGACAAACAGCGGTGCACCGGTGAGCTGCACCTGGTGGTGCAGCTCCCACGCGCGCAGACGGCGGCCGATGCCGCGGTGGCCTTCGCCGGCGATGTAGAACACGGACCCGGGCCTGGTCGGGCGGTCGTGCCACACGCCGCCGGTGGCGATCGTCGTCGCCCAGTCGATCGCCAGGAACGACTTTCCGCCACCGCTCTGACCGAACAGCTGCGCCATCGATCCTTCCTCGAGCAGCTCGTGGATCAGCCACTTGACGGGTGCCGGCTGCGCGAGCAGCTCGGAGACCTGGACGAAGGAGAAGCCGCCAGCGGCTGCAGGACCGCTTTTTGTGTTGTCGCCGGCAACCTGGCCGGCAACTTTGCCCAAAGGATTCGGCCAATGCCAATTGGCTTGCGCTTCCGTGAACACGGCCCGGAAGTGGGTCTTGCTCGGCTTGATCGCCTCCCACATCTGCCTGGCAGCGACCGGATCATACTTGTCGCTGGTCTGGCTCCAGGCGAACCACAGTCCGCGGCCAGCGTCTCCCAGGGTCTTGAGGGCGTAACCCATGTCCTGCCACAGCTTGCGATCGTCGGCCCTGATGAACGACAGCGCGTCGCGCAGATCGCGCAGCGTCCCCTCGTCGGCGTATAGCGGTCCGTCCGTGGCGTGCACGTCGTCACCGGCGGAGATCGGCACGCCACCGTGCGCGATGATGATGTCCTCGCACTTCTTGACCAGGGCTCGCAGTTCGTCCGCCGAGTATTTCGGCAGGCTGGCCAGCGGCACTTCTCGCAGGTCACACTCGGGCCAGGTATACGGCAAGCCGGTGTCCGGGTGGACGCCCCACAGCACGACTTGTTGCCCGAGCCCGAGAACTTCGACCTTGTGCGGACTGGCGTCGCCGGGAAAAAGAAACTGCCGGCCGTTGATCTTGGCCATGCCCACCGGCGCCTGCGCGAACAAGCAGAACTTCGGCGCCATCCCGATGCGCTGGGGGCTGCCGGCGAACAGCGGCAGCAGCATCTCGCGCAGGGCGGATGCAGCGGCCGGATGCCGGACGTCGACGTCAAATGCGTTGACGCCGTGCCCGCAGAGCAGGCCGGTGCCGGCGTCGACGAACTCGGCGAGGTTAGGATGTTTGCTGGCGTCGAAATGGGTCCAGTCAGGAAGCGCAGGCCTCTTGCTGCGCGGTGGCAGCGGCAGCGGGCGATAGCCGTTGGCGATCAACTCCGGCGCCACGCTGGCGAACGGCGGAATGCCTGTCATCGCCGCCCCCCATGGATCAAACCAGCCCGCAACGCCTGGCGGCGTTCCCGGATGGCGGGCTCTCGCGCAGCCTGCGCTCGCTTCGCGCGATACCAGGACAGCATTGCGATCAGGAAATCGCGCTCGCTCCACTCCGACCACTCGATAGGGCAGCACTCGTCGCCCGCGGTTGAAACCTCCGCATTGACCGAGAGCGCGTGAGCGACCATGCGTGGAGTGATAACGATGCGGCTCATCGCGGGCCCCTTTTCGATGTTCCGGGTGTGTCGATCCGCGCGCACGCCGGGCCGGAGCTGGCGCGGGATCCGCACCGCGTCAACGGCCTGGGAGCACAGTGCGGTTGCCTGTTGAGAAGCCACACGCCAATCATCGCCGGCCGCCGAAAATCACGCGCAGCATGGGGCGCACGAAGATCTTCTGGTCCCATTCGCGCAGCGTCCGTGCCCGCTCCGCGACCAGGTAGTCGATCAGCAGCCGGGCCGCCACGTCGAGACTGATCTCCGTGAGTGGCCGGTTGTGACGATCGCAGAGCGCGCGACGATCGCGCTCGCTCACGCGGACGTCGGGCCGACACGGGTTCGGGTTCGCGGCCAGGACGGCTACCGCCCGGGCGAGCTGTTTCTCAGCAGCAAGTCGCGCCGACCAGTCGATCGTACGGGCACTCATGGCCGCCCCCAGTGGCGCAGGGCAATCTCGAGGTCGGCGGCGGCGTCAGCGCCGGGGGGCGAGGTCCAGGCAGGGGGGCGCTGGCTGGCGTTGCGGTCGGTGGCGAATCCTTGAACTTCGCGGCGACCACCGGTAGGCTTGGAGTTCCCTGCAGCTGTCGTCTGCGATCCGCCCGGTGCCCGCCGGGCGTTCGCTTTTCTGGGGGCCGTCATGCGGCCTCCGGCGGTGTTGGGACGAGCTGAACCTCAATGTAGCCGCCGACGGCGCGCAGCGTCTCGGCGTAGCGCAGCGCCTCGAGCAGATCGACGAAGCGCTCGAGTTCGCGGACGCGGCCGTCATGGCGTCGGTCCGTGACCAGGTACATGCCCGGCGTTGTAGTCGTGGGCGGCGGAAACGCGAGTACAAGCGGCCTGCCATTCATGCCGCGACCTCCGCCCCCTGGGAAGCGATCGATGCTGCCGCCTTCCCGGCAGCGGCCCGGGGAGCGATCGTGCGCTCCGCGATCCAGCGCAGGAGGTCGGCCTTACGGTAGGCGTAGCGGCCGGGGCCGATCGCGACGCGCGGCGGAAAATCGGGGTCGGTCTTCTCGCGCCGATCGCCGGTGCGCACGGACATGCCCATCGTGCGCAGCGCGGTGCGTCGCGGGATCAGCTCGAGGTCGGGGTAGTCACCAGTGGGCATTCTCGTTGCTCCGTGTTGGCCCGCAATGGCGGGTTGGAGCAACGATAGACAGCGCACTGCGCGCCGTCGTGCAACAAGGTGGGCGACTTGTTACACCCCGGGGACGTCCGGGGCGTCCTGGGCCAGCGCCAGGGCCTGGCGGTAGGCTCGAGCGTAGCTGAGCACCGTCGTCTCGCTGATGCCGAAGTCGGCCGCAACGCGAGTCTTGGCCGCCGTGTCCGATGCCCCGTCGTCGACCAGCTGCTCGAACGCTGCTCCGACGTCGAGCCAATCGCTCGCCGGCCGCCGGTTGCGCGCGGTCAGCTTGAGCTCGTGCAGGAGCTCGGACCCGCGCCGGGCGGCCGGCTTGCCCATGGCCGCTTCGATCGCGCCGGCCAGGTGTTCGACCAAGAGCCGCGGCAGGGGCTCGCCGCGGCGCAGGTAGTCGGCGGCGATGAGCAACGCCTCGGCCGCAGCGTCCGGGTCAGCATCGGCGCGACGCAGCGCGTCGTGCACGCGGACGTCGAAGTCAAGGCGTGCCATCGCTACTCACTTGAAGTTGCTTGAGCGCCTGGTCGAGCGTCAGGCCGCCGGCAAGCGCCTTGCGGATCGCGGCCACCCGGCGGTCAATCTCGGCGCGTGGCGTGGTCAGCATGAGCGTGCCCCGCTCGGACACCTGGATCACGTCGCCGTCGGAGATACCGATCGCCAGCGCGTAGGACAACGCCGCATCGCCACCGCTGAGGTCAACGCCGCGCGTGAGCTCGTGGAAGATATCCTCGAGCTCAGCGTCGGTGAAGCCGCTGTCGTACACGACGTCGCCGGACAGGTCGCGGTACTCGGTCATGCCGCGGAGTCGGGCTTGCCGTTCGCCGTGTTGAGCGCCCACAAAGCGTTGGCAGCTTGGTACGCCTCGTCGAGCAGGTCGCCAACGGCCGTGGCTATCGCGTCGGGGTCGCCGTCCTGCAGCTCGGCACATTCGCTCGTCTGAGCGATGGCGAATGCCCGGACAATGGCCTGGGCCTGGTGAGTACGCAACTGGATCTTGTCGATGAGATCGATGGGTTTGAGCTCACTGTTCATGGCGACACCTGCAGATTCTGGTCGGCGAAGGTCTTGGCGGCGCGGGCGGCTTCTTCGGTCTGCTCGCGCCAGCTGTCGGCGTGGTTCTCCATGTCGGTTGCGATCGCGATGCCGGCCTCGGCCAGCTTGCGTTGCGTGCTGTGCTCCGGCAGCCCGTCGCGCAGCGTCAGCAGGATCGCCTCGAGGTGCCCAAATTTGTCGGTGCAGTCGGCAAGGATGCCGGCGGCCATCTCCAAGGCGTAGGACGGTCGCCTGCAGCATTCGTCCCAGGGGGTGCGGGTGCTAGACTCGTTTGTAGCCATGACGTACTCCTTATCAGTGCGTTGTGGTCAGGCGGGGCAGGGTGTTTGCGCATCCTGTTCCGCCGCTTTTCGCCGATGCCGTCGGCGCGCGGTCAGGCAATCATGCGACGTTGCGCCGGAACGGGATCACGTCGGCGCCCTTCTCGACGGCGGCCAGGTAGTCGCCCCAGCGCTGCATCATCCTGCGCCGCTCGCGTAGGTAGCCGGCGCGGTTGTACGCTTCACGGACGGCGTTGCGCTCCTTGTGCGCGAGCTGGCGCTCGATCAAGTCGGCGCGAAATCCGGCTTCATTCAAGATCGTACTGAACGTGGTCCTGAACCCGTGGCCGGTCGCCCGGCCGTGGTAACCCATGCGGTACAGTGCGAACAGCACGGTGTTCTCGGACATCGGCATCGTCGGCTTCGCGACGTTGGGAAACAGGTGTTCGCGCCTGCCGGTGAGCATGCGCAGCTCGGCCAGGACCGCCAGGGCCTGCGTCGACAACGGCACGACGTGCGCGTCGCGCATCTTCATCCGCGCCGCCGGGATGCGCCACTCGGCCGCCTTCTCGTCGATCTCGGTCCACACCGCGCCGCGCAGCTCACCGGAGCGAACGGCGGTCAGCAGGCAGAATCGGATCGCGAGCCGGGTCTGCGGGTGCCCGTCATAGGCGGCCAGCTTCTCGAAGAACTCGGGCAGGTCGGGCGCGAGCAGAGCAGCGCGATGCTTGACCGGCTCGGGGGTCTCCAGCGCCCCGCGCAGGTCGCGCGTCGGGTCCGAGATCGCGCGGCCGGTGGCGACGGCGTAGCGGATCACGGCGCCGACCCGTTGCTTGACCCGGGCCGCGACCTCGAGCGAGCCGCGCTTCTCGATCCTGCGGATGGCGTCCAGCACGATCGGCGCTGTGATCTCGGCCACCGGCAGCTTGCCCAGGTCGGGGAAGGCGTCGGCCTCGAGCGACCGCAGCACCTGGCCCGCGTGGCCCGCGGTCCAGCCGGCGCTTCGCCGCTGGTGCCACTCGCGCGCGACCAGCTCGAAGGTGTTGGCGGCCTGGATCCGCTTCAGACGCTTGGCGTCCTGGCGCAGCACCGACGGGTCGACGTTGTCGGCGACCTTCTCGCGCGCTTCCTCGCGCCGCTTGCGCGCCCGCTCGAGCTTGACGTCGGGCCACTTCCCGAGCGACATGGTGCGCGGCTTGCCGTTGAACCGATAACGGAGGCGCCAGATTTTCTGGCCGCTGGGCGTGACGACCAGCGAGAGGCCGCGCCCGTCGGCCTTGCTGTAGGGGCTCGTGCCCGGCTGGAAATTCTCGATCTGCTTAACGGTCAGCGGCATCCCGATCTCCTGCGATATACACAAATTTGTGTAATCTCAGGATCAGGATATACACAACAGGCCCCGGCTGCAATTGGCGCGCAGTGTCGCGCGCTGGCGCCGCGAAATGGCCTATTTCGTCGAGGAATCAGTCAGTTGCTGCAGATTGCGCGGGATGCTCTGACCTGCATTGACGCGCTATCCGAGTGCCGGGAGAGGGAATCGAACCCTCATGGCCTTGCGGCCGGCAGATTTTGAGTCTGCTGCGTATACCAGTTCCGCCATCCCGGCCGGGGAGGACGTGCAGCGGTGCGGGCGTCCGGTGCCGGCGAACCCGCATTATCGCGGAAAGGCCCTGCACGGCACAACGACGGGCGTTGCGGTGCGCGATCCGTTCACATCTTCTCAGCGTGCGCGGCGCAGCGTCACGTACTGGCAGGCCGGCTGGCCGTCGGCACCCGGGGCGCCGGGCCGGCGCGCCACTTCGGTCCAGGCACTGCGGTCGAACGCCGGGAAGTGGGTGTCGCCGGCCGGGTCGCCGGCGACCTCGGTGACGTGCATTTCGTCGGCACGGGGCAGCGCGGCGGCGTAGAGCTCCGCGCCGCCGATGCAGAACGCCGGGGAGGGAAGGCGAACGAGCGCGAGGGCGGCCTCGAGCGACGGCGCGACTGCGGCTCCGGCGGCGACGTAGCCGGGGCGACGGGTCACGACGATGTTCTGCCGGTCCGGCAGCGCTCGGGGCAGCGACTCCCAGGTCCGCCGGCCCATGATGACCGCGTGCCCGGTGGTCAGCGCGCGGAAGTGCCGCAGGTCCTCGGGCAGCCGCCAGGGCAGCCGGTTGTCGACGCCGATCACGCCGTTGCGCGCGACCGCGACGACGATGGCGAGCCGGGGCGCCGACGCTGGCACGCCATCCGGTGGTGGTGTATCGTCCGCAGATCGCAATTCGCTCCCCCGCCGGCGCTGCCGGGAGGCCAACCCAAAGCCGCGGATTATAGCGGCCGCGCCCCGTGTACTACCCCCGCTCGTTCCTCAAATTCATCCTGCTGTCGTTCCTGCTCGTGAGCCTGCCGCTGGTTTACGCGCTGGCCGAGCTCATCCTCTCGCTCGACCGCCTGCAGACGCAGGGCCAGCAGGCGGTGCAGGAGGCGGCGCAGGCCAGCCGTGCGAGTCGGCAGCTGCTCGAGCAGGCCGGGACGCTGGAGCGGGTGGTGCGCCAGCACATCATCCTCGAGGACGCGGCGCTGCTCGACGACTATGCCCGGGTGCGACAGGATTTCCGGGCGACGATCCGGCAGCTCTCCGCGCTGCCGCTGCGGCGCCAGGACAGCGCGGCGCTGGACCGCCTCGCCGCCGACGAGGCGAGGCTCCACGACCTGCTGCGCGCGCAGCCCCGCGCGCCCGACGCGGGGCAGCGGCTGGTCGACGGCTATGTCCGGCTGGGCGACGGGGCGCAGGCGATGCTGGGGGCGACCAACGAGCTCACCGAGCGCGCGATCGAGCGCCTCCAGGATACGGCGCGCGAGGGCCGGCAGAAGTGGCTCTACCTGGTGCTGGCGACCGCGGGCATCGCGCTCGCGCTGGCGATCGTGTTCGCGGTGCTGATCGCGCGCCCGATCCGCCAGCTCGACCAGGCGATCCGGCAGATGGGCACCGCCGACTTCCGCCACGCCGTCGAGGTCACCGGTCCCGCCGATCTGCGCTACCTCGGGCAGCGGCTGGAGTGGCTGCGCACGCGCCTGCACGACCTCGAGGAACAGCAGAACCGGTTCCTGCGCCACGTCTCGCACGAGCTCAAGACCCCGCTGACGGCCGTGCGCGAGGGCGCCGAGCTGCTGCGCGACAACGTCGGCGGCCGGCTCTCCACCGAGCAGCACGACATCGTCCGCATCGTCCGCGACAACACGCTGCAGCTGCAGAAGCTGATCGAGGACCTGCTCACCTACCACCAGACGCGGGCGATGGAGCCTCAGGCGCAGGGACCGGTCAGCCTGCCCGAGGTGGTGAGCGGCGTGCTGCGCGAGCACAAGCTCGCCGCGCTGGCGCGGATGATCAGTTTCGACACGCGGCTGCCGTCCGCCGAGATCGTCGGCGATATCGGGAAGATCCGCACGATCGTCGACAATCTCGTCTCCAACGCCGTCAAGTACTCTCCACGCGGAGGATCGATCCGCGTCGAGCTCGCGCAACGCGACGGATTCGCCGTGCTCGACGTCGTCGATCAGGGTGCGGGCGTCGATCCGCAGGAGCGGCAGCGGATCTTCGAATCGTTCTACCAGGGCCGGCCGCCGGCCGAGGGCAAGGTCAAGGGTTCGGGGCTGGGCCTCGCGATCGCCCGCGAGTACGCGCTCGCGCACGGCGGACGGATCGAGGCGGTCGATCGCGTCGACGGGCGGACCGGCGCGCACTTCCGGCTGCTGCTGCCGTTGTCTGGCGCGCCGGGAGCCCCGGTCGCCGCGGCCGTCGGCGGAGCGTTGCCGCAGGGGGAGGCGCGGTGATGAACGCCTGCCGCGTGCCGGCATCGTGCCTGCTGGCGTTGCTGATCGCCGGATGCGCGGCGGTGCCGACGCCCCCGGTCGTCGAGGCACCGCGACCGGTGGCCCCGCCGCCGGCGGCGAGCGCCGTGGCGGCGCCGCCGGTCGTCGCGCCGGTCGAATCTCCGCCGTTCGAGCCCGTTCCGCCGCGCGCAGCAGCAGCGGCCGATCCTGCCGCGCCCGCAGCGGCGTCGCCCAGGGATGCGTCGACCGTGCCGGCAGCCGCGCCTGCGCCGGCGCAGTCGCCGCCGCCGGGCACCGAGCCGCCGGCCGCGGCACCGGCCGCGCCGGCCCCTGCCGCGGTGCCGGCGGCAGTCGAGCCCTCCGACGAGCAACTGATGGCGGCCGTGGTGGCCGACCTCCAGCGCTACGCCCAGTTCACTCCCGACGAAGTGCGTCGAGAGCTGGCCGCGGTGACGCAGGCCCTCACCCGCCAGCGCAGCGACGCCTACCGCGTCCGTCTCGCGGTGCTCTACACGCTGGCCCGAACGCCGCAGGACGACCAGCGCGCGCTGCAGCTTTTCGACAGCGTGGCCAAGAGCGGTCCCGGCTCGCCGGCGATCAAGCAGCTGGCGGTGGTGCTGCAGGTGCAGGTGGCCGAGCGCGCGCGGGCGGTGCGCGAGGAGCAGCAGAAGGCCGATGCCGCAGTGCAGAAGCTCGAGGCGCTGCGCGCGATGGAGCGCAGCCTGCTGCGCGATCGCGTGCGCAGCGGCGGCGGTGGCGGCGGTGGCGGTGGCGGCAGC
>WBZP01007634.1_pt1 | contig 10373 bp, 7 predicted proteins | sample 5204301 | NCBI WGS metagenome assembly WBZP01 (sample SAMN12412401, study PRJNA552823) | activated sludge metagenome | isolation source: activated sludge from nitrification reactor of wastewater treatment plant... | place: USA: Pennsylvania | collected 2017 | reverse complement strand
GCAAGCGCCAGTTCCCAGTTCCATGCAGTTCCACGCCTTCCAGGCAGGCACCGCCCGCCCACCCAGGTCCCACCCAGCGCTGACTCGAGAGGCCGAGAGACCGTTTGAAATTCCTATGCGCAACCTCTAGCCCCACGCGAGAAGCCGTGCTGCAGTTGGCAGGAAAAGCAGGGTCTTGAGCTTGCATTTCGCGCACTGGCGGGGCCTGCAGTGCGGCGAAGATGGCGGGCCGATCGCACCTCGGCGACTCAACTCCCTTCCGCCCCACACCATGTCATCGCCGTCCACCGTGGCTTCGGCCAGTCAGGCGAGCCTGCCATTGGCTTGCTCCGCAAGCGCCCGGATCCGAAGCTCCGAAATGGCTGCCAAGGCGTCCGGCGCCGAGCTTGGATCGACGCACTGGCGCACAGGCTTGGCGTTGGCGCAGGCTGACGACTGGCTCGGTGCGGCGCGCGCGTTTGCCAGGGCGACCCGCGCTGCCCCCAAGGACGCACTGTACTGGTTGAACCTGGCGCATGCCCAGCGGCACCTGGGCCGCTTTGCCCGTGCTGCGGCGGCCGCAGGCCGTTGCCTGCGCATCGACCCCGGCCAGCGGCTGGCCCTGCGTCTGCTGGGTGAATGCCGGATGCTGCAACACGACTACGCCCGCGCGCGCGAAGCCTTCGTGGCACTGGAAGCGGCCGGTGAGTCCCAGCCGGAGGCCATGCTGCAGCACGCCGCCGTGCTTATCGCCCTGCTGCGCTTCGACGAGGCCACCGCGCTGCTGCTGCGCGCACTGGCCATCAAGCCCGAGTGCGCCCGCGCCCACGCCCACGCCATGCTGGCCTGCGCATTGCGTGACCAGGGTCTCAAGCGCGAAGCCGTCGAGTGCCTGCGAACGGCCATCACGCTGGAACCCGCGGACCTGGAATCGCAGGTGCTGCTGTCGTTCGAGAAGCGGCATGTCTGCGCCTGGGGCGAGTGGGACGCCGAGCTGGCCCGCATCGGCGGTTTGCTGCGGGATGCGCCCGAAGACCTGGCCCGCATGGCAACGGTCTTCGCAACCCTGTCCTTGCCCTTGCCGCCCGAGTTCCAACTCAAGGCGGCGCGTGGCGAAGCGCTGATGCGCGGCCTGGGCGTGCGGCCCCTGCCGCCGGTGCAGCCAGGTAGCCGAAGTGGCGCCGGCCGCCGACTGCGCGTCGGCTTCCTCTCATACGACTTTCGCGAACACCCGGTGTCGCAGCTCGTCGTCGAATTGCTAGAGGGGCTGGACCGCCAGTGTTTCGAGGTGCTGCTCTATTCGACAGGGCCGGACGACCGCAGCGCGATGCGGCAGCGCGTGCAGGCGGCGGCCGACTCCTTCGTGGACATCGCCTCGATGAGCGAGGAGACCAGTGCCCGGCGCATCCGTGCCGATGGGGTGGACCTGCTGGTGGACCTGCTGGTGGACCTGATGGGCCACACCCGGGGCAACCGGATGTCGATCCTGGCACGCCGCCCGGCGCCGCTGCAGGTCGCCTATCTGGGCTATCCGGGCAGCACCGGAGCGCCGTGCATCGACTACCTCATCGGTGACGCGCTGGTCACCCCGCTGCAACTCGCGCCGCTGTACAGCGAGAAGCTCGCGCAGATGCCGCTCACCTTCCAGCCCAACGGCCGCTGGCGCCCGGTGCCGCAGCCCATGAGCCGGCAGGCGGCGGGTCTGCCCGAAGGCGCCTTCGTGATGTGTGCCTTCAACCACACCTACAAGATCGGCCCCGAGGCCTTCCACACCTGGTGCGCGGTGATGCGCGAAGTGCCACGCGCCGTGCTGTGGCTCAAGGAGACCAACGGGCAATTGCACGACAACGTGCGCCGCGAGGCCGCAGCGCGCGGCGTGGACCCCCGGCGCATCCTGTTCGCACGCACGGTCGACTATGCCGATCACTTCTCCCGCCTGGCGCTGGCCGACGTCTTTGTCGACACCTGGCCCTATAGCGCGCATACCACCGCTGCCGACGCGCTGTGGGCCGGTGTGCCGGTGGTCACGCTGATCCAGAACAGCTTCGCTTCACGCGTGGCGGCCAGTGCACTCAATGCCGCCGGCCTGGCCGAACTGGCCTTCGAGACGGTGCAGGACTACCGCTGCGCCATCACCGCGCTGGCGCTCGATGCGCCGCTGCTGGCCGGCTACCGCCAACACCTCGGGAACCCGGCCACGCTGGCCTTGTTCGACGGGGGTCGCTACACGCGCGAGTTCGAATCCCTGCTGCGGCGCATGTGGTCGCGCTGGTGCGCCGGCCTGCCCGCCGAGCACCTGAGCGCCGATGCAGCACCACAAGACCTTCCGACCCAAGCCTGAACGGAACCGCCATGGACGCCACGATTGAAAGTGCAAACGACCCTGACGCCCCCGCGGCACCCTTGGGGTCGTGGACCGTGCAGCTGGCCAGCGGCTTGGTGCTGCAGGTGCCGGCTTCGCTGCGCAGCCTGACCACCTATGTGCTGCTGGAGCAGGAGACCTGGTTCGAGCCCGAGATGAGCCTGCTGCCGCTGCTGCTGGAGCCGGGCATGGATGCGCTGGACATCGGTGCCAACCACGGCATCTACGCGCTGGAGATCGCGCGCTGCACCGGGACTGGCCATGTCTGGGCCTTCGAGCCGACCTCGGAGCCCTTGCAACGGCTGCGGGCCAGCGTGAAGGCCAACGGCCTGCAAGGGCGCATCACGGTGGTCGGGGCGGGCCTGGCGGATGCCGACGGCGAGGCCAGCTTTGCCGTGCAGGACAACAGCGAGTTGAACTCGCGCAACGGCGCCGGAGCCCGGCGCGAGACCGTGCGCCTGCTGGCCCTGGACGATTACCTGGAAAGCCACGCGCCGGGCCGGCAGATCGGGTTCGTGAAGCTTGACGCCGAAGGCGAGGAGGTGAACGTGCTGGCCGGTGCGCAGCGCTTCTTTGCCTCGCAGTCGCCGGTGGTGATGTTCGAGTTCATGCACGGTGCGAGCCGGAACACGCCCTTGCTGCAGGCCTGGTCGGCGCTGGGCTTTGGGCTCTTTCGCTGGAGCGCGGAGCTGGCGCTGCTGCTGCCGTTCGATGCCCAGACCAGCGAGCTGGATTTCGCGCTTAACCTGCTGGCCATCCGGCCTGCGCAGCAGCAGGCATTGGCCCGCCGCGGCCTGCTGGTCACGCCCGAGGCGCTGGCCGAGACGCCGACGCCGCAAGCCGGTGCCAGCGGCCTGCTCTGGCTGTGCCGGCAGCCCGCGATGCGGAACCTGGCCTTGGACGGACTGCTGCACGACGACGCCCACGGCCACGCACTGCGCGCCGTGGCGGCTGCCCATGGCGCGGCAGGGTTGGCGCCGGCGCAGCGCGCGGCCTTGATGATCGAGGCGCGGCAGATCCTGTTTGATGCCAGCGCCTCGGGCGCTGCGATGGCGGCCGAGGCCTGGGCCCTGCTCGTGCATGTGCTGCTGGCGCTCGGCGCACAGGGAGCGGCCGTGCAGATGGCGGCGGCGCTGCTGGCGCGCTGGCCCGCCGGCGCGGGGCCGGCCTGGCCCCTGATGCCACCGCGCCGCCTGGACCTGCAGCGCCCGCGCAGCACGGCCGCGGATGCCTGGCTGCGCCAGATGCTGGCCGAGTTCGTGCAGACGCACGCCGCATACTCCTCATACTTCACGCCGCGCACGCCGCAGCGCCTGGAGGCCCTGCTGCAGAATCCGGATCACAGCGCCGAGATGGAAAGGCGCTTCCTGCTGATGCACGTCGGCGCCGGCAGCGGCGCGCCGCTGGCGGCGCTGAACCGTCTGGCCGAGGCGGACCAGACCTGCAACGCAACACTCTGGCATGGCCTGATGCAGGCCATGGCCGTCGGTCAACCGCAAACCCGGGAGGTGACACCATGAACCTGATCAGGAACCTGAACATCGGCGCCAGGATGTGGGTCGCCTTCGGCCTGCTCATCGCGTTGCTGCTGCTGCTGTCGGTGCTGGCCACCGGTGGCCTGCGCCAGTACGGCACGGCCTTCGAGCAGGTGATGGACGAGCGTTACGGAAACATCCGCGCCGTGGCCGCGTTGTCGGACGACGTCGGTGTGGTCGTGCTGGCCGTGCGCAATTTCGTGATGCTGCCCGACCCGGCTCAGCGGGCGCACGAACTGACGACGCTGCGGGACACGCGCGCCGCCATCGACGACGACTACAAGGCGCTCGCAGCGCGTGTGCACGATGAAGACGGCCGCCAGCGCCTGGCGGCGCTGCAGTCCCGTGGCCAGGGCTTCCTCAAGGCGCTGGATGCGCTGCTGACGGTTGCGGCTCAGGATGACCGCGTGCAGGCATCGGCGCTGGTGCAGGGTGAACTGCAGGCTGCGCAGCTGGACTACATGGCGGCACTGGCCGGCTTCACCCGGGTGCAGGAAAAGGCCATGGATCGCGCCGCAAGCGAGGCGCAGGCTAAGGGACTCTGGCTGCAGGTGCTGCTGTGGGCCACTGCCGCCGCCGGCCTGCTGCTGGGCGGGCTGACGGCCTGGTGGGTGACGCGTTCGATCACCCGGCCCCTGGGTGCGGCCGTGGCCGCCTTGCGCGAGCTGGAGGCCGGCAACCTGGCGGTGCAGGTGCATGGCGGCCGGCGCGACGAGGTGGGCCAGATGCTGCAGGCCCTGGGCAACACGGTGCAGTCGCTGCGCGGGGTGGTGGGGCGGGTGCTTGCCGGCGTGCAGACGGTGACCAGCGCCAGCGGCGAGATTGCGGCCGGCAACCAGGACTTGTCGCAGCGCACCGAACAGCAGGCCAGCTCGCTGCAGAAGACCGCAGCCACGATGGAGCAGTTCAGCGGCAGCGTGCGCCAAAGCGCCGAGCACGCGCGCCAGGCCGATCAGCTGGCCGGCGCCGCCAGCCAGGCGGCCAGCCGCGGCGGCGAGGTGGTGGACCAGGTGGTCGGCACGATGAGCGAGATCAGCGCCAGCAGCCGCCGCATTGCCGACATCATCGGGGTCATCGACGGCATTGCCTTCCAGACCAACATCCTGGCGCTCAACGCCGCGGTGGAGGCCGCCCGCGCCGGCGAGCAGGGCCGCGGCTTTGCCGTGGTGGCTTCCGAGGTGCGTGCCCTGGCCGGGCGCAGCGGCGACGCCGCGCGCGAGATCAAGGCCCTGATCGATGAATCGGTGCAGCGCGTCGAGCGCGGCGCCCACCAGGCCGGCGAAGCGGGCACGGCCATGCAAACCATCGTCCAGCAGGTGCGACAGGTGTCGGACCTGATCGGCGAAATCTCCCGGGCCAGCGTGGAGCAGAGCTCCGGCATCGGCCAGGTCAGCGAAGCCGTGTCCCAGATGGACCAGGTGACGCAGCAGAACGCAGCCCTGGTGGAACAGGCCGCGGCGGCTGCACAAAGCCTCAACCAGCAGGCCAAGGAGCTGGCCGACGCGGTGGCGGCCTTCCGCCTGCAGGATCAGGCCGAGCCGCAGCGGGCCGCTTGAACCTATCGGTCAGCGCACGTCGTTGAGCTTCCAGTCGTAGTCCAGGAAGCTCAACGGGGCGCTCTTGGCGCGGATGCGGTCGCGGTCGGCGGGGTTGTCGGCCAGCCGCTCGGCGTGGCGCGCCATGAAGTCCGGCAACGAGGCGATGCCCTTGTGGCCCAGCGCAAAATCCTTGCCGTACCAGTCGAAGATGCGGCTCACCTCCAGCTTGCCGCCGGCATAGCGGTTGCGGCTGCGGTCGGCCATGAAGCGCGCCGCCTGTTCCTCCAGCTGGGCGTCCATCGCGTCGAAGGCCCGCTTGGGCGCGGCCCGGTCGGGGTCGCTGATGGCGGCCATCAGCGCGCGCGGGGTGATCTGCCAGTTCAGCCCCCACTTGTCCTTGCACCAGCCGCAAGCGCTGGCCTGGCCGCCGTTGTCGATGATGGCGTTCCACAGGCGGTCGGTCTCTGCCTGGTCGTCGGTGGCCACCTGGAAGGAGAAGGCTTCTCTGTGCGGGAAAGCCGGCCCGCCGTTCAGGCCCAGGCAGGGGATGCCCATGACGGTGAACTCGACCGTCAGCACGTCGTTCTGCTTGCCGGAGGGAAAGTCACCCGGCGCGCGGTACGTGGCGCCCACGGCGCTGTCGGGGAATGTGCGGGCTTAGAACCGCGCCGCTTCGAGTGCGCTGCCGTCGGAGGCGGATGGTGTTCTTCGGCGTGATCATCGGGGCTCCTTGGAGGGGTGGACATCCCAACGACGAACCGTACACGGCGGTTTCGACAGGCGCCAGACGGCAGGGCCGGACCGCAGCAACTTCGATATTGGCGCTGTCCTGCGGCGGTGCCGGCCCCAGAATCGGCCACAAAGCAGGGAGCCCGCACGCCGTGAATGCCCCAGTGCCAGCCGACGACGCGCCGCTGACCGAGCTGCTGCTGGCTTGGCAGCGTGGTGACGCTGACGCCTTCGCGGCCGTGATCAGCCTCGTGCATGGCGAGCTCCTGCGCATGGCCGCGGCGCGCTTGCGCACCAGCGACGGCGGCACCGTCTCGCGCGGGGACCTGCTCAACGCGGCGCTGCTGCGGGTGATGGAGTCGCCCCCGGCATGGCGCAACCGCGCCCACTTCTTTGCCACGCTCTCGCTCACCATGCGTTCGGTGCTCGTGGATCATGCCCGCGCACGCCTGGCCGACAAAAGAGGCGGCGGCCGTGAGCGCGTGACCTGGACGCTGTCTTCCCTGGGTGAGGAGTCGATGGCGGCCGATTTGCTGACGCTGGATGCCCTGATGCGCCAGTTGGAGGCCGAAGACCCGCGCGCAGCGCAGATCCTGCAGCTCACGTACTTCGCCGGCATGCAGCGGCCCGACATTGCCGTGGTGCTGGGGATCTCGGTGCCCACGGTCGACCGCGACCTGCGCTTCGCGCGCGCATGGCTGTCGCAGCAACTGGGCCGTGGCCTCGAAGCCTGAACGTGGACGGTGCCGCACCCGAGAGCGAGTATCGGCGCCTGAAGCGCCTGTTCGAAGCTGTGGCCGAAGTGGGCGATGCTGCCGCGCAGCGCGCCGGCTTGGTGGCGCTGGGCGCCAGTGCCGAAGACTGCGAGCGCGTGCTAGCCATGCTGGTGCCGGACGCAGCCACAGTCATCGGCCAGCCGGTGGCCGCCATGCTGGCCGCGGTTGCCAAGGCCGGGGCGGAAGCCGGGACCGAGCTGCAGCCCGGTGACAGGCTGGGGCGTTGGCGGCTGACGTCGCTGCTGGGCGCCGGCGGCATGGGGCGCGTCTTCGAGGCCGAGCGCGACGACGGCCTGTACCACCAGCGCGTGGCCGTCAAGCTGCTGCGCGGCCTGCATGGGCCCGAGGGCCTGGCGCGGCTGGCGCGCGAACGGCAGATCCTGGCCACGCTGGCGCATCCGCACATCGCCCGCCTCATTGACGGCGGCACCACGGCGCAGGGCCACCCGTACCTCGTGATGGAGCACGTGCAAGGCGTGGCCATCGACGCGTGGTGCCGCCAGGCGCCGCGCCGCCTGGTCGAGGTGCTGGCGCTGCTGCAGCAGGTGGGCCAGGCGGTGGCGGCGGCGCACCGGCAGCTGGTCCTGCATTGCGACATCAAGCCCGCCAATGTGCTGGTCACGGCGGAAGGGCGCGCGATGCTGCTCGATTTCGGCATCGCGCAGCTCGAAGGTGAGAACACGGCCGGGCTCGGCCTGGCACTGACCCCGGACTACGCCAGTCCGGAACAGGCGGCGGGCGGCGGCCTCACGGTGGCCAGCGACGTGTTCGGCCTGGGCCGCCTGATGCAGTCCCTGCTGCCGCTGGCCACCGACAGCGCTGCGCGCGCCGACGAGTGGCGGGCCATCGGCACGCGCGCCACGGCCGCCGACCCGGAGGCGCGCTACCCCAGCGTGACGGCACTGCTGGACGACCTGCAGCGGCTGCAATTGCACCAAGCACTGCAGGCGCTGCCGCCCACCCCGGGCTACCGCCTGCGCAAGGCGCTGCGCCGCCGCTGGCCCTGGGCGCTGGCCGGCTGCGCTGCGGTGGCCGGTGCTGCTGCGTTCACGCTCGGCCTCGTGGCCGAGCGTGATCACGCGCGCAGCGCCGAGCAACGTGCGCTCAGCGAAGCGGCCACCACGGGCCAGGTGAGCGGTTTCATCGTCGGCCTGTTCCGCGACGCCGACCCCCGCCAAGCTGGCCGCCCGGATCTGCCGGCGCACGAGTTGCTTCGACGGGGCCGTGAACGGGCCGGGGCCGAGCTGGCAGGCCAGCTGGCCCAGCAGGCGGCCATCAGCCGCGTGCTGGCCGAGGCCTTCGAGAACCTGGGCCGTAGCGACGAAGCCGAGCCGCTGTACGAACAAGCGGCCGCCTTGCAGGGCTCGGGCGCGCTGCAGCGGCCGCTGGCGGCGGCCGAGTCGCTGGCGCGGCTGGCCACGCTGCGTGCCAACACCTTCCGTTTTGCGGAGGCCGAAGCACCTGCCCGGCGCTCGCTCGAAGAACGCCTGGCGCGCCTGCCCGACGACGCGCTGGAGGTCGCCGACGCGCGCAACACGCTGGGCATGGTGCTGTCGCGGCTGAGCCGCTTTGGCGAAGCGCAGCCCCTGCTGGAGCAGGCGCTGGAGGTGCGCCGCCGCCGCTTGGACCCCGAAGGCCTGGAGGTGGCGACCACGCTGCACAACCTGGGCTTCCTGCACCACAACGCCGAACGCTGGTCACAGGGTGAGGCGCTTTACCGCGAGGCGCTGGCCTTGAAGCGCAAGCGCCTGCCGCCGCAGCACCTGAGTGTGCTTAACACCATGGAGAACCTCGCCCAGGTGCTGAGCCTGCAGCAGCGCCTGGGCGAGGCTGAGCCTCTGTGGCGCGAGCTGCTGGAGCAACGCCGCCTCGTGCATGGCGCTCGCAGCTGGCAGCTGAGCAACACGCTGAACAGTCTGGCCAGCCAGCTGCAGGACGCGGGACGCCTGCAGGAAGCCGTGCAGCGCTACCGCGAGGCCTTGGCGGCCGACCCGAACCCAGAGAACGCCCTCACGCGGGCCGTGACCTGGAACAACCTGGCCTCGGCGCTGGAAGACCAGGGCGATGCCGCGGCGGCCGAGACGGCCTATCGGCATTCGCTGGCGCTTCGCCTGGCGCACAACGGCGAGCAGGACCTGGGCGTGGCGCGTGTACAGCACAACCTCGGCCGCTTCCTGCTGCGCCAGGGGCTGTTGCCAGAGGCGCAGGTGCTGGCGCGCCAGTCTCTGGCCACACGCCTGGCGCTTCACAGCGCGGGTCACTCCGAGATCGCGATGTCGCGCCTGTTGCTCGCCGAGTTGCACCTGCGCCGCGCCGAGCTCGACGCGGCGGCTGCGCTGCTGCATGAGGTGTTGCCGCACGAAGCGGCACTGCCGGCTCCACGACGTGCCTGGGCCGCGCGCGTGGCGGCCCTGCTGGCGCAGGCGCGCGGCCAGCGCGAAGAGGCACTGACGCAATGGCAGCGCAGCTGTGATCTGGCGCTGCGCCACCTGCCGCACACGCATTCGTCCCGCCTGTGGCTGGGCCTGGAACACGCTCGGGCATTGGCCGAAGCCGGCCGCACGGGCCCTGCGCGCGCCTTGCTGGCCGAGGTGGCGTCTGGCCTCGCCGGTTATGGCGAGGCCGCGCCTTTGTCGCGGCAGCTGGCGGCCCTGCGGCAGCGGCTGGGCACCTGAGGCAGATCCTGCGGGGTCCGGCACCGGGTCGGCGGTGATAGGGCGGCCGTGCGCAATCCGCTTGATCCTTGGCGGGGCTCGTCGGCGCAGGTTTGCGCGGCGTGCCTCCGCACCCACTCAAGCCTGGAGAGCACCATGCCCACTGTCAGCGAACGTTGCTTCGGACCCTACGAGACCCAGCCGGCCACGGCACCCTGGATGGCGCGCTACCAGGTCCTGCACCGGTGCAAGAACCCCGCCCATCCGCCGCACTTCGTCGACACGCGGACCGGGCTGGTCGTGACCTGTGGTGAGAGCTCCCGGGTCAGCCGTGTCGACGTGGGCCTGGTCCAGGTGCTGCTGGGCGATCGCTACCGCGATCGTTGCCACCGGTGGGGTGGCACCAACCCTTGGAGCTTCCACACCTGCAGCCAGGGGCACACCCACCTGCACGCGTTCGTGGTGGCTTAGCCGCGGCGCGGCGCCGAGGGGACCCAAGCGATGACCGGCGCGCTGCGCCACCCGCAGGTCCTGTCCCGGTCGCCGAGTCCAAGCGCCTCAGACCTCCGCAGGACCGTCACCCGTCACCGGTCGACCCCGAGGGCACTTGAAACTACTGTATCCCGAAGTGCATGCGTTGCTGCAAACCCTGATCGCCCGACGGATGAAGCTGCTCACGCGCCGGGGTGTGCTGGTGGAAGACATGGGCCAGACCTACCTCGCTGAGCCGGATGCCGACGGCGAGGAGGCGCGCACGCTGCGGCCGCTGCAGGCCGCGGCCATCACCTATCGCATCGCCT
>WBZP01007633.1_pt1 | contig 10375 bp, 7 predicted proteins | sample 5204301 | NCBI WGS metagenome assembly WBZP01 (sample SAMN12412401, study PRJNA552823) | activated sludge metagenome | isolation source: activated sludge from nitrification reactor of wastewater treatment plant... | place: USA: Pennsylvania | collected 2017 | reverse complement strand
CGCCGCTGGCCGTGTCCACGATCAACAGGCCGCCCTTGGGCATCTCCTCGGGCTTCTTCTTGGCCTTCTTCGCCCGGTCGGTCTCGGCCCTGGGCGGATAGGTGGTGGCCACCACGAAGCGCCCGTCGCTGGTGATGGCGATGCGGATGCTCGGCTGCGGGATCGGGGCCTCCGGGTTCACCTCCTCCGGAGGCTGGATCGGCGGCGGCGGCAAGGCTCCGGCCCCATGCGACCACTCCCGGCCGGTCTTCAGGTCCCGCACCTTGAGGTCGCCGTCGCCCTCCTGCGGCATGAAGGCGTAGGCCAGCACCCGGCCGTCGCGGGAAAGGGCGGGGCTGGAGAGGCTGCGCCAGGCACCGAAGTCCGATTGCGAGAGCGGCCGCTTGGGGGCTGCGGCCAGCATCGGCAGGACGGCCAGGACGGCCAGCCCGCGGAACAGTGCGGAACATGTCATGGGCGGACCTCCCCCGGTTCGGAAGCCCCAGCATACGGGATTCCGGCGGGGAAACCGGCCCGCCGGCCCCGCCGGAATCCGCGTCCTGGGCCCGGCACGGCCCGCGATAGAATGGCCCCTTGCGCCTGTTCCGGACCTTGACCCTCGCCCTGCTCTCCCTGGCCCCGGCCGCGGCGGCCCAGGATGCCTTCGCCACCGTCGCGGAGCGCGCCCTCCGCGCCCGCGCCGGCCTGGACACCCTGCGGGTGCTGCACTACGGCGACAGCCACTCGGGCGCACGCAGCTACGTGGCCACCTGGCGCGCCTACCTGCAGGCCCAGTTCGGCGAGGGCGGCAGCGGCTGCGGCCTGCCCTGGCTCGCCAGCGCCGGGCCAAGGTGCGGCCGCAGCACCGGCTGGAAGGCCTATCAGCCGACCCTGCGCAACGGCACCGACGGTCGCAGCGGGCCGGGTGGCGCCTATCTGGAGGCGCAGCGGCCCGGCGAGCGGGCCTGGGTGGAGACCGGCTTCCGCCGGCTGCGCCTGCACCTGCTGCGCCAGCCCGGCGGCGGCCAGGTGCGGGTGCGGGTGGACGGCCGCGAAGTGGCGCTGGCCAACCTCGACGGTCCCGCTGAGGCGGTCTGCCTGCAGCCTGACCTCGGCGGCGAGGGGCGCCGGCTGGAAGTCGAGTGCCTGGGGGGCGCCGTGCGGATCCTCGGGGTGGCCCTGGAGAACGGCCCCGGCGTCAGCTATGCGGCCAGCGGGACCAACGGTGCCCAGGCCTCCTGGCTGCTGCGCAGCGACCCCGCGGTGTTCGCCGCGGTCCTCGCCCGGGAAGCCCCGGATCTGGTGGTGCTGGCCTTCGGCACCAACGAAGCGAGCCTGGGCGATTTCGATCCGGAAGCCTACCGTCGCAGCCTGCGCAGCGTCGTCGACCGCTTCCGCACGGCCGCCCCGGGAGCGGCGCTACTGCTGCTGGGGCCGCCCGATTCGGTGTTGCCCAAGGCCCGCCCCGGCGCCCTTCTGGAGGTGACCCGGATCCAGGCCGAGCTGGCGCGGCAGAACGGCGCGCTGTTCGTCAGCCAGCAGGACGCCATGGGCGGCGCCGGCAGCATGCCCGGCTGGGCCCGCGAGGGCCTGGCCCTGAAGGACCGGGTGCACTTCTCCGCCGAGGGCTACGCCCGCCTGGCCCGGGCCGGCGCGGCCTCCCTGCTGGGCCGGCTGGAGCGCGCCCTGCCGGCCGCCGGCGCCGAGGATGCCCGGCTGGCCAAGGCCCGTATGGGCGCATTCACCCTCCCCGCCCAGGCGCCGCAGATGCTCGGCCGGTTCGAATCGGTGCCGGCGGAAGCCGCCGCCGCGCCAAGGCCCATCTACACGTTCCGCACCGAGGACGGACGCCTGTTCATCACCGACGACCCAGGCAAGGTCGAGGGCCTGCGGGGCAGCTGGGTGGGAAGGGGGCCGCAGTGAACCGGCTGGCCGCCCTCTGCTGCTGCGCCGCCCTGCTCGCGGCAGCGCCGCCCGCGACACGCCCGGCCCCGGCCCGGACCGCCACGAAGGCCAAACCAAAAGCCCCCACCCGCAAACCGCCCGCAGAGGGCGCCGCCCTGGAGGGCGCGGCTTCCCTCGCGCCCTATTTCGCCGCGCTGCGCAGGGTTCCAGGCCCGGAGCCTGGCGTTGAAGCGCGCGCGGTGCGGATCGCCTGGTTCGGCGACAGCCACACCGCCGCCGGCTTCTGGCCGGGACGGCTGCGGGCCCGACTGCAGGAGCGCCTGGGCGACGGCGGCCCGGGCCTGGTGCTCCCGGCCCGGCCCTGGCGCGGCTACCCGCGGCCGGACCTGGAGCAGGATTTCGGCCGCCGCTGGCCCGCCGAAAGCCTGCGCAGCAGCGAAGCCAGCGGCCGGGTCGGCCTCGCCGGGACCGCCCTGGAGATCCCCGCAGAGGAGCGGCTGGTGCTGCGCGGCGCCTTCGCCGGCTTCCGGCTGCAGGTGCTCGGCCCGGAGGCCCTGGAACCCCGCGTGGCCTCCGCCGAGGAGCCGACCGAGCCGCTGCCGCTGCAGGAGGCCACTCGCACCCCGCTGGCCGACGGGACCGCGCTGCGCATCCTCGAGCCCAGCGGCCCGGGTCCCTTCCGGTCGGTCAGCATCGGCCTGCCGGAGGGCCTGCGCCTGCTGGGCGTGGACCTCCACAGCGGGCGGACCGGCGCGGTGGTGGACGAACTCGGCGTCAACGGGGCCGAACTGCTGGACCTGGAACGCTGGGACCCGGCGCTCCGCGCCGCGCTCCTTCAGGACCTGCACCCGGCGCTGCTGGTGCTGGCCTTCGGCACCAACGACCTGGGCCGCCGCGACCTCGACGGCGCCGCCTACCGGGCAAGGGCCGCGCGCCTGCTGCGCGCGCTCAGGGAGGAGAGCGGCGCGCCGGTGCTGCTGGTGGGGCCCCTGGACCGCATGGGCCGGCGGCGCCGCGGCCAGAACCTCAAGCTCGGCGCGAAGACGGTCATCGCCGCCATGCGCGGCGCCTGCGCCGACGCCGGCTGCGCCTTCTGGGACGCCCGCGCGGCCATGGGCGGGGAGGGCTCCATCCAGCGCTGGCGACGGCAGCGCCTGGCCCAGCGCGATCTGGTGCACCTCAATGTCGGCGGCTACCAGAAGCTCGCCGACCTGCTGGCGAAGGCCCTGGATGCGGCGGAAGCCGGATGGGCGCCGCCCCCTGCCGCAACGCAATGAACCTCTCGGATCCGCAGTTCCTGCTCTGGATGGCGGTGCTGGTGCCGCTCTACGCGCTCCTGGCGCGCTGGCGGGGAAAGGTCCCAGCCGGTTTCCTGGCCCTGGCCGGGCTGGCCTTCTACGCCACCTGGAATCCGCTGTTCCTGCTGCCGCTGCTGACCACCGCCAGCGCCGACTTCCTGGTGGGCCGGGCCCTGGGCCGCACGGAGCGGGAGGGCCGGAGGCGGGCCCTGCTGGCGGTTTCCCTGGCCGTCGACCTCGGCCTGCTGCTCGCCTTCAAGGCCTGGGAACCGCTGCTGGCGGGACTTTCGCATCTGCGCCCGCTGGCCCCCGGCTGGCGGCTGCTGGCCTTCACCGGGTTGAGCTTCTACACGTTCCAGAGCCTCTCCTACGTCCTCGACGTCTACCGGCGGGAGCAGGCGCCGGAACCCCGCTTCCTCCGCTACCTGGCCTTCGTGGCCTTCTTCCCGACCCTGCTGGCGGGCCCCATCACCCGGGCGGAAGCCCTGCTGCCGCAGTTCGACCGGCCGCCCCGGGCGATGGACCCGGAACTGGCCGCCCAGGGCTTCTTCCTGCTCGCCCTGGGCTTCCTGAAGAAGGCCGCCGCCGACCACCTGGGCGTCCAGCTGGTCGACCGGATCTTCGAGCAGCCGCTGTTCTTCAGCAGCCTCGAGGTGGCCGGCGGCGTCTACGGCTACGCCGCCCAGCTCTGGCTGGACTTCTCCGGCTACAGCGACCTGGCCCTCGGCGCCGCCCTGCTGCTGGGCTTCCGCCTGAAGGACAACTTCAACGCGCCCTACCGCGCCGCCAGCCTGCCGGAGTTCTGGCAGCGCTGGCACATCAGCTTCAGCACCTGGCTGCGCGACTACCTGTTCTTCAGCCTGCCCGGCAAGCGCACCCGGCTTGGCCCCTATCTGGCGATCTTCGCCACCTTCCTGGTGGGCGGCCTCTGGCACGGCGTGACCTGGGGCTTCCTGGTCTGGGGCGCGATCCACGGCGCCGGACTGGCCCTCTGGCGCGCCTTCGAGCCCAAGGACCGCGGCCGGCGGCCTCCCCTGCCCCGGTGGCGGCGGGTGCTCGGCGTGGCGCTCACCCTGCACGTAGTCCTGCTCGGCTGGGTCTTCTTCCGCGCCGACGGCCTGGAGCAGGCCGGCCAGATCCTGTCGCGCCTCGCCGACCGCACCACCGGCCGCGGCAACCTGCCGCTGGACGCGCTGGCGCTGACGGTCCTGGCGTTCGCCGTCCAGTGGCTGCCGGAGGCCTGGCTGCCGCGCCTGCGCGACCGCTTCGTGGCGCTGCCGGCGCCGGCCCAGGGCCTGCTGCTCGCCGCAGTGGCGGTGCTGGTCCGCGCCGCCGCCGGCACCCGGGTGGCCGGCTTCATCTACCAGGGCTTCTGAGATGCGGCCGTCCCGGAATCCCTGGATCACCGCCGCGCTGCTGCTGCTCGCGGCGGCCCTGCCCTACCTCCTTGGGCTGCCTGGGAAGTGGCGGCTGCTGAGCGCTGCGCAGCTGCGCCAGGCCTTCGTGGCGCCCTTCCGCGGCGAGCCCCGGACCCGGCCCTGGGAGCGGATCACGGCGAAACCGCGAACGGCCCCCGACCCCGGGGCCCGGGTGCCATCCGCGGGACCGGCACCAGCCGCCGCCCCGGCCCAAGGTCCGGCCGCGCCGGGCCGGCCGCCGGTCCTGCTGCCACCCGACCCCGCCGCCGCCGACCTGCTCAGCGACCCGCAGGGCGCTTTGGCCCATTTCCATGAATGCCTCGCCCGCACCACCCAGGGCGAGGGTCTCACCCGGATCGTCCACTTCGGCGACTCGGTGGTCACCGGCGACCTCATCACCGGCGAGGCCCGGGCCCGGCTGCAGCAGGCCTACGGCGACGGCGGACCGGGCTGGATCTACCTGCAGCGGCCCTGGGAGTGGTACGGCCGCCTGGGCCTGACCCTGAAGGGCAAGGGCTGGCGGATCCACAGCCCGGTGCTCACCGGGCGGCCGGACCGCCGCTACGGGCTGGCGGGCATCGGCTTCGCCGGCGGCGCGGGCGCCGAGACCGTGCTCACCACCGCGACGCCCTTCGACGCCGTGGAACTGCACTACCTCGCCCAGCCGAAGGGCGGCCGGCTCGAGATCCAGGTGGACCGGGCCGCGGCGGTGGAGGTCCGCACCGAGGGCGAGCCCGGCGCCGCCCTGGCCACCGTGCCGGCGGCCAGCGCCCGCCAGCTGTCGGTCCGCGGCAAGGGCGAGGCACTGCTGTACGGCGTGGTGCTCGAGCGCCAGGGCCCCGGAGTGGTGCTCGACCCCCTCGGCCAGAACGGCTACGCCATCCAGCACCTCGCCCGGATCGACCCGCAGCACTGGATCCAGGCCCTGCGCCTGCGCCGGCCCGACCTCGTGGTGCTGGCCTTCGGCACCAACGAGGTGGGCTACTACAACATCCCCGGCCCCGCCTACGCCGCCGACTACCGCGAGGTGGCGCGGCGGATCCGCGAAGCCCTGCCGACCGCCAGCATCCTGGTGATGGGCCCCATGGACCGCGGCGAGCGCAACGCCGAGGGCCGCCTCGGCACCATGCCCAACCTGGTCCGCATCGTCGAGGCGCAGAAGCGGATCGCCGCCGAACTGGGCGTGGCCTTCTTCGACAGCTACCGCGCGATGGGCGGCGAGGGCGCCGCGGTGCGCGGGTACCAGCAGACGCCGCGGCTGATGACCGGCGACTTCACCCACCCGACGCGCACCGGCGCTGACCGTCTCGCCCGCAGCCTGGTGGACGCCCTCACCCTGAAGCACCAGGCATGGAAGGCCGCCCAGGCGCCCGCCCCCGCGTCCGCCCAAGACCCGCCCCGGTAGCCACCGGCCCGGATCGGCGTAGGATTCAAGGGGTCGGACCCGGATCGGAGTCGCCCTGATGCCCAAGCTCCGCAGCACCCTCCTCCTGGCCCTGTGTGCGGCGGTCGCCCCCGCCCAGGACAAGCTCAACCTCGGGCTAAGCTCGCGCGAGGACGGCATCGTCTACCAGTTCCAGTTGCGGGCGGTCCGCGCCGGCGGCGGGCTCGACCCCGTGGTCGCCAGCCGCAGCGGCGGCGGCGCCGGGTTCGCCGCGATGTTCGGCGACACCCCCCTGCGGCTGCGGCTGCGTCTGGACGGCGACGGTTTCCCCGGGCGCGACGGGAGGGGCCCGGTGAGCACCTTTGGACTCGGCGCCGAAGGCATCCTCTTCCTTCCTGAACTGGGCCGCCTCACCCCCTTCCTGTCCGCAGGGGCCGCGTTCCAGCACTGGTCGGTGGCCCAGGAGGACCGGCTCCCGGCCCGTTCGCAGAAGGCCAGCCGCCTTGCCGGCCGGGCCGAGCTGGGCCTGCGGCTGGGGCGGCGCCTGGCGCTGTCCGTCGGCGTGCTGGTGGGCAGGACCGTCGACGACCGTTCGACCGCGAACCCCTACCTGGCCGTGACGTTCTGACAGGCGGTCAGCGGGCTTCCAGGAGCAGGCCGCCCCAGCTGAAGCCGGCGCCAAAGGCCGCCATGACCGCCTTGCCGCCTGCGCGGAAGCGGCCCTCGCGCCAGGCCTCGGCGGCGGCGACCAGCACCGACGCGGCGCTGGTGTTGCCGTAGCGGTCCAGGGTGATGGGCACCCGGGCCGGGTCGATGCCGAGGGTCTTCCCCACCTGCCGCAGCAGGTTCAAGTTGGCCTGGTGGAACAGGAACAGGTCGACATCGGCGGCGCCGAGTGCCTGGCCCTGCAGCAGCTCCTGCACGACCGTGGTGAGCTTGCGGTTGGCCTGCATGATCACCGCGCGGCCGTTCATGTGCAGCGCCCCGCCGAAGTCCAGGGCGAGGTCGTCGGCGAAGGCGCCATCGCTGCCCCAGCGGCTGTCGAGGATCTCCAGCGGCCCGGGACCGGGCGCGACCACCGCGGCGCCGGCGCCATCGCCGAACAGGATGGCAGTCTCCCTGGCGAGGTCGCGCTGGACCACCGCGCTCATCTTCTCCGCGCCGACCACCAGAATCGGTCCCATGGCACCGCACAACCGCGCGGCCAGGCACAGGGCAACGATCCCGCCACTGCTGGCCAGGTGCACGTCGAAGGCGGGGATGCCGGGGCGACCCAGGCGCGCCTGCAGCTGCGCCGAAACCCCCGGGAACTGCCGCTCCGGCGTGCCGGTGCCGACGATGATGCCGCCCAGGTCCGCCGGTTCCAGACCGGAGGCCGCCAGGGCCTCCCGGGCCGCGCCCTCGGCGAGGTCGACGACGCTTTCCGCGCCCGCCCAGCGGCGCTCGCGGATGCCGCAGGCCTGCAGGATCCAGTCCTCCTCGACCGCCAGCAGCCCCGCCAGCTCCTCGTTGCCGACCACCCGCTCCGGCAGGCAGGCGCCGAAGCCGAGGATCGCCGCCATCAGCCGCGCCTCGCGTCCACGTAGGCGGCGATCCGGGCCAGGGTCTCGAACTTGCGCGGCAGCATGTCGGCATCCGGGACCTGGATGCCGAAGGCGGCCTCAAGCTTTCCCACCAGGTCCATGACGCCGAAGGAATCGATCACCCCGGCCTCGAACAGGGAGGCCTCGGGATCGGCGGGAACCGGGGCCTGGGCCAGCTCGCCCACCAGGGATCGGATGTCGTCGAGGGTGCTCATGGAACCACCGTGCGGAATCCTCCACTGTAGACCCTGCCGGTGGGCCCGGCGACCCCTGCCCCGGAGAACGGCCCGTTGGCCTGCAGCCGCCGCCATGCTAGGATCTTGGGTCCCTGCTGCGCAGGGATCAGACCCAGGAGAGTTGTCCGAGTGGCTGAAGGAGCACGATTGGAAATCGTGTAACGGGGGAACCCGTTCAAGAGTTCGAATCTCTTACTCTCCGCCAACCAAAGCCCCGTCACCATTAGGTTTCGGGGCTACTTGTTTTTTGATGTTTGAACGTGCATTTTTGGGTTCGAATCCCCCGGGCTCTTGCCGGTATCTCGTTTGGCACGATCTGGGAGCCCCGATCCGATCATCAAGCCGCTCTTTCCCTTCTCTAGCCAAAGTTGGTGCATTCGGGAAGGCCCTTGAAGAGGAGCTTCGCTCTCCGCTCAGCCATGTAGCCCCAGAGCATGACGGAGTTCCATTCGGTAATCCGGGTCCGGGCAGGGAAACCTACGGGCAGACCCGCAGGGCCGGTGCGTCCTGGAGCCCTGTTGAAAGACGGTGGCACCCTGAAGTGCGGACACCATGACTGCTATTGATGCTGATGCTGAATGAACAACCGGTAGCGGGCCGTGTGGGGAACGCGGCGCGGTCTCCACGCGCTGCGCGAGGGTGTGGGAAGCCTGTGGGCAGGCCCGCAGGGCCGGTGCGCCCTGGGGGTCCTGTGGAAAGGCGGTGGGCAGTTTGGCACCGCCGACCGGTGTGCAAAGCGCAGTCCACGGGCTTTCCATGGGAACGGGCGCAGTCCGCAGGGTTTCCATGCCCGAGCACGGCCCGCGAGGGGTGGAGACGTAAGGGTTGCGCTGGGACCTCACGATCGACTGGAGCCTAGTCAACGTCCCGGGAGATCGACCCATCGAAGGAATCTCACCTGATTCTCCGAGTGCCGCCGTTCAACACTTAGATCTCCCGCCTTAGGAACTTGTTATTGAATCCTTATGTTGGATTCACACCGTAAGTACCCTTATTTCTGGAAGAAACTAGTGATCACTTATCCCTTTCTAATTGTCACGGTATTCCGGGTTTCAAGTTTTTTATTGTTAGTTTTTACCAATGTATTCAACACTATTTTCAATTTTTTGATATTTTTTATTGACGGGCATCTGATGCTGATCATAAAATTCCACATCACCAAAGAACGCACCATCGGTCGTCACACACTCCAGCGACCATCCCGGGCACATCTTGGATCACGCGGGCTAACGGAGTGACGGGGGAGGTCATGGCCGAATTCCGCGATGGATGTCAGTGGGTCAGCGTCACGTGGCTGATCCAGCACTATGGCTTCTCACGCTCCTGGTGGGCGGCCCGACGAGATGATGGGACTGGACCTGAATTCGGCAAATTCGGCCACCGTTCGGTCCTGTATCCCCTTGATAAGGTGGAATCCTGGGCGAGGTCCCACTTGGCAGGAAGCCTGTCAGACCCACGATATTTTTCCATGGTCCAAGGGCAGGCATCGAGGAACAAGAAGGTAAAGCCACCTAAGGAGAAAAAGAAGATCACCTAGGCGATGGACGGAAACCACGCGTGGGCAACCCACGCCTGGACTGTTTCCGGCACGGGCAGCCCTGCCTCCTTTTCCATGACCAGGGCCGCGTTCGAAAGGAGACCAAGCAGCGGAACGATGCTTTCCGGCAAATCGAAATCCTGGATGCGAAACCCCATCTCGCGGCAAAAAAGGAGTCCCGTCCAAAAACGGTATCCAGGCAGAAGGTGGGGGTACTTCTTGACATAGGGATGGAGTTCCAGCGGAAGACTTGCTTTCACTCCCAGGCCCTCGCAGAGGCAGTACTCGTCGTACCTTCCGCCCAGCATGCCAAGGGCCGCCAGGTTGTCGGGGGAAAACCGGACCTCTTCGGGGCACTCCTTCGTCGGAGGGAGAAAAGTGTTCGGGATCTCCAGGTATTCCAGGTTCTGTCCGAGGACCATGGTCATTGCGTTGGGCGAGACCGGGATCTGATCCAGGCTGACCGGGCAGGCACTGAAACTGGTGGTCGAATCCAGGTTCAAGTCGACCTCGGCCTTATGTTCGAAAAGCGCGGCCTCCAGCGTTCCGGGGTAAACCTTGAGGTTCCCCCCTCGAACGAGAGGGACCTGGATGCAATCAATCCCGCTGCCGGCCCCCAAATCCTTGAGTAGATAGCCCAGGGCCAACACATTGCGGACGTAGTCCCGCGGGCGAGTCATCGAAAGGATGTCAGTGGATACCGCACAGTGTTTCGTGAGCCAAGCGTCGTTGGGGTTGTAACCTTTGTTCTTCTTCCGCTTGCGGAGCTTTTGCCAGGTCTGGCTGTTCAGAGCCTGTGCCCGAGCCTGCAACTCGTCGATGTTCAAGGAAGTGAACTTGTAACCCACGCGACCGAGGGCTTCTTCGGTCATCCGAGCCAAGAAGGTCATGCTGCTTTCCGGGGCCATGAAATTCTCCCCATACCTATCCAGACCTCTCATCTCCAGGTCCGAGTGGACGCGGGTTTCCACGTCCAGGACGGAGACTCCAGGCGGCACCTCCACCGCGAAAGCCGCTTCCACCTCGAAGTGGAAA
>WBZP01007632.1_pt1 | contig 10375 bp, 9 predicted proteins | sample 5204301 | NCBI WGS metagenome assembly WBZP01 (sample SAMN12412401, study PRJNA552823) | activated sludge metagenome | isolation source: activated sludge from nitrification reactor of wastewater treatment plant... | place: USA: Pennsylvania | collected 2017 | reverse complement strand
TGGCCACGTCATCGCCCAGACCCGCCCGAAGCACCGCGCTGTCGAGTTCCGCCAGTTCCTCGACCTCATCGATGCGAACGTCCCCGACGACCTCGCCGTACACGTCGTGCTGGACAACGCCAGCACCCACAAGACCCCCGCCATCCACCGCTGGCTCCTGGCACACCCACGCTTCACGTTCCACTTCACCCCGACCAGCAGCTCATGGCTGAACCTGGTCGAACGCTGGTTCGCCGAGCTCACCACGAAGAAGCTCCAGCGTTCAGCTCACCGCAACATCAAAGAACTCACCGCGGATCTCGACGCATGGGTCGCCGGCTGGAACGAGAACCCCAAGCCCTTCGTCTGGCACAAGACAGCCGACCAGATCCTCGACAGCCTCAAGAAATACTTAACGAACATCTGACGCAGGACACTAGGCGCCGCGGCCGGATCGGAACCGACGGTCGAGTCGGGACCCGGTCACCAGGACCCGCTGGTAGAACCCGGCGGGAAGGCGGGAGATGAGGTCGATCGCCCGCCCGTCCGGTCCGACGGTGATGCGTCGCCGGTCGCGTTCGACGCCGGTCAGGATCTGCGCCGCGGCACCGCGCGGCGTGGTCCGGGCGATGCGGTCGAAGGCGTCGCCGAGGTCCTGGCCGGGCTTGACCGGGGCCGCGGTCGCCGGGTCCTGCCGGGCGCGGCGGGCGATGTTGGTCTTGACCCCGCCGGGGTGCACCGTGGTGACCGACACGCAGCTGCGGGCGATCTCGAGCTCCATGCGCAGGGCGTCGGAGAACCCGCGCACGCCGAACTTGGCGATGTTGTACGCGGACTGCGACGGGATGCTGATCAGCCCGAACACGCTCGAGACGTTGACGATGTGACCCTGGCCGGAGTCCTCGAGGTGAGGGAGGAACGCCCGGCACCCGTTGACCACGCCCCACAGGTTGATGTCGACCAGCCAGTGGAGGTCCTCGTCGGACATCGTCGCGACGTCGGCGACCAGGGCGACCCCCGCGTTGTTGAACAGCATGTTGATGTGGCCGTGCTCGGCGGGCACCGAGTCGGCCCACTCGTAGATGGCGTCGCGGTCCGCGACGTCGAGCCGACGCGAGGTCACCTTGACGCCGCGGCCCTCGCAGTCGGCGACGGTGCGGGCCAGCCCGTCGGTGTCGATGTCGGTCAGCGACAGGTGCGTGCCCCGACGGGCCAGCTCGACGGCCAGGGCCTGGCCGATGCCCGATCCCGCCCCGGTGATGGCCGCCACGCGGCCCTGCATGTCCTTCACGCGTCGATCTCCCCTGCAGCGGAGCGGGCCGCGACGGGCGCCGACGCGGACCGCGGGTTGGAGAACACCATCTCGGCGTCGACCACGTCGCTGCGCCGCATCTGCCGGTAGTCGTAGAAGTAGTTCTGCGCGACCTTCCACGGAGCCCTGGTGCCCTGCTTGGGGAACCGGTCCACCGTCCGGGTGATGTAGCCCGAGCTCAGCCCGAGCAGCGGTGCCCGTACCGTGAGGTCATCGCCGGGCGTGGGCGTGCACTGACGCATCCCGGACCGGCGCATGTGCTCGAGCAGCCGACACACGTAGTCGCTGATCAGGTCCGAGCGCAGCGTCCACGAGGCGTTGGTGTAGCCGACGGCCAGCGCGGCGTTCGGGACGCCCTCGAGCATCATGCCCTTGTAGGTGACCCGATCGGCCGGGTCGACCTTGTCGCCGTCGACGATCACGTCCATGCCCCCCATGAACAGCAGGTCCAGGCCGGTGGCGGCCACCACGACGTCGGCGTCGAGCTCGGCGCCGGACCGCAGCCGGATTCCGGTCGGGGTGAAGCGATCGACGTGGTCGGTCACGACCTCGGCGGTGCCCTCGGCGATCGCGGCGAACATGTCGCCGTTGGACACGACGCACAGGCGCTGGTCCCACGGGTCGTAGCTGGGCGTGAAGTGGGTGTCGATGTCGTAGCCCGCCGGGAGCTGGCGTTCGAGTCGACGGCGCAGGACCTTCTTGACCAGCTCGGGTCGACGGCGGCTCAGCTGGTACAAGCCGACGGTTCCCGTCACCATCATCCAGCGCAGCATCGGACCCGAGATCGACACCGGGAGCACCTTGCGGGCCAGGTCCGCGATCGGGTTGCGGTTGGGGAGCGCCACCACGTAGGTCGGCGATCTCTGCAGCATGGTCACCCTGGCCCCGAGCCGGGCGAGCGACGGCACCAGGGTCACCGCGGTGGCGCCACTGCCGATCACCACGACCCGCTTGCCGGCGACGTCGAGGTCCTCGGGCCACAGCTGCGGTTGGATGAACTCGCCGGCGTAGTCGTCGAGGCCGTCGAAGTCGGGGACGTAACCGCGGTCGTAGCGGTAGTAGCCGGTGCAGGAGAACAGGAACGAACAGGTGAGGACGACCTGCTCACCGGTGTCGGTGCGCTCCGCGGTGACGGTCCAGCGCGCGTCATCGGTGCTCCACTCCGCCCGGACGATGCGGTGACCGAAGCGGATGTGGCGGTCGGTCCCGTCCTCGGCCGCGGTGTCCTTCAGGTACTGCAGGATCGTGTCGCCGTCGGCGATCGCCTTGGCCCCCTGCCACGGCCGGAACGAGTAGCTGAAGGTGAACATGTCGGAGTCCGAGCGGATCCCGGGGTAGCGGAACAGGTCCCAGGTCCCACCGATCGAGTCCCGCGCCTCGAAGATCGCGTAGGTCGCCCACCGGCACCGGGTCGCCACGTAGTGGGCGGCCCCGATCCCGGAGAGCCCGGCGCCGACGATGAGGACGTCGAGGTGCTCGACGGCGCCGTCGGCGGACCTGGCGTCGGCCTGCGTGGAGTCGGTCATGTCGTCAACCTCGTTCGAATCGGTGCCGGACGGGTCCGGATCGGTCGGTGGGCTCAGACCCGCTCGGCCGGGCGGGACGCCAGCTGGTCGTTGAGCTCGCCGGCGTCCCCGAAGAGTCGCTCGCGCCACTCTGCGACCAGGGCGTCGGTGTCGTGGTCGTCGGGGTGGAAGTCCGGTCGGTCGTAGTCCTTGAGACGTTGCCACACCGAACGCTGCAGGAGCGGGTTGCGCTTGAACCGCTTCCAGCTGGTCCGCAGGCGACCCTTCTCGTAGGCGTTGCGGTCCGCGGCGACGGCCATGGCCATCGACACCGCCATGCCGACGACGAAGCCGTAGCGCAGACCGACCATGGTCCACACCCGCATGCGCTCGCCCCCGCCGATCGCCTTGTAGACGTCGAAGGCGACGGCCTTGTGCTCGCACTCCTCCAGCGCGTGCCACAGGAACAGGTCGCGAACCGCGTCGTCACCGAAGAGCTCGTGGAGCGTGCCGTCGGTGAGCAGCACCTCGGCCATGGTGGCGGTGAAGTGCTCGAGCGCAGCGGTGGCCGCCAAGTTCGACGACGCCGGCGCGATCCGCGACCGCAGCTCCAGGTCCTTGCGGGTGATCCACTCGTTCTCCTTGGTGGGATACCCGAGCTCGGCCAGGCGATCGTTGAACACCCGGTGCTCGCGCCCGTGGGTGGCCTCCTGGCCGATGAAGCCGGCCACCTGCTTGCGCAGCTCCGGGTCGGTGATGCGTGAGCGGTAGTGGCGCACCGACCGGACGAAGAAGTCCTCGCCGTCGGGGAAGACCGAGGACAGGGCGACGGCCAGGTGGCTGTTGAGCAGGTCGTCGTCGGCGGCGAAGTACTTGCGCACGTTGCGCAGCCGGGCCTCGAAGGAGATGCGCCGGGTCGGGATGCTGCGGGCGGGCACGGGGGCGAAGTCAGCGCCCCCGTCGAGCTCCGGTGCGGTCGGCTCGGGTGCAGTCAGCCCGGAAGTGGTTCGGTCCATGAGGTCGGTCACGGTGGCGACTGTAGACGATCTGAGTGATTTGCTCAATCCCTCATTTTTCTGCGATCTGGCCTACACTGGCGAGCGTGACGATCACCGCCGACAGCTCACCCGGTGCGGCCGCGGCGGAGCGCCCCCCGAGCAAGGGCGCCCAGACCCGCCAGGCCGTCCTGGCCGCGGCCATCGAGCGGTTCGGCCGTGACGGGTTCCGGGCCACCTCGGTCGCCGACATCGCCCGCGACGCCGGGGTCAGCGGCACCGTCGCCTACTCGTACTTCCCCAACAAGGAAGCCCTCTTCCTGGCCGCGGTCGACGAGGACGCCGCAGCGGTCATCGACGCCGGCTTCCTGCGCGTCTTCAACGACCCCGACCTCGACGACTGGCAGACGCAGCTGATCGTCACCCTGGTCGACGCGGTCGACCACCACCCCCTGGCGCGACGTCTGCTGGCCGGACTCGAACCCGAGGTCACCGCCCGCGTCCTCGACATCCCGGCCCTCGAGGACGTGCGCCGCGTGTGCGCCGACCGCCTGCGACGGGACCAGGGCACCGGAGAGGTCCGGCCCGACATCGACCCGGTGCGGGTGGCCGACGGACTGGTCAGCATCGTGTTGTCGGTGCTCATGTCGGTCGTGCAGCTCGGCCCCGCCATCACCGCCGAGCACGGCCCGGACGTCCTCGCCGTCATCCGGGCGGCCATCGACTCCGTCCGGAGCTGAACCACGGCCCACCCGGACCCGAGCACGAGGACACAGATCCGTATCGCTGGCATCGACGATGGACATGGGGTAAAGGTGGGGGGCGGACCGACGTGACGTCGGTCACCGGATGTGGTCACCACGCCACGCTCCGGGCGCACGACCGGGCGCTGCGAGCCCGATCCACGGGAGGGAACCATGACCATCGAAGCCACCACCGCCGACCCGTCGAACCGTCCCGGTCGGTACCGGCGTCGCGGCCCGCTCGTGGCCCTCGCCGTCGTGATCGCCACCGTCGCGGCGGCCTGCTCCCCGACGCCGAACGGCTTCGACATCGCGCTGGGGGGCACGATCCCGCTGCCCACCATCCAGACCGACACCACCCCGGTCATCGTCGGCGACGTCCTCGGCTGCCAGCTCGGCTACACGCCGCCGGGCGTCTCGATCGTCGGAGCCTCGGCGACCGTGCCCGGCGTCAACGTCGAGTGGACCGGCGTGATCACCGTGCCGAACGTCAAGGTCAACCTGCCGGCGATCACCGCGGTGCTGCCCGCCCTGTCGATCTGCGGCAACACCGGTGCCGGCATCCCGATCAACCTGCCCCCGCTCAGCGTGGTCGCCACGGGCCAGCTCAACCTGGCCACCTCCCAGCTCATGTTGAAGGGAGTGGTGATCTCCACCCACATCGACCTGTTCGGCATGGTCATCCCGATCGACATCCCGCTCGACACGATCACGGTCCAGCTGTAGTCGCGGCCGAGGAGGAATCGAACCATGACATCGACCCCGACCCCCGAGACCGCCAGCACCGCACCGGCCACGGTTCGGACCCGGCACCGCCGCGGCCCGCTCGTCGCCATCGCCGTCGTCCTCGCCCTGTTCGGCGCGGCGTGCACCCCGTCACCCGACGACCCAGGCTCGATCGACATCCCGTTCGGGCCCATCACGGTGCCGCTGCCCCCGATCGGGGCGGTTCCCCCGCCGGTGACCGTGGACCTGATCCTGTGCCAGGTGGGCTACGTGCCGCCGGCGATCACCATCCGCAACGCCACCGTCACCATCCCCGGCCTACGGATCAACCCCAACACCACCGAGGTCGGGGTCCCGAACGTCTCGGTCAACCTGCCGCAGAACAACCTGCACCTGCCCGGCGCCTACCTGTCGTGCCTGGGACTGGGCGGTGCGACCGAGGTCGCCCTGGTCATCCCGGCCCAGGTGCACGTCCGCTCGGCCATGCTGAACCTCCAGACCGGCGTGCTGTCGCTCAACAACCCGACGATCACCGTCACCGGAGTCGGCGTGAACCTGTTCGGACTCGGCCTCATCGTCCCGATGCCGCCGTTCCCGATCCAGCTGCCGACCATCACGGTCCCGTTGGCCGGGCTCGCCGGCGGTGGAGCCGCTGCGGGCTGATCCCCTCGGGGCTCAGCCCGCGGAGTCCGCGGCGAGCTGCTTGGCCCAGCGCGCCGCAGCCCGCCCGCCCCGCCGTGGTCAGCTCAGCCCGCGGACTCCGCGGCGAGCTGCTCGGCCCAGCGCGCCGCAGCCCGCCCCGCCGTGGTCAGCTCAGCCCGCGGACTCCGCGGCGAGCTGCTTGGCCCAGCGATAGTCCGCCTTGCCCGCCGGGGAGCGGTGGATCTTCTCGACGAACACCCACGCCTTCGGCAGCTTGTAGCGGGCCACCGAGTTGCCCGCGTGAGCGGTCAGGTCGGCTTCGTCGGGCGACGCGCCGGGCACCATCTCGACCACGGCGACGACCTCGTTGCCCCACCGCTCGCTCGGCCGCCCGGCGACGAGGACGTCGGCCACGTCGGGGTGCGACAGGATCGCCTGCTCCACCTCCTCGACGAAGATCTTCTCTCCCCCCGAGTTGATGCACTGGGAATCGCGGCCGAGCAGCTCGATGACCCCGTCGGACCGCCACACCGCCCGGTCGCCGGGCACCGAGTACCGCACGCCGGCGATGGTCGGGAACGTGCGAGCGGTCTTGTCGGCGTCCCCGAGGTAGCCGAGCGGCACCGCCCCGCTCTGCGCCGACCAGCCGATGCCGTCGTGGCCGGGTTCGAGCACCGAACCCAGGTCCTCGCTCACCACCGTCGCTCCCGGTCCGGGTTGGAACTCGGCGGCCCGTACGCCGCCCTTGGCCGACAGTGTGGACGCCTGGGCGCCGGTCTCCGAGGACCCCAGCGAGTCGTTGATCAGCAGGTCGGGCAGCACCTCGAGGAACTCGGCCTTGAGCGTGGCGCTGAACACCGCCCCGCCGTTGCCGAGCACGAACATCGACGACGTGTCGTAGTCGCCGGCGACGAGCTCGTCGAGCAGCGGGCGCGCCATGGCGTCGCCGACCAGGGCGATCGACTGGACCCCCTCGTCCTCGACCAGACGCCAGACCTCGGCCGCGTCGAGCGTCCGCGACTCCGGCAGGATGATCGTGGCGCCCGAGTTGAGCATCATGAACGCCGCCCACTGCGCAGCCCCGTGCATGAGCGGCGGCAGCGCCAGCAGCCGGAACCCGGCGTTGTTGCGGGCCCGATCGGCGATCTGGTCGTACGAGGACATCTCCACCCAGGTGCCGACCTCCTTGCCGCCCATGGCGTTCATGAAGATGTCGTCGGAGCGCCACAGCACGCCCTTGGGCATCCCGGTCGTCCCGCCGGTGTAGACGATGTACAGGTCGTCGGGCGACGGGGTGAGCCCCGGACCGGCCGGGTCCGCCTCCGCCAGCGCGGTCTCGTAGTCCTCGGCTCCGTCCAGGAGCGCCTCGCCGGAGCCGTCGTCGACCTGGAGCAGCACCCCGATGCGGGCTCGCTCCTCGGGGTCCATCGACTCGAGCAGCTCGGCGACGACCGGAGCGAAGCTGGCGTGGTAGATCACGCCGCGGGCGGCCGCGTTGTCGAACAGGTAGCGGAGCTCCTCGGCGACGTAGCGGTAGTTCACGTTGAACGACACGGCCCGGGCCTTGGCGCAGCCGAGGACGCCCTCCAGGTACTCGTTGCCGTTGTAGAGGTACAGCGCCACGTGGTCCTGGCCCGACTCGTGGGGAGCCAGCTCGGAGCGTTCGGTGTGGCAGCCGATCCCCTTGCCGTGCAGGTAAGAGGCCAGACGGCGGCTCCGCTCGGCCAGCTCGCCGTAGGTCAGGCGACGGTCGCCGAAGACGACCGCCTCGCGGTCGGGGACCGCGGCGGACACCACCTCGTTCACCGTCGCGAGGTCGAACTGGTCTCGATCTGCTGTGCCGGACGTCATGGTCCAGACAGTAGCGAGGGATCACCACCGCCATCTGACGGGCCGTCAGCTCGACTCCCTCGTCCCGTCGGGACCTTCGGCTCCCCCGTCGGGACCTTCGGCTCCCCCGTCGGGACCTTCGGCCCTGTGCACCCGCGGCCCGGACACGGCAGCCTTGACCCACGGTCCACGACCCGACAGGAAATGAGCCAATGACCATCACCGTGTTCCTCGTGGACGACCACGAGGTCGTCCGACGAGGCGTGCGCGACCTCCTCGAGAGCACGGGTGACGTGACCGTCGTCGGAGAAGCCGGCTCGGTGGCCGAGGCCATCGAGCGGGTCCCCGCCGCCGCCCCCGACGTGGCCGTGCTCGACGTGCAGCTGCCCGACGGGACCGGGATCGAACTGTGCCGGGAGCTGCGGTCCCAGCGGCCGGAGCTGAGCTGCCTCATGCTCACCTCGTTCCCCGACGACGACGCCCTCCTCGATGCGGTGGTGGCCGGCGCCTCGGGCTACGTGCTCAAGCAGGTCCGCGGCTCGGACCTCGTCGACGCGGTCCGACAGGTGGCCACCGGACACTCGCTGCTCGACCCCGTGCTTCGTGAGCGGGCCGCCAAGCGGATCCGCAGCGGGCCCGAGGAGGACGAGCGCCTCAGCCACCTGACCCCCCAGGAGCGACGCATCCTGGACCTGTTGGCCGACGGCATGACCAACCGCCAGATCGCCGATGAGATGTTCCTGGCCGAGAAGACCGTCAAGAACTACGTGTCGAACCTGTTGGCCAAGATGGGCATGAGCCGCCGCACCGAAGCGGCCGTGTACGCGGCCCGGATGGCCGAACGCCAGCACCGCTGAGGTCCTGGAGCGGGCCGATCGGCCCCGCGGTCGCGGTCGCCGACTTCGACCCGACCGGACCCGTCAGGTCCGCGGCACCCGCCACTCGAGGACCGATCCCCCATCGGGGCCGGGCACCAGCGACGACGTCCCCCCCAGCTCCTCGGCCCGGGCGGCCAGGTTCGACAGGCCCGAACCGCCGAACACCTCGTCGGGGGCACCGATGCCGTCGTCGGCGACGACCAACGCCACGTCCGCGTCGACCACCACCGACACGCGGGCCCGGGTGGCCTGGGCGTGCTTGGCCACGTTGGCCAACGCCTCGCGCAGCACCGGCAGCAAGTGCGGAGCGACGCGGTCGTCGAGCGACTCGATCGGCCCGTCGAACTGCACCCGGACGTCCAGCCCGGACGCCAGAGCAGCCTCGGTGGCGGCGTCGAGCAGCTCGCCGCGCAGACCGCCGGCCAACGTCCGGGTGCCCTGGAGCGAGAAGATCGTCGTCCGCAGGTCGAAGATCATCTCGTCGAGGTCGCCCACGACGGCCTCGAGCCGGTCCCGCAGAGCTCCCTCCGTCATCGACGCGGCCGCCTGGAGGCTGAGCCCCGCACCGAACAGGCGTTGGATCACCGTGTCGTGCAGGTCGCGGGCGATGCGGTCCCGGTCCTCGACCACCGCGGTGCGCATCTCGGCGCGCCGCAGCGCCTCCTGGCTCTCCATGTAGGCCGCCTCGGCCCGCACCCGTTCGGTGATGTCGCGCACTGCGGCGACGGTGAAGCGTGCGCCGGACAGATCCATGGGACTCAGGCTGATCTCCACCGGGAACTCGGTGCCGTCGGGACGGACCGCAGAGAGCTCCAGCCCCGAGCCCATCTGCCGGACACGGGGGTGTTCCTCGTAGTCGCGCCGTCTGACCGAGTGGACCTGCCGCAGCGGAGCCGGCACCAGGTCCTCGACGCTCAGGCGCAGCAGGTCCTCGACAGGACAGCCGAACATCTGGCCGGCCGCCTCGTTGGCGAACGCGATCTCGCCGGAGTCGGCCACCAGGATGATCGCGTCCGGGGCAGCGTCGAACAGAGACCATGCGAAGTCGTCGCCGTGACCGGCGAGCAGTGAGCTGCGAGCTCCCACGGCTCAGCGCCGTCCTGATCCGACGTCGGTGTGCGCACCCACCGTGCAGGACCGTACCGGACCCGGGACCGCCAGGAGCAGCCGGCAGCGACCCCCGGCCCACCGATTCGGGACCTTGGTCCCTTTGCGCCGTGGCCGCCGACGGCACAGGATGCATGACGTTCCCGAAGTCCGTCCCGAGAGGATCACGAATGCAACCAACCCCCTCCACCGGCGAGCAGAGGTCCTGGGCCAAGGCCACAGGGTTCCTCGTCGCGCTCTACCTGGTCGGACTGGCCCTGATCGCCGGGATCGTCCTGGTCGCCGGCGGCAAGGACGGCGGCGGGGGCTCCGCCGGCGGCTCCGGCGGCGGGACCACCATCCCTGTGTCGCTGACCGAGTTCAAGATCGACGGCCAGCTCATGGCCCCGCCCGGCGCAGTCACCCTCGAGGTGACCAACGACGGCACCATGCAGCACGACCTGACCATCGCGGATCTCGGCAAGACCACCGGGATGCTCCAGCCCGGCGAGACCGTCACCCTCGACCTCGGCACCCTCGACGCCGGCAAGTACGGCGTCGTCTGCACCGTCGCGGGCCACGAGGGATCCGGCATGAAGGCCACCCTCGAGGTGGCCGAGGGCATGGAGGGCATGGACCACTCCGGTTCGTCGAGCTCCTCCAGCCAGGCCGCCGCCGG
>WBZP01003518.1_pt2 | contig 10376 bp, 7 predicted proteins | sample 5204301 | NCBI WGS metagenome assembly WBZP01 (sample SAMN12412401, study PRJNA552823) | activated sludge metagenome | isolation source: activated sludge from nitrification reactor of wastewater treatment plant... | place: USA: Pennsylvania | collected 2017 | reverse complement strand
GGCAGTCGAAGAATCTTGAATTGTCCAAAGTGGCGGCGGAATTGCACCTGCGAGTGCCCATACTGCAATCCCTGGAGGCCGACGCCTTCGATCGCCTCCCCGAACCCGTATTCGTCCGCGGCTATCTGCGCAGCTATGCCCGTTACCTGGGTGTGGATGAACGCCCTATTCTGGAATGCTATCAGGAGCGTCTGCCCCCCGATGGTGGCCTACCGGCTATCGGCATGGTGACGATGCGGGAGTCCATCGGGAGCAGTCATACCGCTGTGCGCTTGATCACCTTGCTGGTCGTCCTTGGCCTGATCACCCTGGTCGCCCTCTGGGCCAGATCCAAGAGCCCTTTCACCCTGACCGAGATGGCCTCCCTCGCCACGAATAACATCTCCGGCCAGGGAGAATCCACGACCACGGTGAAATCCTCCGAGGCCGCTTCCCCTCCTCAGTCCCCGGTCACCGGTTCCAATCCAGGGGTGGCGGCTGAGCCTGTTGGATCTTCGATGCAGACCAATGCCGCCATCGCGCCGAACACCGTACCCGCACGCGGATCAACGGCTTCCCCTGGTGGAGAAGGTCTCACCACACCGGGTGTCGGAACCACCACGGATAGTGTTGCCACCGCGGAATCCCAAACCCTGGTCGCCGCAGCCGAGGCCGCGCCCGCCGTTTGGCTGGAATTCATCGCTTCCAGTTGGCTGGAGATCAAGGATGCCGACGGGAAAAAGCTCGTCTCCGGCCAGAAAGCCAAGGGCGAGCGCATCCAGCTTGAAGGCAAAGCTCCGTACTGGATCGTGCTTGGTAATAGCCGGGCGGTACAGCTCACGGTGAACGGCAAACCCTATGACCTGACACGCCATGGGAAAGGCGCCGTGGCCCGCTTTTCGTTCGATCCCAAAACCGTAGCGGGCGGTTAATCCCTATCAAGCTTCTTTTACCAAGCCCTTGGACCCGAGATCGGCTTGGCGAGAACGCAAAGAACCAAAGAACATAGGTCGCCCGGGCACAAAACAGGAAGGATCGCCCCTTCATGGCAGTCAAGATTCAATCCATTCGCGGTATGCACGACATACTGCCGGAACCCTGTCGGCTTTGGCAGTGGCTGGAGGACCAGACCCGTCGCTTGCTGGAAAGCTACGGCTACCAGCAGATCCGCATGCCGGTGGTGGAACTGACCGAATTGTTCGCCCGCTCTATCGGCGAGGTGACGGACATCGTCGAGAAGGAGATGTACAGTTTTCTCGATCGCAATGGTGACAGCCTCAGTCTGCGGCCCGAAGGCACGGCCGGCTGCGTGCGCGCCTGCATCGAACATGGCCTGCTGCCGGGGCAGACCCAGAGATTGTGGTACCAGGGACCCATGTTTCGCCATGAACGCCCACAAAAAGGTCGTTACCGCCAGTTTCACCAAATCGGCGTCGAGTCCTTCGGGATGCCAGGGCCGGACGTGGATATCGAGATGCTCCTCATGCTCCAACGTCTCTGGCGGCGACTGGGCCTGAAGGGCGTGAGCCTGCAACTCAACAGCCTGGGAATGCCGGAAGAACGTTTACGGTATCGGGAACAACTGGTCTCCTACCTGGAGCGGCGCTGGGATGAACTGGACGACGACAGTCGTCGACGCCTGGGTACCAATCCGTTACGGGTGCTGGACAGTAAAGATCCCAGGATGCAGGCCGTGATCGAAGAAGCCCCTGAGCTGGGCCAATGTCTCGGCGAGGCCTCGCGGGAACATTTTCAGACGCTCTGTTCGGGGCTGGAGACCGGAGGTGTCGACTACATCATCAATCCCCGCTTGGTTCGAGGGTTGGACTATTACAATCTGACCGTGTTCGAATGGGTGAGTCAGGACCTGGGGGCACAGGGTACGATCTGTGCCGGTGGCCGCTATGATGGCTTGGTGGCCCAGCTCGGCGGCCAAGCCATGCCGGCGATCGGCTTTGCGATGGGGATCGAACGCCTGATCGGATTATTGGAACTTTCCTCCCAGGTCCCAGCCGCCGTTTTGCCCCATGCCTATCTGGTGGTGGCTGGGAAAGAACTGATTCCTCGGGCCTTGGCCTTGGCCGAGCGGCTACGGGAGGCTGTGGGCGGGTTACGACTGTTGACCCATTGCGGTGGCGGCAGTATGAAAAGCCAGTTCAAGAAAGCCGATCGTAGCGGCGCCTCCTATGCCCTGGTGCTGGGGGAACGCGAGGCGGCGGAAGGACTGATAGGCATCAAGCCGTTGCGGGAGGCCGGGGAGCAATTTCTATTGACTGAAAAAGCCCTCTTGGACTGGCTGCCTGGGGTGATGGCGATGTCGGATGGATCGGTACGCCATGATGCGGCCCCCAACACCGGGGTTGGGGCTCAAAAATTGGTCGAATTCTAGAAAACGGGTCTATGAAAGGGGTCTGTGGTGGAAGTATACGCGTCCGAAGAAGAGCAAGTTGAATCGATCAAAAAATGGTGGGCGGAGAATTGGCGCTCCATCTTCGGCGGGGTGGCGCTCGGCCTGGCCATCGTGTTCGGTTGGAGATACTGGGTCGCCTACCAGACCAATCTGGGCGAACAGGCCTCGATTCATTTCGAGCAGCTACTCCAGGCGCTGAATACCGGCAACCAGGAACTGGTGGGCCGACAGACACAGACCCTGAAAAACGAGTTCGGCTCCAGCCCCTATGCCGTCTTCGCCGCCCTGGCCCAGGCCCGCGCCCATGTCGACCAGGGAAACCTCAAGGGGGCCCAGAGCGAGTTGCAATGGGCGCTTGATAAGAGCCGGGACCCCGGGCTGCAACACATTGCGCGCTTACGGCTCGGACGTATCCTGCTCAGCCTTGGCGATACCGCCGGGGCGGCTGAACTGATCCGCCAGGTCGATGCCGGAACCTTTACGGGGGAGTATGCCGAACTCGAAGGCGATATCGCCCTGGCACGGAAAGACCTCGAACAAGCCCGAACCGCCTTTACCAAGGCGCTGACGGCCAAACCGGCCACCGCCGCCTTTATCCAGATGAAGTTGGATGACATCGCTCCCGTGACCCAAGCTTCCCAAGCCTCAGGTGGAAAATGAACAGCCTGCCGAGATCTCTATCGCTTGTCATGGCCAGCCTCCTGTTGTCGGCCTGTAGCAGTCTGAGTTGGATGTGGCCGGGCAACTGGTTCGGGGACAGCGAGCCGCCACCGGCGGAACTGGTCGAATTGAAGCCCGAGATCGGGATCCGCACCCTCTGGACCTCCAGCCTGGGCAAAGGCACGGCCGGGCAGGGGGTGAAGCTGGTTCCCGCCATAGCCAACGGGCGAATCTTCGTCGCCGATCGCCATGGCAAGATCGGGGCCTTCGATGCCCGAAACGGCACCTCCTTGTGGAAGGTGGAACAGAACCTTGCGGTATCCGCCGGACCTGGTGTAGGTGAAGGTCTGGTTCTCCTGGGTACCAGCGATGCCGAGGTCGTGGCCCTGGATCAAGAGAGTGGAACGCTGAAATGGCGTAGTCGGGTGCCCAGCGAAGTGCTTTCGGTGCCTCAGGCCGCCGAGGCCGTGGTGGTAGTGCAGTCCATCGACGGCAAGGTGACCGGACTCGACGCCAACACCGGGCAGCGACTCTGGCTCTACGAGCGGAGCGCGCCACCCCTGACCCTGCGTGGGACCAGCACCCCCAGTATCAGTGGCTCCTCGGTCGTCTGCGGTTTCGATTCCGGGCGTTTGGTGGCCCTCGGACTGGGAACTGGGACTGTGCTCTGGGAGGCCGTGATTACCCCGCCTTCCGGTCGCTCGGAACTGGAACGCATGGTGGATATCGATACGGATCCCCTGGTGATGGGTGGTGTGGTCTTTATCGGCACCTATCAGAACGAGGTGGCGACGGTGGCGGAAGATACCGGCATCGTCTTCTGGCGACGCAAGCTTTCGGCCTTTTCCAGCATGAGCGCCGACTGGCGTCATCTCTTCGTCACCGACAGCGCCGATGTGGTCTGGGCGCTCGATCCCAGAAATGGCGCCACCCTCTGGAAACAGGACAAAATGCCCGGGCGCCGCCTCAGTGGGCCGGCGGTACTCGGCGATTACCTCGTGGTCGGGGATTATGAAGGCTACCTACATTGGATGTCCGTGGAAGATGGGCACTTCCTGGCTCGATCCAGGGTCGGCAGCGATCCTATCAGCGCCAGGTTGCGGGTAGACGGGGATACCCTGTACGCCCTCGGCGAGAGCGGTGACTTCGCCGCCATGCAAGTCACCGGCCCGATCCATTGAACCATATCGATGCCGAGGCCATGTTGCCGGTCATTGCCCTGGTCGGGCGGCCGAATGTCGGGAAATCGACCCTCTTCAACCGCCTCACCCGCACCCGTGACGCCCTGGTCGCCAATCGGCCCGGATTGACCAGGGATCGACAATACGGGATCGGCCGCATCGGGCCACGCCCCTATGTGGCCGTGGATACCGGAGGCTTGACGGGCGAGGAAAGCGGGCTCGACGGCCTGCTGGCGAAACAGGTGTGGCTCGCCATCGAAGAGGCGGATCATGTTCTGTTCATGGTGGATGCCCGGGAAGGCCTGACTCCGGGGGACATCGAGGTGGCCGAACGCCTGCGCCGCCTGGCCAAGCCTTGCACCCTGGTGGTCAACAAGAGCGATGGACTGGCGCCCGAACTGGCTGAGGCCGAATTTCATGCCTTGGGTCTCGGCGAACCCGTCGCCATCGCCGCCGTCCATGGACGCGGTGTGACCCAGCTCATGGACCAAGTACTGGCGGCCTGGCCAGAGAACGAGACGGTCGACTCCCCGGAGGGACCCGAGGGCGTGGCGGTGGCCATTGTCGGTCGCCCCAATGTCGGCAAATCGACCCTGGTCAACCGGATGTTGGGCGAGGAGCGGGTGCTGACCTTCGATGAGCCGGGAACCACCCGGGACAGTATTTTTATCCCTTTCCAGCGTGATGGGCAGTCTTACACCCTCATCGACACAGCCGGTGTGCGGCGCCGATCCCGGATCACGGACGTGGTGGAAAAATTCAGCATCATCAAGACCCTGCAAGCTATAGAGCGGGCCCAGATCGTGCTGCTCCTGGTCGATGCCCGGCAAGGTATCAGCGAACAGGATGCCACCTTGGTGGGACATGTGCTTGAGAGTGGCCGCGGGCTGATATTGGTCATCAACAAATGGGATGGTCTGACCCCCGAGCAGCGTCAACAAGTAAGAGACGACCTGGACCGCAAGCTCTCCTTTCTGGACTTCGCCCAGCGACACTTTATCTCCGCCCTCCACGGCAGCGGCGTGGGAAATCTGTTCGGCACCATTGCCCAGGTCCATGCCAACGCCTTTCGTAAGCTACCCACCCCGGAATTGACCAGGGTGCTGGCGGCCGCGGTCGCGGAGCACCAGCCACCGGTGGTCAATGGGCACCGGATCAAATTGCGTTATGCCCACCAAGGGGGGCAGAACCCACCCATCATCGTCATCCACGGCAATCAGACCGAGTCCTTGCCGGAAGCCTACCGGCGCTTTTTGACCAACAGATTTCGCGAGGCTTTCCACCTGGAAGGAACCCCCATACGTATCGAACTGCGTAGCGGCGAGAATCCCTTTGAGGGCCGTACCAACGAATTGACCCCGCGCCAGGTGCGCAAGCGTCGACGCCTGATGAGCTTCGTCAAGCGGGAGCATCATTGATGGCCGCCTCTTCTTGCCAGGCCGGGATGACGCCAATCCCCTTCAAGACCATTGACATGAGTTGATCCTATGTTTGCAGAGAAAAAACCCCTGAATAAGGCCCTCCTGGGGGGAATCGCCGTGGCCGTCGCCGCCGCCCTCGGGATCGGCTATTGGTTGTTCAAACCCAAGACGGTCAATCCCGGAGCCGCCCCTGGTCCCAACGTTGCCTCTCTGGCTCCGCAAAAGCTCATGATTTACAAATGGAAGGATGGACAGGGAACCTGGCATCTCACGGATGAAGCGCCGCCGGCGGGGATCCCGTCCGAGCCGCGGGAATTCCGCTCCGACCCCAACACGCTGCCGCTGCCTCCCCTGGTGCAGAAGTGAGCTGATACCCTTTCCGAATACGCTTCGGGCTTCCGGGTGGTCGGGCCTGGACGCCCTCCCCTCATCCGCCGCGACGAGAAAGGCCCGAAAGGGAGGGTTATTCGCACTCGGCGGCTCCGGGCATCGACCAGAAATGACCATTTTTTGTTCTTATTTCGAGAACAATACGCGCAGAATTAAAGAATTGTTCTCGAAATGAGAACGAAAAACTGGGTGTCAGGGCCCCGGCCCGGCAGCGCCGATAAGGAAAATTCTGATTGGCGGGTTACCTCAGCCAAGTCGTCATAGCGACCAGCCTGTCCCCGCGAAAGCGGGGAGAAGCCGGTATCCAGAGGCCAGAAGGCCATCGAAGATAGCGTCCATGGCGCTGGATTCCGGCTTCCCGGCTGGAATGACGGCCCATCTCTTTCTCACTGAAATCACTTGCCAATCAGAAAAATCTATTCAGAAAGGGATCAGGACAAGAGCGCCTTGAGACCCGACAAAAGAGCCGCGTTACGGGCGCGTTGTTGTTCCGTGTGGGCGCCGGGTTCGGCACCCTCCCACTCCAGATGCTCCTGGGGGAGTTCCTCGAAGAATCTTGAGGGGCGACAGTCCTCTATCCCCCCGATCCGCTTGCGTTGACGAACCCAGCTCAGGGTCAGGTCGCGCTGGGCGCGGGTGAGGCCGACATAGGCGAGCCGCCGCTCCTCTTCGATATCGCCGCTTTCGAGGCTGTTCCGGTGAGGGAGCCGATCCTCTTCCATGCCGACGAGAAAGACATAGGGAAACTCCAACCCCTTGGCGGCATGCAGGGTCATGAGATGGACCGAGTCGCGTTCCTTGGCCTCGTCCTGACGCTCCAGGAGATCCATCAAGGCCAGATGGCCGATGATGTCCGCGAGCGAACGCATCCGGCCTTCTTCGCCCTGCAAACGGCCGATCCAGTTCAGCAGATCCTCGATGTACTCCAGACGGCGCCTGGCCGTGACCTCGCCGGCGCTGGTTTCTTGGATCCAGGCCTCGAAGTGCAGGTCGCGCAGGAGTTGGCGCACCGTCTCCACCCCATCCCCCGGAACCACCGCCCGCCTGGAGTACGTTTCGATCAAGCGGGCAAAGATCTGTAAACGTTCCCGGCTCCTGGTATCCAGATACTGGCCGAGGCCGAGTTCCCGGCTGGCGTCCAGCAGACTCTGATGACGCTGGGCGGCATAGCCCGCGAGTTTCTCCAGGGTGATGGGACCGATCTCCCGGCGTGGGACATTGACGATCCGCAGATAGGCGGCATCGTCCGCCGGGTTGCTCAGCAGCCGCAGGTAGGCCATGACATCCTTGATCTCGCTACGGGCGAAGAACGAGGTCCCTCCGCTCAGGAAATAGGGGACATTCTGTTCCCGCAAGACCTTTTCGAAGGGGCGGGACTGGTGGTTGCTGCGATAGAGGATGGCATAGTCGCTGTAGGGGCGGCTCTTGGTGAAGCGATGCCGGAGGATTTCGGAAACGACACGCCGGGCCTCATGCTCCTCGTCACGACAGGCCAGCACCCGCAAGGGATCGCCCAGGCCGAACTCGCTCCAGAGGCGTTTTTCAAACAGGTGGCTGTTCCGACCGATGAGGCTGTTGGCGCAGTTGAGGATGCGCCGACTGGAGCGGTAGTTCTGTTCGAGTGTGATGACCTTGAGGCGGGGAAAGTCCTGTTGCAACCTAGCCATGTTTTCCGGTCGGGCGCCGCGCCAGGAATAGATGGATTGGTCGTCGTCCCCCACCACCGAAAAGGCTTGGCGGATCCCGACCAGGTGTCTGACCAGCTCATACTGACCGACATCGGTATCCTGGTATTCGTCCACCAACAGATAGCGCACCCGGTTCTGCCAGCGATCGAGGATGTCCGGATTGGCACGGAATATCCCCACCGGTTGCCGGATCAGATCATCGAAATCCAGGGCGTTGTAGGCCTCGAGCTGACGCTGATAGTCGGCGTAGAGCCGCGCCTCCCCGGCTTCGAGGGCGTCGCCCGCCTGGCTCAGGGCCTCCGCCGGGGAGATGAGGCTATGTTTCCAGGCCGAGATCCGCCAGAGCGCGGCCCTGGCCCGTTCCGGATCCGACCCTTTCCCCTGGCGCAGGAGCTCCCGCAACAGGGTTTCGGCATCGGCTTGGTCGAGAATGGAGAATCCCGGGCGATAGCCGATGGCGCGATACTCCTCCTTGAGGATCCGCAACCCCAGATGGTGGAAGGTAGAGATAGCGAGACCCCGGGTATCGAGATCGGCCGTCATGGCGCCCACCCGCTCCCGCATCTCCCGGGCCGCCTTATTGGTAAAGGTGAGGGCCAGGATGTGCTGGGACGACAGGCCGCATTGGCGGATGAGATAAACGATCTTGTGGGTGATGACCCGGGTCTTGCCGGAACCGGCTCCGGCGATGACCAGCAAGGGGCCATCCACATGGCGCACCGCTTGGAGTTGACGGGGGTTCAGCTCGGTCATCGGTGGCCGGTAAGGGGCGGTTCCGGTCTTCGACGCCTGGAAAGGGTCGTCGCTTGCCGATCTGGACTTGGTTGGAACAGGAGGTGCCGGGGCGGAACCACAACCCGGGCTAGAAATCCAAGGCGAGATGCCATCTGGCACCGATCCCTTGCGCCTTATCGAGCACCGCAATGAACTCCCCGAGATCCTCCAGAACGGCGGCAGAGTTTTTCACCGCCTTGGGGTTGGCCTTGAGGTAGGCCTCCAGGCGAGTGAAACACTGTAACCCCTCTTCGGGCGTGAACCAAGTCTCGTCGGTGTCCGGCATGTCGATGGGTTCATCCAGCAGATCGCCCAGCTCGTCGCCGGAGAAGTTGACAAAGGCGTCGAGATTGGGCAAGCCGAGTTTGGCGCACAGGGTATCGAGGGCCGAGGCGGCCTTGGCCAGCGCCTTGCCGTTGACGAAGGGATCGAAACCCGGTTCCTCGCGATCGAGGACGATGTAAAAGGCGGTACTCATTGACCAAGCTCCAGTGGTGGCGATATCTCCAGAGAGACCCCTCTCCCCGGCGAACCCGGTTCCAATCCTCGGGGCCGAGGTTGCGGCGGAAGGGCCATAGCACCCATTATCTCCGATTCGCTCCGTCCGCCAAATGACCGTCAGGCCGGGTGGGATCAACGGCTTTCCAACCTCAGGCGATTTCTTTTGACAGAAATCGCCTTATATTCCGACCGCATGAGTATCGACCGATGTGAAATTCCCCGGGACAGGGGCGGCGAGCGGCCCAAGGTCCTGGTCATGACCTCCACCTTCCCCCGCTGGCCCGGGGACAAGGAGCCTCCTTTCGTCTACGAACTCTGCCGCCGACTGAGCGGGGAGTTCGAGATTCTGGTGCTGGCCCCCCATGCCCCGGGCGCGCAACGCCAGGAGGAGATGGATGGGCTGGAGGTGTATCGCTATCGTTACGCCCCCACCGCCTGGGAACAACTCTGTTATGAGGGCGGCATCCTCGCCCGCCTGCGCCACAAACCCATACGCCTGCTGCTGGTACCGGGATTTCTCCTCGCCCAGACCCTGGCGGCGATCCGTCTGGCCCGCCGCCGTCACCTGGCCCTGATCCACGTCCACTGGCTGATCCCCCAGGGATTCTGCGCCTGGCTGGGCCGGATCTTTCTGGGTGGACGACGCCCCCCCATCCTCTGCACCTCCCACGGCGGCGATCTATTCGCCTTCGATGGGCCCGGCCTGCGTTGGTTGAAGGCCCGGCTGTTGCGACAGCTTGACGCCTTGACCGTGGTGAGTTCCGGCTTGGCCGAAAAGGCCGTCGAACTGGGCGCGGGGAAAGAGAACCTCCGGGTGATCCCCATGGGCGCCGATCTGGAACGGCGCTTTACCCCCACAGCTACCGCACCTCGACCGCACAGCCTGATATTCGCCGGACGACTGGTGGAAAAAAAAGGCTTGGCCTATCTGCTGGAAGCCGTCTCGCGGCTGCGCCCGACCTATCCCGATCTAGAGCTGAGCGTGGTGGGCAGCGGACCATTGGAGGCCGAATTGCGGCAACTCAGCGACCGACTCGGGATCGAGCGACAAGTGCGGTTTCTCGGGGCGATGACCCAGGAGTCCCTGGCCGAGTGCTTTCGCCGCCATCAGGTCGCGGTCTTCCCCTTCGTGGTGGCCGCCAATGGCGATCGCGAGGGATTACCGGTCGTGGTGAGCGAGGCCATCGGCTGCGGCTGCGCCCTGGTCACCACGGATATCCCCTCCATCGAAGATCTGGTGCGGCCTGATGTCTCGGCCCTGATCGTCCCCCAACGGAACCCTCGCGCCCTGGCCCAGGCTATCGCCAAGCTGTTCGAGCATCCCGAGTTGAGAACCCGACTGGCGACGCGGGCACGGCTGGAGGCCCTGACC
>WBZP01007630.1_pt1 | contig 10379 bp, 6 predicted proteins | sample 5204301 | NCBI WGS metagenome assembly WBZP01 (sample SAMN12412401, study PRJNA552823) | activated sludge metagenome | isolation source: activated sludge from nitrification reactor of wastewater treatment plant... | place: USA: Pennsylvania | collected 2017 | reverse complement strand
CGGGCCGCGCAAGGATTTCCCGATCCGCCGTCATCAGCGTCCCGTCGGTCTTGTCGATCCAGACATGCAGCCCGACCAGAAAGCGCCGTCCATCGCGATGAACGATGGTGCTCGCGTCGATGGGATCGGGCCCGCCGATGCACAGAATCTTCAGCCGTCCGAGGCTGCTCGGGTCGGTGTAGATGCAGCCGTCGGCTTCGAGGATCGGATCGACCATGAAGTAGTCGAGATACCAGTCGGGCATGCCGCCGATGCCCGCGCGTCCGTCTCCAGTTCGATAGCGCAGGCCCCACGAGTACGAAAACTGCATAAGCGCAAGTCCCGACGCCCGATAGCCCTCTGTCTGCGCCCCGATGCCGAGCTGAAACCGCAGGCCGCGATCCGTCGCCGCTTCAAACACCGCCAGCGCCGTCGTGGTCGCCAAAAACGCCGTCCGCTCGATGGGAAACAGCGCACTCGCCTGAATCCCAACGCGATAGCTGTCGCGCGGGAGCGTCGGGTCTGGCGTTTGGTACAGCCGAACAAAGCCCGAACCCGACAGCCGCAGCCCCATCGGCTTCGACAGCCCGTCCCGCCACAAAACCCCGGCGCTGCCGTCGATTTGCAGCCAACGCCACAGCTTTGTGCCAGCGATGCTGGCCGTTGTTTCCAGTGCCGCGTCACCAGTTCCCAGCCAGTTTGACGGAATTGTTTGCACGACCGACAGCGCCACATCCGGCCCGCTGCGGTCAAACCACGGCCACAGCCGCACCCGGAGTCCGATGGAAAGCGGCTGCGCGGAAAGCAGTGATTCCGTCTGCTCGCGATTGTGCTGCGCACTGAGTGACATCGACACATCGAGCGCATCCAGCAGCGAAACAGAAACCCGCGTCCTTCCGAGGAGGGTCATGGATTTTGTCGGACTCTGCGCAAGGCCGAGCGCTGCGCCAATGTGAATCCCCAGCGCATCGAAGCGTGCGCAGTCCCCCAGCAGGCCGCATGGAACGCCAGACGCCATCGCGGACAGCGTGCTCGCTCCTGAATCCGCACGCGCTGAGCTCAAACAGAAGAGACTCAGCAGAATGGAAAGGAACACGCAGCGCCACCGCACGGCGCGCAGCGTAGTCAACCGAGCGGGCGGCGGCAAGTTCCGGGGGATGTGATCAGGAAAAGAGCATCGAAGCCGTCAGCCAGAGAGACGAACTGCCGACGCGGGCCGACCGCCCGTTCGGCTCGGACTGTCGACGAACGTGTACTGTGGCTGTCAGAACCCAGAAAAACGCAAGCCTGGCCATCGGCGTTATGTCCGCGTCGGCGCGGACATAACGGGGCTGTTCAGGGGGGGGCGGTGGCGCACACCTAGGGCGAACAGAACGTGCATGCTACAGTTCAGAGAAGTGCAATAGGGGGCTGAGCGGCTGCGGAGCTTGTCTACTTAACCGCCTGAGCTAGCGGCAGCGGACCCGTTTTGCCGGCTAAGGACGGGCTTTGGCCTCAGCCTTGCGAGCTTAGTGTCGATTGTCCATGTTTCTCGACGCACAAGTTCAGTTTCAAGACGTGCAATCGCTCCCCAGTAATCGCGATGGAAGGCTCGCTCCGGTGATTCTATCAGGGTCTCCATCATTTCAGCCAAGATGCGGTGTGCCTCGCGCCACCGGTCCACCTGCACGCAATCGATATTACAAACGGTAAGGGTCAAGTCTTGGTTGACCCTCGTGTTTTCCCGATTTAATGCAATAGCCCATTGTCCGTGAGCTAGCTTGTTTCTCACCAAGCTGGGTGCAATTGCATACAGCTCGATGATCCTTGTGATTGTTAGGCGAATGTTGGGGAGGTAGTTTGACTTTCCCCTGCTCGGTGCTTTCCGAAGAGCGACTTCGAGGGCCGTCTTCCACCCCTCACCGATTCCCGAGTGTGACCAAGTATTCTTGATCTGCTCTATCTCGTCGAGCTCAAAACCATACGGCGTGTGAATGATCTTCGAGAAGTTGGACTCGGCCCATGCGCTAAAAACTAGGGCTAGGCACTTTGTGAGGCCCCCTGCGACGTCTCTGTTGTCTTTTCGAAGCGCTTCATTGATCGCCCGCTCTACTTGGGTCCAAGCTTTCCCTAGCGCGCGTACATTCTCGGTTTGGGCTCGGTAGACAGCAAGCTGTTGTTCGCGATCGATCATGGGCGTGACTTGTGAGATTCAAGGCGAGCGGGGCGACCGAAGAGATCTTCGGGCGCCCTGCCCGCCCGGAATCGAACCGGGATTTCCCATCGTTTCCGATGGACGTCTTACCTTGATAGACTACGAGCGCGGTCACATTTGGTAGCAGGTAGGCGTTCGTGTCAAGGGGATCCTCTCGGCACTGTCCGGAGAGTCCTCGTCCCTCATCGCTTGGCAGTGACATTGGTAGTCGGTCCCCGTCCCCCAAGTCCATGATCGCTGATCATCCGTGAAGTACTGATCGGATGGATCGTGAGAACAGAAAACGGAATTTGCCGAAATCAGGCAGATGGCCAATGGGGGTAGCGGGACTGGCGCGGGTGCAGTGGATGCTGGGCAGGGAAGCGAAGAGGATGGCGATACTTCGTCGCTGTCGTAGATCGAGGAGTTGGGTCGGCTGAGCCGCGGACAGCGGACAGAGCGGCGCTTGGTGGAGCGAGCGCGGATGGTTCTGTCGACGCTGGAGGGCAGTATCTATGCTGCGTCACGTCGCTTTGGCTGCAGCAAGAACACCGTTCGCAAGTGGCGCGACCGTTTCACGCAAGCGCGGTAGCATCACCCCGAGAGCGCCTTTGAGGAACCTTCGAGCAAATCTCCCTCACTCTAGACTTACTTGACATCGTTTGGTGTCGTTTGATATCAGGTTCGTATGACAGAGTGGTTGAACGTCGACGAAGCGGCTGGGTTCTTGAGGATGGGTCGAACCAGGCTGTACGCGCTCACGCGCGAAGGCAGGATCCCGGCGAGCCGCACCGGGAAGAAGTGGGCTTACGAAAAGGAGGCGTTGGCGGCGTGGCTGAAGGGAGGCCACGGCATGAAGGAGTTTTTCATCGACACGCCCTTCGAGATCGAAACCAACACGAACCTCCGCGACCCGCAGCGCGACGCCTACTCCGCCGTCGCTGACTTCTTTCGCCGGGGTGAGACAACGGCTATCGTTCAACTACCCGTCGGGTGTGGAAAGTCGGGTCTGGCCGCTATCCTGCCCTTCGGTATCGCGCGCGGCCGCGTGCTCATCATCGCGCCCAACCTGACGATCAAGAACGAGTTGCTCAAGTCGCTCGACATCACAAACAAGCAGAAGTGCTTCTGGCGACGGATGCTCGTGCTTCAAGACGCGGACATGGCTCACGGCCCATACGTGACGACGCTCGAGGACGGCAACATATCTGTCTGCGAGAAGTCGCACATCGTTTTGACGAACATCCACCAGCTCTCGACCAACACGGATAAATGGCTGAACAGGTTCTCCGAGGACTTCTTCGACCTGATCATCGTTGACGAGGCGCATCACGGTGCAGCGGCGAGTTGGAGGAAGGTGTTCAAGAAGTTTCCCGGTGCGAAGGTGGTGAACATGACCGCCACGCCGTTCCGGTCCGACCGGCAGGAGATCGAGGGCACACTCGTCTTCAGGTACCCGTTCAAAAGCGCGAGCATCAAGGGCTACATTAAGAAGCTCCGCGCCAGCTACGTCGCCCCGAGCGAACTCACGTTCATCGTTGACGGCGGGCAGCGGATCTTCTCGCTCGACGAGGTTCTCGCGATGAAGGAGGAGGAGTGGTTCAGCCGCGGCGTTGCACTTTCCGACGCGTGCAACGTTAGTATCGTCGACAACAGCCTCGAGAAGCTCGAGAAGCTCCGCCAGTCGGGGACGAAGCACCAGCTGATCGCCGTCGCTTGCTCGATTCGTCATGCTCAGCGGATCCGCTCAATGTACCAGGAGCGCGGCTTCGAGACTGCGATCATCCACAGCAAGCAGGACGAGGACGAGCAGAAGGTCACGCTGCTACGCCTGCGCAGCGGGGAACTCGACTGCATCGTGCAGGTTCAGATGCTCGGGGAGGGATTCGACCATCCGAAGCTCAGCGTCGCGGCCATCTTTCGCCCATTCCGGACGCTCGCGCCATACATCCAGTTCGTGGGTCGAATCCTCCGTGTCGTCGTGCAGAATGACCCGATGCACCCCGACAACTACGGGCACATCGTCACGCACGTCGGGATGAACCTCGATGAGCAGCTCAAGCGCTTCAAGCAGTTCGAGAACGACGACCAGAAGTTCTGGGAGGAAGTCACGGGCGGAGCCGAGCCCGAGCCGCCCCGTGAGGTGATCAACGGCGACGCGCGCATGAAGCTGCACGAGGACATGGTTGTGAAGAGCGAGATCGTCGACTCGCTATTCGAGGAGGACTTCTCGAGCGCGGAGGACGCTGACATCGTCCGCGACTTGGAGAAGAAGCTCGAGAGCCTCGGCCTCGACCCAGCCCTCGCCGCCCAGATGCTGAAGCAGAGCCGCGCCAGTTCAGGCCCCAGGACGACTGCGGCCGCTCAGCCCTTCAGCGTGCTCCCGGCGAAACGCTGGCAGGAGGCCAAGCGCCGCCTGAACGAGGACGCCAAGCACACAGCGAAGCTGCTCCTGAACCGGACCGACCTCAACCCGGCCGGTGTCGAGCTCCCCTACAAGCTCAAGCCGAGCATCAGCGCCACGAACAACTTCATAGCTGCGTTCCAGATGGTCAACGAGGGCATCGCGACGCGGGTCGCGAACGGAAAGAAGAAGCGCCAGGAGTGGACAATTGAGGAATTTGAGGGCGCGATGAAACTTTTGCCAGAGGTCCTGAACGCGCTCGTGCGCGAGATCAAGAGTCTGCAACATGCCAAAGGGTAAGACGCCTTCGCTGATTGGTTCGTCGCTCGGCCGTCCGCGCAGCACTGTCGCTCGCAGGAGTTCGCCTTGTAGCCGTTGCAATAGCGAGATCGCGATGGGTGTGAAGTGCTACGACGTCCCGCAGTCGCAGAAGAAGTTTGCGTCAACGCGACGGTTTTGTGCCAACTGCTTTCGAGAGGTCCTCCAGCAGACCAAGCGGGATCTCGTCGAGGTTGAGGCGCTATAAGCGAGTTTTTGGCGCACCTTGATGCCGATTCTCAAGACATCTCGTACTGTTGTCCGCTCATCAGGAGAGGCAATCGGTCCCCCTGCATGGATGTGAACCCAGCCCTGAATAGTGGAAATGCAGCGACGGAGCCGATGCAGCATATCTAGTGATGCTGCATCGGCAAGCGGATGAGCGTCCCAGTGTTCAGCTGCGCGACCCACTTTCAGGTGGGTGCGTATCGCAAAGCCCAGCGCCGCACTGAACGGCTCAGCTCTGACCAGTGCGGCGTCATCGAAGGCTCCAAGTAAGTAGACCCATGGGGGCGAGAACTTCAACATCCCACAGACTAGCGACGACATGCGTTGCGCCTGGACGCAATAATGCACCACTGACTCCAAGCCACTCGCCGCCTAGCTAACCCCCGTCCACTCCCAAACCACCAGATGTTCCATTTTTCTGCGCTCTGTCCGCTAAAATTGGCGCTCTGTTCGCCACTAGGTGCACCACAATTACTGGCCGGGTTCGCCATCTGTTCTCGTCGCTGAATGGCTCCAAAAACAAATTGGACAGAGATCTCTGCTTGGCCTACGTAGGCGTCATGATTCGCATCGATCTGACCCGCTTTTCACTTTCTCTTGCGCTGCTTGGCGAGCTCATCACGCTGGCTGTTCACCCTCGGACTCGCGAGCGCTTGCTCGCCATTTTCCGTATCGCTCAGGGCGACTCCGCTGCCACTGTCTGTCGCGAGCTACAGCGCGATCATCATACCGTGCTCAAGTGGGCTCATGACTTCAACTTGGGAGGCCCCTCCGCCTTGGTTTACAAGCACTCCGGCGGTACTCCTTCCCAGCTCTGTTCGCTCGCTCCTCTTCTGGTTGACGTCGTCGAGGAATCATGGTCACTGGCGGCGCTTCCGCGGGTCAAAAAAAAACGCCAACGCTCCTGTTCAGCTCGGCATAGCGCAAGAGCACAGCGCAACGCAGCAGACCGATCTGGTAGCGACTCCGCAAGCCACTCCTGAGCAGGCTCCTTTCCTGCCTCCCGCATTTCGCTGGACCCTCCGCACCCTCTGCGCTCTGGTACTCAGCATCACGGGACGTCTCGTCTCCCGAGCGACTCTGCGCAAGCTGCTGCATCAGACAGGCTATTCCTTTAAACGGCGCGCCCGCATTCTGCTAGGCAAGGCCGATCCCAAACAGCGCTCAGAATTTGTGCTTGAGCTCGCTCGATTGGTAAAGGAGTCGCATCAGGAAGAGGGGCCGCTGCTGGTGTTTTCCGACGAGGCGCACATCCATCTGGAGGCCGATGTTGGCTCGGGCTGGAGTCGCAAAGGAGTGCCTCTGTATGTCAATTCCTACTCTCCGCAGCGTGGCAGGAAGCTCTCCTGTTTCGGCTTCTACGCCTTGGGAAGCGACCGCCCCGTGCTGCTACACACTGCATCGTGGGCGACGGCAGAGACCACCAACGAGGCTCTGCGCAAGCTCCGAGAGCAGCACCCTGAAAGGCGCATCATCGTGATCTGGGACAACGTCCGTTACCACCACTCCCGACTGGTCCGCGCTGAGGCGGCGCAACTGGGAATCGAGCTGCGCTTTCTGCCTCCGTACAGTCCAGATTTGATGCCCGTCGAGCGGCTCTGGTCCTGGCTGCGGCAGGAGCTGACCTATCTGCACTGTCACCCAAGCGAGCAGCAGCTCGCCGAGCGCATTGCCGCCTTCGTAGCCCAACTACTCGATGAGCCCGCCACCGTTCACAAACGACTCCGCCCCAAACTTTCCCTAAACCCCCAAGAAGAATTCCTGCGGGTTTGAGAGTGGACGGGGGTTAGGTCGTTTGGAGTACACCAGACCAGGGCAACACAGAGCACAACAAACAGCGACTGACAAACAAGTGGGCCAGTATCTAGGTGTCGAGGGGCGAGTATTTTCCGCCGCCTGCTGGCCAATGGTCGCGAAGGGCGACAGTTGGCTTTCATCAGCGGCTAAAAGCGCTCCTGCTCTACCTTGATCTGCATCTGCAATAGGACCTCGATTAGCTCGCATGCTTGCTCGATGTCAGCAGCGCTGTCTTGGGTTGCCAGTTGCTGTCGCAAGCGCCGGAGCGCGTGCCGTTCCGATTCCTGAAGGGGCGTGGCGCCTTGCTCACCGGCCACGCGGACCCACTCAGCGGTTGTGCGAAACAGCTGAATCGGTCTGCCGAGTCGAGTTCGCAGGAACCACCAGATTCGCAGACCGCCGCCATCGGCGTCTCCCCAGTGTCGCCACAGTAGGTCCGGACGCAGACGATTGATCTCCACCAGGGTATCAATCAATCGAGGAGTGGGGAACCCAGAGGTAAAAACGACAAGTTCATGTCTCGCCATCAAACCAGCCGGGCCTCCCGCTTCTTCCGCATAGGACAGGAACGGGAACTCGTTTTCGATCGTAGTGACGGTGCGAATAGAGGAGGATGCGAGCGTGGCTGTAAGAGCGGGCGACCAGGCGTCGGGGAGGTGGGCGACTGGGCTGAAATCTGAAAGTTCGTACGAGCGGCCGGCGATGGACAAGGAAGCCCCGCCCGCACAGGCGATGAAACCAGGCTTCCGGCGGACACCGTAGGCAGGCAGCACGTCTTCGTCATCGAGTTCCAGCCAGCGAGGATCGGCCTGGACAAGGATGGCAGTAACCAAGGGCCTGATCGCGGCCAGGCGCTTGGAATTCCGGTACAGGCGCTCGCTGAGCATGCGTTCCCATTCGTCGACGCCCAAAGAGAGCGCCACGGCCGCCGTCAATGCATCCAGCACACAGGGGAAGTCCCGTTTGAACCGCTCACGCTGCATGCCAAGCGGGCTAAGATCCCCCGCGGGCATCCTCTGTGAGACAGATGCCAGATAGGTTTTCATCCAGGCCGCCGCTTCTCGGGTTTGAAGCATCTCGATATGGCTTGTCGTCTGCGTGAGCGCCGTGGCGAGAGGCAGAAATGAGAACGATTCAGCAACTCGGTATGCCACCGAGAGCTCGTTCGGGCCCAGGCGGATCTCATGCAGATGTCGTTCCCCGAACGATTCCACATAGCTTAGCCGTACAGCCCCTTCCTTTTGCAGGATGGACGCCGCCAGTTGCAGAGCCGCAAGTCGTTCACGTCCATCGGCTGCGAAGTACTCTGGCAGGCTGTTTTTGTCGATTCGTAAGATGCAGTCGCGGCGCCATGGCCCAGTTGCAGCGAAGGATTTGCTCCGTTCGTATTGTTCGAGAAGCGTCCGCAGAATGAATTCTCGCGGCCCAGGTGGGCTGGCACCTAGACGAGCGCTCCCGAGCCCTTCGTTAGGATGCGGCCACATCAGCGTCTCTACTTTCGCCCTGCAAGTACTCACGAAGCTCCTCCTTCGTGAAGCTCAAAACCGTAGGCTGACCGGAGTCGGGATCCTTGTGGACATAAAGGCAGGTGGCCAGCAGCGGCGCCACCTGGGCCGCTTTTTCCTTGGGTGTCGCCAACACCAACTGCAACTTTAGGTCGCGCGCAAACGCCAGCGTGGCGCCGATGCGTCCCTCATCCATTTTGGAGAACGCTTCATCCAAAAGGAGCAGTCCGCAGGTAGGCCGCTTGTTCATCGATTGGGTCCGGTACAGCCTAAACATGGATGCAAAGATGGCGATGTAATAGGGCGTCTGGGTCTCGCCGCCCGACTTGTCCCCGGCGACACGGTCGTAGGATGAGAAGGTTCCGTCTCGATGATGGATGCGTAGATCGTAGCGGAAGTATTCGCGGTAGTCGGCCCTTCGCTCCAGCTCACTTTTGACCTCGCGGGCCTCACCACGGATCAGTTGGTCAAACAGTTCGCGGAGCGTTCGCCGAGTCTCATCCGAGCTGAGTGCGGCGTTCCCGAAGAGGGAGTCCTTCTGGAAGTGTCCTGCCTCCATGATGAGCTGGTAGAAGTCGCGGTGCTCCGCGCTGACATCCACCCGGAACTCATAGCGGTCGTTGCCGAACGGGACATCCTTGAGTGCCCGGTTTAGCTCGTCTATCTGCCGCCTGACATCAAGCAGGTTCGCGCGCAGCTTGAAGATGATGTCCTCAGCCAGCTGCTGGATTGCCAATTCTTTCGCTGCCGTGATGCGCTCCCTGTACTCAGGGAGCTTGCTCTCCTGCCAAAGATCGCGCTCCGTCTCATAGTCTGCTGCCGAGTCGCCGATGGCATTGCCCGCGAATCCATAGGTGTTGTTGTAGGTCTGCTTTAGCGCCGCCCATTCCTTCTGCAGGTTGCTGATGCGGGTCTCGAAACCAACCGCTTGCTTCTCATAGTTCGCAACAATCTCGCCCAGAGGTCGACTCTGACGCTCGCTCTGGAACTTCTCCTCGAACAGGTGGCCGCTTTCGGTCAGGAGGCTACCCAACTGCTCGTGCAAGCGATTTTGCAAATCTGCAAGGTTGATCGCGGTCTGATCCAGCTCTTTCGTCTGGTTCTTGATGCGCTCGGTCGCCAGGAGCTGAGCGTTCTCTCTTTTCTTCAGAGCTTCTTGGGCGTCAGTAAGCTGGGTACGAACCTCTCGGAGTTCGCGCTCCAGCACTTCGATTTCTCGTCGATTGATGTTTCCAAGCTGTTTATTCAGACGCTGCAGATCGCCTTGCAGGTTGGGGATGTCGCGGGCCTGCTCAGTCAAGTTGGGCAACCGCTGAAGGTCGATGCGGCTCTCGGTTAAACGGGCCACTAGCGTTGTCAGCAGATCGAGCCACGCTGCCCGTCGCTCAAAATGCTCGGCGATTTCATTGAGGCGACGGACAATGTCTTCCCGGCGTCGGACGCGGGCGGCTGCACCGATGTAGGCTCGTCGGTAGATGTCACGGGAGATCTGCCTGGCCACATAGCTTTGATAGAACATGGCGCTGTCGGTGACGGCGCGGCTGTGTTTGCGCAGCTCATGCTCGTTATCACAGCAAATGACGTCACCCAGAGCGAAGTCTGCATAGGCGCGAGCCAACTCATCTTCGCTATCGACCTGCTCGGCGAGCGAACCGCGCTCAGCGCGTGGCGCACGCTTGAGGAGCCGTTCCAAATCAACCAGCCCCACGCCTCCCAAGAAGACTTCGCCGGTCCCGGGCAGGTAATAGCCTTGCTTGTGCTTGTCGTACAGGGTGAGTGCGCGAGAGAAGTCCTCTGGTGCGACCAGGATGTCCAGGCGACGCTGGCCCAGTACCCCCTCGATGGCATCGGTCCAGCGGGGATTTCTGATCTCTAGGAGCTCGCACAGCGGTCGCGCCTCGCGCTGACCCCGTAGCTTGCTGCGCAGCAGATGCAACAGCGCTTCGGCTGCTTCGGGATAGCGGATGCGTCCGCG
>WBZP01003699.1_pt1 | contig 10384 bp, 9 predicted proteins | sample 5204301 | NCBI WGS metagenome assembly WBZP01 (sample SAMN12412401, study PRJNA552823) | activated sludge metagenome | isolation source: activated sludge from nitrification reactor of wastewater treatment plant... | place: USA: Pennsylvania | collected 2017 | reverse complement strand
CGCCGCCGAAACCGGCAGCCAGGCCTGGGAGCCGAAGAACTACGACGGCAAGTACGAAGGCCCGATGAGCCTGCGCACCGCCCTGGCCAAGTCGAAGAACCTGGTGTCGATCCGCATCCTCAAGTCGATCGGCACCCACTACGCCCAGGACTACGTCACCCGCTTCGGCTTCGAGGCGGACAAGCATCCGCCCTATCTGACCATGGCCCTGGGCGCCGGCAGCGTGACCCCCTGGCAGCATCTGTCCGGCTACGCCGTGTTCGCCAATGGCGGCTACCGCATCCAGCCCTACATCGTGAAGCAGATCCTCGACGACAAGGGCAATGTCCTGGCCGAGGCCCAGCCCCTGTCGGCCGGCGACGAGAACCTGCGGGTCATCGATCCGCGCAACGCCTACCTGATGGACAGCATGATGCACGACGTCGTGCGGCGCGGCACCGCCACCCGGGCGCTGGCCCTGAAACGCAGCGACCTGGCCGGCAAGACCGGCACCACCAACGATTTCGTCGACGCCTGGTTCTGCGGCTACCAGCCGACCCTGGTCGGCGTCGCCTGGATCGGCTTCGACCAGCCGAAAAAGCTCGGCAACGGCGAGACGGGCGGCTCGGCCGCCCTGCCGATCTGGCTGGGCTACATGGAAAAAGCGCTGAAGAACGTGCCCGAGTCGCACATGCCGACCCCGGAAGGCCTGATCAGCATCAAGCTTCCGGGCGAAAGCGCCGGCGAGGCGGACAAGGGCACAGAGCTGATCTACAAGGAAAGCCTGCCGCCGCCGCAGCCGGATAACAACGATCCCGAATCGCCCCAGCGGATGACCATCCCGCCGGCCAACGTGTCGGGCTGATCAGGACAGGACGACGCGCTCGCCCGACTGTTCCGAAGCCATCCGGCTGAGCGCCTCGAACAGCTCGGCGCCGTCCCGGGTGCCCAGCCAGCGGCCGTCGGCATGACGGAAATGGAAGCCGCCCGAGCGCGCCGCCACCCAGATCTCGCGGGCCGCCGCATGGCGATTGACGATGATCTTGCTGCCGTCGCCGAATTCCAGCTCCAGCACGCCGCCCGGCTGCAGCTCGTAATCGATGTCGGCGCCGCAGGCATCCAGCGAACGCTCGATCCGTTCCAGCGCCGCCTTGGCCAGCGCCTCAAACTCGGTTTCTTCCATCCCTAGCCTTCTGCTAACATCGCCGCATCATGCGCACATCGACAATTTTGCTATTTTTGCTCTTCCTGGGCGCCTGCGGCACCCGGACCTCGCTCACCCTGCCGCCCAGCCCGGCGCCGGCCGGCGCCGCGAAAACCACGGCCCCGCAGACCCCTCCCGCCGATGATAGCAAAGCCGGCGGAAACGCCGCGCGATGAAAGGCTTCGCCTATCGTGACGGCATCCTCCATGCCGAGGAGGTGCCCCTGCCCGAGCTGGCGGCCCGCCACGGCACGCCCTGCTACGTCTACTCGCGCGCCGCGCTGGCGTCGCGCTACGCGGAGTTCGGCCGCGCCCTGGCGGGGCGCGACGCCCTGCTCTGCTATGCCGTCAAGGCCAACTCCAACCTCGCCATCCTGAACCTGTTCGCCCGCGCCGGCGCCGGCTTCGACATCGTCTCCGGCGGCGAGCTGGCACGCGTCCTCGCCGCCGGCGGCGATCCTTCGCAAGTGGTGTTTTCCGGCGTCGGCAAGACAGCCGGGGAAATGCGCCAGGCGCTCGATGCCGGCATCTTCTGCTTCAACGTCGAGTCCGCCGCCGAGCTGGAGCGGCTGAACGGCATCGCCGGCCAGGCCGGAAAACGGGCGCCGATCGCGCTGCGGGTGAATCCGGACGTCGACCCCAGGACGCATCCCTACATCTCCACGGGGCTGCGCAGCAACAAGTTCGGCGTCGCCTATGGCGAAGCGCTGGCCCTCTACCGCCAGGCCGCGACGCTGCCGCACATCGAGGTGACGGGCATCGCCTGCCACATCGGCTCGCAGCTGCTCGATCCGGCGCCGGCGGCCGAGGCGGCGGGCAAGGTACTGGCCCTGGTCGGTCAGCTGGCGGCGGCCGGCATCGCCCTGCGCCACATCGATCTGGGCGGCGGCATCGGCATCCGCTACCGCGACGAAGCGCCGCCGGCGATCGCCGACTATCTCGCTCCGATCCTGGCGCAGCTGGCCGGCCGCGGCGAGAAACTCCTCTTCGAGCCGGGCCGGGCCCTGGTCGGCAACGCCGGCCTGCTGCTCACCCGCGTCGAATACCTCAAGCACGGCGAGGAAAAGAACTTCGCCATCGTCGACGCCGCCATGAACGACCTGATGCGGCCGGCGCTCTACGACGCCTGGCACGACATCCTGCCTGTCCAGCCCGGCGCCGCGGCGAAGGCGGAGTACGAGGTGGTCGGGCCGGTCTGCGAGAGCGGCGATTTCCTCGGCCACGCCCGCACGCTGGCGGTGGCGCCGGGGGATCTGCTGGCGGTGATGTCGGCCGGCGCCTACGGCATGGCCATGAGCTCGAACTACAACAGTCGGCCGCGCGCCGCGGAAGTGCTGGTGGACGGCGACCGGGCCTTCGTGGTGCGCGAACGCGAGGGCATCGCGCAACTTTTCGCGGGCGAGCATGTCCTGAACTGATCCTCCCCCCCCCGGCCGCCATGCGCAAGCTTTGCCCGTTCCTCCTCGTCGCCCTGTCCCTCGCCGCCTGCCAGAAGGCCGAAGAGAAGAAGCCGGCCGGCCCGCCGCCGGCCCTGATCACCGTCACCCAGGCCAAGGCCGGTGCCATGGAGGTGGTCGAGGAGACCCTCGGCACGCTCGAAGCCGTGCTCGATCCGAAGCTCGGCGCCGAGGTGGCCGGCAAGGTGGTGCAGGTGCTGGCCGGCAGCGGCAAGGCAGTCCGCAAGGGCGAGCTGCTGGCGCTGATCGACGCCACCGACTTCGCCCTCCAGAACCGCGCCGACGAGGCCGAACGCAAGCGCGCCGAGGCCCTGCTGGCGCAGCAGGAGCGCGTCGTCGAGCGCCAGCGCGAGCTGGCGCAGAAGGGCTTCATCTCGCAGAACGCCGCCGACGATGCCCGGGCCCAGCGCGACGCCCTGCGCGAGCAGCTGGCGGCGAGCCGCGCCCGCAGCGACCTCTCCCGCCGCAGCCAGGGCAAGGCCCGCGTCGTGGCGCCCTTCGATGGCACGGTGGAGACCACCATCGCCTCGGCCGGCGACTACGTCAAGGTCGGCGACCCGCTGTTCCAGTTCGTTTCCTCGCGCAAGCTGCGCGCCCACCTGCCCTTTCCCGAATCGGCCGCGCCACGCCTGAAGAAGGGCCAGCCGGTGGTCCTCGGTTCGCCACTGCTGCCGGGTCTGGAAATCCGCGCCGCCGTCAGCGACATCAAGGCCGGCGTGACCGAGGCCGGCCGCGCCCTCGACGTCATCGTCGACATCGAAGGCCAGGACGGCCTGCGCCCCGGCGGCACGGTGAACGCCAGCGTGGTGGTCGCCCGGCGCGAGGACGCCGTGCTGGTGCCGGAGCAAAGCGTGGTGCTGCGCCCGGCCGGCAAGGTGGTCTATGTCGTCGCCGAGGGCAAGGCACTGCAGCATGTCGTCGAGGCCGGCGCCCGGCGCGCCGGCATGGTGGAAATCCTCAAGGGCCTGCCGGCCGGCGCCACCGTCGCGCTGGACGGCGCCGGCTTCCTCGCGCACAACGCGGCCGTCGTTGTCAAAGAGCCGGGCAAGGCCACCGCGCCCGGCGCCGACGGAAAAAGTCAGTCCCCGCAGCACGGCGCCGCAGCGCAAGCCCCCGCCCAGGCCGACACGAAGAAATGACCCTGCCCGAGCTTTCCATCCGGCGCCACGTCCTGGCGTGGATGCTCAACGCCGTGCTGGTGCTGTTCGGCCTCATCGCCTACCAGCGCATCGGCATGGACCGCTTCCCCTACATCGAGTTTCCGGTCATCTCGGTGACAACGACGGTGAAGGGCGCCAACCCGGACATCGTCGACGCCAGCGTCACCAACCTCGTCGAGTCCGCCGCCAACACCGTGCCGGGCATCGAGCACATCCAGTCCACCTCCTCGCCGGGCGTTTCGCAGGTGAACATCACCTTCGCCCTGGAGAAGAATGTCGACATCGCCTTCAACGAGGTGCAGGCCAAACTCAACCAGGTGCTGCGCCGCCTGCCCAAGGACGCCGACCCGCCGGTGGTGGCCAAGGTCGAGACCAACACCCAGCCGGTGATGTGGCTGGCGCTGCAGGGCGATCGCACCCAGCAGCAGCTCAACCAGTACGCCGCCAACGTCGTCAAGAAGCGGCTGGAGACCATCGACGGCGTCGGCGAGGTGCGCCTCGGCGGGCGGCGCGACCGCACTATCCGCGTGAACCTGCTGCCGGCGCGCATGGCCGCCCACGGCGTCACGGCGCAGGACATCGCCGAAGCCTTCGCCAAGGAGCACGTCCAGCTCGCCGGCGGCTTCGTCGTCGGCCAGGCCACCGAGGCGCTGGTCAAGCTCGACCTCGAGTTCCACCGCATCGACGACCTCGCCGGCATGATCCTCGGCTACAAGGGCGGCTATCCGATCCGCCTCGCCGACGTGGCCGAGGTCGAGGACGGCCTCGCCGACTTCCGCCAGCTGGCCCGCTTCAATGGCGAGACCACCGTCGGTCTCGGCATCGTCAAGGTCGCCAACACCAACACCGTCGCCATCACCGAGACGGTGCTGGCGCGGCTGGAGAACGAGATCCGCCCGCAGCTGCCGCCCGGCATGCGCATCACGGTGGTCTCCAACGACGCCGTCTTCATCATGGAGATCGTCAACTCGCTGAAGGAGCACCTGATCGAGGGCACGCTGCTCGCCTCGCTGGTGGTGTGGTTCTTCCTGCGCTCGCTGCGCTCGACCCTGATCATCGCCCTGGCGATTCCCGTCTCGCTGATGGGCGCCATCGCCGTCATCTACTTCTTCGGCTACACGCTGAACTCGCTCACCCTGCTGGCGCTGCTGCTGCTGATCGGGGTGGTGGTCGACGACGCCATCGTCGTGCTGGAGAACATCTTCCGCCACCGCGAGGAAATCGATCCCGAGCCGGTCGCCGCCGCCGTGAACGGCAGCCGCGAAGTGGTCTTCGCCGTCATCGCGGCGACGCTGTCGCTGGTCTCGATCTTTGCCCCGGTGATCTTCCTCTCCGGCATCATCGGCCAGTTCTTCCGCTCCTTCGCGGTGGTCGTCACCTTCGGCGTGGTGGTGTCGCTGTTCGTCTCGCTGACGCTGACGCCGATGCTCTGCTCGCGCTACCTGAAGGTCGAGAAGCAGCACGGCGCGCTCTACCACCGCCTGGACCGCTTCTTCGGGGGGCTGGAGCGGCTCTACCGCGACCTGCTCGACAAGGCGCTGCGGCACCGCTGGAAGGTCGTCGCGCTGACCCTGGCGACGGTCGCCAGCAGCGCCTTCTTCTTCGCCAACATCGGCAAGACCTTCACGCCGGAACAGGACGAGGGCCGCTTCCTGGTGCGCCTGCGCGCGCCGCTCGGCTCGAGCATCGAGTACACGGATTCCCGCCTGCGCATGGTCGAGGAAATCCTCAACCGCCACAAGGAGATCGTCACCGAGTTCGCCCTGATCGGCTTCGGCTCGGCCGGCCAGGTGAACCAGGGGCTGGTCGTCGTCCGGATGGCGCCGCGCGGCGAGCGCACGCTGCGCCAGCAGGACCTGCTGCCCAAGCTGCGCAAGGAGCTGGCCGCCATCCCGGGCGCCTTCGTCTTCGCCGCGCCCTACCCGATCGTCGGCGGCCAGCGCGGCGAGCCGCTGCAGTTCGTGCTGGCCGGCGAGAACCTGCAGGAAGTCGGCCGCCTCTCGCGCGAGCTGCAGCAGCGCCTGGCGCAGGTCGCCGGCATCGGCCGGCTCGACACCGACCTGCAGCTCGACCTGCCGCAGCTGGTGTTCCAGCCCGACCGCGCCCGCATCGCCGCCGCCCAGCTCAGCTCGCAGGACGTGGCGCTCGCCGTCAACATGCTCACCGGCGGCATCGACATCGCCAAGTTCAACGACGAGCCGGGCGACGGCCAGCGCTACGACATCCGTGTCAAGGGCCGCGAAGGCGAGTTCACCCAGCCGTCCGACCTGTCCAAGATCTGGCTGCGCGCCAAGGACGGGAAATTGGTGCGCCTCGACAGCGTCGCCTCGTTCGGCGAGCGCCTCGGCCCGGCGGTGATCGGGCGCTTCGACCTGCAGTACGCGGCCACCTTCTACGCCTCGCCGACCATTCCCCTCGGCGAGGCCGTCGCCAGGCTGCGCGAGGTCGCCGCCGAGATCCTTCCGGCCGGCTACCAGGTCAAGCTGGTCGGCCAGGCGGAGGAATTCGGCAAGACGCAGAAGTACATGACCTTCGCCTTCACGCTGGCGCTGGTGCTGCTCTACATGGTGCTCGCCAGCCAGTTCAACTCCTTCCTGCAGCCGGCCATCATCATGCTGGCGCAGCCGCTGGCCATCATCGGCGGCGTGGCGGCGCTGTGGCTGTTCGGCCAGACCCTCAACATTTATTCGATGATCGGCCTGGTGCTGCTGATCGGCCTGGTAGCGAAGAACTCGATCCTGCTGGTCGACCTCGCCAACCAGCGCCGGGAGGGCGGCCTGGCGGTCGACGCCGCACTGCGCGACGCCTGCCCGACACGCATGCGGCCGGTGCTGATGACCTCCGCCACCATCATCCTCGCCCTCTTCCCGGCCGCGCTGGGCCTCGGCGCCGGCGCGGAGACCAACCAGCCGCTGTCCATCGCCGTCATCGGCGGCATGATCTCCTCGACGCTGCTGACACTGGTGGTGGTGCCGGCGGTGTATTCGCTGGTGGAAGGCCGGCGGGAACGGCGGGCGTAAAAAAACGGCGCCCGCAGGCGCCGTTTTCCGGTCCGCCCGGACTCAATGCTTGTGGCCGTGATCCATGGTCGCCGGCGCCGCGAGGTCGCGCACCTCGGCCTTGATCTCAAGCGTCTGCACCTGCTTGTCCTTGCCTTCGATCTTCAGCGTGATCGGCACCACGTCGCCCTTCTTCAGCTGCTGCTTGAGATCCATCAGCATGACGTGGTTGCCGCCGGGCTGCAGCTTGATGCCCTTGCCGGCGGGCAGGTCGAGTTTCGGGATCTGACGCATCTTCATCACGCCGTCCTCCATCTTCATGGTGTGGATCTCGACCACCCCGGCCGCCGGGCTGGCGGCGGAGAGCAGCGCCGCCGCGTCGCTGCTGGTGATTTCCATGAAGGCGCCGGTGGCCTTCTGGGCCGGCGTGGTACCGCGCACCCAGGCGTCCTTGACGGCGACATCGGCCATGGCGGACAGGGAGAAGGCGGCGAGGCCGAGGGCGGTGATGACTGCTTTCTTCATTGCTGGCTCCTTGAGTTGACTGGTCGAATTGTATCAGCGCTGCCGCGACGGATCGGTGACGAAGCCGATGCGCACGAGGCCCGCCCTGGCCGCCGCCGACATCACCTGGGCGACGCGCTCGTAAGGCACCAGACGGTCGGCGCGGATGTGCAGTTCCGGCTGCGGCTGCTGCATGGCGGCGGCGGAAAAGTGCGACTGCAGTTCCTCCATGGCCACCGGCGCGCCGTTCCAGTGCAGGCTTCCGTCCTCGCGGATGCCGAGCTGGACGTGTTCCGGCCGCGTGATGTTCGGGCTGCTCGCGGCTTTCGGCAGGTCGATCTTCACCGAGTGCGTCAATAGCGGCGCCGTGACGATGAAGATCACCAGCAGCACCAGCATGACGTCCACCAGCGGCACCACGTTGATCTCCGCCATCGGCCCCTGCTGGCCGCGCCCGTCGAAGCTTCCCATCGCCATGGCGTACTACTTGTTCAGCGTTGCGCGGCGGCGCGTAGCTGACGCACCTCGCCGGCCGAGCTGTTGCTCTTGGCGCCGACGGTCATCAGCGCGTAGAGGTCGTGGGCGTAGGCGTCGAGCTTGGCCAGCCAGATGCGGTTCCTGCGGTTGAAGGCGTTGTAGGCGAGCACCGCCGGGATCGCCACGGCGAGGCCCAGCGCCGTCATGATCAGCGCTTCGCCGACCGGGCCGGCCACCTTGTCCAGCGTGCCCTGCCCGCTCATGCCGATCTGCACCAGGGCGTGGTAGATGCCCCACACCGTGCCGAACAGGCCGACGTAGGGCGCCGCCGAGCCGGCCGAGGCCATCAGCGTCAGCCCGTGCTCGACGCGCGCCGCCTCCTGGTCGATGCCGTTCCTCAGCACGCGCGTGAGGAACTCGCCCTGGCCGCCGGCCGCGGCGAGGCGCTGCAGGCCCTGGGCGCGCCCCTCGTCGGAGGCTTCCAGCGCCTGGCGCGCGAGGTCGGCGAAGGCGTTGTCGGCATTCTGTTTTCCGAGCATGTCCTTGACCTCATCGAGCGAAGCGGCGCTCCAGAACTGGCGCAGGAAGACGCTGGCGCGGCGTCCGGCGAGCAGGTTCGCCAGCCCCTTGGTGAGGATCAGGTACCAGCTCGCCACGGACAGGGCGAGCAGCAGGAACAGCACGATGCGCCCGACGGCATCGGACTGTGAGAGGAAATGGGCAAAGCCGAGGCTTTCGTTCATGGCAAATCCTTCAATCAAAAAGTCAGTCTCCCGGATACGGCGATCACTGCAGCACGAACTTGAAGGGCTGCAGGGCCACCGCGCGTACCGGCAGGCCGTCGCGTTGCGCCGGCGTGCAACGCCAGGTCTTCACGGCGGCCAGCGCCGCCTCGTCGAGGCGCGCAGAGCCGCTGGAGGCCGTCACCTGCGCGGCGCTGATCGCCCCCTGCGCGTCGAGTTCGACGCGCAGCACCGTCTTGCCCTCTTCGCCCAGTCGGCGCGACAGCGGCGGGTAGGCCGGCGGCCGGCGTTGCGGGCAGGACACCGACAGTTCGGTGCCGAGCGTCACCGGCCCGGCCGGTCGCGGCGGCGCCTCCACCACGGCCGGCGCCGGCGGGGGCGGCGGCGCCACGTATTCCGTTGGAGCGAGCACGGGCGCCGCGGCAACGACCTGTTGCGGCCGGGGTCGCTCGACCGGCCTGGGCTTCTCCGGCTGCGGCCTGGGTGCTTCCCTGGACGGCGGCTGCAGCGTAACGGTCTCGACGAACAGCGTCGCCACTTCGTCCGATGTCACCGGGATGCGATGGCCCCACAGGCCATAAAGCGCCGCGCCATGCAGCAGAGCCACCATGGCCAGTCCGGCGAGGCGCTCCGCGCCGAATGCCTCAGAGCGTGCCACGAAGTTCCAGCAGCCAGGTTCTGGCCGGATAGGGATGGAAGACGAAAGCGCGCCGGTCGGTCAGGTTGTCCACGCCGATCGCCAGGCGGACATGCTTGTCCAGTTTCCAATTCACCCGGGCATCCCACAGCGTGTAGCGGCTGGTGCCGCCGTAGGTGTCGGGATTGATGTCGCTGCCGTCGAGCGTGTTGTGCTGGCGGCCGCTGTGGCGCAGCCCGAGCGTCCAGGACAGCTGCTCGCTCTGCCGCCAGGTCGCGCTGGCGTTCAGGCGCCAGTCCGGAATGCGCGGCATGCGCTCGCCCACGCTGGCCGGGAATTTGTCGTTCTTCAGGATCTCGGCGTCGGCATAGGTCAGGCCGCCCGAGACATCGAGGCCCCGAACCAGGACGTTCTCGGCGCTGTAGGCGATCTCGATGCCGTCGGTGCGCACCTTGTCGATGTTCTGGATGTTGGTGACGGTGGGGAACACCGTGACGTTGGTTTGCGAGTAGAGGGCGTCGCGCACGTCGTCGCGGAACAGCGTCAGGCGCAGCAGGCCGTTGTCCAGGGCGCGCTCGGCGGTCAGCTCCGCCGAGGTGGCGCGCTCGGCGCGCAGGTTGGGATCGTTATTCACGATGCTGCCGGCGGAGATCGAGCCCTGGAACATCTCGCTCACCGTCGGCATGCGGAAGGCCCGGCCGAGCGAGGCGCGCAGGCGCCAGCGCGCGTCGAGGTCGTGGCTGAGGGACAGCTTGGGCGACAGGAAGGATTCGCTGCGCCGCGCATAACCCAGCCAGGTCGTCGCATTGGCGAGCGCGCCGTCGAAGGCTTTCCAGCGTTCGTAGCGCAGCCCGGCGGTCAGCGTCCACGCCGGCAGGAATTTCCAGGCATCCTGGGCGTACAGCGCGGTCGTCGCGCTCTTGCCGCCGAAGAAACTGCTGCGCGTCGTGGTGGCGGCGGCGATCCAGTTCGTCGCGTTCAGCGTCAGGGTGCTCAGGAGGTAGCGGTCGTAATGGGCGCCGAAGGAGAGCTCGTGCCCGCTGCCGGACGGGCGCCAGACCGCCCTGGCGTCGGCCGTGCGCCAGCCGGTGCCGTCGCTGTAGGAGACCGTGCCGGCGCCGCCGGCGGCCGCGGCGGGCAGCGCCGTCGAAGGCTGGCGCGTCGTGTCGGCGGCAAAGTCGTAGTGCGTCAACGCCGCCTCGAAATCCCATTCGCCGCGCGTGTT
>WBZP01007625.1_pt1 | contig 10385 bp, 8 predicted proteins | sample 5204301 | NCBI WGS metagenome assembly WBZP01 (sample SAMN12412401, study PRJNA552823) | activated sludge metagenome | isolation source: activated sludge from nitrification reactor of wastewater treatment plant... | place: USA: Pennsylvania | collected 2017 | reverse complement strand
GGCAAGCCGGTCGAAGTGGCCAGCCAGATCGTCGGCGGCTTGTCGGCGGACATCTACCACAGCGGCGGACGACCGCCCAAGCCCGTGCGGCCGTACGTCCGCGAGTTCGTTGCATTGGACCTCAAGGTCGAAGCTGCGACGACGGCAGCCGCTGCCAACCCGGAGGCACCCTACGACGGGGTCAATCGCGGCACCCCACAGGGCTGCCTGGGCGACGTGGTGCCCGGCGGCAACAAGTACATCTACTCGTACAACGAGTTGCGAACCGCGTACGGAATTGACGACCTACCCGACGGCCGGAAAGTGGGCAAAGCGGCCCGTGTGGTGATCCTGGCCCAAGGCGACGGGTTCTCCGGCGAGGCGCTCAAAGCATCGGCCAACTGTTTCGACCTGCCAGGCGCGACGTTCGTCCGCAAACCGGTCCAGGGTCTGAAGACGACCCTGCCCGAAGGCGGAGAAGGCGATCTGGACGTTCAGGTCGTGCAGTCGGTGATGCCCGCGGGCAGCACTGTCAAGGTCGTCGAAGCGGCCGGCTTCGACGAGCGGAACTTCCTTCCATGGGCGCTCGCCTACGGCGCCAGTCAGCTGCCCGACGTCATCACCACGTCGTACGGGAATTGCGAAGCGGCACTCAAGCAACTGCCGCCGGGGGTCATCAGCCTGACCGAGTCGGTTCTGCTCCGGCTCGGACTCGCCGGGACCTCGACGTTCTCGGCCGCAGGCGACCGGGGGTCGAGCGACTGCATCAACAACGAGACCGGACAGGGCCCCAAGAGGCTGGCGGTGGACTACCCCGGTTCGTCCCCCTATGTAACCTCGGTGGGCGGCACGCGCCTGGAAGTATCCGCTGACAACACCCGCTCAGACGAGGTCGTGTGGAACTCGACCTGGGCCCTGCCGCCGAACGGCCCCGAGGCTGTGGCAGGCGGGGGCGGCACGTCCGCCCTGTTCGCGCGGCCTTGGTGGCAACCCAAGTCGACCACCAAGTCGTCCATGCGCACCGTGCCCGACGTGGCGGCCGCCGCAGCGCCTGCTCCGGGGTGGCCTCTGTTCGCGCAAGGCGACGGCGGCCTCGAACTGCTTCAAGAGGGCGGCACCAGTGCCGCAACGCCGTTCACCGCCGCCAGCGTGGGAATCCTCGCAGCGCGGCAGCGCCTGAAGGGGGCACCCGGGTTCGGTGCTCTTCAGCCCGCGCTGTACCGCATGCACAGCCGGTCCCCGGCGACCTTCTTCGACGTCGTCGAAGGCGGCAACGACCTCTTCGACAAGGGCTGCTGCAACGCAGCCGTCGGATACGACAAGGCGTCCGGACTGGGGGCGCCGAACTTCGCGAGATGGGCCTCGAAGATGTCGAAGCCGGCCAAGTGAACGCGGTGCGGTGGGGTCGCGTCGCCCTGCCATTGGCGGCTTTCCCCCTGACGGGGTGCGGGCGTCTCGACGAACTGACCTACGACCCTCCCGTCACCCCACAGGAGTGGTGTCTGGATCGACCCTGCGTCGAAGTCGGCGACAGCATCGTCAACGAACCCCTGGGCACGTTCCTGGTGTTCGCGCTGGCTGCACTCTGGGTGGGCGTCGGCATCTACTTCTTGGCCACACGACGGGGACAGCGGTCGCGGCTGTGGCTCGGTGTGGCACTGGTACTCGGCGGCCTTGGTGCGGCCCAGGCAGGAGTCAGCTACCAGGCGTTCAGTTACGAACTCAAGTGCGCCGGGCTCGAGGTCTGCCGCTACACCAACGGTTTCGAAGTCGGTTACAGCGTGACCCAGGCGTGGAGTGTCAGCGCGATGCTTGTGGCGGTTGCCTTCGCCTGCACGGTCGGTAGAGCCCGCCGCGGACTGATCATCTACTCGGTGGCGAACGCGGCCATCTACTGCCTGCTGGCCATCACCGGGGTGATGTTGCCCAGCAAGTTTCTGCTGTCCTTCGAGGTGCTGATGTTGTTCGCCCTCCCTGGCATCATCATCGTGATCATCGTGGCCGCCCGTCGGTACCGACGCAACCACGGGCCCGCAGAGCGGGCGATCATGTGGGCCGCCGTCCTGCTCGTGCTGGTCAATGTCGCCTACTTCACGTACTACGCGCTCGGCGTCACCCAGACGTTGTGGAATCAGGGTGCCGGCTTCTACTTCTCCGAGAACGACGTTCTCCACGTGGGGATGATCCTGTGGCTCTGGTTCGTGGGCGCAAAACTGGGTCCGACACTCGCCGATCGGGACCAAAGCCCCCGACTCCTTGCTGGCTCTGACTCGGGGAAGTCGCCGGACTAAGCTGAAGGCAGTTGCGCAGGGTAGCCACCCAGTAACGACCAGTGGCGGGGGACGGGGGTAAACCCACGTACCCGCCGCCCATGGGTTGCGCCGGCTGCGGCATCGCCCGACGAGTTGGTGGCGTTGCCCGCGAACGACCAGGGAAGAGGAGTCACATCATGTTCTCATCCACGCATCAGGCCGCCCGGCGGATCGGCGCCGGGCACAGGCGTCACAGTGCTGCTGCGATGCTCATCGCCGTGGGGGCAGTCGCTGTCTCATCGACAGTGACGATGCCCGCATCCGCCGCAGCCGACTGGAACGGCAAGGTCTCGCCGATCATCAAGGACGCCAACGCGCGCGTCATGGCCCTGTCCGACGCCAAGGTCAACAAGTGGTTCGGTGTTCCCAAGAGGTACGGCCACGTCCTGGACAAGTCGGCGTTGAACGCCGACGCAACCACAACCGACCCCACAACCGCACAAGAGTTGGGGCGAGTGCAGGTCATCTACGAGGTGACCTGGCCCGAGAAGGCCAAGGCCCCGGTGGCGTCCGTTGTCGCCGTGTACCGGAACGGCACGTTCAAGAAGATCAAACATGTGGACGATGCCATCGTCGGCAGTTTCGGATTCGCTCAGCCGAAACTCGACTTGCCCAAGGGCATCAAACTGGCGAACAAGTTCAAGAAGGACAATCCGGCCGACATCCCGGCGGAGTTCGCCCTCGAAGGCGCGCAGTTGCAGAAGGCCGACGCTCCACCACCCACTCTTGAGAAGTTGCGCTGGGTCGTGTCATACAGAGCACAGACAGGCCAACTTCATCAGGTGCTCGTGTACATGAACGGCAAGGTCGAACTGGGCATGTGACCCAGGTCGGCCCGGTTGCCGTGAATCCGCTGGGTTCAGCCGTTGCAGGCGGGCTTGAGTGGGTCGCCGTAGAAGAAGTGCCGGGGGTCGACGGGCTCACCGTTGACGTTGGTCTGGAAGTGCAGGTGCGGCCCGGAAGACAGTCCCGTGGTACCCACTCTGCCGATCAGTTGACCGCGCTTGACGACCGTGCCGTTGATGCCGGGGGCGAACTCCGACAGGTGCATGTAGATCGAGTCGACACCCTCGCCGTGGCTGATGGTGATCATGTTGCCGGCCCCACCGTTGTTCGGTGAGAGCACAACGATTCCGTCGGCCACGGCATAGATCGGGTCTCCCGCCGCGTCACCCGTATCCCAGCCGTCATGGCAGCGGGCGTAGCCGAGTACGGGGTGCACACGCATACCGGGCTCGGTGCCAGGATTGACACGCTCATCGACCCAGTCCGCGTCATCGGTGGGGAAATACCACTTGCCTGCCGGTGACAACTGGGCCAACTGGTCGGGGTCGGCGCCACACTGCCATGCTTGGGACGTAGGCAAGGGGACGGCGGTCGCAGCTTTCGCCTTAGGTCTCTTGGCCGCGGGTCGACCCACCTGCCACACGCGATCCGGGTCGATGGGAACGGCGTTGACTCCACCGGTGAGTGGGTCGGCGGCAATCATCGTGTCAGAGGTAACGGCGATACCGGAATGATTCACCCCGTGGTCGCCGTCGAGGTAGAACACCACGTCGCCGGGGGTCACCGACCCCTGTGGGTCGACCAGACGCATGGTGCCCGCCAGCCCCCGCACCCCATCGGGAACAGCTGGCCGGTCGGCTGCCGCAGCTTCGGCGCCCGCAGTGGGGATCACCCAGCCACGGTCGACGAGCGCCGAGCAATCCATGGAATCGTGCGTGTTCTTGCGCCAGGTGTAGCCGGCCCCGAGTCGTGACACCGCGTAGGTGGCCATCTGGACGGTGCGGTCGGGCAGCAGCAGGACACCCTTGCCACGTGCCGCCTTGCGGGCCTTCGCAGTTCGAGCTTTGGCTGCGGCCGGATTCCAGTAAGCGACACCTGGACTCGACTTCTTGAGTGTCACTCCGGCAGGCAGATCCTTGCCGCTGCGCACCATGGCCACCGTAACGGTGGGGGCACCGTTGGCCTCCGGACGGTTGAGCCAATCCGCCCAGGCCGTGGCGGCGTCGCTGTTGGCAGCCTCCTGGTCTCCCGCCCCGCCGAATCCGGCGGCCAGTTGGTCGGCCCATTCACTGGTGTATTCGCTGACCTGGGCAAGCGAATCAGCTTCGGCGGCAGCGGCCTGCTGGGCACCCTCGGATGCGCGGTCTCGATCGGCCGCTGCCCGCTCTGCGGCCTGCTGGGCCTTGGCCAGCACCAGTTGTGCATCGTCGTACTGGGTGTCCTTGCGGCTGCCTACCCGCTCGGCCGTGTCGGCCCGGCGCATCAACTCGGTCGGAGAGTCCGCGTCCAACAATCCGGCCAAGAACGTCAGGTCGGACGGTCCGGATTGATAGGCCGCACGCGCATAGGCGCCGACGATGTCACGAGCATCGGCGACCTCGCCCTTCTGGCTGTTGACCCGGGCCTCGGCTCGGGTCACGGCATCGACCGCGGCGGCGTACTTCTTGTCCGCAGCCAGGCGATCCGCGCGGGCAGCATCGACAGCGGCCAGGAGTGGGGCCAGACCGGCCGTCATGTCCTCGGATCCACCCGGAACACCCGACGCACTGGGTTCGGGGTCTGCGCTGGGACTGGCGTCCAGGGCAGCAGCAGGGGACGCCGTCACCACGACTGCGCAGGCCAGCGCCGCACACGACAATGCGGTGGGGCGGCGCAGCCAGGGGGGAAGCATCGGGTCTTTCTTTCTGTGTGCCGGTCGTGTTGCCGGGTGTCTGTGCGATGGTCGCGGGCGTCAGGCGCCCGCGCAGGGGATTGCCCGTGAATCCCCCGACCGGACGAGTCGTGTCCAGGCAGGCTTGCATCGGACGTCCCCCGGGGGACCTAGGTTCCATTCTCTCATCGTCGGCAACCCCCAGGAGGCGTTTTCCCCGTACGAGCGCAGCTACGGGACGATGGATCCGGCCCCGCACGGGGCGGGAACAGATGCGACCCATGACACCGGGAACGCAGGTGGCCACTCCACGGATCCACCGTTCTCCTGTCGCCGACCATATGCGCAGCGTTACCGTGGAGCGTGGCACGTCGAATCGTCATCCTCGCCTCTGGTAGCTGCGCCGCCGCGCTCCTGCTGGCTCCTGCGACCGCACAGGCAGCCGATCCCGATCCGGGCACCTCGCCTGCCAAGCAGCAGGTGACGCTGGCCGTCCCCACCCGTATCCCGGTCGAGTACCTGGTCCGCAGCACGGTGAGCATCACTGTGACCCCGGCGTCGTACTCCGGCAAGATCACTGTGGCCACGCGTGACGGGTCGGTGCTCGGCAGCGCCTCTGCATCCGGCGGCACAGCACGACTGACGCTCGACTCCCCGACGCTGGGCCGCGTCCCCTTGACGTTCTCGGCCGCAGCGACGTCCGGATTCGACGGCGCGACACGGAAGTCGACGATGGTCAGCAAGGGTGTCTCGTTGACCCGCGGCACACGACACCCGGTGGTGGCGCAACTGCTGCGTCTGCTGGGCAAGCAGCACTACGTGCTTCCACAGATCACGTCGTGGTACGGCAAAGCGGTCAGCGATGTGGTGCTGGCGTTCCAGAAGGTCCACGATCTGCCGCGCACCGCCGAGATGGACGCGAAGACCTGGCGAGCATTTGCCGAGGCCGAACCGGTCACGCCGCGTCGACGCGGCTCAGGCACCCACCTCGAGGTCGACAAGACACGCCAGATCCTGATGTTGGTGCGCGACGGCACGGTCCGGGGAACCCTGCACGTGTCCACAGGCGCAACCGGCAACACCCCGGAAGGGCACTTCCGGGTCTACGCCAAGGGCGTCGGGAGCCTGTTCCGGTTCATGCCGTTCACTGGCAACTTCGGCATCCACGGGTACGTCCCGGTTCCGCCATATCCGGCGTCGCACGGGTGCGTACGCGAACCGATGTGGGCGGCCAACTGGACCTACCAGCGGACCCGAATCGGCACTCCGGTCTTCATCTACCACTGAACAGTACGGTCACCAGCCGAGCGTCTGTCCGGTGATCAGTGACCCGGCTCATGTGCCGCGTCAGCCTTGGTGACTGCCACGAATCCATCCGGGTGCTGAGCCGGCGCGTAGATCGTCAGCAAACGCGCAGGTATCGCTCCGGCGTTCCTGACGTTGTGCCACAGGCCTTGCGGGACCATGATCACAGCGCCCGCCGGGACCGTGTGGGTGAGCTCTCCCAAGGTGACCTCAACCGGCCAGCCGGCCATGATCACGAAGATCTGATCGCCATCGTCATGAACCTCGTAGCCGATGTCCTCGCCGGCTTCCAGTGTCATGGCAACGATCTGGCTGTGCGCGCCGGTGCTCAGCACCCGACGGAACACCGGGTCGAGTTCGAGCAAGGTCTCCTGCGTGGTGATGTATTCCTTCATCGATGACTCCTGGTCCGGACCCGACGCCCCGTGTCACTCACGGCGCTGCCACGAGTCCTGCTCTCTTTCCCGATTCTGGGCCCAGTCGGGTGAGCCGACCAGAGACCAAGGTCACCCGGCGTGCAGGGATGCGGGTGAATAGCCTGAGCCTGTGAGCCCGCACTCCGAGTCAGACCCCAGGGCCACGCCGCCGCAAGGGATCTTCTTCCGCCATCCCCGATTCGCTGCGTTCTTGTTGGCATGGACGGTCGGAGTCATCGATGCGTCGACGTTTCAGCGGTTCGGTGTGTTCACTTCGAACCAGGCCGGCAACCTGGTGATCATCGCCACCAACGCTTTCTCGGACCCCACCGCCGCCCACCTCCCGGCGCTGTCTTTGGCAGGTGCGGCCGTGGGCGTGGTATTCGGCACATGGCTGGGGACCCGCTTCGACCCACGCCTCGGCCTGCGAGTGGTGGCGCCCATGACCCTGGCCACGGCGCTGCTGTTGGTCTCGGTCCTGCTGGATCTCCTGGATCTGACGACGGCGCTGATCCCGGTCATCAGCGCCGGGCTGGCGTGCCTGGCCTCCGCCATGATCCTGTTGCCCGCAGTGGGGATGTGGATCACCGCGAACACCGGCCAGTTCCTGACAACCGTCTCCGGACTCCTCGGGCCGCGCTCCGGCCGCGGGCTCAAGAAAGCCGTCCCGGTTCCGGCCGTGAACGCCGCCACCCTGATCTCGGGCTTCATCCTGGGAGCCCTCTTCGTCGGGGGCCACCTGATGCCGACTCGAGCGATCCTGCCGGCGCTGATACCGGCCTTCGCGGCCATCGGACTGGGGTTCGCCGAGGTGTTGCGGCGCCGGCGCCATCCGGATTCCCCTGCGACCGACCCGTCGATACCCTGACGCGGGATGACCGCCCTGACGATTCCGACGATGCGTTTGCCGCCTGCCGCGCGGGTGGTCAGGCCAGGTCGGCTTCGGCCTTGGTGTCGGCCTTGTCCATGCCCTTGGCCAGCTCCCCGAGGGCACCTTCGACATCGCCCTTGTCCAGTCTCTTGCTGGCTCGTTTCGCCGCGTGCGAGAGCGCTCGATCGACGTCGGTGTCCAACGCGTCGACACCGACCGCGAACACAGCCGCCTGGCCGTCCTCGAGCATCGCTCCCAGTTCCTTCAGATCGTGCCGTGACAGGCCACCGGCGAAGTGCCCGATCGTGCCCAGCACGGCCCCCCCGATCACCGCGTCTGCGACGATCGCGGCACCTGCGGGCGGAAAGATGACCCCGATCACTGCGCCGCCGATCACACCGACGGTGCCGGCCGCCTTGCCGGCGTAGGTCTTCTCGTGGACGTGCACCCGACCGTTCTCGTCCTTGACCACGACTGCCGCGGTGATGTGGCGCAGCCCCGCCTCTTTCAGAGTGGCGAAGTCCGCTACGGCGGAATCGGCGTCATCGTAGGCTGCCGCGTAAACGACATAGTCGGTCGGCTCTGACATGGGTTCTCCTAATGGTGGTGAGGCGGATCCGCGTGCCGGAGCTCCTGCTCGGACCCCACGGGCAGTGTGAGCCCGACACTTCCAGACATGTCGAGTTGTTGCCCGGTGACGAACCGATCCGCGCATCGAGGACCACCACGGACGGTTCCGCGAGCCCCGTCAGGGGCGGACGCCGGCGGGCCGGTCACGGGCGGTGGGCGGCGTCGCGGACTTCTCCGATCAGCTCTTCGAGGACATCCTCGAGCGCCACGAGCCCGACCTCGGTGCCGTCGGAGTGGACCACACGCGCCAGATGGGCGCCCTGCGTGCGCAGGATCTCGGCGACCGACGATGCGGTGGCGTCTGCCGCCACGACCGGAAGGGCCCGCAGAGCCACGTCGGCCAAAGTTGCGCTCGAACCTGCGGGAACGCCCAACACGTCGCGAACATGCAAGTACCCGACCTGGCGACCGGACCCATCGATTACCGGGAACCGAGAGAACCCCGTCTCAGCTGTCGCATGCAACACATCGGCCGGTGAGTCGGTCAGACGCATGGCGCGCAATTGATCAGGGTTGATCACCAGCCGTTCGGCTGGGAGTGATTCCATCCCCAGCGCCCCTGCGGCCAACTCGGTCTCACCCTCATTGAGCAGCCCTTCGCGTCGGGATTCGGCGATCAGGGTGGCGACCTCGTCGGACGTGAAGGCGGCGGCAACCTCGTCCTTCGGGGTGACCCGAAGCACCCACAGACCGGCATTGGCCATCCCGTTCAGCACCGCGATGACCGGGCGCAGGATCCAGGTCACCCACCACAACGGCGGCGCGAGCCACAAAGCTGCCTTCTCCGGCGACGCGAGCGACAGGTTCTTGGGCACCATCTCGCCTATCACGATGTGGAGGTACACCACGATCGCCAGCGCTATCACAAAGGCCATCGCATGGCTCGCCTGGGCGGGTAGCCCGACGGCGACCACGAGCGGTTCGATGAGGTGCGCCAGCGCCGGTTCGGCCACCGCACCAAGCCCCAGAGAGCACACGGTGATTCCCAACTGCGCGCCAGCCAACATCAGGGACACCCGCTCCATGCCGCGCAGGGTGGTTCGGGCCCGTCGGTCGCCGGCCAGGGCGAGCGGTTCGATCTGGCTGCGCCGGGCAGAGATGATCGCGAACTCAGCCCCAACGAAGAAGGCGTTCCCCAGAAGGAGCGCGACACCGATCCAGATGCCGGTCATGACACGACCAGAGGCGCGGCCGTCAACGTGTCGACGCGGCGGGCGTCAAGCCCGCGCACAGTGAGTCGCCAGCCCTCGATGTCGACGGTGTCCGCGACCTCGGCCAAGCGGCCGAGCCGCTTGACCATGAGCCCGGCCACGGTCTCGTAGTCCGGATCGTCGGGAACCGGCACGCCCAATTCACGTACCTCTTCGGGCCGGAGCAGTCCGGACAGGAGCCATGAACCGTCCTCCAGACGCCGACCGCGAAGTGTGGGGGTGTCATGTTCGTCGGCGACCTCTCCCACGAGTTCTTCGACCAGATCCTCGAGTGTGACTATCCCGGCCGTGCCCCCGTATTCATCCACCACAAGCACCAAGTGGTTGCCGCGGCGCACCAGCGGTAGGACGTCGTCGAGCGGCAGGGTCTCGGGCACCTGCTCGACCTTGCTCATCACTGCGCGGGTCGTCACCTTCTCGCGGACGGGTTCGGGCACCCGCAGGGCGTCGCGCAGCGTGACCACCCCGACCACGTCATCCGACCCCCCCGTCCCCATCACGGGGAACCTCGACAAGCCAGTGCTGCGACTCACGCGCAGGAGTTCGGCCACCGAGTCGCTTCCGTCGATCATCTCGACCCGCGTTCGGGGGGTCATGACGTCCTCGGCCTGCCGGTCGCCGAACCGCAGGGTCCGGTCGATGAGTGAGGCGGTCGATGTCGGCAGAGTCCCGCTCTCGCTGGAGTACCGGACCAGCGAGATCAACTCCTGCGGGCTTCTGGCGCTTGCCAGTTCCTCCACGGGTTCGATGCCCATGCGTCGCAGTAGCCAGTTCGCATTGCCGTTGGTCAGCCAGATGAGTGGTGTGACCGCTGTGGTGAAAGCGCGCTGCAAGGGAGTGACCAGGGCGGCCACCCGACGCGGCTCGGCGATGGCAGCGTTCTTGGGGATCAGTTCGCCGAAGACCATCTGAGCAGCGGTCGCGATCACCAGCGCGGCGATCAGAGCCACGGCCAGCGAGGAACGTTCAGGCAGCCCCGCTGCCTGCAGCGGGGCTGCGAGCAAC
>WBZP01007624.1_pt1 | contig 10386 bp, 12 predicted proteins | sample 5204301 | NCBI WGS metagenome assembly WBZP01 (sample SAMN12412401, study PRJNA552823) | activated sludge metagenome | isolation source: activated sludge from nitrification reactor of wastewater treatment plant... | place: USA: Pennsylvania | collected 2017 | reverse complement strand
ACCGTCCCCTCGTCCCGGCCGGCACCCCCGCCCTTCGACGAGAGAGCAATCCCGCTCCTCAAAATCAAAAAAAGGAACTATATGCCCTCCAAAAATGCTCAATCCGCCTCGCCAACCAAGAACGCCGCCACCGGCCCCAAGCTTCCGGTGAAAACCTTCCGCCTCGGCCGCATCAAAGCCGCCGTGTGGGAGAACGAAGCCGACCAGAAGAAGTTCTTCAACGTGACCTTCGCCCGGACCTACATGGACGACGCCAAGGCCTACCACGACACCGCCAGCTTCGGACGCGATGATCTCCCGCGCGTCGCCAAACTCGCCGATCTGGCCCACACGTTCATCTTCGGACTCCTCGCGGAACAGCGAACCCAGCAGAGCGCCTGAACCTCGCGCCCATCAGTGGCGACCGGATACACCGGTCGCCTTTTCTCTGCCCTCCGCCGCCAAACCGCGTTGTGGTCTTCCCGATTGCTAACCGGCGTTCTTCCATACCGTGGCGTTCCGCACCCACCAATTGCTACACCCATGACGCAACCCATCACCCGTTTGAATCCGCCCTCGCTGCCCAATGCAGGCGAAGCCGGCTACTCGCAGATCTCAATCGTGGAGCCGAGCAGGCTTGCCTTCGTTTCGGGACAGGTTGCCTGGCGAGCAAGCGGCGAGCCGGCTCCGGATTCACTTGCAGGGCAGGCGGAGATTGTCGTCAGCAATGCGAGGGCCGCGCTCACGGCCATCGGCGCCGCCCCGAAGGACCTGGTGATGGTGCGAGTTTACCTCGTTAACCTCACGCCTGAGCGTGTGGAAGTATTATGGCCACACCTGCATGCACTGTTCGATGGTGCCCAGCCTAGCCTTACAGGTGTGGGCGTTGCCGGCCTCGCTGCGCCCGAGCTGCAACTGGAAGTCGAGATGGTCGTTCGTTTGCCGTCATAATGCGGGCAACCGGAGTCGATCGATTGCTCGCTTCGCTCGTTTTCTTCGAGCGACTGCCAGCCGCTGATTTCCCCAGTTTACACCCGGTCAAGGTCGTATCGCTGCGCGATCTCCACCACGCACAAGGCAGGTCCTCCGCTTCCCCCTCGTTGGTCCCGCTGCGCGGGACGCGGCCTCGGCGCTCCCGGACAGTGCTTTGACTTTCGGGTGTGGGGCGAAATCGCCAATCGGCAGTAGGCGATAAGGTCACGAGACGTGACGCACGCCCCACGGGCCGAACGGCATGAACCATGACTCAGGAAAACCCGTTCGGTGAGGTCGTTTACTCCTACTCCCGCAAGCAGGCCATCGAGGACGGTGTCCTTGTCGACCTCAGTGGGATCGATACGATCAAGGAGCACTGGAAGTATCCGTTCGCGTGCACCGCGACGGTGTGGGCGATCATCGAAGCAGCCCTGCTGAAGGACGGTCAGGATCTCAACGGGATCTGCCACGACATCTCCTGGATGGCGTTGATCGCGGTCCGGACCGGGCGTCAGGACGCCGGCCAGATCCACTTCAAGGTCATCATCGCCGGGACCAAACACGCCCTGAAACTGCACATCGGCCCCGGAGACACCCCGGCTCCGGTGCTCACGCTCATGCTTCCCAACGAGGACTGAGCACGGGGGCCTCGTGCCCCCTTTTTCTTGGCCGCATCTCCATCAGCTGCATCGACATCCCCCGTGTAATTGGATGCCATCGGGCACATCCCATTGATGGACACCCTCCAGACAGTCGCCGTTGCGGTCGTCATGTTCGTTGCCACCAACGCCGATGACCTCGTGCTTCTTGCGCTCTTCTTCTCTCAGCCAAAGTGCTCTGTACGCTCGGTCGTTTTCGGGCAGCTCGCGGGAATCGGTGTGTTAACCATCGTCAGCTACGCTGCGGCCGTGTTGGCGCTGGCGATTCCGCACGGATGGTTGCCTCTCCTTGGGATTGTCCCGCTCCTAATCGGTTTTCGTTGGCTACGTCGTCCGATCACAAGCGACTCTGCAAATACTGAGGTGCCTCAGACGATGACATGGTTGAGCGTTGCGGGTGTCACGCTGGCGAACGGAGCCGACAACCTGGGTGTCTACATTCCCGCGTTTGCTGCACAAACAGGCACACAGAAGCTTATAACGGGACTTTCCTTTCTCCTGCTGACCTTGGTCTGGTGCGTATTCGCATACCAGGCGGTTCGCCATTCTGCATGGGGTGACCTCATCCAGCGGATCAGCAAGCGAGCCGCGCCTTGGGTTCTGATTCTCCTGGGCCTATGGATCATGTTGCACCACTCGTTTTTCAACCGTTGGTTGGAATTCTGAGCGAAACTCCTCCCGTATTTCCGGTAGATGCGCGGTGCTGCCAACTGCGTTCGGCGGGCGACTCTTGGCTCGGATCGGGCGCTTTCGCGTGCCGACCGCACTCCAAACCGAAACAAAATCACCGCACCATCGCGGTCCGAACAATGGCTACATCCGCCGAACTCCCAGCAAGCTCCACCGCAACAAACGCGCGCAGCACGTCCGCCGACGCCACCCTCGACGAGCTCGCGCAGCTCAAACGCCAGCTTCTCCAAGCCGAAGTCCGTCTCGCCAAATCTCGGGCGAACGCCGCCGGTGCTGAGGCCGACGTAAAAGTGCTGAGCGCGCGTCTTCGCGCGGTCAGCAGCAAGGGGCTGTAGCATTTCGTCGCCTCGCCCGGGAGGGCCGGCATTCACGCTGCCCCCATTTTCCTGCACAGCACGCGTTGCGTTTCGGAGCGCGCATCAACTGCACGAACACTCGTGCGTCACGACCCTCGTCGAGGTTTTTCCAGATGGACCACGCTTGTAGCTGACCACGTCGCGGCAGCACGCGGGCAGCTTGCTCCTTGCCGAAGGACTCTTCGCCTCCTCTGAGGACGCGGTCGCAACCGGCAGAGGCTTGTCGGCCTTCTTTGCTCGTCGTTGGAAATACTCCGCTCCGGGACCGGCGAACGAGGCTGACGCGAGTCCGAGGAACAGGGCCGCGACGATGACATTCTGGGAGGTTCTCATGATTCAGTCCTTTCTGCTTTGGTCGGGATCACGACGCCGTGACCCACGAAAGTAATACACCACTCAACGCGGTTTCCCTCGACGGTTCTGCGGGGATTTTGCCGCCGGGCGTTTCTGGCGCTGGTTACGGACAGCATCGACCAGGGCGCCCAACAGCAGTCCGGCGATTCCGCCTGCCATCATGCGGAACATGGAGATGCCCTCCATGAATTCGTCGATCGCGCCGGCCATCCACCCGATGAGCAGGCCCCAGAACATCCAGGGAATTCCGGTTTCCAATGCCGGATGTTTTCGTGCGCTTTTCTCGGCACGCGACATTTCAGGGTTTCCTCCCGCTTTTCGTTTTGAGGAGGCGCAGGGCGTTGGCGACGACCAGCAGCGTCGCCCCCGTATCCGCCATGATAGCCAGCCAAAGGCTGGTGATACCGAAAACGGCGAGCACCAAAAACAGCGCCTTCAAGCCAAGTGCGAAGGCGATATTGAAACGAATGATGCCGAGCGTGCGCTTTCCCACCCGCACAGCCTCGGCAATCATTCCGAGATCGTCGCGCATCAGGGCGATGTCAGCCGTTTCGATGGCGGCATCGGTGCCCGCCACGCCCATCGCGATGCCGAGGTTCGCCGTCGCCATCGCCGGGGCATCGTTGACGCCGTCGCCGACCATGCCCACGACGCCGTGCTTTGTGCGCAGTGTCCGGACTGCTGCCACCTTGTCTTCCGGCAGCAGGTCGCCCTTTGCCATGTCGATACCCACCTCGTGCGCGATGGCGTCGGCGGTCCGCTGGTTGTCACCGCTGAGCATGACGATCTGCTTGAGTCCGACCGCATGCAGAGCCGCGATGGCGGCGCGGGCGTTGCTCCGTACAGCATCGCCCACGGCGATCACACCGAGCACGCGTCCGGGAGCGCCACCGGCTGGTTTCTCACCGACAACAACGGCAGTGAGCCCGCTCGCTTCGATGGCGGAAAGTCGTTGTTCCAACTCCGGCGAACACACGCCGAGCTCGTGGGCGAAACGATGATTGCCGACAAACACGGCCATCCCTTCGCACATCGCTTCGGCACCACGACCGGGCTTCGCCTGGAAATCCACCGCCGCGTCGAACGAGATCCGCTGGTCTCGCGCCTGCGCGACGATGGCCTGCGCGAGCGGATGGGAGGAGTGTTCATCGATCGCCGCGGCGACCCGCAACGTCTGCTGCTCGCTCGCCGTGACCCGCTCGATACGAAGGACGCGCGGCTTTCCCTGCGTAAGCGTGCCCGTCTTGTCGAGAGCCAGCGCGCGCAGCTTCCCGATGGACTCCAGGTGCGCACCGCCTTTCACCAGCACGCCGCGGCGGGCGAGCGCCGTGAGCCCGGCGACGACACTCACGGGCGTCGATATCACCAATGCACAAGGACAAGCGATGATGAGAAGCACGCAGGCCCGGTAGAGCCATACCTGCCACTCTCCTCCGAACACGAGTGGCGGTATGACCAGGACCATGAGTGCCGCGATGGAAACCGCCGGAGTGTAGTAGCGCGCGAAGACATCGACAAAGCGCTGCATCGGCGCCTTCTGCTCCTGGGCCTCCTCGACCAGCCGGATGATGCGAGCGAGCGTCGTATCGCCCGAGCGTTTCGTCACGCGAATCTCCAGCGAGCCCTCGCCGTTGATGGAGCCGGCGAACACCGAATCGCCGGGCTGCTTGTCGACCGGCACCGACTCACCAGTGATCGGAGCCTGATTGACAGCGGAACGTCCGCCCGCGACGACACCGTCGAGTGGGATCCGTTCGCCGTTCTTGACGATGATGACGGCATCGACGGCGATCTCCTCCACTTTCGCTTCCACGCTACGGCCATCGAGCTTAACCAAGGCCGTATCCGGAGCGAGTTCGAGCAGAGCGCCGACCGCCCGGCGGGCGCGACGGTCCGCCCACCCTTCCAACCATTCGGCCACGCCGAAGAGCACGACGACAGTCGCCGCTTCGACCCACTCGCCGATACCAGCTGCGCCAAGGGTCGCGACCACCATCAAGAGGTTGATATTGGGGCGAAGTTGCCGCGCCGCCCCCCAAGCGCTTGGGAGCAGAAACCAGCCGCCAAACACGACCGCCGCGGCGGCGAGCCACTTGGGAACATCCGACTCTCCGAATTGCAGCCAGTGCAGGATCAGCGCCCCGACATTGAGCAGTGCAGCAACGGCGAGACTCCGGGTCGGCCAAGGACTCGGATCGTTGTGCTCGCAGCCGCAGCTTGAGTGCTCACAGCTCTCGTTTTCGTCGTGGGAACTCATATTGGGAAAGGCTTCCGGGCAACAAGTCTACGATACCGCAAGCGGTTGAAGTGGTAGTTCAAGGGGCGGCGAGGGCGGTGAACTAGAGGTGGCTGGCCCCCGCGTGAGTGCGAATCAAGAGCATGGCTGTGCCTTCCGGCCATTGCTCGACGGCCATGGAGAAATGCGCCGGCCATGGCGGCCCGAATCTCTTGCGTTGGAACCGCAGGGGAGACGAACGGAGCGCAAGACAAGTGCTTCTGGAATCGCGAAACTCCACGTCGACATGCTGGTCGCCGAACGGCCGGAAGCGCGAGGTGCGACGCACACTGCCGTTGAGCACCAACCGCCCGTCGACGATGCGCAGATCGGGGCCGACGAAATGCAGTCCATCGGCCGCCTCCGTAGTGATCGGCACGCGAGCGATCTTCGCATCCGGGGCCGAGATGGTCGCGCAGCCGCTCAAGAGTGCAGCGGCGATCAGTATCGGAACGAGTGATCTCATTGCTTTTTCCTGTCGGGATAGTGGATAACGAAGCTTTCTGCTGCGGAATCACCCTCCCGATAGAGGACGAGATGGATCCGGAACACCCACGGCGGGCGAATCTTCGCCGGGGAAAGAAGCGCGTCGCCGTCCCGGCTGAGCACGACCCGGTGATCATCCCGCGAAGGGGAGACCACGCGCGCAGAGCCCCGCTCGACATCGGGCGCCTGAGGTTGCTTTTCAGCGTCGAAGAACCGCAGGGTCAGCCGGTTTTCCAGCGCCTCGATATTGAGCCAACCGCCTTTCTCGCGGACGACGTTGACCCCTGTCTCGGGTAATGCCGGCTCCTTCGGAGCGGCCGAAATTCGCGTGATCGACGCAAGGAGGATCACCACGAGGAAGATCCAACGAACTGGTCTTGGAGCGAACATGGAATTTGTCCTCGGTATCGGGTTCTTGGTTCGGAGAAGGTGGCGGTGACGGGCCGGATCGCCCCGCCGCCGGTCAATGTCCGTGGCCCTCGTGCTCGCCTCCGGCCTCGGCGCATACGCAGGCGTATTCGGCACGCTTGCACTCGGCGCAGGCCTCCGCATGGAATTCGATGCGGTAATTGGACGACTTCGCCGCCGGGGCCGTCTTCAACTGCACCACTACGCGATAGCCCTCGCCGGCCGGTAACGGGGCCTTGGACACCAAGGCCCCGTCCTTGGTGGCGAAGTCCAGCTTTGTCTTCCCGGAGGGCGCCTCGGCTGTGACTGTCGCAACCTGCTCGGAAGCGGGCACGGGCTTCAGGTCAGCGTCATAGAAACTGATCACCACATGGTGGTTCGCATCAACGAAGAACTCCGCGTGCGGCGCGGCTTCGGTGAGGATGCGACCACCCTTGGGTCCAGGGATGGGCTTGGCGAACAATGCGCCAGCCGAGAAGGCGAGCGCAGCGAAGATACCTAGTGCGTATTTTGTTTTCATGGTTGCGGTGAATGAAGGGTGAACAACGGGACTATTGGGCTGCCGCCGGAGCCGCCGCCTTGGCGGCTGCCGGATCGCGTTCGAAGCGATCATAGAGCGCAGGCAGCAGGACCAGCGTGAGGAAGGTCGCGCTGATGATTCCACCGATGACGACGGTCGCCAGCGGGCGCTGGACTTCGGCGCCCGCCCCGTGCGCGAGCGCCATCGGGAGGAAACCGAGGGAGGCAACCAGCGCAGTCATCAGGATCGGCCGCAGCCGGGTGAGCGCGCCTTCGATCGTGGCCTCGCGAACCGTGCGCCCCTGTTCGCGAAGCTGGTTGAAGTAGCTCACGAGCATCACGCCGTTGAGCACTGCCACACCACTGAGCGCGATGAAGCCGATGCCCGCAGAGATGGAAAATGGCAGGCCTCGTAACCATAGGGATAACACGCCGCCGGTGACGGCGAGCGGAATCCCGGAGTAGACGAGAAGCGCCTGGCGCAGGCTCCCAAACGCGATGAAGATGAGCAGGAAGATCACCCCCAACGCGACTGGAACGATGACCGCGAGCCGGGCGCGGGCTTCCTGGAGGTTTTTGAACTGCCCACCGAACTCGATGTTGTAGCCGGGCGGCAGCTTGACCGTCGCGTCCACCTTGGCTTTCGCCTCGTTGACGAAGCTTTCCACGTCGCGGCCGCGCAGATTGACCATGATCGCGGCACGGCGTTGGCCGAACTCGCGAGAGATCGCGTTGACCCTGTCGGTCACCACGAAGTCCGCGACCTGCCCGAGGGTGATCACCCCCTCCTCGTGCGAGGACCGCAGCGGGAGGTGCTTGAGCTCGTCGAACGCCGCTCGCAGGTTTTCCGGCAGGCGCACCACAATGGGATAGCGCCGGTTGCCGTCGACAATCACACCGGTTTCCGTCCCGGCGAGTGCGGTGGCGACGGTGGCGTTCACCTCGCTCGCGTGGACGTTGTATCGAGTCATCGCCTCGCGGCGGAGTTTGATCTCAAGCATCGGAGCTTTGCCCAGCGCGTCGAACTCGACGTCGGCTGCGCCCGGCACGGTTTCGAGGATCTCGCGCGTCTGTGAGGCGATGCGCTCGATCTCGGCATAGTCGTCGCCGAAGACCTTCACCGCGATGTCCGCACGAGTGCCTTCGAGGATCTCGTTGAACCGCATTTCGATGGGCTGCGAGAACAGGTGCGACTCGGCGGGCAGCTGTGCCGCGAGTTCGGCCGCCATGCGTGTCGCAACCTGATCCTTTGTCAGCGTTCTCCCGTCCTCGTCTTTGGCCCATTCGTCGAAGGGCCGATAGAAGATGTAGGTGTCGGCGACGTTGACACCCATCGGGTCGGTCGCGACCTCGGCCGTACCGATACGGGAGAACGTGTGCGTCACACCGGGAAACTTCGCTTGGATGATCTTCTCCCCGCGCTCCTGCAGGGCCAGCGACGCATCGAGGCCGATGCTGTTGGTGCGAATCATGAACGTCGCAAACGAGCCCTCGTCGAGCTGCGGCACAAACTCCGCGCCGAGCCGATTGAACACCACGACCGAGAGCGCAAACAGGGCAATGGCCCCGCCGACAAACAGCCAGCGAAGTCGGAGCGCTACGTCGAGTGCCGGGCGATAGAGCCGTTTCGCAAAGCGAATCACGAAGTTGTCCTCTTCGGTGATCTTGCCGCGCAGGAAGTACGAGCAGAGCACCGGCATCAGCGTAAGCGCGAGAATGAGCGCGCCGACGAGCGCGAAGATGACCGTGAGGGCCATCGGCTTGAACATCTTCCCCTCGATTCCGGTGAGGGAGAGGATCGGCACGTAAACGATGGTGATGATGAGGACGCCGAAGAACATCGGCTTTCCCACTTCCTTCGCCGCAGCGAGGACGGTGTGCAGGCGCTCTTCGAGCGTGAGGGTGCGGTGCAGCTCATGTTGCCGCACACCGAGCCGCCTCACGATGTTTTCGACCATTACGACCGCGCCATCGATGATCAGGCCGAAGTCCACCGCGCCCAGGCTCATCAGATTGCCCGAGACACCGAACTTCACCATGCCGGTGATCGCGAAGAGAAACGAGAGCGGGATCGCGAGCGAGACGATCAGCGCGGCGCGCCAGTTGCCCAACAGCGCGAGCAGGACGACAACGACGAAGATCGCACCTTCGAAGAGGTTCTTCTCCACCGTGGCGATGGTGCGATCCACGAGGTCGGTGCGGTCGTACACGGTCGTGATCGTGACGCCGGCCGGGAGCTTCGGTTTGATCTCCTCGAGTTTTTCCGCAACGCGGCTGGAGATGATGCGGGAGTTCTCCCCGGCGAGCATGAGCGCTGCGCCGAGCACGGCTTCCTTCCCGTTGTGGGTCGCGGAGCCGGTGCGCAGGCTGCTGCCGATGCCCACGTCGGCCACGTCCCGGACCAGAAGCGGCTTGGCCGCGGCACCGCGGAACTTGATGGGCAGGGCCCCGATTTCGTCCGCGGTCTGCACGCGGCTGTCCGCACGAATCGAAATCTGCTCGCCGCCGATCTGCACGGCGCCACCGCCGGCGTTTTCGACATTTTCCCCGACGACTTCAGCCAGCTCGCCGAAGGTTACGCCTGTCGCAAGGAGCGCGTCCGGCCGCGGCAGCACGACGATCTGCTTCTCGTATCCACCGGACGCATTGACCTCGGCGATGCCGGGGACGGTGCGGAGCTGCGGTTTCACCACGAAATCGTGGATCGACTTCAGCTCCATGAGCTGCTCGGCGCGCGTGGCCGGCTTGTTCGCAGCCTCAGCCGTGTAGTCGACGACGTAATAGAAGATGTCGCTCAGGCCCGTGGTGATCGGCGCGAGCTTTGGGCTGAGTCCGGCGGGCAAGTCCTCCGCGGCATTCAGAAGTCGTTCGCTCACGAGCTGCCGCGCGCGGAAGATGTCGGCGTCGTCGCCGAACACCATCGTGATCTGTGAGAGGCCGGTCTTGGAGAGGGAGCGCAGCTCGGTCATGCCGGGCACGCCGCTCATTTCCATTTCGATGGGGAATGTAACAAGCTTTTCGATCTCCTCGGGGGCCAAGCCTTGCACCTCCGTGTTGATCTGCACCTGCACGTTGGTGATGTCGGGCGTCGCGTCGATGGGGAGCCGAAGCGCCGCCCAGATGCCCGCGCCAAGAAGGGCGAGCGCCCCGAGTAGCACGAAGACGCGCTGCCGAAGGGCAAATTCCAGAATCTTGTCGATCATGTTGGGAACAAAGGGATGCGATTAGTGGCTGTGGCCGCCGCCCTTGGTGAGGCGCAGCTCGGTAAGCCAGAGTTGTTCGACGGCGGCGGTTGCGACCACGTCGCCCGCATAGAGACCATCGAGGATTTCGATGAAAGCGCCGTCACCGGAACCGATCTGCACCGGGGTGCGCAGCAGGTGAGCGCCGTTGACGACATAAACAAACGTGCCCGTCGCCGTCCGCAGCAGGGCCGAGCGCGGAACAGCGACGCTGTCGCGGACGGGTCCGGCCAGGTTGAGCGTCACTGTCGTGCCGACCTCGGGACTTCCCGGGAGGGCGAAGACGACTTCGACTTGGTTCAGCGCCTTCGCAAGGTCGCGGTGCACCGCCAGAAGCTTCGCCTCGGTAAGTGGATGCTTTTCCAGGTCGTCAGCGATCTCGACGGGCATCAGGGAACTGGCGCGCGCAGGCGGTCCGGCATCAAACACGGATGCGGTGAGCT
>WBZP01007623.1_pt1 | contig 10386 bp, 6 predicted proteins | sample 5204301 | NCBI WGS metagenome assembly WBZP01 (sample SAMN12412401, study PRJNA552823) | activated sludge metagenome | isolation source: activated sludge from nitrification reactor of wastewater treatment plant... | place: USA: Pennsylvania | collected 2017 | reverse complement strand
GTCGGTCCGAGGCGGATGTGCTCAACCGGCTCGATGCTGCCTGGGCTCGCCTCTCCGCTGCGCGACTCCGCGTCGGCCTGTTGGCGGAACTCGTGCAGCGACTGTCGGACCTCGAACAAGTCGCGTCGAGACTGGCCGCATCCCAGGCACTGACGCAACTCGAAGCTCGCGCGTTCACGTTGGCCAGGATTCGTCACCAAGCCGACCTCGTGGTGGCGCGTGGTGGAGCACAAGGCGCAGAGCTGGGGCTGCGCGAGTTGCTCGGCATGCCGCCGGAGTTGGAGCTGCGTCTCGAACCCAGTTTGTCGACTGCAGAGCGAGTTCCTGCGGCGGAGCAGCGTGCGCAGCTGATGCAGAGTCCTCTCGTCGATCTTGCCAAGCGCGAACACGATGTCGCCGAACGCGGGCTGCAACTCGCCATCCGCAAGCAGTGGCCGGAGCTGTGGATTCAGCCCGGATGGCAAGAGGAAGACGCCCAGCCGCGGCCTGCCTTCGGCTTCTCGCTGCCGATCCCGCTGTGGAACGCGAATGCGCAGGAGATCGCCGAGAAGCGCGCAGCCCGGACCGCAGCCGAGGAATTGCTCAAGCAGCGATTCGAGACCGCCGCGCACGCGCTTGCCCAGGCGAACACACGTCGGCGCGTGGCTGCCGAGCAGCGGCGCATCATCGCCGCCGAGTTGCTCCCGCTGACCGAGCGTCAGGTCGCGGACGCCAAGCGTCTCGCGGACCTTGGCCAACTCGACACGTTGCTGATCCTCGATGCCGTGACGCGCGCCTACGAGGCGCAGCTTGCCGCCGTCGCTTCTGCCGAGACCGAGGCCGAGGCCACGGTCGAACTGAACTCGCTTTTCTGGCCGTCGCTGACGGCCCCAGCCAAGGAGGAATGACCATGACTGCCTATCTCCGTTCCGTTCTCGTCATCTCCTTGATCGCGGCGTCCTGCTCGAAGAAGCAAGAGCCCAAGGCGAGCCAGGACGAGTCGCCGGCTCCGACGAATCGCATTGCGGTGCCCGAGGCCGTTCGCAAGAACCTCGGCATCGACTTCGTGAAGGTCGAGCGCCGTCGCGTGGCGCAGACCCTCCGGTTTTCGGGGCACTTCGAGCTACTGATGACGGCGCGCCACGAGTTGCGCACGCCCGTGCTGGGCCGCGTCACCCTGTTGGTGAAGCCGCTGCAGTTGGTCAAGGCGGGCGACCCCATCTACCGCGTCGACTCTCCCGACTGGCGAAAGGCGCAGCGCGAGATCGGCGAGATCGCGACACAGGTCAGGGTCGACGAGGCCCGGTTGGCGGCGATGCAGCCGCTGGTCGCTGCGCACCGCGCGCACGAGGAGAGCCTTCGCGAAGCCACGACGGTGCTCGAAGCGCGGCAGAAGAACGTCGAGGAGACCCAGTCCAGCGTCGGCGGACAGGCCAGAGAACTGTCGGAAGCCCGTGCCCAGCTTGCCCAGGCACGAGCCGATCTTGCCGAAGCACGCGAGAAGGGGGCGTCGACCGACGCCACGTTGGCGGAGGTGCAGGCGCAGATCATCGCGGGTCGCGACCGATTTCGGTTGGCGCTCGAAGCGGCAGCCGCCGTCACGGGGGTGACCATCGAGCAACTACTTGGCGACGCGCCGGGTGCAGCCAGCAAGTTGCCCTACTGGCGTGTCCTGTCCGCCATCGAGGTCCGGGCGAGCACGGGCGGGGTGGTCGACCAACTGCAGGTAGCCACAGGGTCCTGGGTCGAAGCGGGCCAGATGGTCGTCACCGTCAGCGATCTCAGTCAGGTGCGGTTCCGTGCTCGCGGTCTGCAGAGCGACCTCCCGCAGCTCCGCAGTGGCCTCTCCGCGCAGGCCGTGCCGGCCCTCAGCACGAGTGCCAGCGAAGTGCGTGTTCCGGGCAGCCTCTTGCTCGGCTCCGACGCGGACCCGTCGCAGCGCACGATCGACCTGTTCCTCGAACCGACCGCTACGGCAGCGTGGGCTCGGCCCGGCGTCGCTGGCTTCCTGGAAATCGAGACGGCCGGCACGGCAGAGCCGGTGCTTGCCATCCCGCTCGCTGCGACCCTGCAAGATGGGCTCGAACGAGTCCTGTTTCGTCGCGATCCATCGGACCCGGACAAGGTGATCCGGATGGAGGCCGACCTTGGCCTCGACGACGGGCGTTGGGTCGAGATGAAAAGCGGGTTGCGCGACGGCGACGAGGTCGTCCTCGCGGGTGCCTACGAGCTGATGTTGGCCAGCTCCGGCTCAGCGGCAAAGGGCGGCCACTTCCACTCCGACGGGACCTTCCACGCGGGTGAGCACAAGTAACATGTTCCGCAAGCTCATCGCCTTCTCGCTGCAGCAGCCCTGGATCGTGCTGCTGATGGCCGTCGGTCTGCTGGCGTTTGCGGGCTACCAAGTCCCGCGCATGCCGGTGGACGTTTTCCCCGAGCTGAACGCGCCGACCGTCGTCGTGCTCACCGAGGCCGCGGGCTTCGCGGCCGACGAAGTCGAGCAGAACGTCACGTTCCCGATCGAGAGTTCGGTCAACGGACTCCCGGGCATCCGTCGCGTGCGCAGTGCGAGCGCCATCGGCCTGTCCTTGGTGTGGGTCGAGTTCGAGTGGGGCGAAGACATCTACCGTGCGCGCACGCTGGTCGCGGAGAAGCTCAACGCGGCCAGGGCCAATCTGCCGCCTAGCGCACACGCCGAGATCACACCGATCACGTCGATCACTGGCGAGATCATGCTGCTTTCGCTGTCTTCGCCCGACGGTAGTCAGTCGCCCATGGCCGTTCGTGCCTACGCCGAGTTCGAGCTGCGCAACCAGTTGCTCGCGGTGCCGGGCGTGGCCCAGGTCGTCGCCATCGGTGGCGACCTGCCGGAGTACCAGATCAACGTGCGTCAAGAGCAGCTACAGCTCTACGAACTGACCATGGACGAGGTGGTCGAGGCCGCGCGAACGGCGCACAGCACGGCGGGAGCCGGCTACTTGCCGAACGTCGACGGGCTCGAACTGCCGGTCCGCCAGACGGGGCGTGTGCGGTCGGAAGCGGACATCGCCGGCACCATCGTGCGCTACAAGGACGGGCATCCGGTCACGATCGGGCAGGTCGCCGAAGTCGTGCGCGGGGCAACTCCCAAGCGCGGCACCGCCACGGAGGGCGGCAAGGCCGCAGTCGTGCTTTCGGTGCAGAAATCACCCGGCACCAACACGCTCAATCTGACCGACGCCATCGACAGCAAGCTCGATCAGGTCGAGAAGGCGATGCCTCCTGGTGTCGTCCTGAACCGCCATGTGATGCGTCAGTCGGACTTCATCACCCTGTCCGTGCACAACCTGATCGCGGTGCTGCGGGACGCGGCCATCTTCGTCGTCATCATCCTGATCCTGTTCCTGCTCGATTTCCGTACGACGCTGATCACACTGACGGCGCTGCCGCTCAGCTTGGCGGTTGCCTTCGTCGTGCTCTGGGCGGCCGGGCTTTCGATCAACGTGATGACGCTCGGCGGCCTCGCGGTCGCGATCGGCGAACTCGTCGACGACGCCATCATCGACGTCGAGAACGTCTTCCGCCGGCTGCACGAAAACGTGGCGCTGCCGGAGGCCAGCAGGAAGCCGGTGCTCCGCGTCATCTGGGACGCCAGCAACGAGATCCGCAGCTCGGTCGTGTTCGCGACCGTCATCATCTGCATGGTGTTCGTGCCGCTGCTGTTCCTGCAGGGCATCGAGGGCCGATTCTTCCGGCCGCTCGGCATCGCCTACATCGTGTCGACGTTCGCGTCGCTGATCGTGGCACTGACCGTCACGCCCGCCCTGTGTCGACTGCTTCTGGCCAAGGTCAGCGCGAAGGCGCACGGCGAGGGCTTCCTGGTTCGTTGGCTGAAGCGGCGCTACGAACCCGCACTGAACTGGGTTATGCACCGAGGCCGAAGCGTGCTCGCCGTCTCCGCTCTCGCCACGGTCGCGAGTCTCGCTCTCGGCAAGACCTACGGCACGAGCTTCCTGCCCGAGTTCAACGAGGGCACGTTCACCGTGTTCCTGATGGCTCCGCCCGGCACCTCGCTGGTCGAGAGCAACCGGCTGGCGACTGGGGTCGAAGCGCAGCTGGGTACGCTCCCCGGCGTGCGCTCGGTCGTTCGCCGGACTGGGCGCGCCGAACGCGACGAGCACGCAGAGCCGGTGAGCAGCTCGGAAATCGAGGTCACGATCGCCGCAGGCTTCAGCAAGCACGATGTGCGCCGCTCCATCGACGGCGTGCTCGCCGGTGTGCCGGGCATCACGACCAGCATCGGGCAACCCATCGAGCACCGCCTCTCGCACGTTCTCTCGGGCACGCCTGCAGCGATCGCGATCGTCGTGCAAGGCGACGATCTGAGTCTGTTGCGAACACTCGCCAAGCAGATCGAGGGCGAGCTCAAGTCGCTTCCGGGCACACGCGACGTCGCCGCGAATCGCGAGGTCATGATCACTTCGCTGCCGGTGCGCTACCGCCCACGCGATCTCGCGGCGGTCGGTCTGAGCCCCTCCGCTGCCGCAGAGCAGGTGCAGGACGCCCTGCAGGGCGAGACCGTCGCGGAGGTCAACGAGGGAATTCGGCGCTACGCGATCACGGTGCGGTTGCATCCCGACGAACGAGAGCGAGTCGACGACATCGGCAAGCTGGTCCTGCGCGGGGTCGATGGAGCCACAGTGCGGCTTCGCGACGTCGCCGACATGGGCAGAGAGCGCACGTCCAACTTGATCGCGCGCGAGAATGGCAAGCGCAAGGCGGTGATCTCCTGCAACGTCGCCGAAGGCTACAACCTCGGCCAGCTCGTCGAGGAGGTCAAGAAGCGCGTCGAGCCGATCGTCACCAAGGCAGGCTGCACACTCGCTCTGGGCGGGCAGTTCGAAGCGCAGCAGTCCGCCAGCAAGACGATTCTCGTGATGGGGGCGTTCGTCATCGTCGTGATGCTGCTGCTGATCAACGCGGCACTCGGGTCGATGCGGGCTGCGGTGCTGGTCATGGTCAACCTGCCGCTCTCGCTGATTGGCGGCATCGTGGCCATCTACCTGACCGAGTCGCCGAGCCTGTTCTGGAACACGCTCGCTCTGTTCGGCCTCGGCAGCGAACGCTACGTCGCGCCGGTGATCTCGATCGCGAGCATGGTCGGGTTCATCACGCTGTTCGGCATCGCCGTGCGCAACGGCATCCTGCTCGTGCGGCACTACTTCGACCTGATGCACGAAGGCGTCCCGCTGCAGGAAGCCATCTTGCGCGGATCGATGGAGCGGCTCGTGCCGATCCTGATGACGGCGCTCACGGCGGCACTCGGCCTGCTGCCCATCGTGATGGCTGCTGGCGAGCCCGGCAGCGAGATCCTCGCCCCGCTCTCGGTGGTCGTGCTGGGCGGCCTCTTGTCCTCGACCTTTCTCAACCTGCTCGTCGTGCCAGCCGGGTTCTACCTGATGTTCAGGAACCACCCGGTCGGTCCGAAGGGCCAAACGCCTGATGCCTTGGAGTTGTCATGAAGACGAAGTCTCTCTCCCTTCTCGCTGCCTCGCTCCTCTTCGCCGCGTGCGGCAAGGAGGAGCACGTCCACACGCCCGGTGATGGCCACGGCAAGGAAGCCGGCCACGTCGATGGCCACGCGGGCGGCGGTCACGGTGCGATGGTGAACCTCGGCTCGATCCAGCTCGGCGGCGTCGCCGTCACGGTCGAGCAGGAGGGCGCGATGGAACCCGGCAAAGAACTGGGCATCGAGATCTCGTTCGCCAAGGACAAGCCGCTGGTGGGGACGGTTCGCGCTTGGGTCGGCGTGGAATCGGCGAACGGCTCGATGAAGGGCAAGTTGATGAAGGAGGGCGACACCGCTCTGCACGGGCATCTGGAAGTGCCCAAGCCCTTGCCAGAGGGCAGCAAGATCTGGTTCGAGGTCGATGGTGCCAGCGCCGGCAAGGCATCCATCGGGTTCCGCAAGTAGTCCACGGCTCACCGAGGATCCGCTCATGAAGATCTCGTTCCGATGGTTCCCCTTGGTTTCGGTTGGCCTGCTCGTCTTGACCGGCTGCGCTGGCGCGCCATCTGCGCAATGCGTGCCCGAGTGCACGGAATGCCGTCAGATTGCCGTTCAAGAGCTGCGGGTTCACCGCTCGGGGCGGCACTTCCAAACAACCTCCCGCAGTCCGCGGGTTCACGCCTGCAGTTGCTGCCAAGTCGAGGTCACGCTCTACGAGGAGAACGGCAAGCCCATGTTGCGCTGCCCGAAGTGTGCTCCTGCGGGCGTCGAGTGCGCTGCGTGCGAGAGTGGCCGCTCCCAGGCGCACACGCATGACAGCAAGTGACTATGTTGCGGGACCTCGCCCTCACTCCGCGAGGTTCGGCGTCTGGATGCCGATGCGACACTGCCCATCGGTCCTCAGCCCGATCCTGCGCTCGAACCGTCTTTGATCCTGCGCCAGGACTTCGTCGACCTCCAACGCCCCGAGCAGCTTGCGCAGGTGCTTGTCCGGCGCGGTCGTCGCTGGGCACAGCCTGTAGTAGACCCAGCGACCGTCCTTCCTGCCGTCGACTAAGCCGGCCGCGACCAGCACCTTCAGCTGTCGGGAGACGTTGTACTGACGCTCTTGCAGGCTGTCGACGAACTCGCAGACGCACAGCTCGGTGTCATTGCTGGCGAGTAGCCGAAGCATGCGAACTCGCGTGGGGTCAGACAGGGCGCGAAAGGTCGCTGAAGCCTGCTCTGGGGATGAAGTCTTGCTCATGCAAGCGTCGAGGGAATCCGATCTACAGTTGCGCGTATGCGCATGTGTGCTAGTGTAGCACGGTCGACGACGAACGCAAGCGTGCCCACGACCTCCGCCATGAACCACCCTCAGGAACTCCAGGCGAATGCTGCACTCGGCCAAGACCCGTGCGGTCATGGCGGGTGCGAGGCTGGTGGCCATCCCGCACGGGGCAGTCGCTGGCTGCTCCCGGCTTCGGTCGTGCTGGCCGTGGCTGCCGAGCTGTGGGCTCTGTGCCAGGGCGCAGAGAGCACGAGCGTCGTGGCGACGTTGTCCGTCGCGGCGATCCTGCTAGGCGGCATCCCGACGCTCCTCGGCGGGCTGCGCTCGCTCGTGGCGCTGCGGCTCGACATCCAGTTCTTGATGACGCTCGCGGTGCTGGGAGCGTTCGTGATCGGCGAGTACCCGGAGGCCGCCGTAGTGGTCGTGCTGTTCGCGATCGCCGAACGCATCGAGGAACGCACCGTCACTCGGGCGCAGAACGCCGTCCGCTCGCTGATGACGTTGTCGCCACCGACGGCAACGGTCGCGGACGCAACGGGCCAGTGGGTGGAGTCGTCGGTCAGCGAGGTCCAGGCAGGAGCCACCATGCTGGTCCGGCCGGGTGAGCGGTTCGCGCTGGATGGTGTGGTCGCCGACGGCGAATCGGCAGTCAACCAAGCAGCGATCACGGGAGAGAGCCTGCCCGTCGAGAAGCGGCCCGGCGACAAGGTGTTCGCGGGCTCCATGAACGGGCAGGGGGCGTTGCGCGTGACGACGACGGGCGGAGTCGATCAGACCACCCTCGCGCGCATCGTGCGAAGCGTGCAGCAGGCGCAGGCGCAGCGGGCTCCGCTGCAGCGATTCATCGACTCGTTCGCTCGGATCTACACGCCCGTCGTGGTCGGGGTCGCGACTCTCGTGGCGCTGCTGCCCTGGCTCGCGTTCGGCGCAGTCTTCGAGCCCTGGCTCTATCGCGCGCTGGTCCTGTTGGTCATCGCGTGCCCATGCGCGCTGGTCGTGTCTACGCCAGTGGCCATCGCCAGCGGCCTCACCGCGGCAGCTCGCGCCGGGATCGTCGTGAAGGGCGGCATCTACCTGGAGCGTGGGGCGACGCTCGCCTGCATAGCACTCGACAAGACGGGAACGATCACTGCGGGCACACCGGCTCTCACCGACGTGATCCCGCAAGGCGACCGCGACCGTGATGAAGTCCTGCGGCTCGCTGCCAGCATCGAAGCGTCCTCGGAGCACCCAGTCGCCAGAGCTTTGGTGTCCGCATGCAAGGCCGACCTGATGCCGGTGACCGGGTTCGTTGCTCTCACTGGCCGAGGTGTGTCCGGGGTCGTGGCCGGCACCGAGTATCTGGTCGGCAACCATCGACTGGTGGAGGCCACCGGCGTCTGCTCACCGGCGATCGAGCAGCAGCTCCAGGTGCTCGAACAGCAAGGCAAGACCTGCCTCGTGCTGATGTCACGCGACTCGGCGCTCGCGATCTTCGCGGTCGCGGATCGCGTCAGGTCGACGAGCCCAGCGGCCGTGACCGCCCTGCAGGCTCTCGGTGTCCATCCCGTCGTCCTGAGCGGTGACAACCAGCGCACGACAACCGCGGTCGCTGGACAGGTCGGTATCGACGATGCCCGCGGCGAGCTGCTGCCCGACGACAAGCTGCAGGCGATTGCCGCACTGCAAGTCAAGCACGGCACCGTCGGCATGGTCGGCGACGGCATCAACGACGCACCGGCTCTGGCTCGTGCGGATGTCAGCTTCGCCATGGGTGCAGCGGGATCGGACACCGCCTTGGAGACGGCGGGCGTTGCCCTGATGGCTGACGACCTTCGTGGTCTACCCGCATTCCTGAGGATCAGCCGCGCCGCGCGGCAGGTGCTGCGGCAGAACATCGCCGTGGCGCTCGCGACCAAGTTCGTCTTCTTCGCTCTGGCACTGGCTGGATTCGCCACGCTGTGGGCAGCGGTGGTAGCAGACATGGGGGCCAGTCTGGCGGTGGTCGCGAACAGTCTGCGCTTGCTCCGTTTGCCCTTGACCGAGGAGTCGCAGGGGAACATAGGAGTGGAGACATGAAAGGCGCGATGTTTCAGCGCGGCTTTAGTCAGGCGGCGAACCCCGTGTTCCCCATCGCGTGCGTCGGAGCTGGTTGCCCTAGCTTGCGGGGGGGTGACGTCGGCGACTCCGGCAACCCGGTTGTCCAGTCCAAGTCCGCGCCCCGACGCATCCTGTCGGGGTGGCTGCTGATGGCTGGCCTACTTGGAAGCTGCGCCAGCGCCGTGCCCGATTTCGATCCAGTGCGCGATGCAGCCATGGCCACTGGAATCGCTGACGGGATCGTGTTTCGCGAGGACGCCGAGCTGGTCGACTTGAAGCTGCCGGAGGCGGCGACCCTGACGATGGCCGATGCTGTGCGTGCGGCGCTGCAGCACGATCCACGATTGCAGGAGGCGCTCGCCGTCGCCAAGGCCGCGCTCGCTGGTGCCCACCAGGCGCGACGGTGGCCCAACCCCATCCTCGACGTCGGCTTCCGTGTTCCCGAGCGGGGTGGCAAGGTCGAGGTCGATGCGGGCATCACCGCCGACGTGCTGGCGATCCTGCAAACGCCGAGGCGCGCGTCCGCGGCAGACCACCGCCTGACGGCCGCCTGCGCGATCGCGGTGGCAACGGCGATCGAGGTCCTTGCCGACGCTCAGGCCAGCTACGTGCGTCTACAAGCGCTCGAGGCCGAGGTGCCGCTGCTCGAAGCGCAGCTCGATGCTGCCCGGCGACTGGTGGCTATCGGCCGCGCGCGCCTGGCCGCCGGCGACAGCACCCAGCTCGACCTGGCCGAACTCGATGCTCTGCGCCTGCGGCTCGAACTCGACGCCCTCGCCCGCGCCGGCGATCGTGCCGCCGAGCGCTTGCGTCTCTCGCGACTGCTCGGGGCTCCCAGCACGTCGCAACCATTCGTGCTCGCGCCGTGGCAGGAGCCGTCGACCCTGACCGCTTCCGAAGAACGCCTGCTCGCAGTGGCCGTTCAACGGCGGCCGGAACTCGCCGCGGCCAAGGCCGAGATCCAGGCGCTCGGCGACGATCTCCAGCTCGCGGGCCTGTCGTGGCTCGCCGGCGCGGGGTTGGGTGCCGTGGCCGAACGTGAGGACGCCTTGGCCGCGGGTCCGGGCGTGGCGCTGCCGTTGCCCTTGTTCGATGGCGGAGGCGCAAGACAGCAAGGGGTTCGCGCCGAGTTGCTGGCTGCTCGCCACCGGGCGACGGCGCTCGGCCGCGAGATCGTCGAGGCCACCCGCGGGGCACTCGCCGCTTCTAAGGTCGCCGACGCGGCGTTGAGCCGTGTGCGATCGGAGTTGCTGCCGCTGCAGCAACGCCGCCGCGATTTGGCCGAGGCGGCCTGGCGAGCCGGTGCGTCCGACGTCGGCACGATCCTGCGGGCCGAGCAGGAGCTGAGGGCCTCGGAAGCAAGCAGCTTGCTACTGCAGCAGGATCAGTGGTTGGCGCGGATCGAACTGGAGCGCGCCGTTGGCGGCCCTGCCGCGTTGGCCGCCGCCGAGCAGCAGGATTCCGAACGTAAGGGACGTCCATGAGCCACCAGGACCGCACCTCAAATTCACGAACGTGGAGGCACCGAGAACCATGAGCGACGTCGCCACTCCTCGATCCGGGCACCGCC
>WBZP01007622.1_pt1 | contig 10387 bp, 5 predicted proteins | sample 5204301 | NCBI WGS metagenome assembly WBZP01 (sample SAMN12412401, study PRJNA552823) | activated sludge metagenome | isolation source: activated sludge from nitrification reactor of wastewater treatment plant... | place: USA: Pennsylvania | collected 2017 | reverse complement strand
GATCTGGCCGCCGGCCGGCTGGTAGTAGCCGGGGACGCAGGCGAGTTGGGCCACCGCGCCGGGCACGTCGGTGTAGTAGCCGGGTTCGGTGAAGGTGCAGACCGCGCCGTCGTCGTAGGTTCCCGGCTGGCAGAGGGTGTTGGTGAAGACGCACTCGGCTTCTTCGTCGGCGTCCAACGTCAGCGTCACGCTGCGCCCGCCCGTCTCGCTGCCGGGGGTGCAACTGGTCGTCGTCGCCCAGCCGGGGACGTAGGTTTCATTGATGGTGTAGTCGCCCACGGCCTGGTCGCTGTAGGTCGCGCCGCCGCCGGAGGCGGGCAGGTTGAACGGGCCGAGGTCGCCGGTGAAGGCCCAATCGGCCCCCGGCGTCGCGCCGACGACGACTTTCGTCACCGTCAGGTCGCCGCTGGGCGGGGCGTCCTGGGTGTTGGTGAAGGTGCAAACCACGTCCTGGCCGTGGGTCAGGTTGAAGGTGGCTGTGTTCGTGCCCGTCGCGCCGTTGTCGCAGGCCAGCGTCGCCGTCCAGCCGGGCACCGCCGTCTCGGCCACGGTCGTCGTGCCGGTGATGACATTGGTTAAGAACTCGCCGCCGGCGGCGGGCGTGGTGCCGGAGTTGCCTTGGACGCTGAACTGCCAGTCGCTCAGGCCGGTGGTGTCGCCGTTGGCGACCTTGTTGACCCTGACCGTCGCCTGCACCCGCGTCAGGATGACCGCCGACCGTGGCGGCAGATTCAAAGTCAGATAGCCGCCACTGGTCTGGTAGAAGTCACCGCTCAGCAGGTCTTCCACCCTGTCATACTCGACCCATAAGTCGACTGTGTTGACGGTGTTGCCGGGGTTCAAGGCGACAGTGACCAGTTGGTCAGGAGATTTGTAGCGCCGAAAAGCGTAGGTGGTGTCGTCGGCCGACGTCCACGTGGTCGTGTCGCCGGTCCACAACGTCTGGAAGTCGCCATCAACGAGGACGGGGTACTGCTGCCGGATCTCGGCCAGGCGGCTGTAGAAGGCCAGCATGTCGGCGTCGGCCGGGCCGTAGATGTCGTCGTCGCCGGCCTCGTCGGCCCAGGGGTAGGGGGCGCGGTTGTAGGGGTCGTCCTCCGGGCCGTTGGTCACGTGGTTGGCCAGCGAAGGGGAGTCGAGGGCCACCTCGTCGCCGTAGTAGACCATCGGCGCGCCCATGTAGGTGTACTGGAACACGGCGGCCAGCTTCTGCCGTTGCAGCGTCTGGGCGTCGCTCTCGCCCAGGATGTCCACCAGGTAGCGCAGGCGGTTGGTGTCGTGGCTATCGAGCAGGTTGAGCATCGTCAACGTGGCTTCGGCCGGGTAGTCCTCGCGCACCGACCGCAGCGCCCGGTCGAACTGGCTGGGCGTCAGGCTGATGATCTCGTTGTTGCCGTTGTTGTCGTTGTCCTCGAAGCCCGCCTGGCGCACGAAGCCCAGGACGTTCTTGCGGAAGCGGTAGTTCATGACCGAGTCGAGCTGGTCGCCCAGCAGGAAGGCGCTGGCGTCGGGCCAGACCTCGCCCACCAGCGGGCCGTTGGGGGCGTCGGCCTTGGCGTAGGGGCGGAAGTCGCGCCACCAGTTGTGGCTGATCTCGTCAGCCACGTCGAAGCGCCAGCCGTGGACGCCGCGGTCGTACCACGTCTCCATGACGCTGTTGGCGTCGCGGTAGATATAGTCGCGCACCTCGTCCTCGCCGTCTTGCAGCACGGCCAGGCTGCTGTAGCCGAACCAGCCGGTGTAGTCGCCGTCGCCGCAGGGCACGTCGTTGTTCTGGAACTCGAACCAGTCGCGGAAGTCGGAACCCAGCGATTCGCAGGCGCCGTCGTTGCCGGGGTAGCGGCCGTAGCGGTCGAAGTAGACGCTGTCGGAGGAGGTGTGGTTGAAGACGCCGTCCACGATGAGGTGCATGTCGCGTGCTTCCAACTCGGTGATCAGTTCATCGAAGTCGGCCTGTGTGCCCAGGGCCGGGTCAATGGCCATGTAGTCGTCGGTGTCGTAGCGATGATTGGAGCTGCCGTCGAAGATGGGCGTGGTGTAGATGGTGTCGAAGCCGGCGTCCTTCAGGTAGTCGAGCTTGTCAATGAGGCCTTGCAGGTCGCCGCCGTAGAACTGCGTGCCGTATTCGTTCTGGTAGGGGCCGGGCTGGCGCGGGTCGCCGATGAGCGTGTTCCACGGATCGCGCAAGAGCGCGTCCTGGTCGCCGTAGAACAAGGGGCAGCCGGTCGTGCCGCCGCTGCGACAGTAGTCGTTGCTCGTGTCGCCGTTGCGGAAGCGGTCGGGGAAGATCTGGTAGACGACGGCGTTTTGCAGCCAGTCGGGCGTCTGGAAGGCGGGGTCATAGACGGTGAGCTGGAAGCCCTCGGCCCCCTGCTCGTCGCTCGCCGCGCCGGTGCCGCCCTGGTTCAGGTTGTCGTGGGGGCCGCCGTGGTCGTCGCTGTAGTAGTCCACGTCCAGCCCGTCGGTGATGACGAAGTGGTAGTAGAGGATTGCCGGCGTCGAGGGCGTCGCCAGACTGACCTGCCAGCGGGCCGCGCCGCCGGCGTTGTTGACGAAGGTCATGGGATAGTCAACCGGCCCGGTGGTGTTGCCGGTGGCCGGACTATAGGTGTAGACGCGCACGGCGACGCTGTCCACGTCATTGGGAGTGGTGTCGAAGCGCAGCGTCACGGCCGTCCCGGCGGCCACCGCGCCGAAGGGGGAGCGGAAGTAGCCGGTGAACGAGTTGTGAAAGAGCTGGGCCCACTGCACGTCGCCGTCGTTGACGGTGTAGCTCCAGTTGAGGCCGGTGAAGCCGTAGTCGCTGCCGAATTCATTGCGCGTGAAAAGCTGGTACTGGACGAGCGTGCCGTTGGGCTGGGCCGGCAGGTCAACGCGCCAGTTCGCGCCGGGATAGCCGCTGTTGTCGAACGTGCCCAGATACTTCGTCCAGACGCCATTGACCAACGTCTCGACACCGGCCGTCTCGCCAAGGGCGGTGTCGCTGTTGATCCAGACGCGGGCGGTCTCGGCGCTGGTGGGCACATCGGGCACGCGGGCGATGTGGTTGCGGTAGGAAGCCGCCTCGGCCGAGGGCCGCAGCGACACAAGAAGGGCCACGGCCAAAACGGCCGCGGCCACAACGCGGAGCAGGTGACGACGAAGGGAACCGGCAGACGCGATCATCGTTGAACCTCAGTGAGAACAGGGTATATGGAGCCAGTAAATGCGAAAGGGCAGCACTGACGTACAGCGCTGCCCCTTCTTCCCACTACAAAGTATACGGGGAATCGTTGCGAAATCAAGTAGAAAGTACTGGAAGAGAGGGGCCAGGTTCCAGGGGCCAGGGGCCAGAGGCAGAGCGCCTTGTCCCTAGCCCCTGGAACCTGGCCCCTATTCTTGGTATTGACAATTACCCCAAAATCAGTACCATATACCCACGAAGGAAGGAGCAGCGCGTCGTTTCGCGCTGCTCCTTTTTCATTGGCGCGTGTTGAGAATTCCATAGGACAGGAGGCTTCTCGTGCTCGAACAGGACTCACGTCCCCTTACTCCCGGCCCCGGCCGCGACTGGCTGGCGGCGCTGCTCTTGCGGCGGCAAAGCCGGCTGATGCCGCGCTTCGCGGCGGCCTTCACCCGCCTGCGGGCCGCGCCGCGCAATGCGCGACGGCGGCTCCACCGCCGGGCGGCCGTCTCGTTGGGCGGGGCGGCGCTGCTGCTGGCCCTGTCCGGCAGCCCGCTGCTCATCCCCAGCGCCCAGGCGGCGACGATCACCGTCGCCAACGGCGAGATCGCCGTCAACCCCGGCAACACCCTCTGCTCACTCATCGAAGCCGTCAACAACGCCAACACCGACAGCGACACCTCCGGCGGCGACTGCGTGGCCGGTACAGCCGGGGCCGACACCATCAACCTGCCCGCCGGCGGCGCGTTTACCTTCAGCGCGTCCTACGTCTACGACGCCGGCAACAACGGCCTGCCGTCCATCACGTCCGAGATCACCATCCAGGGCAACGGCGCGACGCTCGATCTGGGCGGCGCGGCCGTCGGCATCCGCCTGGCGCGGGTCAGCGCCAGCGGCGACCTGACGGTGAACGACACGACCATCAGCGGCGGCTATATGTTCGACGCCACCCACGGCGGCGGCGTCTTCCGCGTGGAGGGCGGCGCGCTGACCCTTGACGGTAGCACGTTGGAAGAGAACGCCACGCGCAGCTATGGCGGGGCGGTCTTTGCCTTCGATGACGCCACACTGACCATCACCAACGACAGCACCATCAGCGGCAACTCCGCCTTCCGCGGCGGCGGCGTCTACTCGCGCGACAGCGCCACGACCATCGAAAATAGCTCCGTCAGCGGCAACTACGCCGAGCGCAGCGGCGGCGGCGTGCAGGCCAACGGCGGCTCGCTGTTCATCAGCGCCAGCCAGATCAACGACAACGGCTGGGAAGCGGGGCAGATCGGCGTGGCCGGCGACACCGACTACGGCGGCGGCGTCCTGTCCGACGGCGCGAGCCTGACCATCGCCACGACGACCATTGACGGCAACTACGGCGCCTATGGCGGCGGCGGGGTGTGGGTGCTGGACGCGACCGAGGTGACGATCAGCCAATCGGCCATCACCAACAACACCGCCGACGGCTACGGCGGCGGCGTGCGCTGGGGCGCGGTTTTTGACAGCATCCCGATGCCGGCCACGGGGTCAATCACCAACACGACCATCAGCGGCAATGCGTCGGACAGTGCCGGCGGGGTTATGGTGAGCCTGGGCGAGTTGACACTCAACAACGTGACCATCAGCGACAACACGGCCGAATACTACGCCGGCGGCATCATGACCGGTGACGCGCTCACACTCAACCGCACTATCGTCAGCGGCAACTCGTCCGCGACCGCGCATGGGCACGAGGTCTACCTCTACAGCAGCCCCTATGGCACGGGCGCGGCCACGGCCGACAACTTCAACCTGTTCGGCCACAATGGCATCGCCAACAACACCGCCTTTGTCGGCTTCACCCCCGGCGCGACGGACATCACGGCCACGTCCAATGGCACACAGCCGACGGCCCTGTCGGCCATCCTGGACGCGCTGGCCGACAACGGCGGGCCAACGACGCCGGCCACGAAGACCCACGCCCTGGACCCGGGCAGCCCGGCGCTCGACCGCGCCCCCAACGCCGCCTGCGCCGCCGCCACCGTGGTCGACGGCGTAGACCAGCGTGACGCGCCGCGCAACGTGGACGGCGACGGCGCGGCCGGCGGCAACGAGTGCGACGTGGGTGCGTATGAGGCCCCGTTCGTCGCGCCGCCGAGCATCTGCCCCGCGCCGGCCAACGAGCGAACAACCATCCTGGGCATCGGGATGGGCAGCCCCAAGAAGGCGTCGCTGTCGAAGAAGCTGGTCGTGCCCAATTCGACCGACCTGGTGGCCCTCTACGGCCAGTTGGCGGGCAAGGATGTGGGCAAAGACCCGCGCTTTGTGCGCTTCACCTATCCGGGCGGCGGCGGTACTGTCCAGGTCAACACGATGACCGGCACGAGCGTGCGCAACGGCGGCGTCTACTGGTATGGCTCTGACCTGGATCCGGCCTCGTCCATCATCGGCCGCTGGTTCCTGGCCCCCAAGACGAAGGGCAAGGTGCCGCGGGCGCTGATCCTCTACGCCACCTATGAGACGACGGCAACCTACTTCGACACCTATGTGCTCTATCCCAATGGCGCAACCAACACCGTCGGCCCCGGCGAGCCGTGGGCGACGCAACAACTGCTGACGATTCCCATTGACGCGCCGCTGGCCGCGGCCGACATCTCGGTGCAGGTGGCGCTGGTGGACAACGACGCCGATAGCCGCGCCGTCAGCGTTACGGCCAGTGTGGGGGCGATTGAGGATAGCGACGTCAGCACCGGGCCGACGCATGGCAACACGCTCAACCTCATCACCCTGACGCTGGAGGACGTGCCGGCGGGGACGACCGAGGTGACGCTGGAGCTGCTCGGCAGCGCCGACGGCGAATCGGCCACCATCGTCGGCGCGGCGGCTAGTTACGCTTGTAATCCGTAAGACAAAGAGGCTCACGCCAAGAGCGCCAAGACCGCCAAGAGAGAATACTCTTAGCGGTCTTGGCGTTCTTGGCGTGAGATTCTTCTTTTGTGGCACAGGATTCTTATCCTGTGTGCTTCCGAAGAGCACAGGATAAGAATCCTGTGCTACAGGGGCCGGCGGCTGATGAGCCAGCTTAGCGCCCCGATCACCGCCGCCAGCCCTAGCAAGATCAGCCCATTGCGCCACCAGCGGCCGGTTGTGGCCCGGTCGAGGGCCGCTTGCGACGGGTCGGCGGGGTTGACGTAGACGGTCACCGCGTCGCCGGGAGAGAGGGCCAGCCAGGCACGCCCGGCGGCGCTGTCGGGCGAGAGCGGATCATCGTCGGCGCGCAGGCGGTCGGCTTGGTAGAGGCGGCCGTCGTAGGTGTAGTCGTAGGCCACGCGCACGGCGGGGACGGTGAAGGGGACGCGGCCGCTCTGGGGCACAGGAACGATGGCGACGGCCGTCACCGTGCCGCCGACCGGCGTCCAACCAGCGGCGGCCCGCGCCTCGGCCGCGCCGCGCCAGCCGCCCAGCAGCGTCAGCAGGGCGGCCACGGCCCACAGGGCGGCGATGCCGGTCAGGGTTTGGGTCAGGCGATGCCAGTTGGCCGCGCGTTCAGCCTGGGTCATGGAGCACCTCCGGGTCGGTCGTTTCGTCCTCCACTGTAGCACAGGATTCTTATCCTGTGCGCCCGGAATGGCACGCTGATGACGCTGATTGCCCCGCAGATTGACGCTGAAAACCTGAGCCACATCTATGCTATAATGTGGGCAGGGCGGACGAGAGTGAGCCAGTCTGCCCGGGCGCGGCGCGGCTTCGGCCGGGCGCTGGCCGTCGCGGCCCACAGTCGCGCCAGTGGGGGATCGCCATGAACCGCTATATCTGGCTGCGTCGGGCGGCGACTGCGCTACCGGCTCTGTTCCTCCTATTGGCCACGCTGCCGGCCCCGGCTGCTGCGCCAACCCATTCGGCTGTTTTGCCCGTTGTGCTGGCCCCGCCCGGCGTCATCGCGGTCGCCGACGCGGCCGGTTTGCGCGCGGCCATCGCGACGGCCAACGCCGCCGGGCAGATGCCCACCATCAATCTGACGGCCGATATCACCATCTACGCCGCGCTGCCGCCGCTGGACAACCCCGGCGCGGGCGTGGCCACCATCCGGGGCAACGGCCACACCGTGGACGGCAGCGGCCACGGCCCCATCCTGACCGTCGGCGCGGCCACCACGGTGGTCGTCGAGCAACTGACGCTCGTCAACGGCCTGACCGGGGATTGCGGCGGCGGCATCCTCGTCTACGGCGACCTGACGCTGCGGCGGAGCCAGGTGCGGCGCGGCTACGCCAATCGCGGCGGCGGCATCTGTGCTCTGGCCGATGGCGGGCAGGCCACGGTGCGACTGGAGCAATCGAGCGTCAGCGACAACGCCGCCGGAGACGGGGGCGGCATCTACGCGAGGGCCTCCAACTCCGGCGGCGGCGTAAGCCTGTGGATCGTTGACTCCACGGTGTCGGGCAATCGGGCCACCGGCGATTATGGCGGCGGCATCTTTGCCTACGCTTCCACGGGCGCAGTGGGCACGCGAATTATCCGCAGCACCGTCAGCTTCAACTCCGCCCCCACCGCGGCCGGCCTGTTTAACCTGGGCGCTCAGGATGCGGCGCCGGTGCGCAGCCCGACGGCATTCGCCACCACCACCATTGAGAACAGCACGTTCAGCGGCAACGTTGCCCTGAAGGAGGGCGGTGCCATCGGCAATTACACGCTCATCTGGCCCTACCCCGAGCGGTGGTCGCAATGGCCCGAGGCCGGCGCGAGCATCGGCCCGGCCGCGCCAAAGCCATTGCCGCCGGGCATCGGCTTTGGCCAGGTGAAGTTGGTCAACAGCACCATCACCGGCAACGGGGCCAGTCGGGGGAGCGGCATTTTCAACGGTGAATTGGGGCAGGTGGAGATGAGCGGGACGATTGTGAGCGACAACAGGCCGGACGGGGGTGACTGCGCCGGGGGCATTGGGTCGCTGGGCTACAATCTGGATGGCGACGGCACGTGCGGCCTGGGCCAGCCGACCGACCTGCCGCGGGCGGAAGCCGACTTGCAACTGCTGGCCTCCTGGCCGCCGGGCGTGACGGCGACCCATGCCCTCGGCCCCCACAGCGCCGCCCGCGACCGCATCCCGGCCGGCGCGATGGGCTGCGGCGCGGCGGCCACCGACCAGCGCGGCGTGCCCCGCCCGCAGCCGGCCGGCGGGCGGTGTGACATGGGGGCGTATGAGGTGGAGCAGCCGTAGTCTCCTGTAGCGCGAGTTGCCAACTCGCCTCTTCAGTCTTGGACGAATATGGACGAATCGAAGAGGCGAGTTGGCAACTCGCGCTACAAGTGGCGTTATTCGCCTGGCCGGTGAGTTATGCTCTAGGTGGAGCACGCCGTCGTGGCCCCCAAGGTTACGCCGACGCTTTCCACCGGGGCGCTCCGGTCGCTGTGGTTGGGTGCGCTGCGTCTGCCCAGGCGTGGCGCACCCTCTGGTGCGTGGCGCACCCTCTGCTTTGTAGCAGGATCACATCAATTGTTTCACGGGAAACAATATGTCAAGTTGCCCAGTGCGTCGCACTTTCTGGAGTGCGTCGCACTTTTCTTTTCTTGGCCGGCGTGGGGAGAATGTGCCAGGCACCGAAGAAGGTGCCAGGCACGAAGAGAGGACTTGACAAGAATGACGCGATGCGTCATAATGAGTGTGCCTCATTGGAGCAGAGTGGGGTGGTCACGTCTGCATGAACATCGTCGCACTCAATCTATTGCTCATCACCCACCACCCCGCTGCAACTTCCTATGACGCACTGCGTAGAAGCTGACAGACGCGATCGCATTGACCGCCGGCGGCGCATCGGTCGTCCGCGGCCCCTTTTAGGAGTAAGAGAAAACCATGACGAATGAGACGATCCACATTGAAGAGGAAGTGAAGGAAGCCGCTCACAAGGTAGAAGAGACGGCCAAGCGCTGGACGGAGGAGATCTCCGTGCGCGGCGGCGACCTGGGCGATACGCTCGGTCGCCTGGTGAAGGAAGCGACCGTGCGCAAGATCACCGTCACCAGCCAGAGCGGCAAGAAGCTGCTGGAAGTGCCGCTGGTGTTGGGCGCGGCGGGCATGTTGGTCATTGGCCCGTGGACGGGCTTGCTACTCATCGCCGCCTGGCTGACGCGGGTTTCGATTCTCATCGAGTACGAAGCCGCGCCGACGAAGGTCGAGGAAGCGGTCGAGGACGTGGTTGACGACGTGAAAGTCGCCATTGCCTAAGAAAGAGGGACAACCACAGATTCCACAGATTACACAGATTGCCCGCGAAGGGCAATCTGTGGAATCTGTGGAATCTGTGGTTTTTCACTGCTGGAGGAAAGCATGACTGACGAGATGATCCCGATGACTGAAGAGGCGGCCGAGGCGGGGCGCACGATTACCGAGCGCGTGTCCGTGACCGGCGGCGAGCTGATCGAGACGGTGCAGAGCCTGTTGCGCGAGGCGGCGGTGCGCCGGATCACGATCCAGGACAAGGACGGCCGCACCCTGTTGGATATTCCGCTGTATGCGGGCATCGCCGGGGCGCTGGTGCTGGGTTCGGCGACGGTGCTGGCCCTCATCGCGGCCTGGTTCGCCCAGGTGTCAATCCTCATTGAGCGCGACCGGGCGCACGACGGCGGGCCGTCGGTCGTGGGCGAGGCGGTGGAGCGGGCGGCCGGGTCGGCGTCGTCGGCGGCGTCGCAGGTCGTGGGCGGCGTGTCGGCGTTCTTCGGCGGGGCGGCGCGGGGCGCGGGCGACGCGGCCCGGCGCGTGGCCGATGCGCTGGAGGCGCGGCTGGGCCGGGCGGTGGAATCGTCCGACGCCGCGGCCGAACAAGCGGCCGAGTCGGCCGACGCCGCAGCGGTGAAGGTCGGCGAGGCGGTTGACGCGGTGGCCGAGAAGGCGACCGAGACGGCCGACGCGGCGGCGATCAAAGTCGGCGAGGCCGTGGACGTAGCGGCGGCGAAGGTCAGCGAGACGGCCGACGCGGCGGCCGAGAAGGCCGGCGAAGTGGCCGGTAGCGCGGCGACGAAGGTCGAGGACGCCGCCGCGGCGCTAGGCGAGAAGGCCAACGAAGCGGCCGACGCCCTGGCTGAGATGGCCCCCGAGCGCCAGTGCGCGGCCATGACCAAGGCCGGCACGCGCTGCAAGCGGCCGGCGATGGACGGCAGCGATTATTGCAGTATGCACCAGGTGGCGTAGGAGAGGGGTTAGGGGCCAGGGGCTAGGGGCCAGGGAAGAGCGCACTCGCTCTTCCCTGGCTCCTTCTTATA
>WBZP01007621.1_pt1 | contig 10388 bp, 6 predicted proteins | sample 5204301 | NCBI WGS metagenome assembly WBZP01 (sample SAMN12412401, study PRJNA552823) | activated sludge metagenome | isolation source: activated sludge from nitrification reactor of wastewater treatment plant... | place: USA: Pennsylvania | collected 2017 | reverse complement strand
CAGGCCCTGGCGCAAAACCCGCCGGTCATCACCGACGCGGACATCGAACGGGTCCGCCGCGAAATGCCGACCGTCACCGACCAGGACATCGACGCGGCGCGGCGGAAGTACGGCATGCCCAGCGATGCCGAACTGCGATCCGCGCCGGTGCCGACCCGCCCGAACGTCGAGGCGCTGCCCCAGCCCAAGAGCCGCACGCCGATCGACCTCGAAGCGCTGGCGCGGGGCTATGCATCGCAGTCCGATGCGATGACTCAGGCGCAGGGGCTGGTGGCTGGGCCCGGGCTGTTGGTGTTCGTCAGCCTGTCCATGCCCCGGCCCACGCTGCAACGCCTCGTCGACCAGGCCGCGCGTGCCAAGGCTTCGATCGTCCTCCGGGGCTTCGCCAACGGCTCGCTGCGCGACACTGTCGCCCAGGTGCAGGGCCTGATCGGTTCCCGCCAGGTGGCGGTGCAGATCGATCCCCTGACCTTCGACCGCTACGCCGTCACTCGGGTACCGACCTTCGTGCTGGTGCGCGACGGCACCCGCTCGGTTGCCTGTGCCAGCGGCAGTTGCGCGCCGGCCGACAGTTTCCTGCGGGTCTCCGGCGACGTGAGCCTGGACTACGCGCTGGAACACATGCGGCGCTCGGCACCCGGGTTCGGCCCGCCCGCCGACAGCTTCCTGAAACGGATCAAGGGATAGGAGGGAGCGATGATCGGCCCCCACGCTCACCTCATTTATCAATGCGGTTCGCTACCCCCCGCGGGAACTTCAGCCTCCTTGAGGCGGCTCGGCGGAGGCTGGATGCGCCGCTGGGTCACCTGGATCACGCTCGTCTGCTTCCTCACCACGCAGACCGCCGCCGTCGCCGGTCCGTTCGAGGAAGGCACCGCCGCCGGCCAGGCGGCCAATCCCGTCATCCGGGGGACGGTGAACACGCCGAGTGCATCGAGTGCCGTGCCGGGCTACACCACGACGCCACCGGAAACCACGTACTACGGCCAGCCCAGCCTGTCGGGCCCGGCCAATGCCCGCCTAGCCGCCTGCGCCGCCAGCACCGATGATCCCGTCTGCCAGGCGCAGCGCGGTGCCGTGACTTCGGCAAACACGCCGCGCCCCTCGGTCTCGGCCTACGACCCAGCCGTCGCCGCCGCCCGCGACATCGCAGGCAATCCGTCGAGCGTGCTGGGCAGTCTCGCCGACTATTACTCGGGTTGCACCACCGCCGAGGTCACTACGCCCGCGGGCACGACCACCAAGGTCTGCAACCGTTACAGCGGTGTCGGCAACTACACCACCCGGCGCGACCTCACGGTCCAGGTCGAACTGCTGCCCAGTTGTGCCGAAGGTACCTGGTTCGCCCATGGCCAGGTCAACCGCAACGGCATGGATTACATGATCGCGGAAGCGCAATGTCGCATCCGCGCCGACGGACTGCAGCGTTTCCGCTTCTACGCCGCTGGCGGGATGGGCGCCTGCATCGGCTGGCAGGCCCTTGACCTGCCGATTGCACCGGCTACCCAGACGACCTATGTCACCAACCTGTCGCCGCATTGGCAGGGCTACTGCTGGAGCCCATTCAAGGTCGTGATGATGCCGGGATCGGGCTGCACCGCCGGAAGTTGCAACTACACCTTCCAGTTCGGCACGCCGGTCTATGCCTGCCCTGCCGGGACGGTGCGCGGCGATACGCTGGGCGGCTACTGGGCCGGCATATTCCTCACTTCTGGTTCGGCTGACCAGTGCTTCACCCTCACCGCCCCCGATGCCGAGGCCGGCTGCCCGGGGGGCAGCATGACAATCTACGACGAAGCCGGGATGCACTGTGCCGCACCGGCGGGGCCCGCGACCCTGGTCGGCGCCTCCGGCTGGAGCCTGCCCTTGTCGTTCGTGCAGCCGACCATGGAGCAGCACGAGACGGACATCTGGGTCGACAGGAACGCCGCGCTGACGGAAGGTGGCCGCTGCACGGTGACCACCGCCGACCGCTGCGTCGATGGCCCCGCGACCAAGACCATCGACGGCCGCGCAGTCACGCGCGCCTGCTGGTCCTATGAGCGCACCCTAACCTGCGCCTCCGGCGCACCGGTGGACGAGTGCGCCCCACTGGCGAGCAGCGGTTGCACCCCGGCCGCCAGCACCTGCAAGCAGATGAATGCGGCAACCGGGTTGTGCGAAATCACCCAGGACACCTACACCTGCCCGGTCGCCGCCCAAACTGCCACCTCCGCCTCGAACTGCCCCGCCAACGTCTATTGTCTGGGCACCAACTGCTTCAACACCAGCTACACCAACGACGCCGATTTCGCCCGTTCGATGTCGCTGATGGAAGCCGCGCGGGAGGCGGGCGTCTACCTCGACACCACCAACATGCAAGTGTTCAAGGGCGAGGGAAACCGGTGCCGTGACCGGCTGTTCAAGAACTGCTGCTCTTCCGATTCGGCCGGCGCCGGCATGACCAACCAGAGCCTGTTCGGTACGGGCTCGCGACTGGTCTATGACGTGCTGATGAACGCCGACAACCGCGAGTTCCTCTACCAGGGCATGCAAGCCCTGTTGTTCAGCGGCGGATTCAGCGGCAGCTTCACGACCTATGGCGTCACCGTCGCCATCAATGGCACGGCACTGCCGGCTGGCTCGGCCGTTCTCTACTCCGGTGAGAATCTGGTGATCGCCTTCGATCCCTGGTCGCTCGCCATTGCGGTGGTGATCTACATCGTCATGTCGTTGTCGTCCTGCAACGAGGAGGAAGGCAAGCTCGCCATGAAGGAAGGGGCCGGCCTGTGCCATAGCGTCGGGACCTATTGTTCGTCGTGTATCCGCATCCTCGGCGCCTGTGTCGCCTGCATCGAGCACACGACCGGCAAGTGCTGCTTCAACAGCAAACTCGCGCGCATCGTCAATGAGCAGGGCCGCGTGCAAGTCGGCAAGGGCTGGGGCTCGGGCGAGAGCCCCGATTGCTCGGGTTTCAGCATTGCGCAACTCCAAAGCCTGGACTTCGCGGCCATGGACCTCTCTGAGTTCTATGCCTCCATCGTCCCGACGCTGCCCAGTGTCGGAACGATCCAGGGCAGCAACGCCTCGCGCCTCACCACCTGCTACTACGGACAGGGGAAATGCCAATGAAGGTTGTCTATGTCGCTGCGCTGCTCGCCGCAGTCGTGTTGCCCGTCTTCGCCGACGACGTGCTCCGCACGCCGGTGCCCGATGCGCGCCCGCTGATGCTGGCCGCCCTCCAGGCGAGCGACGGGCAGGCCCACGGCGTCCTCACCGGCGAGATGGCCGATGCGATCACGAGGCGCTTCGGTGCCACCTCGCCAATCTTCATCGACGTAACGACCGAGAAGCGCTACGCCCAACCGGGTTGCAGCCGGCTGAAGGTCACGTTCTGGCAAGACGGCGTTCTCCTGCCCGGCGCATTGAGCCCGCGCCGGCAGACGATGGACTTCGGCATCAACTACTGCCTCGACGGCCGGCCGCCGCAATCTCTGAAGTAGAGCCCTTATGAAGCGTTTCGCGTTCCCCATACCCGTCCGCTTGGCGCTGGCGCTGGCGCTGGCCTCGATATTGAGCGCCAGCGCCGCGTCGGCCCAGGATGCTGCTGCGCGCTACTGGTCCGACCGTTGGCGCGGCTGGCATTTCTACGAGGATCCCATACCCGAGGAACGGGAACACCTGCCGCTGCCGGGCAAGGTGGTACCCGCGGCACCACCGGCTCTGCCCTCGAAAGCCCCTGAATTGGTCGAGTTCGAACGCCTGCAGAAGACGCTGGAAGACACCCGCAACATCGCCATCATGCGGCCGACCGAGGCGAACGTGCGCCGCTACATGGAACTCGAGTCCCAAGTTGTCGCGCGTGCCTCCTATTTCGCCGACGTGGCGCAGCGGGTCGCCTGGGCCACGCCGGCACTCGATCCGACGCTGCAAGGTCGGCCGGTCAACGCCAAGGCGCTGGAGGTGTTCGAGCAGACCGAGTCGGTGGACCGATCCCGTTCGATTGCCGAACTGGGCAAGGACCACGTGCTGTTCTTCTTCTACCGCTCGGACTGCCCGTACTGCCACGCCTTCGCCCCGACCCTGGCTGCCTTCCAGGCGCGCCATGGCATCCAGGTGGTGGCCATCAGCGTCGATGGCGGCCCGATGCCGGGTTTCCCCAAGGCGCGTGCGGACAACGGCATTGCCACCGCCCTGAAGGTCACGCAGGTGCCCGCCGTCTTCCTGGCCCAGCCCTTTACCGGAAAGATCACGCCCATCGGTTTCGGCGTGCTCTCCGAATCCCAGTTACTGGAACGCATCGCCGTCGTGTCCGGCCCACAAGCCGAGGCGATGCTGCCCGGAACGATGCAACGTTTTGCCCTGCCGCAGGAGGCCCCATGAACCACCCCGACCATCCCCCGTTGTGGCGTATCTCCGCCGCGCTGCTGGCCTTGCTGCTGGTGATCTCGCCGCTGCCGCTGCGCGCCGGCGACCTGAACACGGAGGTGAATGACATGTTCAACAACCTGGGCGCCATCGGCAACTACACGGCCCCCGGGGCCTTCCGCGGGCAGACCTTCAATACCTACACCGGCGGCAACCTGATGATGCGCTCGCCCAACAAGGTTTATCAGCTCGCCGCCATCCAGTTCCCCAGCGCCAAGGCCGGCTGCGGTGGCATCGACGTCTTCGGCGGCAGCTTCAGCCATATCTCGGCCACCGAGTTCAAGAACATGCTGAAGAACATCACGGCGGCCCTACCCGGCATTGCCTTCCAGTTGGCCTTGGAAGCGGTCTCACCCCTATTGGGAGGGCTGACCAAGTGGGCCAAGGGGCTGGAGACCTGGATCAACAACGCCCGCATCAACTCGTGCGAGACCGCGAAAGCCATCGTCAGCACGGCCGCCGAGTCCGTCGGCTACAGCTCACAGGAAACCTGCGCCGACTTGGCCGTCGAGATGGGCCTGGAGAGCGACCGGGATGCGGCGCGCCGGCGTTGTGGCTCCGACCGGCCCAGCATCCTGGCCTCGGCACGTTCCTCCACCGATCCGAATGTGAAGAACAAGGCCCCCTTCGTCGGCAACCTGACCTGGAAGGCACTTCAGTACACGGGTTCTTACCTCGACGATCAGGAGCGCGAGCTGATCATGAGCCTGGTCGGCACCATCATCTACTACCCGGAGGAATCGGCGCGCGACCCCGAGCCGATCGCACCCACCCTCACATCGATCAGCCAGTTGCTGTACGGCCAGAGCGCGGCGGGCGGCACGGATGTCATCCAGCACGTGCTCAAATGCAATGACTACACCAACTGCGACGTCGTGACGCTGAATACCACGTACACCCACACGCCCTTCACCGCCAAGGTCGAGACGATGATGCGTTCCATCGCCGAGAAAATCACGACGCGCACCGCCATCCCCAACAATTCGTCCGAGGTCGGCTTCGTGAACCAGACCACCGAGCCGGTCTATAAGATGCTGTCCATCGGCACCAGCATCCCGGGCTCCGGCCTCTCCGACAGCCTGATCGCCCAGTACCGCGACGTCATCGCCGCCGACTACGCCTATGTCTTCCTCGAGCGCAACCTGCGCCTGGGCATGGCCGCCCTGGACAAGAACTACACGTTGCAGCAAACGCAACGTGACCAGGCCAACCAGATCCGCCAGCGTGCCCAGGCGATGCTGTTGCAACTCTCGCAGGAAAAGAACCTGCTCTACCAGAAGGTGGGTTCCTTCAGGGCCGTGGCTAGCCACCTGGAACAGCTCGAGCGCCAACTGCGCTCCAGCATGCCCCAGCACGTGATCGACATGCTCGGCCAGCAGGCCGCCTATCTGTCGCAGTAGCGCAGACGGAATCGCGCGAGGAGACGCAACGCCATGTGGGAAATCTACGCCTACCAGAATGCCGACAGCCTGTTCGGTGTCTTCAATGCCGCCGCGGCCATCCACGCCTCCGGCGACTACGCAGCGGCGGTGGCGGCCGTGGCCTTCTGCGGCTTCGTCGCTGCTCTGATCGCCTACGCCTTTGCCCCTGAGAAACTGCAGGGCTGGAAGTGGTTGGGCACGGTGGTGCTGGTTTTCGCGGTGCTGATCGTGCCCAAGGTGACCGTGGGCATCGTCGACAAGACGGGCGGCTCCGCGGTCAAGGTGGTCGACAACGTGCCCTTCGGCGTGGCCGTGCTGGGCAGTCTCACGAGCACGATCGGCAACACGCTGACGGGGCTTTTCGAGACGGCCTTCCAGGTCATCCCGGGCGTGGGGGCGCTCCCAGCCGAGCTGAGTTACCAACAGAACGGCTTGATGTTCGGCAATCGCCTGATCCGCGAGACCGGCAACGTGGTGTTCCAGGATCCGGCCTTTCGCACCGATCTCATCAACTTCATCCATAACTGCACCACCTACGACCTCATCGACGGCACCCTTGACCCGGCCACCTTCTCGGCCTCCGATGATGTCTGGCCGTTGATGGCCTCGCCCAATCCGGCGCGATTCAGCACGCTGACCGCCGCGGGCGGCTCCGTCGGCGTCGACACCTGCCCGAACGTGTACCAGAGCCTCAATGGGCGACTGCCGGCGCAGATCACCCGCATCCAGGGGCGGCTCGCCTTCCAGCTCAACCCGACCTTGCCGGGAGCCGCGGCTGCGACGGCCATCGCTGGGCAGATCCAGCAGGCCTATCTCAAGAACAGCATCGCCACCGCGGCGGCCACCGCTGCCGACCTCATCCGGCAGAACGCGGTGCTCAACGCGATCGAGGACACCAGCAAGATCGTCGGCCAGAAGGTCAACGATCCGGCAGCCATGGTGCTCGCCGTCGGTCGGGCCCAGGCCGTGGCACAGCAGAACGCGACCTGGCTCAACTACGGCAAGGTGGCCGAGCAGGCCCTGCCGGTTTTCCGCAACGTGGTCGAGGCGGTGACCTACGCGATGTTCCCGCTCTTCGTGCTGCTGCTCCTGCTCACCAGTGGCCGCGAGACGATGCTGGCCTTCAAGGGCTACGCGGCGGTGCTAATCTGGATCCAGCTCTGGCCGCCGCTCTACGCCATCCTCAACTACATGGCCTCGATCTACGCGGCCTACGATCTGGCTGCCGCGGCGGATCTCGGAACGGGCACCAAGGCGCTGGCCCTGCAGACCGCCTCGACGATCTACTCACGGGCGATCTCCGGCGAGGCCGTCGTCGGGTACCTTGCGATCAGTATCCCCTTCATCGCGTGGGCAGCCTTGAAGCGCATGGAAAACTTCGGGACGGCCCTGGTCGGTGGCCTGTCGGGCCTGCAGGCGATGATCTCGGGTGGAACGTCGGCCGCGACCGTCGGCAACGTTTCCATGGGGAACGTAGGGATGGACCAGATGCAACTGGCACCCAACCGCACCTCAGCCTTCATGAGCAGTTGGCAAAACGACCTGAGTGGGAACACCTTCTCGTCGAATGCCCTGACGGGGCGTACGGCCGTCAGCCTATTGCGCAACCAGGGCTTCGCGTCGAGGGTGGTATCGATGCGGGTGTCCGAGCAGGATGTGGTGCAGGCCGGTCGGCAGGTTGATGCGGCGCGAAGCGAGACCATTGCGGCCAGCAACGAACATTCGGCAATCCTCTCCGAAGCATTCACGCGTGGATTGAGCAAACTGCGGTCATCGCGCAGCAGCAGCGGCTCCACCTCCAGCAGTTTCGAGCAGATGGGCGAAACGTTGAACAAATTGGATCAAGTCACCAAGAGCGTCGCAGAAAATACGGGGCTGAGCCAATCCCAAGTGGCGAGCATTGCTTTCGGTGCTGCCGGACATCTCGGTGTCAATGCCGGTATCGCCGGAGGCCAGATGAAGGCTGGCGCCGAGAAAACCTATCTGTCGAGTCTGTCAGCGCAAGAGCAAAAAGCACTTGCCAGCATGAGCGGAGAACAATTGGCGGAGTTCAAGCAGTTCGGCGACCGAGTATCCCGTGACACCAGTTTCTTGAATGCAGTCTCCAGCGATTCCCGGGAAGCCCGGGAAGCCCGGGACATGTCATCCCGGCTCGGCTCGACAGCCGCGCGATCCGAGCGAGCCGAAGCAAGTCTCGCCGAACGTACCAGTTTCGCTGAGCGCGTATCCGCCGCCTACGAGAGGGGCGAGACCATTTCGATCGACATCGCTCAGGACCCACACAACCTGGAGATGTTTACGCGATATGCCGAGCAATACGGCGGCAATAGCGCCGCGGCACACACCCTGATGGAATCGGAATTGGCGAGGCAGTCGCTTCGCCCGAACCGGGTGTTCTCCGACGGAACTGCACTACCTGCATCCTTTGGAGACATCCGTGACCAGCATGCGCAACAGCAAGGCGATGCCGCGCTGGCGCCCGATATCGATGGCCTGCACCAATCCAACCGGGAACAAACCTCACGGTTTGGGAACGCTGCGCCGACGCAGCGAACGGCCCCCAGAGTATCACCCATTCGAGAGGAGATTCGCACCCATGGCAATCAAGTTCGCTCAGATGCTGCGTCGAGCCGTGAAAGCTTTGACGCCAAGGCAGAAATCATCAAGACCGATGACGGAACGCTCGCATCGAAGAAATCGCTGCTGGTGCAATCAGGCAAACAGGTTGGCAAGGACGCCGGAGCGACACTCGACAATGCAAAGGATGTGGTGACGGACTTACTGAAGAAGAGGTAGTCAGCCGGAAATACCCCGATCCCATCGGCGCATCTCGTCCTCACTCTCCCCAGGCTTCGCGAACGGTGGATGCCCCTCGTCGCGCCAATAGTTCGCGACCAGATCCTTTGAGGAGGTACCACTTCCCGGCAGCGGATTTTCCTCCCATTCGAGAGGCCGCCCCTTCCTGCCAATGCTAGCCAGAGCGCCGCCAATGGGCGCTCCGAAAAGCGCACCGACTCCCATCATCACAAGGCGGGTTCCCCAATCGCTGTTCGTAGCAGAGATCAAGCCGATCAGCGCGCCCAGCGCGATGAAAACCATGAAGATGAGTTTTCTCATTTCTGCCTCCTGGATTCAGCCTAACGCTGATGGCGTAGGTTGCAAGCGTATGGCCGGCTACCCAGCCAACATTTCCACCACCAAGACCCGCCGCCCCGGATCATCTCTCATGCGGAGCCCTTTTTCCTCAATATCAACTGGATCATCGCGAACAGGCGATGAAACAGGTAGTCAACCTGATCCACATCGATGACCGGCACTTGATTGACTTCTGAATGACGAATGAGATGACTGTTTCCGATGGAATTCAATTCTGTCGCCTCTCCCTCCAGTCGTTCCCGGAGTGATGGCTCTGCAGCGGTGGCATCGAGAATGATCTTGATAGACCTCTTCTTGTCGCCGGGGTCCGCAAGAGACTTGAGGCGCTCCCACCCATCCCACAAGCGCTCCAAGGCCTCGCGCCGTACCAGAGGATTCCGGTCAGAAAACTTGGTCCGACACTCCTCCAGCATGTTATCGAGGGTCCGGTCTCCAGTCCGAAAAATTGTCCGCTTCAAATCTTCCCCAAGCACCGGCGGAAGCACGCGCACGATGCGGCCGGTCGACAACATCTCGAAAGCCACGCCGTTGCGCGAAAAGATGCGATTTACGGTCGCCCGGAACTCTTCCTGTCCCGACTGTTGGTCGAAGGTCAAATGGTGGTGGCTGAAGAAATCGTGGTGTTTCCCGGGAATCGGCTTCGCCACCGAAGCGTAGATGAACTCGATGAAATCCATGATGAGCAGCGTGTCCGGCGCAAAGGGCTCTCGCTGCGACAGGAAACCTTCTTCCACCAGACACATGGTTTCGAGCGGCCAAGCCAACCCCGGCATCTCCGCAATCACGGAAGCGGCCAGAGCATCCGTATCGCAACCGCAAACGGCTTGTCCCTCTGGACAGCGCTCGGGAAAACGCAACCCGAAGGCCCCGCTGTTGATCAGGGCCTGTACCGTTGCCACCAAGCCAGCCCAAACGGCGGGTGAAATCACCTGCTCGGTTCGCGCCCGCGGCCCATTTTCCCGGTCGCTGAAATAGTCGTTCACGGAGCCTACTCCTTCGGCACGAGCGGTACGGCCTTCGCTGTCCCATTGACGATCTGTTCGAATCGCTCGACGTTGGCAAGTACCGCGTCAAGCTGTGGAACTTCTCCGAAAACCATGCCGGCCATCGCTGCGTAGTCTTTGGCGAGCGCTTCACACATCGCCGGACCGGGCATGAGCGTGAAGGTACCGGGTTCCGCGGCATCCAGCCCCAGGTCGGCACTGCCGAAGAAAAGCCTGGCGTGGTGAGCGCAATCTATAGCGAGTGCCTGATCGGCCTGCCACTCGGGCGATCCGCTTGCCTGCATCAGTTGGTGCACATCGTAATAGTGGCGCGAGACGCGCTGCCCGCCGTGCCGCAGTTCTCCGCGACGGTCGTGCCACTGCCGTAAGCCATGCAGGATGATGACCTTGTCCCAGAAGG
>WBZP01003484.1_pt1 | contig 10389 bp, 12 predicted proteins | sample 5204301 | NCBI WGS metagenome assembly WBZP01 (sample SAMN12412401, study PRJNA552823) | activated sludge metagenome | isolation source: activated sludge from nitrification reactor of wastewater treatment plant... | place: USA: Pennsylvania | collected 2017 | reverse complement strand
ATCAAAACTGCCGGTAAAGTACGATTAATCAACAACCGGGTTTTCAGGCTGCAGTAAAAACAATGCATTAGGAAAACAGGAAAGTGTATGAAAGGATTCATTGAAACAAAAATAGCAGTAAATGATGTTAATCAGGTATGAATATTATATTTTTGAACCTGTTAAAAAAATATGACATGGATAGTAAGACGCAATTGAAAATCAATACCTGGCTGCAGGGTAATTATGATGAAGATACCAAATCAGCCATCAGGCGTATGCAGGATGAAAATCCGGATGAACTGAATGACGCTTTTTACAAAAACCTTGAATTTGGAACCGGGGGGCTGCGGGGTATTATGGGTATTGGTTCTAACCGGATGAACAAGTATACGGTTGGAATGGCAACACAGGGTTATGCCAATTACCTGAAAAGTTGTTTTGGCAATAATGTAAGCGTAGCCATTGCGCACGATTGCCGCAATAACAGCAGGAGTTTTGCAGAAATTACCGCCAATGTATTTGCGGCTAACGGCATAAAAGTATACCTGTTTGAAGCATTACGGCCCACACCGGAACTTAGTTTTGCCATCCGCTACCTGAAATGCCAGGGCGGTGTGGTATGCACAGCAAGCCATAACCCAAAAGAATACAACGGGTATAAAGCATATTGGGATGATGGGGCCCAGATTGTTTCTCCGCACGATAAGAACATCATTGCCGAAGTGGAAAAGATCCTGTCTGTTGATGATGTTAAGTGGAATGGCGGCGAATCTAACATTACCATTATTGGAAAAGAGATTGATGAAGCCTATCTTGATATGGTTCAGGGATTGAGTATTTATCCTGATGTATGCAAGGCACAGCATGACCTTAAGATTGTGTATACGCCTATACACGGCACCGGAATCATGCTGGTACCGGCGGCGCTTAAACGCTGCGGGTTCAGCAATGTACATGTTGTTGAGGAACAAAGTAACCCGGATGGTAATTTCCCTACAGTGATATATCCAAACCCCGAAGAAACGGAAACTATGAGCATCGGCCTTAAAAAAGCGAAGGAACTTGATGCAGATATACTGCTGGGTACTGATCCTGATGCCGACAGGGTAGGTATTGGTGTAAAGAATAATAAAGGAGAATGGATACTTATGAATGGTAACCAAACCGCTTTGCTTGCGTTCAATTACATGATTGAAGCACGGAAAGCCAAAGGGATCGCTCAGCCTAACGACATGGTGATTAAAACAATTGTTACCACCGACCTCATTGATGTGATTGCCAAAGAAAACGGCGTGGCCTGTTATAATGTGCTTACCGGCTTTAAATGGATCGCTTCACTTATTAAGGAAAAAGAAGGCAGGGAAAATTACATCATTGGTGGTGAGGAAAGTTTCGGGCTTATGATAGGAGATAAGATCAGGGATAAAGATTCTGTAAGCGCCGTTACTATTTTATGCGAAATGGCTGCCTATGAAAAAAGTAAAGGGCGCAGCCTCTTTGATAAACTGCTGGAGATATATAAACAGTACGGGTTTTATAAAGAAAGCCTGGTGAGCATAACCAAGAAGGGTATGAATGGCGCCGCTGAAATTGCAGGAATGATGGAAGCTTACCGTAAATCGCCACCAAAAATGTTTGATGGCATTGAAGTGAAAGAATTGCTTGATTATGAACTGCAGGATGGTAAAAACCTGTTAACCGGCGAAACCTGGAAAATAAACCTGCCCAAGAGCAATGTATTACAGTTCCTGCTTACAGACGGTAGTAGAATATCGGCTCGACCCAGCGGTACGGAACCCAAGATAAAGTATTATTTCAGTGTTAATACCAGGCTTGGGGATATCGCAGCATTTGAACAGACAGAAAAAATGCTGGACGAAAAAATTGCCCGTATTGAAAAAGAACTTGGGGTAAAATGATTCAAAGGCCATAATTGATTTGAAAATGCCGGTAGCACAAATGCCGGCATTTTTTTATATTGCATGAAATAATACAACTGTTCAACTTTATATGCAATTGCTTAACGGATAACTGCCATATGACGAGAAGATTTGAAGATACATACCGCCACAAGGGATTACGAAAAAAGCTGATTGATTCGTTACGCGACAAGGGAATCAATGATGAACGGGTACTTGCTGCCATGAATAATATACCCAGGCATTTTTTCCTGGATACCGCCCTGGATAATATTGCATATGAAGACAGGGCTTTCCCAATAGCAGAAGGGCAAACAATTTCTCAGCCTTATACCGTAGCATATCAAACCCAGTTATTGCAGGTGAAACCACAGGAGAAGATACTGGAAATAGGAACCGGCAGTATATACCAGGCAACAGTGCTGGCTGAAATGGGTGCAAAAGTATTTACCATTGAAAGGCAAAAGGCATTGTTTGATAAGACAAAACATTTTGTGCTGAAATCAAAATATCCCGGCATAAAGTTTTTTTATGGAGATGGATTTGAGGGGCTTCCAACATTTGCTCCCTTTGATAAGGTAATCATAACAGCCGCCGCACCATTCGTTCCCCCTAAACTGGTGAACCAGTTAAAACCCGGTGGTATCATGGTAGTGCCGGTAGATGCAGGGGAACATCAGCAAATGCTCCGCATCACCAGGAATGAAGATGGCAGCACATCAGAAGAAACATTCGAAAATTTTTCTTTTGTACCCATGCTCGTTGGAAAAAACAGGTAAACAATCATACCTCTCACTATACATCATAAATCATAAATCTCACATCATAAATCATAAATCTCACATCATAAATCATACACCATCCATCAAAAACCTCAATCATCCATGCGCTTTTACTCCCGTTTCGTTTTTATTTGCAATATTTGCTTCATCCTGGCAGTACTCATATGGTGGATGGAGCAAAACAGGCGAAAACAGGGCAATTTTGACGGGCTTATTGGTTTTCAGCCCCTGGAAGCCACATTGGTTATTTTAGGCTACGGGGCCATACTGTTCAATTTCATTTTCCTGATGATTGCTTTTTACGGTTTTCTTACCAGGAAAAAACAGGCTGTTCCGGGTTGGGTTGCCATTATTAATTTGTGTATTTTCCCATTACAGGTATATTATTTTTTCTTGTCTTAATCTAATAACATGATTCATAATATCCTCAAAAGCAAAAGCACCCGGTTGTTTATCATCCTGGGTGGTTTCTTCATAGCCAATGCACTCATTGCAGAAATAATAGGGGTAAAGATTTTTTCAATGGAAGATAGCCTGGGTATTCCAAGGGCGAATATCAGGATTTTCGGATCGGCCTTCAGTTTTCACCTTACTGCCGGTGTTCTTTTATGGCCGGTTGTATTCATCATGACAGATATCATAAATGAATATTATGGGCCAAAAGGGGTAAAGTTTTTGTCATACCTGGCCATCGGTTTGATCAGTTATTCTTTTTTTATTTTTAACTCGGCCATCGGTCTGGCGCCGTCAGAATATTTTACCATCGGAAACGGAATTGATAATCCGGATGCAGCTTTCAGGGGTATTTTCGGACAAGGGTTATGGATCATAATCGGATCGGTCATTGCATTCCTCATCGGGCAATTGCTTGACGTATTCGTTTTTCACAAGATTAAAAAAACGACAGGAGAAAAATTTATTTGGCTGCGGGCTACGGGTTCAACGCTTGTTTCGCAACTGGTAGACAGTTTTGTTGTACTGTTCATCGCCTTTTACATTGGCAAACGCATACAAACCGGGCAGGGCGATGCCTGGAGCCTGCAACAGGTATTAGTAACCGGTACCGGAAATTATATTTACAAATTTGCAGTCGCCATAATTCTTACACCCGTTATTTACCTGGTACACCATGCTATTGAAAAATACCTGGGGCACGACCTGGCAAAGGATATGAAGAAAACAGCAATGGGCAGTGAAAGTGAGTAACAATCCGGCGTTTTAAAGCCTTCTGGCAATGATAAGCATTTTACCGATCCTTACTGTTTACGTGGAGATGTAAAGCAATAAGCCCGTACCCGGAAAGATGATATGCTTTACAGGTAAGATTTACCCTGTTCTTCTTACAAAGGCTGCCACCTGATAGAACTGCCAAGTGTCTTGTGTTTTTTATTCATTTTCCACATATCAATGGCTCCAAATACAAAGTGTATAGGTTCCCTTTCTGTAACATCGTTTTGTAATTCAATTTTGTTGTTGTCATTTTTTTCTTTTTCGCAGGAATAAAGCCCTGTTTCTTCTTTGTGCATTTTCATTTTTTTTTATTTTATACGTTTATATTGTTGTTTTTGTTACAAACTGAAATCATGATTTTTTGCTCATGGCAGGTGATCCTGCATCTTGTTCAGTTTATCATAATATTTAATTTTGCGCCGCAAAGCTACTTTATGTAACGTGCAGCGCTTGGTAAAAACTGTTAAAGAGTGTTAATGTTATATGCATTGTAACAATTTGTTAGGTTTTACATGAGCCATATACTTTATAATACAAGTGTGTTGCCGTTTATCACTGTATTTTACCGTTACATTGAATCCGGATAATATAATAGCCAGGTTCATTTTCTGCTCGCACTTTATTTATGCCTGTTTTTAATACGGGTTTGATTGGTTAAATTGCTTTCGTTGCCGTTTAATAACCTGTAATTTTAGCGCCCGGTTTATGTGGATGAACATCGTAAAGTATTTTTTTGCTGTTTTACTGTTCATAGTATTGTGCCCGGATTTACTGGCACAATTACCTGAAACAACAGATACTTTTTTTTTAGCGAAGAAAAAAGGATTACTGGGCAGGCTGGGAAAGAGTATTTCAAGCGATCCTGAATCCGAAGCCGCCGTAAAGATTTCCGGCCAGTACGAAAATTTAACAGGAAGAATCATACGGTCTGTAGACATACTTAACCTTGGCTTTAACCAGAACCTGGATGATACGGCTCTTATTAAAGACAACCTCTTTATCAGGATAGCTAACAGGATACATAGGAATACCAGGAATTCAGTAATAAATAATCACTTGTTTTTCAAAAAAGGGGATAAACTAAGGCCATTACTCATTTCTGATAATGAAAGTTATTTGAGGAACCAGCCTTTCCTGCAGGATGCAATTATCATTGTAACCCCCGATCCGGGTACAGCAGATTCTGTGGATGTGCTGGTGCTTACCCGTGATGTGTTCTCTATCGGAGGAAGCATGAATGCCAATACCAGCAGGGTTCGCGCCGAACTGAGGGAAGAGAACCTGGCCGGCAGTGGTTCAGAAATTTCTGTAAGTGGCATATATGACCTCGACAGGAATCCGAAAACAGGTTTTGGGGCAGAATTGATATTAAGAAATATAGGGGGTTCATTTTTAAATGTTTCAACAGGTATAAATACATTTCAAAGTGCTTTTAACAGCGGCCGTTTTGAAGAAAATAAGACATATGTAACTCTGGAAAAGCCGCTGGTTAACAGGTATACCAACTGGACCGCATACCTGGAAGTTTCAGCTAATAAGACTTTTAATGCTTATATAAGCGATTCACTTTACCAGTCAGATTACAGGTATAAATACAGTAATGTGGATATCTGGGCCGGGTATAATATTGGAGGCAAAAACAAAGAGGGCCGCGATTCCTATAAGCACTTGCGGCATTTTATCGCTATCCGTACCTTCTACCGGAAATTTGATGTGGTTCCCGCTAAATTTAATGGTACGTTCAGGTTCGATTATGCCGATATAAATGGCGCTTTATTTTCGTATAGCCTGTACCGTCAGAATATTTACAGAACAAATTACCTGTACGCCTTCGGGCGTTATGAAAATATACCTGTAGGAATGAGTGCGAGTATAATTACAGGCTGGACGAACAAGGAGAACAGGCGAAGGCCTTATTTCGGGCTTGAGTTTGAAGGGAGCCGGTTTTCACAACGCGGGTTCTTTAGTTATTACAAATTAAAAGCAGGTGGCTGGCATAAAGATGGTAAACTGGAAGATGTTGACCTGCTATTAAGTGTTGACCATTTTACCCGGCTCAGGAAGCTGGCCAGCAGGTGGAGAAACAGGAATTTTATTTCATTCTCTTTTACAAGACAATTGAATTATACCATCAACACACCCCTTTTCCTGAAAAGTGATTTTGGTTTACCATACTTCCGGGGTGGCACGATTGAAGCAGATGAAAGGGCCACTGTTAAACTGGAATCTGATTTTTATAACCTGAATAAAGTATTGGGATTTAGATGCGCCCCTTTCCTTTTTGGTGATTTTTGTATACTGAAACCGGTAAACCAGCCATTGGGCAAATCTGACGGTTTTTCTGCTTTCGGTGGCGGAATCAGGGTACGGAATGAAAACCTGGTTTTTGGTACAATTGAATTAAAAGGGTTTTACTTTCCAAGAACCATTGATGGCATGAATAACTGGAAAGTGGAACTCGTAACAAAAGTCAGATTCAGGTATAACAGTAATTTTATCAGGAAACCTGATTTTATCGCTACAAACTGACAAGTAATATATGTATACAAAACAGGAAGCATCTGGTATCAGACAGGCATTCTGGACTACCTTCGGCCAATATCTGTCCCCCATACCCGGGGCCGGTGGAACCAGGATCAACTGGGTAAATTACAAAACCGGTTTACGCGATGTCTATATAAAAATGGATGCAACGGATATGGAAGCAAATATTGCGATTGTATTGACACATAAAGAACGTGAACGGCAGTTTGCATTATACAATAAGTTGTTTATAATGAAACCAGAATTAGAAATGACATTGATGGAAGAATGGATTTGGGACCGGGATGCATACCAGGAAGGCAGAATGGTTTGCCGTATATATATAAACCTGCCAGGCGTAAGTATTTTTAAGAAAGGGGACTGGCCCCGGATGATTACATTTTTAAAAGACAGGATTATCAGGCTTGATTCATTCTGGTTCAATAAAAAAGAACTGCTGGAAATGTGGCTCGAATGTTGAAAAAAGATTTAATCCGGCATCTGCTGTGGCCCATTATTAAGTAACAGCAGTTATAGTTAGTATATTACTGTTTTTTCGGAAGCCCTGCGGGGTTTGGGTTTATCATGAATATTATAATTTTCCAGGAAACTGATTTCACCTGTCTCTTCAGGTAATTTTTTCACTTTTTTCAAACCGGAAATAAATGACTTCACTTGTTTTTTGCTCAGTTCTTTTAATGAAAAGGCCAGGTAATATTCACCTTCTTTGCCCATAGGGCCAATATGGGTGGCCGTAATGCTTTTCAGCTTGTTTTTCTTTTTAAAAGCCCGGATATAACTTACAACGGTTGAGTCTGAAGGAACACCGCAGCAAATACTGTGAAATGAAACAACAACCGGATACCTGGTTACAGAACTGTCCTGCGCCACAAGATGTTGTAAAGCCAGTAAGAAAAAAACGGCAAGGAGCGTAGTGATTTTCATTTTCAATCGTGTTTGTTTAAATATCATTGTTATACATGAACGTTACCTGTAATTGGATGAAATAGTATAGCATACGCTGTCATTGATCCGTTTAAACACTTCACCGTTCAGTTTTTGTAATTGCCTTTGTTTCCGGTCGTCAAGCAGCCGACCTTCCTTGTCGTAATACTGGGGCTGGGAGAAATAAGTGAGTATATAGTATTTCTTACTTGATAGAAAGGAATTCAATGATGTTGGTTTTATGGAAATGAAGGTCAGCGATTTTTGATCACCTTCTTCATAGTGTACAAAATTATTCACCCAGGTACAACGTATTGATCTCATTTTCCTGATCAGTTCCAGTGTTTCGGGTACTTTCAGGCCATATTTATACATGCTGTCGCGAATCCTTTTTTCTTCGAGTCCAAAAGAATAGACATACGTAAGAGAATCTGTTTTTATCTCCAGGGTGATGAGCTGAAAGTATTTGTCGGAAAATGCAACAGTAAATGGTTTGTGCTTGTATAATGTTCTATAGCTTTCTTCAATCTGGTCAATCACATCTTTATGCTGAAAATAGTATTTTTCAGAAATAATTCTTGGTGAGCATGCATTAAAAGCGATGCCTGTAGCGAATATGATGATATGTAAGATTTTATTATTCAATATTATCATTTTTTATACACACCGTTATGCCGAATATGATCTTGTGCAGGAAGGCAGGTTTAACCTGTAACAATGTTTTTCCGCCATAGTCCCAAAATACCAGGGTGATATGGTCTTCCGTCCTGCTGATATTTTCCAGTATCACATAATGGGTTGGTAAGCCCAGTTTGATACGTTCATGTTTTTTTTTGTGAAGAATCCTGTTGTTCAGGTACAGCGCCACTATACCTTTTTTCATTTCAGCGCTTATATAATCATATACATTGCCAACAGCAGGTTGTTTAAGGTCGCTGCCTCTTGCCTGCACTTTATAATGCAGGGTTTTTCTCAGCATCCTGTTAAATTTGGCATAATTTACAGATGCCCAAAACCTGTTTTCATCTCCCGCATCATACCTGCGGTTGAAAATATTCAAATACCCTTTAAAATGATCTGCCAATGACAAATACAACATTTGTTCAGCCGGCCTTATATCCAGCAGGCCTTTGTATTTAAGGGTTCCGGCAGTTTTCCTTATTTTAGTATTAGGTGAAATCAGTTGTGTACCCAATGTAGCTTTTCCGTTCCGGTACAGTTCTGTCATGAACTTCACATAACCAAGGGGGTCATCCTGAAGCAGTAGATACGAGAGTGCACCATATCCGCAAAAATAAGTTCCAATGCCGGGATACATGCTAAACCTGTCATTCACATTCAGCCTTATATTGTTAATAAATCCTTCCGGCTTAACATTTGGCCAGTAGTCGCTTGGCTCAGGAAAGTGCAGCGTATCAATATATGCAATGGCTTCTTCGCGGGTGGATGTTGGAGGGTGCGAATGTCCGTCTGCAGAAAACGACGGGGTTGCCAGTAATTGGAAAAATATGAACAGCAGCACCGCCGTGAGTTTCGGTTTCCAGTGGGATAAACGGTTACTGATCAACTTGCCATTCATTATTCTGCAAAGGTACAAAAAAGTAAAAGTAATGTGGTTTACCGGAATACATGAACAAGGGATACATCAAAAGGGAATCCCGAAAGTAACATAGGATTGAAGGTATTTTCCCTGGTCGGCATACATGGCACTTAATTCCAAAGGCCCGATAGGGCTTTTATAGGCAAATGTAAGCGAATAGCCGCTTAAAAAAGACTTATTGGATGTGGCATTCTTTTCGGTGGCAAAATCTTTAACCAGCCCGTTTACCCGGCCGGTGATATAAATATTATTGAAAAGCGTGTACCGTAAGGCTAATTGTAAAGACGATACAGTGGCGGCATTTACAGTGGCTTCCTGTAACCCAGCGAAACGGATCTGGTTCCTGAAATGGCCGTTGATACCACCGATGAAAAAATTATTCAGGTTGTTTGGCACGTTTGTAAAATTAATGCCGGCCTGTAATTCAGAAAAGAACGTGAATCGTTTGTGCAGCGGAACGTAAATAGCGCCATCCAGTACAAACCTGCTGAAATTGTCCAGGCTTAAGTTTGAAGCCACAGGCTGCCCGTTTTCATAAGCCCTGATGTTTGCATGCTGGTTGTATATAAAAGCGAATTCAGTATGTAACCTGATGCCCCTGGTTGGAAAAAATGTTTGCCGTAACGTATTATAATTCAAATAGGCATAGGATTTTAAATATGACAGCCATCCTTTTTGTTCGTAAAACGATTTTACAGACGGTTTTACATTCAGGTATTCCCAGGCTGTTCCGGCACCTGCAGATAATTTATTATTCCCACTGTTTTGTATATTCAGATACGTTTTATAATTGACCTGTTTATAGGCGCCTTCTTTTTTAAAATCGGTGTATGTGTTAATATTCAGCCTGTCGATGGTGAAACCCGGTATTACGGCTATACTTTTTGTACGGCCCAGGTATTGAAAATGTTCTGTTTCCAGTTGAATTGATTCTCCCAGGGCCACGGAAAGCATGCTTCTTGAATTGGGAATGATGAAATCACGGCTTGTTACATTCAGGTTCACATTGATTCCCCTGAATATTGAATAATAAACCGCAGCCTTCAGGTATGTTCCCGGGTTTTCTGTTACATTGAATTCAATATTAACGGTATCTCCGCTAACCGGAACAAGATTGTACGTGATACTGCTGTAATATCTTGAGCCATAAGCACGAATGATTGATTTGCTTATTTCTGCAGCCGTGTACCTGCGGTTATCATAAAAGTTCATCAGGTGAAAGAAGAAACCCGAACTTGTTTTTTGCAAACCCGATACATTATAGTGTTTAATGTAAACAGATTTGTTGCGTTGAACGGGCGGGGGATCATCAATTCTTTTCCCGATGGAATCAGCCAGTTTTTTAAAAACTGCAAGCACAGAGCTTGTAATCCAATCCTGACCATCTTCTACGCTTCCAAACTTAATG
>WBZP01007617.1_pt1 | contig 10391 bp, 10 predicted proteins | sample 5204301 | NCBI WGS metagenome assembly WBZP01 (sample SAMN12412401, study PRJNA552823) | activated sludge metagenome | isolation source: activated sludge from nitrification reactor of wastewater treatment plant... | place: USA: Pennsylvania | collected 2017 | reverse complement strand
CCTGCAGCCCGGCCAGCAGGACGTGCGCTGGCCCTGCAACAAGGACACCAAGTACATCGTGCATTTCCCCGAGACGCGCGAGATCTGGTCCTACGGCTCCGGCTACGGCGGCAACGCCCTGCTCGGCAAGAAGTGCTTCGCGCTGCGCATCGCCTCGACCATGGCGCGCGACCAGGGCTGGCTCGCCGAGCACATGCTGATCCTCGGCGTCGAGTCCCCGGACGGCGAGAAAAGCTACGTCGCCGCGGCCTTCCCCAGCGCCTGCGGCAAGACCAACTTCGCCATGCTGATTCCGCCGAAGACCCTCGGCGGCTGGAAGGTCACCACGGTCGGCGACGACATCGCCTGGATCAAGCCGGGCAAGGACGGCCGCCTCTACGCCATCAACCCCGAGGCCGGCTACTTCGGCGTCGCCCCCGGCACCTCGGAGAAGTCGAACTACAACGCGCTCGCCACGCTCCACGCCAACGTCATCTTCACCAACGTGGCGCTCACGCCCGACGGCGACGTCTGGTGGGAAGGCATGAGCAAGCAGCCGCCCGACAAGCTCACCGACTGGACCGGCAAGGAATGGACGCCGGAGATTTGCAAAAGCAGCGGCCGTCCGGCGGCGCACCCGAACGCCCGCTTCACCGCGCCCGCCAGCCAGTGCCCGTCCCTCGACGACAAGTGGGAAGACCCGGCCGGCGTGCCCATCTCGGCCTTCATCTTCGGCGGCCGCCGCTCCACCACCGTGCCGCTGGTGTTCGAGGCCTTCAACTGGAACTACGGCGTCTACATGGCCGCCACGCTGGGCTCGGAGACCACCGCCGCCGCCGCCGGCAAGATCGGCCAGGTGCGGCGCGACCCCTTCGCCATGCTGCCCTTCTGCGGCTACCACATGGGCGACTATTTCAACCACTGGCTGCGCATGGGCCACGTCATCGACAACCCGCCGCGCATCTTCACGGTGAACTGGTTCCGCCAGGACGACAAGGGCAACTTCATGTGGCCCGGCTTCGGCGAGAACATGCGCGTGCTGAAGTGGATCGTCGACCGCATCAAGGGCCGCGTCGGCGCGCAGCAGACGCCGCTCGGCTGGATGCCGCGCTTCGAGGATCTCGACTGGGCCGGGCTCGACGAGGTCAGCAAGGCGCAGTTCCAGGAGCTCACCCGCGTCGATACCCAGATGTGGCAGGAAGAGCTCGACCTGCACGGCGAGCTGTTCGACAAGCTGAAGGAGCGCCTGCCCAAGCAACTGGTGCTGAAGCGCGAGCTGTTCCGCATGAGCTTCGGCGCCCTGGAGTGACTGACTTTTCCGCGTGACCAAGGGCGCCTGCGGGCGCCCTTTTCATTTATCCTGAGCCCCCATGAAAGAAGGCCATCTGCAGGCCGGCATCGCCCGGCGCATGAACGACATCGCGCCGTTCCACGTCATGGAGCTGCTCACCCGCGCCCGCCAGCTCGAGGCCGAGGGCCGCGACATCGTGCACATGGAAGTGGGCGAGCCGGACTTCCCCACGCCGCGGCCGGTGATCGAGGCGGCCGGCGCCTTCATCCGCGGCGGCAAGGTTTTCTACACGCCGGCGCTCGGCATCACGGCGCTGCGCGAGGCGATCGCGCGCCATTATCTCGAACGCTACGGCGTCGGCATTTCGCCGGAGCGCATCGCCGTGACGGCCGGCTCCTCGGCCGCCCTGCTGCTTGCCCTCGGCGTGTTGATCGATCCGGGCGACGAGTTGCTTCTCGCCGATCCGGGCTACCCCTGCAACCGCCATTTCGTGCGCACGCTGGAGGGCGTGCCGCGCGCCATTCCCGTCGGACCGGAGAGCGGCTATCAACCCACCGCCGGACAGACAGCCCGGCACTGGACGCCGCGCAGCAAGGGACTGCTGGTCGCCTCGCCGTCCAATCCCACCGGGACGCTGATCGAGCCGGCGACGCTGGCCGCGCTGCATGAATGCGTTGCCGCGCGCGGCGGCGCGCTGCTGGTGGACGAGATCTATCACGGCCTCACCTACGACTGCGCCGCGCAGACGGCCCTGGCGCTGTCCGACGACATCTTCGTCATCAACAGCTTCTCGAAGTATTTCGGCATGACCGGCTGGCGCCTCGGCTGGCTGGTGGCGCCGCAACGCTTCGTGCGCGACATCGAGAAACTGGCACAGAACCTCTTCATCTCGCCTTCGGCGCCGGCCCAGCACGCGGCCCTGGCGGCGTTCGCGCCGGAGACCCTCGCCGTGCTGGAGGAAAGACGCGGCGAATTCCGCGACCGGCGCGATTACCTCCTGCCGGCGCTGCGCCGGCTGGGCTTTCGCATCGCCGCCGAGCCGCACGGCGCCTTCTATCTCTATGCAGACAGTTCCGGCCTGGCGCAGGACAGCCAGGCGCTTGCGATCAGGTTGCTGGAGGAGGCGGGCGTGGCAATCACGCCCGGGCTGGATTTCGGCGACAACGCGCCGCAGCGCCACGTGCGCTTCGCCTACACGGTAGCGCTGGAGAAACTGCAGGAAGGGGTGGCGCGCCTCGCGCGCCACCTGGGGAGTTAAGAAGCCCGTCCGCGCCGGACGGCGGCCTCGATGCGCTGCTTCTCGGCCAGCACCTTGGCGGCGTAGAGGCCGTCCTCGTCACTGACCGCACCGGCGTACTGCTGCAGGCCGTCCTCGAGCGAGCCTGCCCTGCGGATCGACTCCTTCAGCACCATCGCGCCGACCTCGATGTTGACCCTGGGATCGAGCAGGCTGCTGGCGGACAGCTTCTCCAGCTTGTCCTGATGGAAGCGCGGAATCACCTGCATCAGCCCCTGCGCACCCATCGGGCTCTCGGCGATGGGGTTGAAGCCCGACTCCACTGCCATCACGGCCACGATCAGCATCGGGTCGAGCCTGAGGCGCTCGCCCGTTTCCATTGCCGCGATCACCAGCGGCTCGACGGCCGCGGCAGCCACCCGGTACTTGCGCGAGACATAGTCGATGGCGGCGCGCAGCTCGCCTGCGGGAACGGCGCTTTCGGTCGTCGCGGCATCGCTGCCGCCACCGCTCCTGCCGACGAAGAGGCTGCCGATTTCCTGCAAGCCCTGCTCATGGCTCTCGGCCGTGCCGACGTGCGCGAAAAGCAATCCCGTCACGAGGACGCCCGCCACCAGCAGGCCGCCATGGGCGAAATGCATCAGGAAACTGGCCAACTCCCTGGCGTACTTCTTCAATGTCGCGTTGTTCATGACTGCTCCTTTCTTGCTGGATCGGCGCTGTCGCGCGAAGCCGTCCGCTGGATGAGCCTGCGGGAGCTTCACGGGGGATGTGCGCGCGAACGCTTGCGCCGGCCGGCGATAACACCGGATGCCGATTTGAAAGTCAGGCCATTCTACGTGCGGGACGCACTCGATACTGGGTGTGCGCACCTAGAAAATGCCGCATAATGCTGCATTGCAACTGATTACATTCTATTGATTATTATAATTTTTGTCAAGAATGTTGCGCGTCGCAACACGACGACAGCAGGGGCCGCCGGAGGAAACCGTCAAAAGGGAAAATAAACCGCGGATGGGGACCCGGTCACTAAGTGACCAGGCCACCATCCGGGCGGTCCGCACGAGCTCAGGAAGGACGCGAGCCGGTCGGGAAGGGCCAGGCCGCCGCCGGGTTGAGCGACGACTTCAGGCCGGGCGCTGCAGCGGTCGAGGGTGCTGCAGCGGCAGGCGCGGGAGCAGCCGCCGGTTTCGCAGCGGGCTTCGCAGCCTTCTTTGCCGCAGGTTTCTTGGCTGCCTTTTTGGCTGCAGGCTTCTTCTTGGCCGCTTTTTTTGCCGCAGGTTTTTTCGCAGCTTTTTTCTTTGCCGCAGGCTTTTTCTTAGCCGCTTTTTTCTTTGCCGCAGGCTTTTTCTTCGCAGCGGTCTTTTTCTTCGCGGGCTTCTTCTTCGCAGCGGCCTTCTTCTTCGCAGCCGGCTTCTTCTTCGCAGCCGGCTTCTTGGCGGCGGCCTTCTTCACTGCCGGCTTCTTGGCAGCGGGCTTCTTGGCAGCAGCCTTCTTGGCGGCCGGTTTCTTGGCGGCAGCCTTCTTCGCGGCCGGTTTCTTGGCGGCCGGCTTCTTCTTGGCAGCGGGTTTCTTAGCAGTAGCCATTTCAAACCTCCTTAATGAAGTAACAGGAAAAAACACCATCTACTACAGCCCGCCCGGACAGGCGCGGACTATCCAACGGCACGGAAAGATCCGCGCCTGTCGAATTCGGTTCAAGGTGACGATTGCCGGCGGGAAGGCCGCTACGGCTGAAACTGGAAGAGAAAAGGGAAAGGGGAAAAGAGAAAAGGGAAGCGCCTGGACTGGATGGAGGTCGGGGTTTGGGGCCGACGTAAGTCGCAATCTGCATCAAGCGGTCTCCGTTCTGCTCCTGCTGCTTCTGCGTTTCGGATTGCCTCGTTGCCGCTCCGAATTCGGCACTGTCATAACCTACTAGATCTAGTGCCCCGGTAAATACTTCGACCTAATTGTAGTAGCTTGACTTTTCGGATGCAAGTGTTTTTTGAGATTTTTTTCGCAAGCGTCGCTGCAGCGCGAAAAAAATGCGCGCGAGACGCATCCGATGCGGAATTTTTTCACGCTCGATCGAGTTGCTGCCTCAGGCGCGCCCAGTCGAAGTGCGGGCCGGGATCCGTCTTGCGGCCTGGCGCGATGTCGGCGTGGCCGACGATGTCTTCGACGGGCAGCGCGCGGCGCAGGTGGCGCACGAGCTGCGCCAATGCCGCGTACTGCGCATCCGCGAAGGGTTGCTCGTCGCAGCCCTCCAGCTCGATGCCGACGGAGAAATCGTTGCAGCGCTCGAGGCCGCGCCAGCGCGAGGCGCCGGCATGCCAGGCGCGCAGCCGGCAGGGCACGAACTGGGTCAGGCTGCCGTCGCGCCGGACGAGAAAGTGCGCCGACACGCGCAGGTCGCGGATCTCGCGGTAGTAGGGATGCGCTTCGGTGTCGAGGGTGTTGGTGAACAGACGCTCGATGCCGTCGCCGCCGAACCGGCCGGGCGGCAGCGAGATCGCGTGAATGACGATGAGGCGGACCGCTTCGCCCTCGGGACGCGCGTCGCAGTTGGGGGAGGGAATGCGCCGGACGCCGGCCAGCCAGCCCTCGGCGTCGAGCGCCGCCGCCCCGTCACCCGCGATCATTCATTCAGCCCGAGCCGCTCCATGCGATAGCGCAGGGAACGGAAGGTGACGCCCAGCAGCTTGGCGGCCGCGGTGCGGTTGAAGCGCGTTTTTTGCAGGGCATCGAGAATGGCCTGCTTTTCGACCCGGTCGAGATAATCCTGGAGGGGCGCGCCGCCGCCTTCAGGCACCGGCTGGGGCGAATCGTCCGCGCCGGGAAGCGGGGCCAGGTGCAGATCGGCCGCGTCGATGTCGCTGCCGCCGATGAGGGCGAGCGCGCGCTCGAGAATGTTCTCCAGCTCGCGCACATTGCCGGGGAAGGGATAGTCGCCGAGCGCCTTCAGCGCCGCCGCGGTCAGGCGCGGCACAGGCACGCCGGCCTCCCCGGCGAGACGTTCCAGGATGCGGCCGGCAAGCAGGGGAATGTCCTCGCGGCACTCGCGCAGGGCGGGCATGCCGAGCTCGATCACGTCGAGCCGGTAGAACAGGTCCTGGCGGAAGCGGCCGGCGGCCACCAGCGCCTTCAGGTTCTGGTGGGTGGCGCTGATGATGCGCACGTCGACCGGGTCCTCCGCCGTCGCGCCGACCTTGCGCACGCGCTTTTCCTGGATCGCCCGCAGCAATTTGACCTGCATGGTCAGCGGCAGGTCGGCCACCTCGTCGAGGAACAGGGTGCCGCCGTGGGCCGCCTGGAAGAAGCCGCCGCGGTCGGCATCCGCGCCCGTGAAGGCGCCCTTCTTGTAACCGAAGAACTCGCTCTCCATCAGGCTCTCCGGGATGGCGCCGCAATTGACCGGCACGAAGGGCTGGGCGCGCCGCGCGCCCATCTCGTGGATGAGGCGCGCGGCGAGTTCCTTGCCGCTGCCCGACTCGCCGCTGATGTACACCGGCGCCTGGCTGCGCGCCACCTTCTCGATCATCGTCCGCGCCTGGCGGATGGCCTGCGACTCGCCGAGCAGCGCATGCGCGGCGTCGCCGCCGCGCGACGCCTCCGCCCGCGGCAGGTTGAAGACCGACTTGACCAGGGCGCGCAACTGCTCCAGGGACACCGGCTTGGGCACGTAATCGAAGGCGCCGGCCTTCAGCGCCGACACCGCGTTCTCCATGCTGCCGTGGGCCGTGATCACGGCCACCGGCAGGTCGCTGCAGTGCTCGCCGATGTGGCGCACCAGTTCCAGCCCGTCGCCGTCGGGCAGGCGCATGTCGGTCAGGCAGAGCTGGTAGGCATTGTCCGCCAGCAGCCCGCGCGCCTCGGCAAGGTCGGCCGCGCAATCGGCATCGAGCCCCATGCGCGCAAGCGTCATGGCAAGCAGCTCGCGGATGTCCTCCTCGTCGTCGACGACGAGGACGCGGCCTACTCCGGGCTGTCCCCGGCGCTCCTGTTTTCCTGCCACGGCTGGCTTCTCCCGATAATCCTGAAATGCGCCCCCGGCTCGTTGCCGACCCATTCGAGCACGGCATCGTTCGCTTCGCACAACTCGCGCGCAATGTAGAGCCCGAGCCCGGTCCCTTTTCCGTGCGTGGTGAAGAAGGGCTCGAAGATCTTGCCCCGCGCCTCCTCGCTCACGCCGGCGCCGTCGTCAATGATATGCAATTCGACGCGTTCCGAGGAGGGTGTCCCGTGCGCCAGGATGCGCACCGACGCCGGCTGCCCGCTGCAATGGCGCAGCGCGTTGGAGAGCAGGTTCCACAGCACCTGGTTGAGGTGGGCGCGATCGAACAGCAGCGTCGCGCCGCCGTCGGCCCGCAGCGCGAAGCGCCCGCGCTCCGCCTGCTCGTGCACGCCCAGTTCGTCGAGAAAGCTCTCCAGGAAGCCGCCGAGCCGGATCGGCTCCTGCTCGACGCGGTCGCGGCGACCCAGTTCCAGCACGTCGCGCACCAGGCGCTCGAGGCGCTGGGCGTTGTCGTTGATGATGCGCGACAGGCGGTCCTGGCTGGCGGCGCGCTTCTCCTCGCGCAGCAGCTCGGCGGCATGGCTGATGGCCGAGAGCGGGTTGCGGATTTCGTGGGCGATGTTGGCGGTGAGGCGGCCCAGCGCCGCCAGCTTGATCTGGCGCGCCTGCTGCTGGATGCGCTCCATGTCCTCCAGGTAGATCAGCACGTCGCCGCTGTCGCCGGCATGCAGGAGGCGCACGCGCAGCAGGGTGCCGCTGCCGGGCACGCGCAGCGAAGCGACGCGCTCACGGCTGCCCCTGCCGAAGGCGCGGAACTGCTCCGCCAGGGCGACCGAGAACGAGGCGAGATCCGGCTGCGCCGGCGCGCGAACGCCGAGCAGCGCCTCGGCCTGGGGATTCCATTGCCGCACGCGGCCGTCGGCGCCGACCACCATCACGCCGTCCTGCATGTCGCGAATGACCCGCTCGCTGACGGAGAGCTGGTTGGCCAGGTCGATGCCGCGCTGGCGCGCCAGCTCCTCGTTGGCGATCACGCGCCGCGCCAGCAGCCGGGCCGAGATCGCCGTGCCGAAAAAACCGGTGCACAGAATGCCCGTCTGGATGAAGTCGGCCAGGTCGGCGCCGGATTCCAGCACGCGCCAGCCCTGCTCGAGCAGCACGGCCACGGTCGCCGACGCGGCGTAGAACAGCGTCAGGCGGCCCTGGCCGACGAGGCCGGCGCCCGCCAGCACCACCAGCAGCATGACGGCCAGGCCGCTCTTGCCGCCGCCGCTGGCGTACATCATCAGGGTGATGGCGAGGATGTCGGCCAGCACCTGCAGCGAGAGCAGCCGGTTGAAGCCGATGCGCAGCCGCTGCAGGGCGGCATAGAAGAACAGGGACAGCAGCCAGTAGGCGGCGCTGGTCCACACGAACAGGCGCAGGTGCTCCGAGCCGAGGCCGCTGCTGCGCGGATAGATGAACACGGCAAGCAGGAACACGCTCGCCACGATCAGGCGATAGATGTTGAAGTAGTGCAGCGAGGCCCAGACGGAGACCGGGCGGCCGGCGGTATAGGGCTGAGTCGGGGGGGCGGCCGTCATGTGTCGGCGAGCCGGCGATGCTCCTCGCTGCAGAAGCGCCGTCCGTCACGCTCCAGCGACTCGCTTTCCGGGAGGTACACGCCGCAATGGGCGCAGGCCACCATGCGCTCGGGCGCGGCGGGCGGCGCATCGCCCTGGCGGCGGGCGGCGCTGCGGGTGATGCCCTTGAAAACCAGGTAGGCGACGAGCCCGAGAAAGAGCAGCAGGATCAGTTTGCTCACGCCTGGCTCCGCCGCCCGGCCCGGGCGGATGGGGGTTGGGTTGGTCGGGGTGAGAGGATTTGAACCTCCGACTCCTGCGTCCCGAACGCAGTACTCTACCAGGCTGAGCTACACCCCGACGCGATCGGCAGACTGGGGGTCTGCCAAACAAATGCAGCCGCGACCGCGGCCCCGGATTCAGAAGTCGCGTGCGACTGCAAACGACGTCAATTGTACCAGAGAATCCCTGAAGGGCGAAGGCGGCAGCGGAGCGATGGCCTCGCGCGCGAGGCGCGCCTCGCCTTCGGCGTGGCGCCGCGCCTCCTCCAGCGCGCCGGTGGCGCGGATGGCCGCGAGCACGCCGGGAAATTCCTCTCGCCCGCCCTCCTCGATGGCGCGCCGCACGCAGGCCGCCTGCGCCGGGGTGCCGGTTTTCATGGCATGGATCAGCGGCAGCGTCGGCTTCCCCTCGGCCAGGTCGTCGCCCAGATGCTTGCCGGTGGCCGCCTCGTCGCCGGAATAGTCGAGCACGTCGTCGATGATCTGGAAGGCGGTGCCCAGGTGCATGCCGTAGCGCGCCAGCCCCTCCTCGATTTCAGGTGGGGCGCCGTTGAGGATGGCGCCCAGGCGGGCCGCCGCCTCGAACAGCTTCGCCGTCTTGTAGCGAATCACCTGCAGGTACTGCGCGGCGTCGACGTCGGCGTTGTGGCAATTGAGCAGCTGCAGCACCTCGCCCTCGGCGATGACGTTGGTGGCGTCGGCCAGCACCTCCTGCACGCGCATGCTGCCCACCTTGACCATCATCTGGAAGGCGCGCGAATAGAGGAAGTCGCCCACCAGCACCGAGGCGGCATTGCCGAACAGCGCGTTCGCCGTCCTGTTGCCGCGGCGCAGGTCGGACTCGTCCACCACGTCGTCGTGCAGCAGCGTCGCCGTGTGGATGAATTCGACCACCGACGCCAGCTCGTGATGATCCGTGCCGCGATAGCCCAGCGCGCCGGCCGAATACAGCACCAGCGCCGGGCGCAGGCGCTTGCCGCCGGCGCCGATGATGTACTCGGCCACCTGGCGGATCAGCACCACGTCGGAGTGCAGGCGGGCGCGGATGACGGCATCCACCGCCTTCATGTCGGCGGCGATCGGCGCGTAGAGGGTATCGAGGCTCAAGGGGCTGAATCCGGGAAAAGCGGCATGGTAGGGGGCCGGCCCCGGGGCGTCAAGAAGGCTTTGACCGAAAGCGCCTTTTTGGATAGAATGCGCGGTTCTTTGGATAGGTAACCCGGAGTCCCATCATGTATGCGGTCATAAAAACCGGCGGCAAGCAGTATCGCGTCGCGGCCGGCGAAAAACTGAAAATAGAACAGATACCGGCAGAAGTGGGCGCTGAAATCACCCTCGACCAGGTTCTCATGGTCGGCGACGGCGAGTCGGTCAAGATCGGCGCGCCGCTGGTGCAAGGCGCTTCCGTCAAGGCGAAAGTCCTCGCCCAGGGCCGGCACGAGAAAGTGAAGATCTTCAAGATGCGCCGGCGCAAGCACTACCAGAAGCACCAGGGCCACCGGCAGAACTTCACCGAAATCCAGATCTCCGGCATTTCGGCGTAAGCAAGGAGCAGACACATGGCACATAAAAAGGCAGGCGGCAGCTCGCGCAACGGCCGCGACTCGCAATCCAAGCGCCTCGGCGTCAAGCGCTACGGCGGCATGCTCATCAACGCCGGCAGCATCATCGTGCGCCAGCGCGGCACGCAGTTCCACGCCGGCGACAACGTCGGCATGGGCCGCGACCACACGCTGTTCGCCAAGGTCACCGGCACGGTCGAATTCACCATCAAGGGCGCCGACAAGCGCAAGACGGTGAACATCGTCCCGGCAGCCTAAGGCGCTCAATCCGCCAAGAAGGCCCTGCCACTTGGCAGGGCCTTTTTATTTACGACGATGAAATTCTTCGACGAAGCCAAGATCGAGGTCATTGCCGGCGACGGCGGCAATGGCGCGGCCACCTTCCGGCGCGAGAAATACGTGCCGAAGGGCGGCCCCTCGGGCGGCGACGGCGGCCGCGGCGGCAGCATTTACGCCGGCGCCGACCGCAACCTCAACACGCT
>WBZP01007615.1_pt1 | contig 10391 bp, 11 predicted proteins | sample 5204301 | NCBI WGS metagenome assembly WBZP01 (sample SAMN12412401, study PRJNA552823) | activated sludge metagenome | isolation source: activated sludge from nitrification reactor of wastewater treatment plant... | place: USA: Pennsylvania | collected 2017 | reverse complement strand
CGCGGCCAATCCGAAGGTGAATCCGTTGACGACGGGAGCATTGACGGCACCGAGAACATGCCCGGCGAGCACGTGCAGCGGGAGTTCGGTGAACGCCCAGCCCGCGAGCCAGATCGCCAGCGACGGACAGGTGCGCAGCAGCAGGGCCGCGGCACGCAACGTGTCGGCCGGGTCGGCGGCCAGACGCAACGCCTGGGCGCCCGCCGTCGAGCAGCGCTCGGTCAGGTCGCTCGCCATGCTCATCGCAAATCGCACCTTTGCAGGTCACCGGGCACCGTTGCCCCACGCCGCGACGGTCGTCGGACTGTGTCGCGGGTCACACCATAACCAAACTTGGGTTCGGAGCGCAGCATCCGGGGCGTGCGTGTGGCGAGCCCACATCAGCTATGACGACTACGGCGCAAAGCGGCGGAAGGCTTGCGCCTCCAAGATTCCTACTTGCTGGCCGTTCTTGCTCGGCGTGATGCGCAGGTGTCGTAGAAGGAGGGCGACCGCATGTAAATTACGTGGCTGACAAGTGGTCATTCCCTGTGACCATACGTCGTGGTTTTTCTTGCCCCCGTGGCGCAACGGATAGCGCAGCGGATTTCTACTCCGTAGGTTGCAGGTTCGAATCCTGCCGGGGGCACCCTCCGATGTCCTGAACCAACACACTGCCGGGGGCACCCTTGTGATGTCTCAGGACATCGGCGACAGCACAGGCTCAGCGTGATCGCCCGTTCAGCTGCGCCGTCCGGCCCGCTCGGCGAAAGCATCCAGCGCCGCAAGCACTTCGGGAGAACGCCACACCCGGTTGCGGGGTCCATTGGTTGTCTCAATGAGGATCCCCGCCTCGCTGAGCGGGTTGAGGTAGCGGTGCGCATTGGTGGACTCGATGCCCAACTCCTGCGCCAGCAGTACGGCGTTGACGACGGGACGTCGGGTCAACAAATCGGCGACCTTCCACACCGCTGAATCAGACCGTGCGGTGATCACACCGCTCCAGGTCTGCCGGATGTCGCGGAGCTCGGTGACCAGTTGTCGCCCGTTCGCGATGGCCAGAACGGTGGCCTGCGAGAAGCGCTCGACAATCGGGGCAGCGTCACCGTCGCGATAGCTCGTCAACGCGGCGAAGTACGCGCCGGTGTCTGCCAGCAGCCCGGCCGACACCGGAACCGTGACCTGGCGCGTGAGGCCCTTGTTGCGCAGCAGGGCTTGTACCAGCGCGCGCCCCGTGCGGCCGTTGCCGTCGGTGAAGGGGTGAATGGTCTCGAACTGTGCATGACCGACCGCGATCTGCGGCAGCGCGGGAATGTCGGCGCGCTGCGCGAAGGTGATCAGATCGGTGATTGCGCCAGGAATCAGCTCATGGCACGGGCCGACGAATGTCGCGCCGATCGGGGTCGAACCGCGGCCGATCCAGACCGGCTCGGTGCGGAACTCGCCCGGAGTATGGCGCGGTTGGTTGGCCATCAATGTGCGGTGCATCGCCAGGATTGCGGCAGTGTCAACGGCGTCGGACAGCGCGAGCGCTGCCTGCATCGCCGTGGTGTTGGCCACGATCATCTCGGCGTTGCGTTTGGCCTTGCCACCGGGCAACTCGGCCTCGCCGATAGCGCGCGCTGATGCGGTCAAGTTCTCGATCTGCGAACTCGCAGCGGACTCCGACCGCAACAACACGGCGGCGAACGATGCGATCTCGCCACCAAGCTCGGCGTCGAAACGGGCGATCTCGCGGCTGGCGGACTCGGCTTCAGCCAACACCGACGGCGTTAGGTCGAGGACCAGGTCGGCAATATCGGCCGGCACAGCGGGGTGATAGGTGCCGTACTTGGGCCGCACCGCACTCGAGTGCCGCCTGCCCTGCGGTTCCCATCGAATGTCCTCGTAGGCGACCGGGCGAAGTGAGGTCACCGGTCCAGTCTAACTTCATTTATACTATTAAGTGAAGTTATAAATCGAGTTTGACCTCAGTTCTACTGCGCTGATGACCGCGTTCGCCCAGGCTGGAAGCCGCTGAGCGGAAAGGTCCCTACCGCTACGGTTACGCCATGTCTGCCGTGCAGCCCTTCCGCATCGACATCCCCGACGCCGACCTGACCGATCTGCGCGAACGCCTGCACCGGACCCGCTGGCCCGAACGTGAATGCGTCGACGACTGGAGCCAGGGCATCCCGCTGGACTACACCAGAGAACTCGCCACCTACTGGGCCGATGTGTACGACTGGCGGGCCCGCGAACGGGCGCTGAACCGATTCGATCAGTTCACCACCGAAATCGACGGTCTGCCAATTCATTTCATTCACCAGCGTTCTCCGCACGACGACGCCTTCCCGCTCGTCATCACCCACGGCTGGCCCGGGTCTATCGTCGAGTTCCACAAGGTCATCGAGCCGCTGACCGACCCCACCCGCTTCGGCGGCCGCGCCGAGGACGCCTTCCACGTAGTCTGCCCGGCCCTGCCCGGCTACGGCTTCTCCGGCAAACCGGCCGAAACCGGTTGGGGGGTGGAGAAGGTCGCCGGGGCGTGGGAGACATTGATGACCCGACTCGGCTACCAGCGCTACGGCGCACAGGGCGGCGACTGGGGCGCGGCGGTCACCACCGCGATCGGCATCAACGGCGGGCACTGCGCGGCCATCCACCTCAACATGCCGCTGGGTCAGCCGGGTGCGCTGGACAACCCGACCGACGCCGAACGGGACGCCCTGGCCGCGGCCGTGCACTACGACAAATGGGATTCCGGCTACTCCAAGCAACAGGCCACCCGTCCGCAGACGCTGGGATACGGATTGACCGACTCCCCCGCCGGCCAGTTGGCCTGGATCGTCGAGAAGTTCTGGGCCTGGACCGATTGCGACGGGCACCCCGAGAACGTCCTGACCCGCGACGAAATGCTCGACAACGTGATGCTGTACTGGCTGACCGCGTCCGCCACCTCCTCGGCGCGGATGTACTGGCAGAGCTTCCGCCGCAGTTCGATGCTCAAGGACGGCCGCGTCGAATTACCCACCGGTGTGGCATCTTTCCCGAAGGAGATCCTGCGCGTTCCGCGCAACTGGTGCGAGTCCCGCTATCACATCACGCACTGGACCGACATGCCCCGTGGTGGGCACTTCGCCGCCTTCGAACAGCCCGAGTTGTTCGTCGACGACGTCCGCGCGTTCTTCGCCACCATCCGCTGAGTCCCCCGATCGGGGGACACCCGATTCCTCCGACGCATCCCCCGTTCACCCGATCCCGATTCTCCCTGTACCGCGGCATTGTTGAGTCATCGCCGAAGAACACCGGCGGACAGACCAGAAACACACTCACACAAGGAGATTCACATGAACACCATCGCCCGCCGCATCGCCGCCGCCGCCACCGTGACCATTGCGCCCGCCCTGATCGCCGTCGGCGTCGCCGGCACCAGCCACGCCGAGACCACCGTCACCAACAATGGCAACTACGTCACCGTCCCCACCAACACGAAGCTGCCCACCGAGCCCGGCACGCCGCACTTCCGGAAGCCCAACCGCCACCACGCCCAGGGCCAGTACCGCTGATCGACCAGGTGCGCGGAGTAGCCTGCCAGCCATGTCCAACGACCTCGTCCGCTACTCCGTCACCGACCGGGTTGCCTTGATCACGGTCAACGACCCCGACCGCCGCAACGCGGTCACCGACGAGATGTCCGCGCTGCTGCGGGCCGCGGTGCAGCACGCCGAGGCCGACCAGGACGTGCACGCGGTCGTGATCACCGGTGCCGGGAAGGCGTTCTGCGCGGGAGCCGATCTGAGCGCTCTCGGCGCGGCCGCCGAGGAGGGCCTGCTGCGGATCTACGACGGCTTCATGGCGGTCGCGAACTGCATCCTGCCCACCATCGCCGCGGTCAACGGCGCCGCGGTGGGCGCCGGCCTGAATCTGGCGCTGGCCGCCGACGTCCGCATCGCGGGCCCGCGCGCAGTGTTCGATCCCCGCTTCCAGAAACTGGGCATCCATCCCGGCGGCGGCGCGACGTGGATGCTGCAGCGCGGGGTCGGACCTCAGGTCGCCCGGGCCGCACTGCTGTTCGGTATGCGCTTCGACGCCGACACCGCCGTGGCACACGGGCTGGCGCTGAGCAAGGCCGACGATCCCGTCGCGACGGCACTGGAGCTGGCGGCCGGCCCGGCGTCCGCACCCCGCGAGGTGGTCCTGGCCACCAAGGCGAGCATGCGTGCCACCTATGCACCCGGTTCCGTCGACGCCGATCTGCATTACAACGCCATGCGCATCGAGCTGGGCCCGCAGGCGACGTCGATCCAGTCGCCGGAGTTCCAGGAACGTCTCAGGGCCGCCCAGCGGCGCTGACCGGAACCTGTCGGGGGCCGCGCTTAGCATCCCGGCATGGGTGGGTCCAGATCAGGTGCGAAGCCTCAGAGCGTCGGCGCGACGTTGGGGTGGCTCTTCCTCTTCGTGCTGTTTCTCCGTGGAGTGTCCGGGTCCTGGTGGATCCCGGTGGTCATCGTCGTACTGGTGGGTGCGCTGTTGATCGGTCTGGCGGCCTCCCGCACGAAACCAGCCGAACCAGCCGAATTGCCGCCGTGGGACTGGCCGCAGGTCTACTTCGACGCCGTCGGACGGCTCGGTCGCCGGATCGATCCGACGCCCGAACGGGTGCTGCCGATCCACGACAACCCCGATATCGCCCACATCGCATCGACCGCCACGGACATCGCGGAGCTTCGCACGGACAAGCCCCAATTCTGGCAGTGGGCGTTGTTCACCTCGGTGCTGTTGCAGCGTCGGGAAAAGTTCGAGATCGCCTACGGACATGCTCCCTGGGATATCAGCCGACCGGCGACCCGATGCGTGCGCGGGCTTATGCGATGTTGATCAGTCAACTGCTGCTGGACCGTTTCGAGTTGCTCCGGCAGATGGAGCGGTTCATGTCCAGCCCGGGCTTCCGGGCGGCCTTCGGGTACGACGGCGATCGGGGTGCCGCGGATCCGGACGCGATCGTGCAGATGGCCAATCGGCTGATGGACCATCACGATGACCTGTTGGAGCAAGCGGAGGCCTGCATCACGCTGGGCGTCGAGACCGAGGCCGTCGGCCTTGCCCACGACGCCTGCGCGTACTTCCTGCACCCGCTCGTCGACATGGACACCTTCATGGTGACACTGCGTGATCGGGTCGCGCAGGCGCAGGAGCTGCTGCCCTATCTGAAGGGCGACATCGAACTGGAACCGGCCGTGCTCGACCTGGACCCGCCCGCCGGATTGCTGGACGCCGTCAGCGCGCACACCCGAAGGCTCTTGCAGCCCACCACCGGTCCGTCGGCGCTATAGATCCAGCAGCGCGGTCTCGGGCGTCTCGATCAGATCGCGCAACTGCGTCAGGAATCCGGCGACCTGCGCCCCGTCGGCCACCCGGTGGTCGAACGCGCACGTCACCTTCATCGTCGAGCGCACCGCCAGTGCACCGTCGACCACCACCGCTCGCGGCCGCAACGATCCGATGCCCAGGATGGCCGCCTCCGGGTGGTTGATCACCGGCACGCCCTCATCCAGCCCGAGGGCACCGAAGTTGGACACCGTGAACGTCGACCCGGCCAACTCCGTGGGACGGAGCGCGCCCTCACGCGCCGCGTCGATCACCCGAGTCAGCTCATCGGCCAGCTGTCGGGTGGTCATCTCCTGCGTATCCCGGATCACCGGAACCAGCAGACCGCGCGGAGCAGCCACCGCGACACCAAGGTGGATCGCGTGCCGGGTGTGCACCTGCGGCCCGTCGGGCCTGTCGACCCACGTGGAGTTGAGGATCCGGTGGTTGCCCAGCGCCAACACCAGCAACCGCATCGTCAACGCGAACGGAGTCACGCCCAACGCGTCCCGTAACTCGACCAGCCGGGTGCCGTCGGCGTCGACGGCGGCGTGCGCATCGGGAATCTGATTGCGTGACAACGTCATCCGCTTGGCCATCTCGGCGTGGACACCGCGGACCGGCAGGACGTCATGGCTGATGCCGGGCCGCTGCCCACCGTGGACACCCGCCGCGGCCAATACGGCCTCGCGGGTCACGATCCCGTCGGTTCCGGGTGGCACATCGGCCAGGTCGACCAGCAGTTCGGCCGCCAGCTTGCGCACCGCCGGCTTGGCGCGGGGTCCGCGAGGCCCCCGGCGGCGGCTCGAGTCGGCGGTGGCGTCGGTGCCGTAACCCACGAGAACGGGATTGCGTTGCGCTCCATTGGTATTGACCGGGTCTGGCACTGCGCTGTCGAAGCGCACTAGCACCGACCCAACCGGGAGAACATCGCCGACCGCACCGCCGAGTTCGCTCACCCGCCCGGCGTACGGGCTGGGAATCTCGACCTCGGCCTTGGCCGTTTCCAGCGTGCACAGCGTCTGGTTGAGTTCCACCATGTCGCCCACCGCGACGCACCAGCTCGACACCGTGGCATCCTCGAGGCCCTCGCCGAGGTCGGGCACCAGGAACTCGTTCATGGCATGTCCATTGCGCGTTCGACGCAATCGAGTAGCCGGTCGACCCCGGGCAGCCACAGCTTCTCCAGCCGCGCCGGCGGGTACGGGGTGTCGAACCCGGTGGCGCGCAACACGGGTGACTCGAGATCGTAGAACAGCTCTTCGGAGATCCGGGCCGCAAACTCCGCACCGAACCCCAGGGTCCGCGGACCTTCGTGCATCACCACGCACCGCCCGGTTCTGCGGACCGAATCGGCGACGGTGTCGAAGTCGAGCGGGTTCAGCGAGCGCAGGTCGATCACCTCGAGGTCCCACCCGTGGTGTTCGGCTGCCACCTGCGCCGCGTTCAGCGCCGTCGTGACGAGTCCGCCGTAGGTGATCACGCTGACGTCGGCGCCGGGTCGCTGGATGGTGGCGCGCCCCATCGGCGGGGCGGCGACCGTCGTGTCGACGTCCCCGCGGGTCCAGTACCGTCGCTTCGGTTCGAGGTAGATGACCGGATCACGGCTGGCGATCGCCTCCCGCAGCAGCCAATAGGCATCCGAGGGATTCGACGGCACAACGACTTTGAGTCCAGCGGTGTGGGTCCAGTAGGTCTCCGTGGATTCCGAATGATGCTCGACGGCGCCGATACCGCCGAAGGACGGGATGCGGATGGTCACCGGCATGTCGACATCGCCGTGGGTGCGCATCCGGTACTTGGCCAGATGCGACACCATCTGATCGAACGCCGGATAGCTGAAACCGTCGAACTGGATTTCCGGCACCGGCACCAGGCCTCGCAGGGCCATCCCGATCGCGATACCGATGATGGCGGATTCGGCCAGCGGCGTGTCGAAACACCGTGACTCACCGAAGGTTTCGCTCAGCCCGTCGGTCACCCGGAACACCCCGCCGAGGCGCGCGACATCCTCCCCGAAAACCAGCACCCGGTCATCGGTGGCCATCGAATCGTGCAGGGCCCGGTTGATCGCCTGCACCATCGTGAGGTTGGTGGCGGTGGGCACCGGCGTCAGCAGGGGCGGCCGCTCGAATATCTGCGTCATGTCACGCCTCCCTCGCCAGTTCGGTCCGCAGCCGTTCTCGTTGGGCCGCCAGTTCCGGCGTGATGTCGGCGTAGACGGTGTCGAACATCTCGAGCACGTCGGGATCAGGGGCACCGAAGATGTTGTCCCGCAGTTCGGTACGCAATCGGGCGCCATGGGCACCGACGCGTTGTTCGACGCGTTCGGCCCACACCCCGATGTTCTGCAGGTAGGTCCGGTAGCGCGAGATCGGGTCGCGGGCGGCCCACTCGGCGAGTTCATCGGCATCGCGGTAACGGGTGGGGTCATCGGACGTGGTGTGCGGCCCCATACGATAGGTGACCGCTTCGATCAGGGTGGGGCCGCCGCCGGAACGCGCCCGCTCGGCCGCCTCGGACATCGCGGCGTAACAGGCCAGCACGTCGTTTCCGTCCACCCGGATGCCGGGCATGCCGTAGGCATCGGCGCGCTGGGCGATCGACGGCCCGGCCACCTGCCGATCGACCGGAACGGAGATGGCCCACTGGTTGTTCTGGACGTAGAACACGCACGGCGCCGCGAACACCGATGCCAGATTGAGCGCTTCATGGACGTCGCCCTCGCTGGTGGCCCCGTCGCCCAGGAACGCCACCGTGACGGAATCTTCGCCGAGCCGCTGCGCGGCCATCGCGGCACCGACGGCATGCAACTGCTGGGTGCCGATCGGGATGGAGATCGGCGCGACGCATTTGGCGGTGAAGCCCAGGCCGCCGTGCCAGCTGCCCCGCCACACGGCACCCATCTGGGCCGGCGTGATGCCGCGGATCAGGAAGGCCCCGATCTCCCGGTACTGCGGGAAGAGCCAGTCCGTCTTGCGCAGGCAGGCCACGGCGCCGATCTGTGCGGCCTCCTGGCCCCGGCACGACGCGTACAGAGCGAGTTCACCTTGACGCTGAAGATTTACGAACTCGATATCGAGTTCGCGGGTGACGACCATCATTTCGTAGAGCCACGCCAGCGTCTCGGGCGGCAGCTCGCGATCGAATCGCGTCTCAGAAGTAGGGGTTCCGTCGGGGGCAACGAGTTGCACCGGACCAGCAACGGACATACCCATGGCAGCCTCCTCGAGGTCGCTGTCCGGCATGTTTCGCCGTCAGACCTGTAGGTCAGCTCCAGAGCCGGGCCAGCCGAGCAGCCCCGCTTGTGGCGGTCGGCAGCGGCGTCCCGGGGTCAGGGCGCGAGTTGCACGATTCGCTCTGCTCGCCGTAGCACTGGCGCATCCACCATTATGCCCTCGAAGGCGAATGCGCCACGTTGATCAGCGGCGGCGGCCAGAACGTGTCGCGCCCAGTCGACCTGCTCCGGCGACGGCGCGTAACCCTCGCGGATGACGGTCACCTGCGTGGGGTGCAGCGCCACCTTGATGTCGAACCCGACGGCCACCGCGTCGTCCACCTCGGTCCGCAGCCCGTCGAGGTTCTTGATGTCGATGTAGACCGAGTCCAGGGCGAGCTTGCCGTAGGCCTTGGCGGCCAACAGCGACCGGGAGCGCACATACGTCGCCACGTCGCGGTAGCTGCCGTCGGCGAACCGGTTCGCCGTTCCGCCCAGGAAGCCGAACAGATCCTCGGCGCCCCACATCACCCCCAGGGTGTTGGCGGCCGCCGCGGTCTGATCCACTTTCAGCGCGCCCAGCGGCGTTTCGACGATCAGCACGACATCCAGCGGTGCCAACGCGGTAACCTGTTCGGCTGCTTCGCATTTGGGTAACATCACGGTGGTGTACGCGGTCTTGGCCAGCGCGGCGAGGTCCGCCTGCTGCTCGCCGGAATCGGCGGCGTTGATCCGGATGACGGTGCGCGCCGGGTCCAGCGGGGTATCGACAATGGCTGATCGCGCCCTGGGCTTGTCGCCCGCCCCGTCCTCGAGGTCGAGGATGACGGTATCGGCTGCGGCAGCGGCCTTCTCGAAGCGTTCCGGGCGGTCGGCCGGGCAGAAGATCCACGCCGGACCGGCGTTGTCGAGCGCCACTAGTTGGTGTCCTCCATCGGCTTCTTGCGCATCATTGCCTTCCGGGTGGCGGTCGCCACGATGTCGCCGTGCTGATTGCGGCCCGTGTGCACGAAGGTCACGATGCCCTCGCCGGGCCGGCTCTTGGATTCCCGTTTGTCGGTGACCGTCGTCTCCGCGTACAGCGTGTCGCCGTGGAACATCGGCTTGGGGAACGCGATGTCGGAGAAACCGAGGTTGCCGACGGTGGTGCCCTGGGTCATCTGGGTAACCGACAGACCGACCAGGGTGGCCAGCGTGAACATCGAGTTCACCAATCGCTGGTTGAACGGTGGCTGCTCATCGGACCACGCCGCATCCAGGTGCAGTGCCTGGGTGTTCATCGTGACGGTGGTGAACAGGACGTTGTCGGCCTCGGTGATGGTCCGTCCCGGTGCGTGCACGTAGCGCACGCCCTCTTCGAGTTCCTCGAACCACAACCCGCGCTGGCGCACGACCTTCTCGCCGTCAGACACCGACCGCTCCTTCACGCCGAGCGCTCACTGACGTACACATCGGGGGCCGCAAACCGTACGTGGTTGAGCGCTCGGCGACAAGCACTACAGCCCCCACTGCCGGGCGATGATCATCAGCTGCACTTCGGTTGTCCCTTCGCCGATCTCGAGGATCTTGCTGTCGCGGTAGTGCCGGGCCACGGTGTACTCGTTCATGAAACCGTAGCCGCCGTGGATCTGGGTGGCGTCGCGGGCGTTGTCCATCGCGGCCTCGCTGGAGACCAGCTTGGCGACCGCCGCCTGGGTCTTGAACGGCTTGCCCGCCAGCATGAGTGCCGCCGCGTCGTAGTACGCCGCCCGGGCCGCCTGCGCCCGCGCCTCCATCCGGGCCAGCTTGAATTCGATCGCCTGGTACTTGCCGATCGGCTGCCCGAATGCCTGGCGCTCCTTGGCGT
>WBZP01000395.1_pt1 | contig 10392 bp, 7 predicted proteins | sample 5204301 | NCBI WGS metagenome assembly WBZP01 (sample SAMN12412401, study PRJNA552823) | activated sludge metagenome | isolation source: activated sludge from nitrification reactor of wastewater treatment plant... | place: USA: Pennsylvania | collected 2017 | reverse complement strand
GGCGCTGAGCGCGGCGGGGGCCGGCCGCGCGCCGAGCCGCACCGCGCAGGAGTCCGGCGGCGCGCCGCCGCTCGATCCGCCCGTCGGGGCGGGACGCGCCGGCCCGCACGCCGCGGCGACGAACGCGAGGAGCGCGCAGGCGTTTCGGGCGAGCGACCGCACGCGTGCGCTGTAGCGTCCCCGCGCCGCGGCGACAAGGCTCTTGCTGCCTTGCCAGGCGGCCCGGCGACCGACTAAACCGGTCGGGGATGAAGTACAGGACGCTCCTCGTCGCCGCCCTGCTCGGCGCCTGCCTCGCCGCGTGCTCGAAGGAGTCGCCGCCGTCCACGGCGGCTCCCGACGCGCTCAGGGTGGGAGGACCCGATGAAGAGGAACGCCCTTCGGTCTCTCGTCGTCGCGGCGCTGGCGGCCACCTTTGGCTCCCTCGTCGGAGCCAGCGCCGAGGCGGCAACCGGCCGTCCGCCGAACGTCGTGATCGTCTACACCGACGACCAGGGCTACGCGGACGTCGGCGTGTTCGGCGCGAAGGGCTTCGCGACGCCGAACATCGACCGGCTCGCGTCCGAGGGCGCCGTCTTCCGCAACTTCCACGTCGCTCAGCCCGTCTGCTCGGCGTCCCGCTGCGCCCTCCTGACCGGCTGCTACCCGAACCGGGTCGGCCTCCACGGTGCCCTCGGCCCCCGCTCGGCCACCGGCCTCGGGGCGGGCGAGACGACGCTCGCGGAGGTCCTGAAGGCGCGCGGCTACGCAACCGCGATCTTCGGGAAGTGGCACCTCGGCGACGCGCCGCCGTTCCTTCCCACGCGCCACGGCTTCGACGAGTACTTCGGCCTGCCGTACTCGAACGACATGTGGCCCCTCCACCCCGACCTCGTGAAGCTGCCGCCCGACGCGGCCGCGCGCAAGCGAGGCTACCCCGACCTGCCGCTCCTCGAGGGCGAGCGGGTCGCGCTGCGGAAGGTGACCCACGAGGACCAGAACCAGCTCACGACCTGGTACACCGAGCGGGCGGTGCGGTTCGTCGAGCGGCACAGGGACGAGCCGTTCCTCCTGTACCTCGCGCACAGCATGCCGCACGTGCCGCTGCACGTGAGCGAGAAGTTCCGCGGGAAGACCGCGCGCGGCCTCTACGGCGACGTGATCGAGGAGATCGACTGGTCGGTGGGCCGGGTCCTCGAGACGCTGAAGAAGCACGGGCTCGAGGAGAACACCTGGGTGATCTACGCGTCGGACAACGGGCCGTGGCTGAGCTACGGCAACCACGCCGGATCGGCGGGCCCGCTGCGCGAGGGCAAGGGCACGAACTGGGAGGGCGGCACGCGGGTGCCGTGCGTCATGCGCTGGCCCGGGAAGATCCCGGCCGGCGCGGACGCGAACGACATGCTGATGACGATCGACCTCCTCCCGACGATCGCGAACCGCGTCGGCGCGCCGCTGCCGGCGCACCGGATCGACGGGCTCGACGTGTGGCCGATCCTCAGCCGGCAGAAGGGCGCCACGAACCCGCACGACGGCTACTGGTTCTACTACGAGACGAACCAGCTCCAGGCGGTGGTGAGCGGCGACGGCCGGTGGAAGCTGCAGCTGCCGCACACCTACCGCACGATGGCCGGCCAGCCGCCGGGCGCCGACGGCACGCCGGGGCCGTACCGCGACCGGAAGATCGAAGCCGCCGAGCTCTACGACCTGGTCGGCGACGTCGGCGAGGCGACGGACGTGTCGGCCGCGAACCCGGACGTGGTGAAGCGCCTCGAGGCGATCGCCGAGGCCGCGCGCGCCGAGCTCGGCGACGCGCTGACGCAGCGGGAAGGCAAGGGCGTACGGCCCCCCGGACGGTTCGAGTGGCCGAAGCCGGCCGAGAGGTAGGCGCGGAGCGGGAGGTCCTCATGACGACGAGACGGCACTTCGTGGGCACGACCGCCCTCGCGGCGACGGCCACGGCACTCCGCGCCGAGCCTTCGCCGCGGCTGAAGGTCGCGATCGTGGGCACCGGCGACCGCGGCACCTCGGCCTGGGGCCGGCCGATCGTACGCGAGTACACGGACGTGGCGGAGCTCGTGGGCCTGTGCGACATCAACGCGAAGCGCGCCCGGGCCTCGCGCGACCTGATCGGCACGGGCGCCCCCGTCTTCGCGGACTTCGACCGGATGGTGAGCGAGACCCGGCCCGACACGGTCGTCGTCACGACCGTCGACGCGACCCACTGGCGCTACATCGTCCGCGCCCTGGAGCTCGGCCGCGACGTGATCACGGAGAAGCCGCTCTGCACGGACGAGGCGCAGTGCCAGGCGATCCTCGACGCCCAGAAGCGCACGGGCCGCCGCATCACCGTCGGCTTCAACGCCCGCCACGACGTGGAGGCGAAGAAGGTCCGGCAGCTGCTCCTCGAGAAGTGCGTGGGCGACGTCCTCACCGTGGACTTCCACGAGTACCTCGACACGTCCCACGGCGCCGACTACTTCCGCCGCTGGCACCACCTCAAGGAGAACTCCGGGACGCTCCTGTGCCACAAGGCGTCGCACCACTTCGACCAGGTCAACTGGTGGCTCGACTCCCGCCCGGTCGAGGTCAGCGCGTGGGGCGAGCTGCGCTTCTACGGGAAGAACCACGCCTTCCGCGGCACGCACTGCCGCTCGTGCGCCTTCCGCGACCGGTGCGACTTCCGCTGGGACCTCGCGCGGAACCCGGAGTACGTGAAGCTCTACGCGGAGTGCGAGAGCGAGGACGGCTACCTCCGCGACGCCTGCGTGTGGCGCGAGAGCACGAACATCTACGACGCGATGTCGGTGCGGGTCCGCTACGAGAACGGCGTGCTCCTCACCTACACCGCGAACACCTACCTGCCCTACGAGGGCCAGTCGATCTCGTTCAACGGCCGCAAGGGCCGCCTCGAGCTGCAGGCCTACGGCGGCGGGGGGTTCCGCAACCAGGAGCTGCGCCTCAGCCGCAGCTTCGGGAGCTCGGAGGTCGTGCGCGGCCTCGAGGCCCGCCTGCCGGGCGGCCACGGCGGGGCCGACACGTCGATCCGCGACCTGATCTTCCGCGGCCAGCCGGCGTCGGACCCGCTGGGCCTGCGCGCGGACGTCACCGCGGGCGCCCTCAGCAGCCTCGTCGGGATCGCGGCCTGTCGCAGCATCGAGCGCGGCGGCGCGACGGTGAGGATCGCCGACCTCGTCAGGCTCTGACGAGGACGCTCTCCGCGAAGAGCCGCACGTCCTTCTCGATCATCCGGGGGTCGTCGCCGGCGTAGACGCCGACGCAGGCCACGTCCTGCGGGCGCATCTTCGACGCGCAGTAGGCGAAAGCCTCGGCGGGGTCGTTCCGCCCGGCCGCGAGCACCTTGTAGTGGACGACCGGCCGCGACAGGCCCTGGATGAGGTCGGTCATCGCCCGGCGGTCCTCCTCGCGGTACTCCTCGACCGCGCCGTGCACGTGCTCCGGATCGTCCGTCCGCGGCGTCGGGTTGTAGTAGCAGCACATGTAGTAGTCGACGTCGAGGCGCTCCCGCTCGGCCCACTCGAAGACGGCCGTCGTGTGGCCCGCGATGCCGGCCTTCAGGCCGAGCGACCGCGCGAGGGCGATGGCGCTCTTCACCTCGGCCCCGCGGCCGTGCGCGACGAGGTGGTCCATCACCCCGCCGTGGACGTGGCACGCGACGGCGCCCCCGCGGGCCGCGCGGCGCACGCACGCCTCGGAGTCCCCGACCTCGGGGCAGGTCTGGGCGAACCACTGGATCCGCCCGCCCTCGTCGCGGTACTCGAGGAGGAGGCGCATCACGTGGAAGTCCGTGCGCGCGACGAGGCCGGTGATCCCGTGGCGCTCGGCCTCGCGGAGCGTCTCCTTGATCCGCGCGGCGGAGTAGAAGTGGACCATCTCCTCATCGCGCGCGATCCCCTGGTGGGAGAACCCGCTGAAGGGATTCGAGCCGAGGAGGAGGCGCGAGACCCGCAGGCCGTCGATCGTCACCGTTTCCATGGCGTTCCTCCTACGGCCGGATCTCGAGCGGCGCCTCGCGCCGCGTGCTCGTCTTCGCGACGGCGTCGGTCGCGTCGAGGCGCACGACGTAGGCGCCCGGCGCGAAGCCCGTGAGCGGGATGGGCCCGACCGAGGCGACCGCGTCAGGCGTCTCGTACGCGTCCTCGGCGCCGCGGGCGACGGGCTTCCCGTCCTTCAGGATCGTGAAGCGGGTCCTCAGCGCGGCCCGGCCGGTGCCGGGGTCCGTCTTCGCGCCGTAGACGGCCGCCGTCGCCACGAGCGCGTCCTTCGCCTGGAAGGCGTTGCCGAACCGCAGGTGCAGCACCTGCCCGCCCATCTGGAAGGCGGCGAAGGCGTCGCGCGGGTCCGGCTTGCCGCCGGCGGGCGGCTCGTCCGGATAGAGGAGGAGCGGGCTCGTGGCGAGAGCGCCGCTCTCGAAGTCGGGGACCTCGACCTCGACCGCCGACACCGCGCCCTTGCCGTCGGGCGTGGCGGCGGCGACGCTCACGCGGTGCTTCCCGGGCGGCAGCGCGAGGCCCCACGACGCGACGGAGCCCTCGCCCTGGGCGGCGGCGGCCGACTCGCGCGCGGCGCTCCCGACCGTCTTTCCGCCGTCGTCCTTCGCCTCGGCCGCGAGCGACAGCCGGGGCGCGGCGGCGTCCTTCGGCACCGACACGAGCCCGGCCACCCACGCCTCGCCCTTCGGCGCCCGCATCACGAGCTTCGCCTCGGCGGCGAGCGCGAAGTCGGTCCGCGGCGCAGCGAGAAGGGCGCGGGCGCCGCCGCCGGCCGGCGCGGCGGCCGCGGCCGCGGCGAGCGGCACGAGGCGGCCGTCGGCTCCCTTCGCGTAGGCCAGGTCGGGACGCGTCACGTACACCTCCGCGGCGTGCTTCAGGTCCTCGCCCGTCAGGCCGGCGCTCTCCGCGTAGCGGCACTCCGAGTCGAGGTCGAGGCGCAGCTCGGCGCCCGTGAACCTGAAGGGCACGCCGGGGCGCTCGCGGTACACCCAGGCCTCCGGCTCGCGCGTGCCGCCCTCGCGCAGGTAGGCCATGCTGTCGAACTGCTTGCCGGACCCCGGCGCGCTCGCGGCCGCGAGGTTCGATCCCGTCCGGCTTCGCTCCGCTCCCGGATCGATGCCCGCCTTCTGCGTCGCGCCCTTGGGGACCACCTCTTCGGGCTTGCCGAGGAGCGCGAGGAGCTGGCCACAGCCCGTCTCCGAGCCTTTCTGACCGGGGTAGGAGAAGACGTCGTCGGCCCGCGCCCACACGGCGCGCACGTTGTCCTCGAACTCGTTCGCGGGCGTGCCCGGCGTCGGGTCGCGACGCGCCCAGAAGATCCGCTGGAACTCCACGCGGTCCTTGTCGTCCTTCAGGTCCTTCAGGATCGCGGCCTCGTCGGGCAGGAGGAAGACGCGCACGAGGCGCGGGAAGCGCTTCGCGTCCACCTCCTTCGCGGCGCCGGCCGGGACGGGCGCCAGAAATCCGAGCAGCACGAGCAGGGTGGAGAGCTGACGGGCGAAGCGCGCCATGGCCGGGACCTCCCGCGTTCGCGTTCGAGCATACACCCGTCGCACTTGCGTTTGGTATTTTTCGCTTGCGTTCGCTGTCGTTTGCGGACTATGTTTCGTCTGGTTTCCCTGACCACAACGGCGGGCGCCGGGGGCCAGACCTCCAAGGGGTCCCCGGCGCCCCGGGCGGGGGACCGTCCCTCTGCCCATGAACCCCGCCCTCAAGAGCGTGGCCCCCGTCGACTTCGCCGTGATCGGCGCCTACATGGCGCTGATGCTCGGCATCGGCGTCTACGCGATGCGCTTCAACCGCGGCGCCTCGGACTACTTCAAGGGCGGCAACCGCATCCACTGGCTCGCGGCCGGCCTGTCCTCGTTCATGAGCGGCTTCTCCGCGTGGACGTTCACCGGCGCGGCCGGCCTCGCGTACCAGAAGGGGCTCGTCGCGATCCTCCTCTACGTCGGCAACGCCGCGACGTTCCTCCTCGGCTACTTCCTCTTCGCGACACGCTGGCGCCGCGCGCGCATCGGCACCGTGATGGAGTACCTCGTCGAGCGCTACGACGAGCGCACGCGCCAGGTCTTCTCCTGGACGACGATCTTCTTCCAGCTCTTCACCGGCGCCGCGATGCTCTACGGCCTCGCGGTGTTCGTGGCCCCGGCCTGCGGCTGGCCCGTCTCGTGGACGATCCTCGGCTGCGGCGCGGTGATCCTCGCCTACTGCGTCGTCGGCGGCCTGTGGGCCGTGGTCATCACCGACTTCCTGCAGGCGGCGATCCTGATGCCGTTCACCCTGGTGATGCTCTACGCCTCGCTCGCCCGCACCGGCGGCCTCTCGGGCCTCCTCGCCGGCCTCCCGCGCGAGTCGACGTCCCTCGCCCTCGCCCCGGGCTACGGCTGGACCTACGTCGTGTGCTGGGCGGTGATGACGAGCGTCGGCTACAACACCGCGGCGATGGCCCAGCGCTACTTCAGCGTGGAGGACGAGCGCGCGGCGCGGAAGGTGGCATTCCTCTGCTTCTCGCTCTTCCTCGTCGGCGCGTTCATCTGGTTCGTGCCGCCGCTCGCGATGAGGGTGCTGCACCCCGACCTCTCCGCGGTCTGGCCCGGCCTCGCGAACCCGCACGAGTCCTCCTACGCGCTCGCGGCGATGACGCTCCTGCCGACGGGCCTCGTGGGGATCATGCTCGCGGCCATGTTCAGCGCGACGATGTCGAGCCTGTCGGGCGTCCTGAACCTCCACGCCTCGATCATCTCGCGCGACATCTTCCCGACCCTCTTCCCGCAGCGGAAGAGAGAGAGCGACACGCTGCGGGTGGCGTGGGCGGCGACCTTCGGCGTCGGCGTCGCGATCACCGCGATCGCGCTCACGATGGCCGCGGCGGGGGCGAGCGTCTTCGGGGCGATGGTCACGTTCAACACCGTGATGTCGCTCGCCTACGGCCCGCCGGCCCTCCTCGGGCTCGTCGTGAGGCGCGGGCCGCGGTGGTCGGGCCTCGCATCCTTCGCCGTGGCGCTCCTCGTCGGCTGCGTCGGGAGCTTCGGCCTCCACTGGGGCCTCGTCACCAACGTGCTCACGGTCGTGCCGGCATCGGTCGCGGTGTTCTTCCTGAGCGCCCTCGCCGGAGAGCCGGGCGGCGAGACGACGCGAGCGCGCGACACGCTCTTCCGGCGGCTCGAGACGCCGGTCGACGTGGCGGCCGAGGTCGGCTCCCTCCACGACCCGACCGCGGAGGTGTTCCGCTTCCTGAGCCGGACGACCGGGCTCGTCGGCCTCCTGTGCATCCCGTTCGCGTTCACCGCGGCGCCCGACGACCGGGGCACCGTGGTGGCCTACGTCGCGATCACGCTCGCGATCGCGCTCGCCCTCGCCCTCGCCCTCGTCCGCGGCCGCCGCGAGCCGGCGGCCGTCGCGGCGGACTCGGAGGCACGGTGAGCCGCCGCCGCTCGAGACAGCCCTCGCCCCTGGAGGTCGGACCGTGAGACGAATCCTCGTGTCGGCTCTCGTCGTTCTCGGCGCCGCCGGCCCGGCGCGCGCCGGGGTCGGGTCGGTGTGGGCGGTCGGCGACGGCGAGAAGGTCGCGCCGGACACCACCGCGTCGCCCCTCGCCGCGAAGAACGCCGCGTGGGACGGCCGCACGATCCGGCTCTTCGGCGCGCGCAACGAGGTCCTGGCCTTCCAGGTGATCGTCAAGGCCGACGCAGCGGGGATCGCCGCCCTCTCCGTCGCGCTCCCGGAGCTGCGACAGCCAGGCGGCGACGAGCGCATCGGCTACGCGCCGCCCGCGAAGGATCCGTCGCTCACGGCGGGACGGCCGATCCGCCTCTACTCCGTCCGCTCGATGAACGTGACCTCGGAGACGCACGCCACGTGGGTGTGGGAGCCGGGCAGCCCCGCGGCCCCGAAGAAGACCGTGGGCTGGCAGCCCGTCCAGCTCGTGCCCGAGAACGCGCGTGCGGGCCGCGGCGGCTTCCCGCTGAAGGTCGCGGCCGGCGCGGCACAGGCCGTCTGGATCGAGGTCTACACCGGCCGCGGCCGGCCGGCCGGTCTCTACGAGGGAAAGGTCACGCTGCGCGCGGACGGCGCCGTGCGCGAGGTCCCGGTCTCGCTCGAGCTCCTCGACTTCGACCTGCCCGACGAGGGCTCGATGGACGCGATGGTCTTCTACGAGCCCGACCAGCCCGTGCTCTACCAGGGCCGGAACGATCTCGACCCTGCCTACCACCGCTTCGCTCACGCCCATCGCATCGAGCTCGTGCACGCCTACGACGAGGCGAGGGTGAAGGCGAGCCTCGGCCGGCTCACGGGCGCCGACTTCACGGCGGCGAACGGCTACGAGGGCCCGGGCGAGGGCCACGGGAACCGCATCGTGCCCGTCACGTTCTACGGGCCGGGGAAGGACTTCGACGAGCGGGCGAGTGCCTGGAAGGGCGCCGACGCGTGGATGACGTTCCTCGGCGCGACGCTGCCGAAGGCGAGGACGTTCCTCTACCTGCCGGACGAGCCGTCCCCGCGGCAGTACGCGTACATCCGCCAGCTGACCGGGAACGTCCACTCGAACCCGGGCCCGGGACGCGCGCTCTCCACCTTCGTGACGAAGTCGATCGTGCCGGAGCTCCGCGACGAGATCGACATCTGGTGCGTCCCGCCGCAGGAGTACGACATCGCGAAGGCCGACGCGGAGCGCGCGAAGGGCCGGCGCGTGTGGTTCTACAACGGCGGCCGGCCGCAGGGGCCGTCGCCGGTGATCGACGCGCCCGCGACCGAGGCGCGCGCGGTGGCGTGGGCCGCGTTCAAGCACCAGGCGGACACGTACTTCTACTGGCACGGGGTCCACTGGCGGCACAACAGCCAGAAGCAGGGCGAGCGCGTGCAGAACGTGTGGGCAAACCCGATCACGTTCGACAACCGCGGCCAGCCGAACAAGGAGGACTTCGGCACGATCAACGGCGACGGCGTCCTCCTCTACCCCGGCCAGGACGTGCTCCACCCCGAGGAAGACCGCGGCATCGACGGGCCGGTCGCCACGGTGCAGCTCGCGAACCTGCGCCGCGGCCTCCAGGACCACCTCTACCTGACGATGGCGCGCCAGCTCGGGCTCGAGCCCGCGGTTCGGAAGGCGCTCGACGCCGTGGTGCCGCGGGTGTTCTCGGACGCGGGCAGGACCGTGGGCTTCGCCGAGACCGGCGAGACGTACGAGGCCGCGCGCCGCGCGCTGGCCGAGGCGATCGTCGCCGCGCGGAAGGCGAAGCGGTGAGACGCGACGCCAGGCTCCCGCTCGTCGTCGCCGCCGCGCTCGCGGCGCTCGGCGCGGGCCCGGCGGACCGCGCCGACGCGGCGACTCCGCCCGCCCCGGCGGGCCCGCACCCTCGCCTCCTCGTCGCCCCGCACGATCCCTTCTCCGGCCTCGACGCCCTGCGCGCGCGGTACGCGAAGGGCGCGCGGCCGTCCGACGACCTGCCGGGCTGGGCCCTCACGTACCTGCTCACCGGCGACGAGGCCTCCGCGAAGAAGGCCCTCGCCGAGCTTCCGCAGGCACGCCTGCGCGGGATCAAGGGCTCGAACCGCTACCTCGTGTTCCTGTGGAAGGCCCTCGCGTTCGACTGGCTGTACGCGTACCCCGGCTTCGACACGGCGGCGAAGGATCGCGTCGCGAGAGAGCTCGTCGACGGCGCCGCGGAGATGCTCGCGCGACAGACCGTGACGCCGCCGGAGCAGGCCTCGTACCACAACCACGCGGTGCGCGACCTCGCCCTCGCGGCCTTCGGCCTCTGGGCCGTCGAGGGGCACTCGTCGGTCGAGGAGCGGGCGGCGCCGATGCGCGCCGCCATCGACCGCGCGCTCGACAACGTCCTCGAGACGACGGAGCTCGTGAACCCGCGGGGCGGCTACCACGAGTCGACCGACTACATGCGGATCACCTGGGCCCCGCTCGCCCTCCTCGCGGAGATGCGGCGCACGCGCACGGGCGACGACCCCGCGCGCCGCTACGGCGTCTTCGCGAGCATGGGGACGACGTACCTCTACAAGCTGCTGCCCGACGGCTCGTGCGCCCGCGACGACGACGACGAGTTCCCGCACCTCGACGAGGTCGACAGCGTCGTCCTCGGCTACGCGGTGCACCGCTTCAAGGACCCGTACGCGGCGTTTCTCCTCCGGAAGAGCGGCTGGCTGCCGCCGACCTGGCGGGTTCCGGTGCTCCAGTTCCTGTGGGACGACCCGGAGGTCGTGCCGCGCGACCCGGCCGCGACGAGCGCCGCCGAGCTGCCGCGCCACCGGCTCTTCACCGGCGTCGGCCACCTCGTGATCCGCGACGGGTGGACGCCGGACTCGACCTGGATCGAGCTCACCTGCGGCCCCTACTTCGCGAAGCACGACCACCTCGACGCCGGGAGCTTCTCGATCTACC
>WBZP01005208.1_pt2 | contig 10396 bp, 11 predicted proteins | sample 5204301 | NCBI WGS metagenome assembly WBZP01 (sample SAMN12412401, study PRJNA552823) | activated sludge metagenome | isolation source: activated sludge from nitrification reactor of wastewater treatment plant... | place: USA: Pennsylvania | collected 2017 | reverse complement strand
AAACCGGGCTTGCGGCTGTCCTGAATTTTTGGTGCAGAATTCTGGCGCCCTTGGGCGTGAGAACTGTCTGAGGCAAAATAGTGCCAGTGGCACTATTTTGGTGAGTTTTCGAACGAGCCATGAATTCAAAACAAAAAATATCAAGACAGTCGCACCGCCCGAGAATCTCTTTGGTTCTTTCTCTGCCGATACGAGAAAGAACGACTTTTGCTTCTTTTGGTCTCAAAAGAAGATGAGAGTTGATTAATGGCTGGATTCCAGATCAAGTCTGGAATGACAGTCTACTAGCACACTAGTGCACTAGCCAACTAACTGTTACTATAAACATAACAATCATGAGTAAGAAGAAAAACAAAGCGGCGGCGCGTAAACGCAAACTCGACACAAAACTGGCGAGTATGTTTAAGCTGTCGCGCGAGCAGTTAGCCCAGCGCAAGACGACGGGGGCGGGACTGCACAAAACTCATAAAGACACTCCTCGAAGCGAGCAAAAACGACAAGCTATTAACGATCAGCTGTAGGGTGTATCTGAGAGATATATTATTGACTTTATAACAATAATCTGCTATAATCTATAATTGTGCTGACAATGCCCGTATAACGGATACACAAGCAGTTGCACATCACGAGAATCGGTCAAAGGAGAAAGGATGAGAGTTCTTGTTGTGCTCTTTGTGCTCGTTGTAGCGCTAGCTATCCTGTTCGGATTGCTGGCAATCAAGAGAGGCAAGGAGATCAAACGACTTCAACACATCATCGCTATGTCCAAGAATCCACTACTTGCTGCATCGCCCGAAAAGCGTGAGCAGCTTGCGGATTGGTATTTGGACAAAGCCATGCTCAGCTACGACGAGCAAATCATCAAGGGGCAACCGCCCACCCTTCCCTCGTTTCGCCTAACAGAACAGGATCACGAATGAGAAGAATCAAGAAAGCCACTCTGGTCGCCTTCGCCGCTACCGCGGTGTTCGGTCTGGTGGGCTGTTCGACTCAGATCGGGCCGGGTCAGACTGCCGTCAAGGTGGATGACTACGCCATGATCCCTACGGACCCCAAGGTCGAGGGCTGCATCAGCCCGGAGACATCGGAGTACAACCCGTGGGGCGGTTTCAAGGCATACCGCTACCCTGCCCGGCAGATCAGCTGGGACGCCACTGGCGGCCCGGACGCCGAGGCGCAACCCACCGTGGTTGTGTCCAACGCGAGCGCACCAGCAGAGCTGAGGGTTCCTCTGGTCATTACGTTCGATCTTACCACCGACTGCAACATGCTCATGGACTTCCACCGAGATTTCGGCACGAAGTACCAGGGCTGGTTGGACGACGATGGCAAGGTCACGAGCGGCTGGGTCAACCTGCTGCGTTATGTGATCGGACAGCCTGCCGAGCAGACGCTGATCAGCGTGGCGCAGAAGTACCCCTGGCGCGAGATCTGGAACGACGAGAAGGTCCGGATCGAGTTTCAGGAGGCACTGCGTAATGCGTTGCCGAATGTGTCCAAGGCGCGCACCGATGGCAAGGAGTTCTTCACGAACTTCCAGGTCACGGTCATGAAGCCCGACCCGGTGGATGCTGGCCTGAAGGAAGCGATCATCGCCGAGCAGAAGGCTATCGCCGATGCCCGGGCCGCCGAAGCTAAGGGTGTTGCCGACGCCAACGCGGCCAGGGCCAAGGCCGAAGCCGACAAGGCGGCGGCGCAGGCGCAGACTGAGCTGGCCCGCCAGGTCGCGCTGCAGAAGCAGGCTGAGATCAGCGGTTATCCGTCGGTCGACGACTACTTGAAGTCGAAGGCAATCGAAGCGGGGCAGAACCCGTATCAGCCGTCCTACGCCGCGCCGCTCACCCCGACAAAGTAGCTTCTACTTCGTCTGGATCCTGATTCACTGAGCACAGCAGTAATTGTGTAATCGGTAAAAATTTTACCGTCCCCCGCTTTCAGCGGGGGTTGTTTTATTATTGGTTAAGATTTGTGAAATAGGTCGCGAACTCTTGCTCAGACAGGGTGTAGTTAAACCCTGGTGTGAACTCTTGTAGTCTACCATGGGTTTTGCGGTCGTATGGCGGCATGGTGACAAGTGGCACAAAGCATACGATCGCTACGCGACCCATGCGACTAGTGGTTTCATTCGCAATGATCCGATGACAAAGGCCACGGAGCGCGTTGTGGCTAAATAGCTGCGACTGCATGCTAGCAAAGGCGGCGGCTTGATGTTCTGCGACGGGCATTGGCAGCCATGACTGTTCGTCAAAGCTGAGCCGTTCGCAACCACCGGTCGACTCGTATAGGTGAAACGTAAAGCCACTATGATCGACATGGGGTTCACCCATTACCGTCCCCTGTGGGACTGGCGGATAATACAGAAAACGCACGAAGGCACTTTGTGCGCTCGCGGCCGCCTCGCTGGCAAAACCGGTGATGTTGTAGGCTGCCTCGACATGGTGGCCATAGTCTGTGATCATTTGCGCTAATTTGCCAAACAACACACTTGCTGCTGCAATGAATTCGGCTGCAGTAGGATTGTCGACTGCTTGCTGCGACAGCTCTGTCAGGCTCGCGGCGGTGATGTCGAAGTTTTCTTTTATGTCGCGGCTCTCGTTTTCGCCGTTGCCCTTTTTCTCGTAGCCGGTGCCTGATTGTAGGTTCGTAGCAGCGAAAAGTTGCTTGTCGCCCTGCTTGAGCTCAAGAAAGCGTTGCCATGCCTCGGCGGCCTGCACAACGCGTTGTTTGATGCTTTCGGGATAGGCCACCATCTCTACCCCATCGTGTGTCAGTGATAATTGTTCGGTCATGTACCCACCATAGCCGAGTGCGGCGGCCTAAAAAAGTGAGGATCCATTCTCTTGAAAAATACAAATATGATTATTTGGCTAGTTGTTCGTAGTAGAAACCTTGGAGGTCTTCGAGTGTGTCGTCGCGCAGTGCTGCAAGGACTTTTGGTATGGAGACTATGTGATCATGCTGGCGACTGTCATTGGCGATGGCTTGCTCGATCGGCACCCAAAAGTTTTCGCCAAATTCTGTCGTAGTGGGTTCGCCAGTAGCATCGCGGCAGATGCAAAATGGAAACAGCACGTCCGAAAAAAGCTTGTTGTCTTGGTGTAGGATACGACGCTCAGTACCAATATAACTGAATGTACCGTCGAGCCCTGCTTCTTGCTGTAGTTTGCGCCGTGCGCCCTCGAGTAGTGGTTCCGACTTGAGTATGGTTCCACCAGGTATACCCACGATACCGTACGAGGGCTGCGAGGTGCGGCGCTGATTGAGTACATGCAGTTCGCCGTCAATAACCCGCGTGACAATAAGCAGTACATTGAACTTAAAAAGTCGATTGTCTTGGTCGCTTGTATGATGCACATCGGCCACATGGCGCTTACCAGCTGGTGACAATGTATAGCCAGTAGCTGATTTTTCGACTAAGCCGTTGGCCACCAGTTTTTTGAGATGGTAGTTGTACAGATCATTGGGAATCTCCCTGTCTGGTTTGAGCTGAGCATAGCGCAAAGAATCGGCGTTTTTGAGCCGGGTGATGATATCGCGCTGGATGTGCGACATGGCTATTCTCCGCGTTTTTCGGCTTCTTTAGCTTTTTTGTATGCCTTTGTCACAGGCTCTTTGCCCTGTGCGATGCGCTCTTTGTTGGCTTTGATTTGTTTTTCGTCGCGGAAGCTAAATTTGATTGGCGTACCAGCGTAGTTGTAGGTTTCGCGTAGGGCGCGTTCGAGATAGCGTTTGTACGACCAGTGCACAAATTTGAGGTTGCTGCCGTATATAACAAACCATGGTGGCGCGGTGTCGGTCTGCACCATGTAGCGTAGCCGTGGGTGGGTGTTTTTGAGCCCAGCTGGTGGGTGTTTTTGTACGGCTTGCTGCAACAGGTCGTTTAACACGCGAGTTTTGGTGGGTTGCTTGCGGCGTGCGTCGATTTCGAGTGCAAGATCGAACAGCTTGGTGACGTTTTGCCCCGTCACACTACTGGTGAAGATGAGCGGTGCCCATGGCGTGAACTTGAAGTGGCGTGCGATTTGTGGTGCGATTGCATCGCGGGTAAAGGCGTCGCGCCCTTCGGCGATATCCCACTTACTCACAACGATTGCCATGCCCTTGCCTGCTTCGTCTATGATACCTGCGAGGCGTTGGTCGAGCTGGGTGTTGAGTTCGTTGACGTCCATCAGCAAGAAGCAAACGTCGGCCTGCTCGATGGCTTGGAGGGTGCGGAGTACGCTGAACTTTTCTATGCCAACTTCTTGCTTGCCGGGTTTGCGCATGCCAGCGGTATCGAGTAGCTCAATAGTGCGCTGGTTGTAGCGAATCTCGACGTGGTTCACATCGCGAGTGGTACCGGCGATGTTTGCAACAAGCGCTTGCTGCTTGCCCGCAAGGGTGTTAAACAAGTACGATTTGCCGACATTTGGGCGGCCAATGAGTGCTACGCGCAGTACGTCGTCGGCCTGCTCTTCGGATTTTGCTGGGATATGTTCGATGATCTGGTCGAGCACGTCGGTGATGCCGCTATTGTGTTCGGCACTGGTGCGCACAATGGTTTTGATGCCAAGGCGCTTGAACTCGTCGTCTTTCAGGCTGTCTTTCAGGTCGGCTTTGTTGGTGACAAGGATGACTGGTTTTTTGCTGCGCAAAGCCTTTTTGGCAACAAAACGGTCTTGATCGCTCACGTATTGCGAGCTATCGACGACCACAAGTATGACATCGGCGGCGTCGGCTGCCTCGGTGATCTGCTCTTGAATAGTGGCTTCAAACTCGTCTGCTGCGTCTTTAAGGCCTGCAGTGTCGACCAACCAAAATTGGTGGTAATTGTACTCTACCCTGCCTAGTACGTTGTCGCGGGTGGTACCTGCCTCGCGGGCAACAATGGCCTGCTGAGCACGTACCATACGATTAAAAAGCGAACTTTTGCCAACGTTCGCCTGACCGATAATCGCTACTGTAGGAAGTTTAGAACTCACTCGCGGATCCCCTTTCTACTGCAAACTCGTTCAGCCGCAGCAGTGACCGGTTTCGCTTCGCAACGTATTGACAATACGTTTTGTCACGAAAACCAGCCCCTGCTTCTGCCTGAGCCGAATTTTCGTAGACGAAAAAGATCCGTGAGTGAGTTCTAGCCATAATTTCTGTAATTATAACAGATATAGCAGGCATTGACAAACATAAGCATGTACGATATAATATAGGTATGGATTATGGGCGCAAAATGGAAGTCGCTCAGCAACTTCGCGAAGCTGCATGGCGTGTAGAGCGCGAGGCAAAAAGCATGGGCGTGCCCCTGCCTGCTGCGGTACGCATGGTACTGACGGCCTCAAACGATGATTTTTTGGTGGCTCAGCATAGAGGCGCTTCGTCGCCCGAGGTTGTGGCCAAAAAGATTGAGACAATGGAGCGCCAGCTCGACAAATTGGCGCTGGAAAAACTTGCTGCTACGGCGCTTCTTCGCGGTATTCACCCGGAGCAAGCTCTTGTAGCGAATAATTCCCGAAATTCGTACGATGTAGCTCAGTAACTGTGTAGCCAAGCGCAGCAAATGTGCGGCGAATCTGGCGGTTACGACCTTCATGCATGGCGACTTCATAAGTAGGGGCTCGCCCCTCCGCCTCTGCGCGAAGTGAATTCGCACTTTCGGCCCCACCCCCTAAAGCTCGCACGGTGTGCTCGTGATCGGTAGCTGTATCAGAATCTACTTTTGTGACAATGAATCTACTTTTACCATCTGGCAGGTCGACGCCGAAGTCACTGATCATCTGCTGGTGGAGTGGCTCAAGTGGCCGGTCAAGTACTACTTCGTAGCGCTTTGTTTTGGCGTAGCGCGGATGCGTCATGCGCAGAGCAAAGTCGCCATCATTCGTGAGCAGAATCAACCCGCTGCTGTCGCGGTCGAGTCGACCGACAGGCTTGAGCGCGTGGTACTGCTGAGGCAGTAGCTCGTATATGGTTGGCGTGTCGCCCTGACGCCTGCGTGAGCATACGTAGCCTGTAGGTTTGTTGAGCGCTATGTACACGAGCTTCGTTGCCGTATCGACGGCTATGCCGTCAATGACTACAACAGACTGCGGCTCCACTCGTGCGCCAATGATAGCAGGCACACCATCCACGGTAACCCTACCCTGCTTGATGAGCTCATCGGCGGCACGTCGCGAAAGACCTTCATGCAAGGCTAGGTATTTGTTGAGGCGTGTTGATTCTTCGGGGTTGCTCATGTGTGAGCTATGATAGCATACCTACGCTGCAGGAGCGGCTGGTGATGTAGGCTCGGTTGGTTCTCCGGTTGGAAGTGGCGCAGGTGCGATCTCTTCTGCCGGAATAGTTGGTGCGAGTGGCTCTAGCGCAACAGGCTCTGGTGTAGCTTCAAGATTGACAGAGTTTGAAGGATCTGGGAACGCTGGTGCTGGAGCTGGTTCGCTCACAGGTGTGGCAGCGTCGGCAGTTGGTTGTGGTATGACGAATTCGTTCGCAGGGCTTGTGTCGTTTGCAACGTCGGTATCGCTGATAGCTTCGTCGACCTGTGTGTTGGCGACGGGTTCAGCAGATGCTTGGAGCTCACGTGCGATCGCTTCGGCGGTTGCACCGGCGTCTTCGGTGCTTTCTGGCGGTTGGATAACACGCTCGCCAAGGTTGGCTGGGCGCGGTGACGTAAACGGTGCTGTAGGCTGTGGTAACGTGCTTTCTGACTCGTCAGCTTCGACAACTGGCTGAGGTGGCAGTGGACCCGCTGCGTCGTTGCCGGGTACGGCAATAGCGCTTGCAAGTGGCGCAGGCTCTTCGATAGCTACATCAGCGGCAGGTGCAGCTGTGTCACTAGCTGGTTCCGAGGCTGGTGTAGCGGGAGCTGCTGCTGCAGTCGGTGCGGCAGCACCTGGTACATCGCCAAGGACTTCATGAACGGTGCGTACGACGTCTTCTATACCTACCTGTGACTTCACAAGGTAGCGGTCGGCACCAAGCTGTTCGCCGCGAGTACGCTGGTCGTCGCTGCTGAGCGCGGTCATCATGATCACCTTGATATCACGAGTTTCGGTGGTGCTCCGCAAGATATCGAGCATGTCAAAACCACTGATTTTTGGCATCATAACATCGCTAATGATAAGTGTTGGCTTTTCTTTGATTGCCATGGCAAGAGCTTCTTCGCCATCGCCAGCCGAAACGATGTCGTACCCTTCTGCGAGCAGTCGCACGCCATAGATCTCGCGTAAACTTTTGTCGTCTTCTACTAATAGTATCTTTGTCATATTATCCTCATTTTACTAAAGCGTTTTGAAAATTACTATACCTCTTGTGGTTATTACCGTTTTGGCACAACGATTTGGGCGGCAGGTTGCGTGCTTGGGGTTGCCACTGGTGTGGGAGCGGCGCTAGGCTGCACAGCAGGAGCAGGAGCAGGAGCAGGAGCAGGAGCAGGAGCAGGAGCAGGAGCAGGAGCAGGAGCAGGAGCAGGAGCAGGAGCAGGAGCAGGAGCAGGAGCAGGTTTTGCGCTACCTATCGCTGGCGCCTGTGGCGCTGTAGCTAGCAGTGCGTCCACGATTGCACCTTCGATCACAGGCACGTCGGAATTGGTGGCTGGCGCTGGCTTCAGCACGGGCGCAGTGCTCACGGGTGCTTCGGTATGGCTCAGTATAGCTGGTTGCGCTGTGGTACCGTCGCCAGTGTTCGTGATGCGAATAGCCCCAATGGTTGGCTTTTCTGGTATAGTTGGCGTTTCTTTTGGTTCTTCTATGGCAGCCTCTATGAGGCGGTTGGCTTCTTCATGAGAAATACGTGGCAGTTCGATCGAAAATGTGGAGCCTTTTTTGTATTCACTGGTTACCCATATACGGCCGTTCATAGCCTCTACTAAGCGACGACACAGGTAAAGCCCCAGGCCGGTGCCACCAATTTCGCGTGTGTCGGTATTGTCTACACGGTAAAACTTTTGGAACAAATGCGGTATGTCTTCGGCAGGTATACCAATACCACTGTCGCTGATGGTAATGATGACGTGTTCGTCATCGCCCTGCACATCGATCACAACTTCGCCACGAGGTGTGTATTTAATGGCGTTTTCTATAAGATTGGCCAGCACTTCGCGTAAATGATCGGCATCGAGATCAACGTAGTATACGGGGTTGAGCGTGCGTAGGCCACCTTCGGATTCGCCGTCTTTGCCGTCGAGTTGTGGCTTGAAAAATATGCGCAGGCCCTTTTGGTCGGCCTTTTGTTTGAGGCCTTCGATGATTGTAGACGTGAAATCGACCACGTTGATCACCTTTGGATTATTCGACAACCTGCCATCGTCGGCCTTGGTGACGTCGAGCAAGTCTTGGAAAAGTCGCCCCAAGTGCTCGGCTGCCTCGTGCGCTTTGGTGATAAATTCGTGCGCTTTGGCATCGATTGTTGCTGTAGCGGGGTTGAGCGCCAGACCCAAATAGCCTTCGATCGACGCTACTGGCGTACGCATTTCGTGGCTAGCTGTACTGATAAACTCTGCTTGCGCCCGCTCTTCTTCTTGTTCCTTGGTGACATCGCGAAAGACAATGATTGCACCCGAACCAATGCGCCCAATTGGCGACACCACCACCTCAATGCTCAGTTTTTTGCCCGAGCTGGTTTGCAGGTGCAGGTCGTCGCGACGGACTGGTTGATTGGTCGACAATACTTCAAATATGGGGTCGGAGCTTTTGTCGAGCTCATTGTCGTCGCGGTTGAGCAGCTGCAGTACTGATTTGTAGTCAAGCCCTAAAGCATCTTGATGCCCCCACCCTACAATATGCTGGGCCGCGGGGTTGATGAGCTCTATAACACCTTCGTTGTTGATGGCCAATACGCCGTCACTGATGGCGCCAATCACCACATCGGACTTGTTGGAAACTTGATTCAGCTGATTAGCAAGATCGTAATAAGTGCGGTCTTTTTTGTTTTCGGTGCCGGTACTCTTATGCCAGAGTATGTAGCTGACGATGATTGGCAGCTCGCCGCCAAGCACAATACCAATAAACATCTCACGCGTAAGATCACTCTGTATGAGCAGCCATAGCGCATAGGCGTTAACGATCACAAACAGCGCTGCAATCGCGCCGTTGCCAAACGCCCCTACAAATACGGCGGTGATCAGCCAGAGCGCCAAAAATGGTGAATTTGCACCCCCCGTGCCTATGACGAGTAGCGCGGTCGATGCCGCGAGCAAACAATATGCAGCAAGCGCTGATGCTATGCGAAACTGATCGGTTTTTTCGGTGGTTTTGGTCATGTACGATGCTATGGCCAGTGCCAGGCTGGTGCTAGCTAGGCCAAATGCGAGTGGTGTTACATAGAACTGCGACGGTGGCTTGTTGATGCCTGCCAGATTAGCCCACACAAAAAGCCCAGCGATAATCGCACCCATAACGATAATCGCCTCGCATATGCGGCGATGCCAAAACGGAGTTAACGCGAATGACTTTATGATGCCCCCTTGGTCAGTATGTCTTGCTTAAGCGTTATTATGTGCGAAAGTGCGCCGCAAGGCAAGAGTTTGGAGTGGAAACCATTCTTATTTTTTATTCGTCAGCACTCTTTTCGTTCCTAGCTCTGCAAGAGCTAGGAACGAGCGTTCGGCTGAAATCTGTTATGCAACGGATTTCACGGTCTTTCGAATAAAAAATAAGAATGGTTTGATATTTTTATTGTGTGATAGTAAGCGCGGTCGATGGTACGAGCACGAATTTATCGAATAGCAAATAGCCCGCAAGTGCTGCGAGCAGGAATATGATAATAAGCTGTGTGTAGATGTTCCACAATGAAAAGCGCTTTTTGCCCGGAGCCTTTGCTTTGCTAGCGGCAGGCCCTACAGGTGTGTCACCACCGCGCACATTGCCCTCGCCATAGTGTTCCATGTATTTTTTGATAAATTTGCCTGCGTATTTTTCGGCGTCGTCTTCCGAAATTTCACCGAGCTCTTTTGAGTTGCTGATGTCGATCGCTTTGTACTTTTGTGTCCATGTAGTACCGGCACCATTTTGGTGCTTTTTAAGCTCTGTTTTTGGGTCGTCTGTCGTCACATCGACGTACCATTTGTCGCCTTGGAGCTTGAGGACGTAGAGTGTCCAGTTGGTTGCCTCTTTTGCCATATGCGGTACATTATACGGACAAATGGGTGCAAAACACAAGCGGATAGTGATAAAAGTATCCACAAATCGAAACCGCCGAAGCGGCGAAGGAGCGGTAAGGCTCTACTTCGGCAGTTCCGGCGGTATTACAGGCGCAGTGGCCAGTGTTGACGTTGGGTGGCGAATCCCATGATTGTGTGTGCGGCGCCATGCTGCTGTGGAATCATGTCGAGTTTTACGGGATCCTCGATGCCTTCGCGTGCAGAGAGTGCCTGCTTGAGGCACTCCACCTCTTGCCTGTTCAGGTCTTTGCAGAGTTTGAACTGCCC
>WBZP01006677.1_pt2 | contig 10397 bp, 9 predicted proteins | sample 5204301 | NCBI WGS metagenome assembly WBZP01 (sample SAMN12412401, study PRJNA552823) | activated sludge metagenome | isolation source: activated sludge from nitrification reactor of wastewater treatment plant... | place: USA: Pennsylvania | collected 2017 | reverse complement strand
GAACCCATCCACATTCGTGAAATAATCAACGACCAGCCCGCTGCAATACCCGCCGATCATGGCTCCCAGCCCATTGGTCATAAACATGAACAAACCCTGCGCACTGGCCCTGATGCTGGAGGGTGATTCCTGCTCCACAAACAATGACCCGGAAATATTGAAGAAATCGAAGGCCATGCCATAAATGATCATCGACAGGATCAGCAGGTATAACCCACTGCCGGGATCTCCAAATGCAAAAAGGCCAAACCGCAACACCCAGGCCGCAATACTCATCATCATCACTTTCTTGATGCCGAATTTCTTCAGGAAGAATGGTATGGCCAGGATGAAGAGTGATTCTGATATCTGGGAAATGGACAGGGTCAGTATCTCATGTTTGACCACAAAGGAATCCTGGTATTGCGCTTCTTTGGCAAAATCTCCCAGGAATGATCCCCCAAATGCGTTCGTGATCTGCAGGGCAGCCCCAAGAAACATCGAGAAAATGAAAAATGCCAGCATCCTGGGGTCTTTGAACAAAACAAAGGCATCCAAACCCAGGGAGGATAACAGGGTCTTTTTCATTTTTGATTTCACAGGAGGACAGGCAGGCATCGTCATGGCAAACAAACCCAGGCATACGGCCGAGACGCCACTGAAAATCAGCTGCATATTGCTCGCTTTCCAGCCAGTCATATCCACGATCCACATGGCCACAATGAAACCCACCGTACCCCAGACACGGATCGGCGGAAAATCCTTGACGATGTCAAATCCATTTTTTTCCAGGATAATGTATGACACCGTATTATTTAAGGCGATGGTGGGCATATAAAACATGGAGTTCAACAACATCACCCAAAAGAACAGGTCAGGATCAGTAATGGTGGATGACCATAACAGCAACCCGGCGCCGACCAGGTGACAAATTCCCAGCACTTTTTCCGCATTCAGCCACTTATCGGCAATGATGCCCATTAATGCGGGCATAAATAAAGAAGCGATACCCAGGGTGGAAAAAATGGAACCGATCTGTACACCGGTAAAATGCAGTTTGCCGCCCAGATATCCGCCAATGGAGATCAACCAGGCACCCCAAACAAAAAATTGAAGGAAATTCATCAGGATCAAACGGAATTTCAGGCTCATAAATAGCTGTGTTTAGTCGTTTTTGTTTTGCAGGTTCTGCTCAGGCCCATTTGTAATGGCCTGCATCAGGCCTGAAGATATACATTTTTATTTAACCTTTAACGCAGTCATACCCATTGAACAATCGCTTTACCCCCAACGTTTATCTGTGTGGGTGATTGTTATCAGGTACACCTTAAATATTATGATGATCAATCGCATAGTTTGTAAATTTGCCTAAATAACCGACCAGATGACCCCTACAGATTTTATGCTGGAAGCAGTGCCCGATGTATCACTCCAGTCTATTGCCCGTAAAGTGCTGAACCAGGAAAGGATCTCAGATGATGATTGCCTCGTGCTTTTTGAACGGGGTTCCCTGGGTTTTGTGGGGGCACTCGCCAACCATATCCGCGAAAGGATGCACGGCGACAAAACCTATTTTAACCGGAATTTCCATATCGAACCGACCAATGTTTGCGTTTTCAGCTGTAAATTCTGCTCTTATTCTAGGCTTTACGCCCATAAGGAAGACGGATGGGAACTGAGTATCGACCAGATGCTCGACATCGTAAAAAGCTATGACGGGAAACCCGTCACCGAAGTACATATCGTGGGGGGCGTACACCCGAAAATGAACCTCGATTATTTCAAAGAACTTATAGGCAAAATACATGCACACAGGCCCGATCTGCATATCAAGGCCTTCACAGCGGTGGAACTGGATTATATGTTCCGCAAGGCGAAAGTGTCGTATGCAGAAGGATTGAAGCAACTGGTGGATGCAGGCATGCAATCATTGCCCGGTGGCGGCGCCGAAATATTCCACCCCGAAATCCGCGAGCAGATCTGTGCCGACAAAGTGGATGCCGATGGCTGGCTCTCCATTCATGAAACAGCCCACCAATTAGGTTTGCACAGCAATGCAACCATGCTGTATGGTCATATAGAATCTTTTGCCCATCGGGTCGATCATATGCGCAGGCTCAGGGAACTGCAGGATAAGACCGGTGGTTTCAATACATTCATCCCGCTGAAATTCAGGAATGCCAATAACGATATGAGCCAGGTGCCCGAATTGAATATTACGGAAGATATGAGGATGTATGCCATAGCCCGGATCTATCTTGATAACTTCCCGCACCTGAAAGCTTACTGGCCCATGCTCGGCCGTCAACAGGCACAGCTTTCCCTCTCATTTGGTGTGAATGATATCGACGGAACGATCGATGATTCCACTAAAATTTACTCCATGGCAGGTAGCGAAGAGCAAACGCCCACCATGTCTACCGAAGAACTGATCACGCTGATACGCCAGGTCAGGCGTCAACCTGTTGAAAGGGATACTTTATACGGGGTCGTTAAAGATTACGGTAAACAGGCCGGTCCCATATCGACAAGCCCCAGCTTGAATTAATATTTACCTTTACCATTATTAAACCTACCAGATATGTCTGCCTGCGAATTTTCCATCCCCTTTTCAAAACCCGCTGATGAAATCCTGAATAAGATCCGCAGTGCGATTCAATCGCAAGGCGGGCAATTTGAGGGAGATACCGCCTCCGGTAAATTTTCAGTGGAAGTATTCGGCAATGCCATCGCCGGTTCTTACACCTCTTCAGGTCAGACGCTGAATATCACGATTGATGAAAAACCCTTCCTCATTCCCTGTAGCGCCATCGAAGGTTTTCTCTCCAAGCAATTGAGCTGATCCCCGCATGTTCAGCTGCTGATCCCCAACGGGGTCGCAGTCGCATGTGCTATAAACGGCTCAACCCGCTCAAATAAAGTACCACGCCTTTTGCGGGCATGATGGTTTGGCAGACATCTATAAGGCTCACTATTCCGGTCATATCCCTGCATATTCAACTCTTTTTAGGGCATAAAAAAAATTCTGGGGGCAGTAAACGCTCTGGAAAATGCCTGTATCTATGTAAATACTGATGTGCAATCGTACATCTTGGCTTTCAACATTGTCAAATTAAATAAAACCTAATATCATGCGCAAAGTAAGTTTCATCGTAATGTCTCTGGCAGCCCTCCTCTTTACCGGCACAGGTTGCCTGAAAGACAAAGGTTTTGAGAATAACGAGTACGGCATCAATGGTGCCGACAATTCACCTGCCGGTATCGGCTTCCACAAAGGGGTAACCTTTAAGTTGAACCTCGGCCTCGACCTGTCTCCCGATCCGCAAGTGATCGACGACCAGGCGGTGATCATGCTTTTCGCGGCCAATCCAGCCCCGAACGACATCACCGTTACAGTGGCCATCGATGAAGCGATCGTTGACGACTACAACACCGAAAACGGCACCAGCATCATCGCCCTGCAGGAAGGAACCGATTTCACCCTGCCTTCCGCCACTTTCGTTATCCCGAAAGGAGCCAAGCAAGTAAGCGTTCCCATCACCATCCCGACTACCGCCGCCCTGAGTGCCAATGACACCTATGGTATCGGTATCAAGATTTCTTCAGCTGACGCTGGTTATGTACTGTCCTCAAACCAGAACAAACTGTTGATCTCCATCGGCCTGAAAAACAAATACGATGGTATTTACACCCTGCGTGGTTACCACAACCGTGTACCATACACCTTCCCGTATGAAGTGGAAATGCACATGGTTACTTACGGTCCTACATCAGACATTTATTTCTGGCCTGACGTAGACGATTTCGGTCACCCGATCGGCGTAGGTCCTAACAACTCCCTGAGCTGGTATGGCCCCGCTATTCAGCCCGTTATCGTGTTTGACGGCGCAACTGACCTGGTTACCGACGTTTACAACGTAGGTGCAGGTGGCCCGCCGATCACCATGTTCACAGGAGCCGGAAGCGGTGTAAGCCGTTACGATGCCAGCACAAAGACCATCTATGTGTCCTGGAATTACAACAACAACCCGCTGAGGGCTTTCTTTGATACCCTGACCTATGTAGGCCCAAGGTAATCGGGATGAGACTCCCGGGTGAACTCATATGCAGTAACTTTGTTTGAGATCAGGGGCTGTTGATTCCGGATAGGGTTCAATGGCCCCTGATATGTTCATCTAAAGCCTATTAATCAGACTCGGTTGACGGAACAGGAACTCATACAAGGTTGCAGGGCAAACAGGCAGGAATTTCAAAAAGCACTGTTTGACCTTTACGCGGGCAAAATGATGGCCCTCTGTAACCGGTATACCAGCGATCGTCACCTGGCGCAGGACATGTTGCAGGAAGGCTTTATCAGGGTATTTAAATATATCCATCAGTTCAGAGGCGATGGAAGTTTTGAGGGCTGGATGCGCAGGATTTTTGCCAGCGTGGCCGTTCGGGAACTCAAACGGAATAAGGTCAGTTTCAGTGATATCGATACAGCCATCCTCACTGAACCACACGTAGATCCCGATGTGGTGTCCAGGATGACCGAAGAGGAGATTCATGAATTGATCAGGAGCATGCCGGTGGGATACAGAACCGTTTTTAATTTACACGTGATCGAAGGGTACAGCCACGAAGAGATCGCCAAGATCATGAACATACAGGCCAGCACTTCAAGGGTGCAGCTGATGAAAGCCAAACAGTTTATGAAGGCATTGATAGCCAACATTAAAAAGACCAATAAAGCATGGGCGACATTTTTGATATAATCAGAGATAAGGCAACCCGCCATGAAGATCCGGTTCCCGGTGACGCGTGGGAGAATATCTCCGGGCAAAAACGGAAAAGAAGGCCGGCAGGATTCCTCTGGCTTGCCGCATCCCTGCTTTTCATAGCACTCGGCTTTGGCATATATAATTGGTTCGCCAATCAGGATCATAAAACAACACCGAAGGTCAGTCAAGGTTCTGCCGCCGAATCTAATGACAAGGAAATATCAGGCAATAGCCATAAGCTGACTAACCCGTTGCCAGAAGATCAACATACGCTGGACAATTCAAAATATCCTGGACATGATCAAACCGGATCAACAGTACAACAGGATATACAAAGAACTCATAAGAACGAGGCCGTTCATTACTCCTCCCCCATTTCTGGGCAGCCTAACCAACAAACAGTGCTTACGGAAAAAAGGAACAGGCAAACCACAGCAAGGGTGAATGCCAGTTCCGATCAACGTGTTGCTGTCGGCCAATCCGGAGATCCTCTTCATGCGCGGAAAAAGAAAAACAGGAAGGAGAAAGCACAATCAGTCTTGGCAATAGAATCCGGCGAAGCTTCCGGAACAGTTGCCTTGTCTGCAACGGATGAGTTGAACAAACAGGAAAAAAAATCGCCCATAACAGACCTTTCTAAAACGTCGATCTCAACAGAAATACCGGTCGTTTCAACCGAACCCATACAATCTGCACCAGAGAATACCGCAGAGAACAAGGCGGTGATCGAAAAGAAGACAGGTGATCAAAAGGAAGAACCTGTCAAAAAACCTGTGGCTCAATCAACCGCTCAGGAAAAAAAGAAGGGCAAAAGAAAAACCTGGTCGGCAGAATTTTCACTCACCCCGATGATCTTTGCATCTGACTATGATCACAACAGCACATTCAGGAGGTCTGTGTTCATGAGCGACAGCAAATCCATTTTCGATGGCAAACTTACCCGAAGCCATATCAACCCATCGGTTGCATTATCCGCTATGCTCAGGAAAGACATCAATAGAAAACTCAATATTGGCATAGGCATACAATACCTGCGAATGAAAGAACTGGTGCGCATTTCCGGCAAACAGGTCAATACCCTGGTGGTAGTGGGTGACGTACACCTGAACCCGGGAGAAAATCCGGAATGGGTTGCCGATACCACCAACCTCGTTTTTGAAGCAACCGGCGACATCAATGCCATTAACCGGTATACATTTGTGAATGTCCCGATTTCTTTACAATACCTGATATGGAACAAAAGGAATTGGAGTATGTCTTTGGAATCAGGACTCACCCTGCATGTCTCCAGCCATTATACTAACCATATCAACCGGAACCCCTCTGCCCCACTGATCAACACAACCCATCAATCACCGGGCAAGACCAATCTTGGGTTTACGATTAATGCAGGACTTCGTTTCGGACGACGTATCAACAATCAGCTTGAGTTCTTCGCACTGCCTTTCATTGGCATCAATCCTGCCAGGCAAACAATCAAAAACACGATCATCGATAAAAATATTCACCGGGCCGGTTTACAAATGGGTATCGCCTGGAAACTTTGGTAGTTAAGCAGCCGTCATTAATCAGCAAAGGGAGATGTTCTTACATCTCCCTTTTATATTTTATGTTGTCAATCCTGTCAGTCTTCCCGGGCAAGCATCAACATCATGCGCCCGCCAGCCTGTATTTCCTGTTTCCATAACCGCCGGTCCTGCTGATCAAAATAGTATGTACTACTTCCTTGTTGATCACTGCCCAATTCATCCTGCACCATGACTTTCCATACCTTTCTAACACCTGACCTTTTCGTCAGATACTCGCCAGCGCTCACGTTTCTTATATAAGCCCTGATGACACCCTTTTTCCCGGCCGGATTATGATCAAATATGGGGAACTCCGCGGTAAAGCCTTCCTTCATGGGTACCAGTGACAGCAGGTAAGGATACAGGTTACTGTCGAAATATTTGCCGGTTGTGGTATCCGACAGTTCGGTCATGGTCTTCTTCAACTTATCGTAATAATAGCCGGTAACGATCTTCCCAAACCTGAGTACCATATCCCTTTGCATATTAAAGGATGAATGATATACGGGTGCAAGCCCGGGCAATGAAGCAATGGAACTGTCGATCCACGGTGCATTGGCCCTGTTCATTTTGACCTGGGTGATCAACAGCAGTTCCTTATCACTTTTCTTGATTTCTGTCAACACAGAACCGATAGGGATTTTTGACGTATCCCTGAGCATGTACCAGTCCATTTCATAACGCTGAAGTTTGATGAAAGACTGTTCCAGGGATTGATCTCCGGGAATTATCACGTTCTGAGCAACGGCCGGCTGAAGGCATACGGAGAGAAGCAGGAAAAAAAGGATTCGCATCAACATATTTTCATTTTTGCAAAAATACCCGTCACAGGTACCCATTGCAAACCACTTATCACAAGTCCGGTATTCAATTGGCAGCACATAAAAAAAGAGCCCCGGAAAAATCCAGGGCTCTTCTTATGAACAAACTTGTATTCGATTAATAGTTGCGAACAGTCATTTCTACCCTCCTGTTCTTAGCACGGCCAGCAGCGGTTTTGTTGTCGGCAACTGGTTTATCAGGACCGAAACCGTTGGCAGTCATCCTACTTTCAGCGATACCTTTGGTGGCCAGGTAAGCTTTAACGGCGTTAGCGCGGTTTTGAGACAGGGTAACATTCTTTTCGCGAGTACCAGTGATATCGGTGTGTCCGTCGATCGTGATCATCAGGGACTCATCAGATTTCAGCAGGTTGGCTACTTCGTCCAAAGACTTGTTAGATTTAGCGAGCAGTTTAGCGCTACCGGTAGCGAAGAAAATGTTCTTAGCGGCTACATTGATCTTGTCGATCACGGTTTTAGCGATCTCAGGGCAACCCATGTTGCTGGCAGGACCAGGACGGCTAACGCACTTATCTTCTTCATCGTTTACACCATCACCGTCAGTATCGGGGATCGGGCAACCTTGATAACGAGCGAGACCTTTAACGGCTACACACTTATCTTCTTCGTCATTGATACCATCGCCATCGGTGTCGGGGATCGGGCAACCGCCATATTTGGCGATACCTTTAACATCGGGGCATTTGTCATCGGCATCAGCGATACCATCGCTGTCGCGGTCAGGGCAACCTTGCAGGGCAGCCAGGCCAGCTACATCCGGGCATTTGTCGTCTGTATCATTGATACCGTCGCCATCTTTATCCAATACTACTGGTGGTGGGGGCGGAGGAATCACTTTGGGTTGTTTTTTACCCAGGGATTGGGCTACGCCAAAAGAGTAGAACAGGTTATCTTTCAGAACGTCTTTGGTCAGTGTCCAGCGATATTGAGCCTGGAGCATCAAATAGGCGGTATTATTGATATTGGCCATCAAACCTATACCAGTTGGGGCATAAGCACCGAATTTACCGGTATAAGAACCTGCACCGATACCGGCAGTCAGGAAAGCGTTGAATTTGCTTTCTTGCTTGAAGGCATAGATGTTCAGGGCTGGTTCGATTTCAGCGCCAAATTCTTGTTTCAGTGTTGATTCATTCCTGTCATCTCCTGCATAATCGTGAAACATACCTGTGATCTTTCCTGACAGGTCGATATGAGAAGTCAGGCTCCTCCAATATGACAGAGAAAAACCATAGCTGTGATCTTTGAAACCAGCCAGTGTCCTCGGTGCATTATTGTCTTTCAACACCTGAGGAGTTTTGATATCCAATGTGTTGAGGTGAATGCCCACCAAACTGCGGGATGATGAATTATTGCCTCCCTTCTGCGCAAAGGCTCCTGCAGCCAGTAACAATAAAGATGAGACAAACACAAGTTTTTGTTTCATAAATGCTAAATTTTAATTTAAAATAGTAATCTCTAAGGTAGATCAGAGATATTTTATAAGGGTTATGAAAAGCAAATGTACTATCTTATTGTAATCCAATCAAAGGTATTTTTAACAATATTATAATTTTCTTTGCTTGGTTCTGCCAATAGAGTTTCGTATAATATTCATTAAGACCCGTTTTTTATGATTTCGCTGCGTGGAAACAGGGCCCGGGGCATTATTAAGTAATAAAATCTATCTTTGCGGCGGTCAATTGGTCCGGTAGCTCAGTTGGATAGAGCATCAGCCTTCTAAGCTGAGGGTCATTGGTTCGAATCCAATCCGGATCACTTAGCGGATAATCGGCTTTATCCGCTTTTTTATTTCAAAATGCTGGCTATCAATTCATTGAACCAATAATACCTAATCTTTTCATGGAAGTCAGGATACACCCGGAATGGAAAGCGGTTTTAAAGGATGAATTCGAAAAGCCCTATTTTGGGCAGATCGTGGCTTTCCTCAAAACCGAAAAAGCGCTTGGTAAAACGATTTATCCGCCGGGTTCATTGATATTCAATGCTTTTAACCAAACCGGGTTCGACAAGGTTAAAGTGGTGATCTTGGGACAAGACCCATACCACGGACCCGGCCAGGCCATGGGACTCAGCTTCTCCGTTCCACCCGGTGTTGCCCCTCCACCCTCCCTGGTCAATATATTCAAGGAACTTAAATCAGACCTGGGCCTGGAGATCCCCAGCGGTGTTGGCGACCTGTCTCCCTGGGCTAAGCAGGGCGTATTATTGCTCAACGCCGCCCTGACCGTCAGGGCCGGTGAACCTTTCAGTCATGCCAAGATCGGGTGGGCCGATTTCACCGATGCCGTGATCAGGCATATTTCAGATCATAAGGTGAATGTGGTTTTCATCCTTTGGGGCAAATTCGCCCAGGAAAAACAAGTGCTGATCGATGAAACCAAACACCATGTGCTCAAAGCTGCACACCCTTCGCCTTTCTCCGCCGATAAAGGCTTCTTTGGCTGCCGCCATTTTTCTAAAACAAATCAGTTACTGGTTCATGACGGCCTGGACCCGATCGACTGGACATTGCATGCATCATGAAAAAAATTGCCACCGATATTTTTGCCCGGATATGGGCCCTGTGGGGGCTGATCAGTTTTGTTGCCACCTTCCTCCTCATTTTTATTCCCTCCATGATTTCCTATCTTTTTCCCGAACCAGCCAGCCAACGGTATTTCCTGTTTGTTTCCAGGATCTGGATGAATATCTGGCTGACCCTGGTAGGATGCCCGCTTCGCATCAGGGGAAAACAGCATTTTAAAAAAGGGGAAGTGTATGTGGTGGTTTATAACCATAACACGTTGCTCGATGTGCCCCTATCCTGCCCTTATGTTCCCGGGCCCAATAAAACCATTGCCAAATCCTCATTTGCCAGGATCCCCCTGTTCGGCTGGTTTTATGCCAAAGGCTCGGTATTGGTTGACAGGAAGGATGAGCGCAGCAGAACCAGGAGTTTCGATTCCATGAAACAGGTTCTCAACAACGGCATGCACATGTGTATTTACCCGGAAGGTACCCGAAACAGGACGGATCAGCCGTTAAAATCATTTTACGATGGCGCGTTCCGGCTGGCCAAGAACACAGGCCACTCCATCATCCCCGGCATCATCAGCGGAACCAAAGAAGCCATGCCTGTCAAACGGAGTTTTTACTTTCTTCCCAAAAAGCTCAGCATGGAATACCTCGAACCCATTTCAACCGAAGGACGCACGGTGGAGGAATGCAAACAATTGGTATACGACTGTATGCTAGCCAGGATC
>WBZP01007611.1_pt1 | contig 10400 bp, 11 predicted proteins | sample 5204301 | NCBI WGS metagenome assembly WBZP01 (sample SAMN12412401, study PRJNA552823) | activated sludge metagenome | isolation source: activated sludge from nitrification reactor of wastewater treatment plant... | place: USA: Pennsylvania | collected 2017 | reverse complement strand
AACACGCTGCGTCCTCGTGGTTTCAGCGAGTACATCGGCCAAGAAAAGACGAAGAAAAATCTCGAGATCTTTATCCAGGCGGCCAAAAAGCGCGGTGAAGCGATCGATCATGTACTCCTCTATGGTCCCGCTGGTTTGGGCAAGACAACTCTGGCTCATATCATCGCGCGTGAGATGGGTGCCGGTATCAAGGTGACAAGTGGCCCGGCGATTGAACGTGTCGGGGACCTCGGAAGCATCCTCACTAACCTCGAACCAGGCGATGTCCTCTTCATCGATGAGATTCATCGGCTGAACAAATCGATCGAGGAAGTGTTGTATCCTGCGATGGAGGACTACAAGCTCGACATCATCATCGGCAAAGGTCCAGCCGCCCGGACCATCCAGCTCGACCTACCCCGCTTCACCCTCATCGGGGCGACGACACGGCTCGGGGCCCTCACCAATCCGCTGCGCAATCGTTTCGGCTCCATCCATCGACTGGAGTTCTACACCGCCCAAGAGATCGAACAGATCGTCCATCGCTCGGCTGGCATCCTCGGTGTCACCCTCGATGAACTCGGTGCCCGAGAAATCGCCGGGGCCAGTCGCCGCACCCCACGCGTCGCCAATCGTATCCTGAAGCGTGTCCGCGACTATGCCGAGGTCCACCATGACGGCATCATCACGCAACGAGTGGCGAGTGAAGCCTTGGCCCTCTTCGAGATCGACCGGCTTGGCCTCGAGCCCGCTGACCGTACTGTCCTCCAGGCCATCGTCGAAAAATTCAAGGGTGGTCCCGCTGGTCTCCAGGCCATCTCGGCCATCACGAGTGAAGAAATGCACACCATCGAAGACGTCATCGAACCCTATCTCATCCAGATCGGCTTTCTCGCTCGCACGCCACGTGGCCGCATCGTCACCCCCGAAGGCTATCGCCACCTCGGCCTAGAACCACCCTTCGGCATCGAAGAGAAGCTGTTGTAAGACGTAAGCAAAGAAAAACTCCCCCACGTTGTTTCGTGAGGGAGCAGAATACGACGGTAACCGACCAGGTGTTACCTCGGTTTGCCGACGTACCAGATGTCGAGCGTAGCCGGATCGTACCCGACGCTGACAGAGAGATTCATTTCTTGTGCCTTGAGGATAGTGGCATACCACGTGGCGATGGCGGAAAGGGTCGGCCACCCATAGTCCGGATTGGCAACAAGCGCATTTCCATTCGCCTCGGGGACACCCCACAGATGCAAGACACTATTTCCATCCATGTCATATCCCCGAGTCTGATCGCTCGGGTTAAAGATGATCTCGGCAGCACGCCATGAAAAAGAACAGAGCAACTACTCTGAGAATACCCATTATCTTCTCCTTTACTCAGTTGTCAATGAACATGTACGCAGTATCCAACACTGCCAAGAAACAAGACTTTTTATCTCCTGTCTTTTGGGAGCATTCGATCTCTACCGTGATCGACTATACCTTCGAGAAATGTGTATGGCCGTGGTAGGTAAGTAACCAGCAAGAAATGGAATAAGAAAGAACAAGGTACTAAATTCCAATCCCGAATCGAGAGAAAGGGATATCTTTTGTGATTGAGTGTGTAGACTGCCTGATGGGATGTCACTCATCTCTATCAGGAATCCCAGGGAAAAGAAGGTGCTGAGTAAAATAAGCACTACTACTGGGATAAGTCCGCGCCTGACGGAGATTTTATGGAGAAAGAGGAATGGGTAGCGCGAAAACGATGCTCGGCTCGCCAAGATGCCGAGAAGTATGACAAGTGCTACATATATCAGAAAACTAGCAACCATAAACGGTCCTTCAAGGAATCCTCCTTCAAAGAAGGAAACGCCAAAAACGACAACCGGGATCACTACCCACAGCAAAGCTGCAAACCAGTCATTTCTACTCTCAACAATTATGTTCGTATTCGACATGATCCAAATCATATCATGCAGTTTGAATTCTGCTCAACAGAAGAACAAGGTCGAAAAGGCTTAGCCGTTATCCCTTTCGCGATACCATCTGCAAGTCAGACTTGAGATTTTTTTGGGGATATATCCAAGAAGGAATGGCATCCCGATTGGAAATACCCCCCCCCGGAATGCTGTAGTTAACCGAATTTGCAAATCGATCAAACCAGAGCAGCTCTGGAGCATAATACAAACTATCTTTGAAATTACTAGAAGCTAACAACCCAAAATAAATATCAAACTACCGAAAATCCACAAACCTACCAATTATTTTCCGCCCTTTTGGTCAAACATCCGGCGATAAATGACCATGACAAGTTTCCCAGGAATATACCCCAACAAAAAAGGCACCCCGACGAACAACATGCTCAATTGAAATCCAACCCGGATGGAGCCTGGTAATCGGGTTACCCACTCATCTCCTGGCTTATAGTATAGGCTATCCACGTATGCATCACTGCCATAGATAACGAAGAAGGCTGAAAACGAGATGCATGCAATCGAAGCTGCATTTCGAATCAGAAACATCAGTTGCTTGTCACGCGTGTTCGCTAACCCACCTACTACACCCCAAGAGAATATGGCTAGCATATAGAGTATCAATAGCCCGGCTCTATAATTCGTTTCGAATTGGAATCTATCCAAGTATAATGCTCCAGCAACCCACAAGATGGGTAACAATCCTAAAAGAAACGCTTTTACCGATGTAACAACGGCCTGTCTCATCAGAAATTATTCAGTATTCTCTGGTCTACTCAACGAATCGAAACGTGCAAGCATGCCTTGCATCACAGCTTCATCACATGTGTTACCGTGATCGATGTTTTTTATAAATTGATCATCTTCCTGATGTATGAAGGTAGCACCCGTATATCCGCCGTCTTTCTGTTTCACATCGTTGAATCTCGTACTCCCTACTTGGAGAGTCCCACCATATTGATCGCGGAACAAAGTGATATACTAGAAGAAACAAATAGTACATGCAGCTTTTTTTTGGCATTACCTATCTATTGTTCTTCGGTGGCGTCGTGATCGCGAGTCTCTTCATCATGTTCCATCTGTCACGGTATACGCTCAATCGCCGGATCGCCACTGGGATGACGCTCTTGTTTGTCGTTGTCACCGCCGCACTCCTCCTGGCCAATACTTTGCTGTTCTTCAGTCTACCGCTCGACACGCTTCTCATCCCGACTCATCTCTAGACTATGACACATCAAGATTTCAGTCGCTATCATTTCCAAGGCCAACGCGAGAGCGAAACAATCATCCGCGTCGTCCATCGGCATTGGTTTGATATCGCAACCCACTTTTTCGTCATTGTGATTTTCATCGCGATGATGTTTGGGTCACTCTCGCTCTTGCCCCTCCTGTACCCAGGTTGGCTCGGAAATGAGATGTCTCGCTTTGTCCTCTTCATCCAGAACTCGCTCATCCTCCTCATCTGGCTGTATGCCTTTCTCATCTGGATCGACTACTTTTTCGATGTCTGGATCATCACCAACGAACGTGTCATCAATATCGAACAAAAGGGGCTCTTCGTTCGGACTGTCAGCGAGTTAAAATTCTCACGAATCCAAGACGTGACATCCGAGGTAAGCGGCATGATCCCGACTATCCTCAATTTCGGTGATGTAAAGGTTCAGACCGCCTCCGAAGAAGATTTCTTCCTCTTCCGTCGAGTACCCGATCCATACCACGTGAAGGACATCCTCATGGAAAGGCTGCGCGCCGAGCGTGACGAGGAAATCGACCGTGTCGTGCAGGCTACCCAAGCAAAGAGGGCTTAAAGATTTCTTGTGAGGGATCGGGTTGCGGCAAGCCACCCATCTATCCCTCAGTAGTTGCCAATTTTGCATTTTGTATTTAAGCTAAGAAACTACTCCCTAAACCCTATCCGCTCGTTTGTTATGTCTGGACACTCACACTGGGCCACCACTCACCGGGCCAAGGGCGTCAATGATGCCAAACGCGCTGCCATCTTCACCAAGGCCGGACGCAATATCATCCTCGCTGCTGAGCGAGGTGGCGGCAATCCCGACTCCAACTATCTCCTAAAAATCGCGATCGGCGAGGCGCGCGCGCTCAACATGCCCAAGGATCGAATCGAACGTGCAATCAAGCGCGGAACTGGCGAACTCGTCGGCGAAAAGATTGAGTCGATCATGTACGAAGGCTTCGGCCCTGGCCAAGTCGCGGTCCTCATCGAGACGACGACTGACAATCGCAATCGGACCGTAAGCGAACTCCGCTCCCTCTGCACGAAAAAGGGTGGCAAACTCGGCAATTCGGGTTCCGTCGCTTTCCTGTTTCAGCGCGTGGGAATGCTCGCCTTCGACACGTCTGTGACACCGACAGAAAAACTCGAGGAGCTCACCATCGAGTCCGGCGCGCTCGACTATGCCGTGAGCGATGACATTTTCACCGTCTACACCGAGGTCGACGCCCTGCAGAGCGTGCAGGCGTTCTTCGAGACTGCGAAACTCACACCGACCGCCGCCCAGCTCGGCTGGCGACCAACCCAGACCGTCACCCTCGATACCGAGACGCGAAAAGTTTTCGACATCTTCCTCGAAGAGCTCCAAGATCACCAAGACGTTCAAGCTGTGTGGGATAATCTGGGCTAAATTTTCAGCCCCACAATTTTTAGACTCGGATTTCGAATCAAATCCTGAATGATAAACGCTGGTTTTCAGATTATTCTCAATTCGAAATTCCCTATTCTAAATTCCATTACTTATGCGTATCCTCGGTATCGATCCGGGCACGGCGACGGTGGGGTGGGCGGTGCTGGAGCAGATCAAGGGCAAGACGGAGCCACTTGCCTATGGTCATATTTCGACGAGCAAAGACTTGCCTCTCCAAAAACGGTTGCAGGAAATCCGCGATGACGTAACGGAAATCGTGAAACAATACCAGCCCGACACGACCGCGATGGAAGAGCTCTTCTTCTTCAATAACCAGAAGACCGCGATCTCGGTCGCCCAGTCACGGGGTGCGCTCCTCTTGACTTTAGCCGATTTTGGGCTTACTATCGCTGGTTACACACCACTCCAAGTCAAGCAGGCCCTCACCGGGTATGGCCAGGCGGACAAGCAGCAGGTCCAACGTATGGCCAAAGAGATTCTCCACCTGAAGACAATCCCAAAGCCGGACGATGTCGCTGATGCGATCGCCATCGCACTGTGCCACATCCACCATGCGTCATTCGCGAAACGGAGAGTATAATACAACTATGCACTATCATCCGATCATCAATTATTTCCTCGCGGCGGGCGTACCGGTCGAGACGGTGTATCTCCTCCTTATGCTGCCGGTCATCGCGACCCTCGTCGCTTTCTTCCGGCAGATCGTCGGGATCAAGGCGTTTGGCATCTATACGCCATCGATCATCACCTTCGCCTTCCTCGCCTTCGGAGAAAAGGGCTTGAAGTATGGCATCGCGATTTTCTTTGCCGTCATCGGCATGGGCATCCTGTCGCGCTATCTCCTGCGCTCTTTCCGACTCCTCTACCTCCCCAGGGTCGCTATCACTCTCTCGATTATCTCACTGACTGTCCTCGGTATCCTCGCTTTCGGAGCAACCCTCCAGCGCACCGGTCTCGCTGCCGTCGATATCTTCCCACTCCTTATCCTCATCACTCTGGCGGAGAAATTCATCGCCACCCAAATTGAACAGGGTACCCGGACCGCCCTCATTCTCGCCGGTGAGACGCTCATCATATCTATCGTCGGCTATTTCATCATCGGTTGGCCGACCTTGCGCCATTTCTTCCTCCAATATCCGTGGGCTATCCTCGCGACCTTCATCATCAATATTGGCCTCGGCAAGTGGTCCGGCTTGCGGCTGGTGGAATTCTTTCGCTTCCGTCGCATCTTAAAACAAGAGTTGTAGCATTCGCCCCTTATGCTTGCTTGGTACGCGCACAGCCGCACACTCCTCGGGATGAATGCCCGCAATCTCGACTATGTGCGGCGATATAACCATGCCCGCGGCCGCCGGCTTGCCGACCAGAAACTCCGATGCAAAGTGGCATTAAAAAAAAATAACCTCCCCGTCTCGCGACTCATCGCCAAGATCAGCTCCGCAGAAGAGCTCGAACGTTTCAACTGGCAAACACTCCCCGATAGCTTCGCCTTGAAGCCCAATCGTGGATTCGGCGGCGAAGGAATCGTGGTCGTGTACGCACGAAAGAAAGGAGTTGCTGATACCTGGGTCAAGGCCGATGGAAGCATCATCACGATTGCCGATCTGAAGAGTCATATTCAGAACATCCTCGACGGTTCGTTCTCGCTGTCGAACAAACCTGATGTCGCGTTCTTTGAGGAACGCCTCAAACTCCTAAAACTTTTCAAACCCTATACGTGGAAGGGTATCCCCGATATCCGTATTATCGTCTTCAACCGTGTACCCGTGATGGCGATGCTCCGCCTCCCGACCAAGGATTCGGGTGGGAAAGCCAACCTGCTCCAAGGAGCGATCGGTGTCGGCATCGACATGGCCAATGGCACAACCACCTCAGCCATCGTCGGCAAAGGACGGCTCATCGAGTACGTCCCCGAGACTCGGCAACTCCTGTCTGGTATCAAAATCCCACGCTGGAAAGATATCCTCACGATGGCGGTCAAGGCTCAAGAAGTCTCTGGCCTCGGCTTCCTCGGGGCCGACATCGCTATCGATCGCGATGACGGACCAGTCATCCTGGAACTGAATGCCCGGCCCGGCCTCTCGATCCAACTCGCGAACATGGCGGGGCTGAAGGAACGACTCGAGCGTGTCAAGGGTGTGAAGATCAAAAGCGTCGATCACGGCGTGCGTGTCGGGATGAATCTCTTCGGTGGCGAGATCGAAGAGAACATCGAGGGGCTGTCAGGCAAGCGGGTCATCGGTTCGATCGAGAAAGTGAAGTTTATTGGCAAAGACGGAAGAGAGATCGAGATTGAAGCCAAAATCGATACCGGTGCCGACTCCAGCTCCATCGACCGCACACTCGCTGAGGAACTCGGGTATAGTGATGTGCTCGCATATTTCGACAGTATTGAGAACCTCCTCCCCGTAAATCAAGAAGAGAGCGACAAGCTTCGAGATGAGCTCAGAAAGAAATATCTCCGCACAGATATGCCTGATCTGACTGACATTGTTTTTGTTTTCGCCTCAAACGGTGTCAGTATGCGACCAAAAATTTGGCTAACTATTGTCATGGACGGTCAGGAGATAATTGCCAGTCCGACTGTGGTGGACCGATCTTCACTACAGTATCGCGCGATCATCGGCCGACGAAATTTAGTCAAGTTCCTCGTTGATGTAACTAAATAATCTTTCCTATGAGAAAAACGAGAGTACTCTTCGTACTGTACAATGAAGATGATTGGGCCGTCGACACTCCTCTGAAGAAGTCACCCGAAACTCGTGCTTCCTTTGAGGAATTTTACACCATCGCAGAAAGCAAAGGCGTTTCTGTTTTTCGAGCACACATCAATTGGTACGATCCTGTCTCTCGAAAATTTTCCAAGGCCTGGACTTTTCGCAACAATGCTTGGCATAAGGTTACGAATCCGCCACAACCCACCGCACTCTTCGACAAAATTGCCGGGAAATATGATTTTCCACTCTTCGAAAAAAAAGTGGAGATGGCAAAACATTTTCCATTACGAAATTCCCCTACTTTTCGGGCCTTTGTTGATAATAAATTCAATCAATACCTGCTGTTCCACGAATGGATGCCTCTCTCTTATCTCGCAGAAGACCGAGAACAACTCCTACGCGTCATGCGAAAAATAAAATCCACCCAGGTTGTATTAAAACTTCTGTACGGTTCTGGAGGGAAAGAGGTCACGATTGGTGCTAAATCCACCCTATCAAAAACAGACCTTACTTATCCAGTCCTCGTACAAGAATTCATTCCAACCACTGGTGTCCCTGGGTTTTCGCTGACCAAAGTAGTGGCCGACCTACGGCTTGTCTTTATCAATCACGAACTCATCTATGCACTATCGAGAGTGGCGAAGGGCCATTCGCTCTTCACAAACTTTCACCAAGGAGCTCACGCGATTCTAGTTCCGAAGAATCGTATTCCAAAAGACTGCCTTCAAATAGCACAGGAAATTCAGGTGAAGCTAAAGCACTTTGAAAAAGTACATTACTCTCTCGATTTTATGTTTTCAGTTGATAAGAAACCAATCTTTATTGAGATAAACAGCACCCCTGGCTTCGATCTTCTCCGTATAGTCGGCTCTCTCGCATTGCGCAAACGGCACACTGAAAAGCTGCTCTCCTTATTTTATTAAGCCGTCTTTGGTATGAAGATCGCACTCGTCGCGCCAGCTTTTGGACAAACAGGAGGGCCGGAAGTGGTTGTACAAAATCTCGCCCAGACATTCTCAGAGAATCACATTGATTTCACACTCTTTGCTCCGGGTGATTGGAAGACGGACTACCCCCATATTCCCACGATCCCTCAAAGCCTCTGGGGGATGACGGACTTTTCAAAACAAGCAGAGTGGGAACGGCGCAATCTCATCTTTGGAAGCCAGACGGCGGTCCTGCGCCATCAAGAGCGTTTTAACCTCATCCATCTGCACTCCCAGCGGAGTGCCTACGCTGTGGCAATTGGCGCACGCGTCCCGACAGTCGTTACCTTGCATAGTCGGATTGACTCGGTGGAATTCGAGCAAATGAAAAGTGTCGGGATCTATACGGTTGGGTTAACCCAATCACAAGTTGGTTCACTACCTGTAGATGCCATTATTGGTAATGGACTTCCCCTCAACTCGATGCGGCCCTCCTTCGATTCAGGCGAATACTTACTTGCAGTCGGGCGACTTAACATGCAGAAAGGGGTTCATCAGGCGATCGAGATTGCGAAGAAGGCCAGAAAAAAACTCATCATCATCGGCCGTGTCGGCATCTCAGATATTCGCCAAGACTATTTCGAGATCCACATCAAACCTTTCGTTGACGGCAAACAAATCGTGCTGATCGAATCCGTCGCACGCGAAGAAATGGGCGATTACTTTCGCCATGCTTCATTTCTCATCCACTCAATTACTCTCCCTGAATCTAATCCCCTCGTAGTAATGGAAGCACTCGCTCACGGTACGCCAGTGCTCGGGACGACCATCGCACCGCTACCAGAGATGTTCCCAGGCACAGCGGCTCCGGCCTTTCTTCTCTCTAATGATCTAGACACGCTCGCCGAAGCCGCTCGCCACCCAGAACGATTCAGTCGTGAGGCTGCCCGACAATACGCCAAGCGCCATTTTGACAGCCAAACTATGGCTGAAAAATATATCGCGCTGTACCAGAAGATCCTCGCGTCACGCTAACGGGTAGCGGGCTCCTCCATTGTCATCTGCTCGCCCTTCTGTGGATAGGCTATACTAGCCTTATAAACGCTGGTTCTTATGTTCGAACACCAACCCAATCCACCCAAAGAATCTGTCCCGGAAGATCAGGCACTCGATGCTGACTGGTATTCCCGTTTTGAAAAAATCGCGGCTTTTCAGGCCTATGAGTACCTCGATGGCGATAGCACCACGCGTGCCAAAGAAAAAGAATCTTTCCTCTCCGGAGAAAAAGAAAATCCCAAACTCGATTATCCTCGGCTCGATGAAGGTACACTCCTCGCTAAGGATGGTCAACTGTGCGACTTAAAAGAAAAGATTCTCTCTACCGAAAAGAACGAGGTGGTGAAAAACGTCTACCGCTGGCGACTCAATGAGAAGCTTGCCGAAAACCGCCTCCTGCTCGCGGCCGCAACGGGCGACATGCGCCGATTCAAGCGCTACTCCGAATTCATCTACGGTAAGCCTTCAAAGGAAATCTTTGAATACACTCTGGCACAGGTTCGGCAGGAATTCGAGGCTATTGCCGCGAAGAGCGAAGACCCTTCCCTTCAACAAGAAGTTTCCCGTTTCCTAGGTGATCTCCCTAACGTCGGTGATTCCCCAGCACTCCGTGGGCCGGACGCATCCCTCCTCCCTGTTGTAAAAAACCAGACCGAAAATGATCTTGGAGATATCCTCAACATCCCAGATACACCTGAAAAACTCACTGATGAAGAGATCCGGGCATCGTTCGAATCTGCTCTTTCGTCCCTTTCGGCCGAAGGCTGGGTGTCGGTCATCGATCCAAAACGTGCGGGTATTAGCGTGAATCAGGAAAAGAAGGCTGTCCAGGTGCCGCCTGGCCGCACAATGCCAACTACCGAACTCAAGGGACTCATAGCTCACGAGATCGGAACCCATACTGTACGACGGCTCAACGGAGAACGGACGAAACTTCGCCTTCTCGGACTCGGACTTGATCGCTACGAAGGTGGTGAGGAAGGGATTGCGACACTTCGGGAACAGGCTCTCTCAGGAAAGGCAGATGATTATTCGGGATTCGATGGTCATTTCGCCATTAGCCTCGCATCAGGGCTCGATGGTCAACCGCGCGATTTCCGCCAA
>WBZP01007610.1_pt1 | contig 10401 bp, 5 predicted proteins | sample 5204301 | NCBI WGS metagenome assembly WBZP01 (sample SAMN12412401, study PRJNA552823) | activated sludge metagenome | isolation source: activated sludge from nitrification reactor of wastewater treatment plant... | place: USA: Pennsylvania | collected 2017 | reverse complement strand
AGAGGGACCCGACCGATACCCCGGCCCGCTGGGCGATGGCATTGGTCGTGGCAGCGTTCGGACCGACCGTCTCGAAAACGCGAGCCGCGGCATCGAGGATGGCTTCGACCGTTCGCCGGCTGCGCTCCTGGCGCGGGCGCATGCGCGGGGACAGCGTCGATTTGCGAATCATGGCCGTGTTTGCGCCGCCCATGCGAGCTGTGAAGCTGCCGCAGCCTCGCTCACAATCACCTTTTGCGAGCTCCTACTCGCATTATGGCAACCCGGGTGAGCCATCGACGATGGAGTTCGAAGCCGCAGCGGCGTGATGTGCGCTCGCCCTTGCCCTGCACGGCCTGCAGGGGGCCAAGGCCTGCATCGTGCGCCTTAATCCTGCCTCATTCCGGCCGAGACGTCAGCTCCACAACGCGCTGCTTCGCGACGCCAACTGACACGGAGTTCCTGAACCATGGATTCGAAGCCGCCTACCGGCTATCACGCGCTGCACCCGGATGTCAGCCTGAACTTCCAGATGAATCGCTGGTTCGGCTGGGTGGGTGAACCCGAGATGCTCGTCGAACTGCGCGAGGCCGGCCGGCGCATCCGAGCTTATGCCGACTGGAAACGCGAGTTCCTGGCACTGGCCGCCGCGGCCGAGGCGAAGGGGCACCTCTTGCGAGCCGCCTTCCATTGGCGATCGGCTGACTTCTTCATGTTCCCCGACGACCCAGATCGCCCGAATGCCCGCCTTCGCTTCCTGAGCCTTGTGCAGGTCGCGATCCCGCTGGCGGACACTCGCCGAGTCGAGGTGCCATTCGCCATCGGCGCCTGGCAAGGCGCCCTGCCGGCCCTGCGCCTGCGTGCGAGCGGCCGTCCGCTCGACACCATCGTCTTCTTCGGCGGTTTCGACAGCTACATCGAAGAGCTGCTGCCCGCGCTGGGCTGGCTGCGTGACGCCGGCTTCGAGGTGATCGGATTCGAAGGCCCGGGCCAGGGCTCGGCATTGCAGGACAGCGGTCTGCCGATGACCCCCGACTGGCACCTGCCGGTGCGAGCCGTGCTGGATCACTTTGGCGTGAGCTCGTGCACCCTCGCCGGTCTGTCGCTCGGCGGCTGCCTGGTGATACGCGCTGCAGCGCATGAGCCACGCGTGCACCGCGTCGTCGCCTACGACATCCTGACCGACTTTTTCGAGGTGGTGACGCGCCAGGCCCATCCGGCCGTGCGCGCGGTCATCCGTGCGCTCCTGCGCGCACGGGCAGCGCCGGCCGTGAACCTGCTGGCGCGGCTGGCGTCGTGGCGCAGCCCGGTGATGCAGTGGGGACTGGCGCAGGGCATGAGCGTCACCGGCACGTCCAGTCCCTACGACTTCTTGCGCGAGACACGGCGATACCGCACCGCTGACGTTTCGCACCGCCTGGTTCAGGATGTGCTGCTGCTGGCCGGCACCGGCGATCACTTCGTGCCGCTGCGCCAGTTGGCGGACCAGCAGCTGAGCCTGGACTCGGCACGTTCGGTCACGTCGCGCATGTTCACGCCGGCCGAAAGTGCGGCCAGCCATTGCCAGGTCGGCAACTATCCCCTGGTTTTCCAGGTCGTCGCGAGCTGGTTGCGCGAGCGCTTGCGCTGCCAGCCCGATGCGCCCCGCCCCGGGCTGTGAGCAAGCCCTGCCGGCCACGGGCGTCGGCGCAAGAACCTCGCGAAAAGTGCGTGGCTTGCTCTTGCGAGCGCAGGCCTTGATCTCAGCATGGCCTGTGGAGTGGGTGCAGTTTTGATCTGCATCCTGTGGGCGCATGGCCGAAGCCATCCGCCTCCTTTTGGGGTCAAGCAAAGTGACGGAACCGCAGCTGCATGAGAAACCCTGCAGCGCCTTTGCCTTGCTGTCAACGAAGCGACTTCCCAGGCGACCGATCCGTTGTGGGGCATCGACCCTGCCGCAGGGAAATTGACTTCGATCAATGCCTGCCGCGTCAGATGGGCCAATGTCCGCACGACGCGCAGTTTGCGGGCTGGTGAGCCGGGAATCGCCTGGCGGCACCGGTTCGCCGGTCCACCCGCATGCCTGCACGACGTCGAACAAGGAAGGAGACTCCGTTCATGATCCGCTCACGCAGTGCCCCCCAGCCACATCCCGGTGCCCCGTTCCCGCTGGGATCCAAGCCGGGGCCGGAGGGCACCAACTTCAGCGTCTACTCGCACCACGCGCGGGGTGTTGAACTGCTGTTGTACGACAACGCCGACGCCAGCGAACCCACACGGGTCATCGTGCTTGATGTGCGCCGCAACCGCACCTGGGAGTACTGGCATGTCTTTGTCCCCGGCATCCGGCCAGGGCAGATCTATGCCTGGCGCATGCACGGCCCGATCGACCCGGCGCATGGCCATCGTTTTGATGGCGACAAGGTGCTGGTGGACCCCTACGGCCGCGCTTTGGCCGTACCGTCGGACTACCGGCGCAGCGCGGCCCACGGCCCCGGACGCAACGACGCCTTCGCGTTCAAGAGCGTCGTCACCGACGATCGCTCCTACGATTGGGAAGGTGACCAGCCGCTGGGGCGCCCGTACTCGCAGACCATCATCTACGAGGCGCATGTTCGCGGGTTCACGCGCCACCCCAGCTCAGGCGTGCCTGCCCGCCAACGCGGCACCTATGCCGGCCTGGTGGAGAAGATTCCCTATCTGGTCGACCTGGGCATCACGGCGGTCGAGCTGATGCCGGTGTTCCAGTTCGATGCGCACGACGCGCCGCCCGGCCTGGTCAACTATTGGGGCTACGCACCGGTGTCATTCTTCGCGCCCCACGCCGGCTATGCCAGCAGCCGGCGGCCCCTGGCGGTGCTCGACGAATTCCGTGACATGGTCAAGGCGATGCACCGCGCCGGGATCGAGGTGATCATCGACGTCGTCTACAACCACACCACCGAAGGCGACGAGCGCGGTCCCTGCCTGTCCTTCCGCGGCCTGGACAATGCCACCTATTACATGCTGGGTGAGCGGGGCTCCTACGCCAACTATTCGGGCTGTGGCAATACGCTCAACGCCAACCAGGCCGTAGTGCGCCGGCTGATCCTGGACAGCTTGCGCTACTGGGTGCAGGTGATGCACGTCGACGGCTTTCGCTTCGACCTGGCGGCAATCCTCTCGCGCGACGTCGAAGGGCGCCCGCTGTACCGCTCGCCGGTGCTGTGGGACATCGATTCCGACCCGGCGCTGGCCGGCACCAAGCTGATCGCCGAGGCCTGGGATGCGGCCGGCCTGTACCAGGTCGGCAGCTTTGCCGGCGACCACTGGAAGGAGTGGAACGGCCGCTTCCGCGATGACGTGCGCTCCTTCGTGCGTGGCGACAGCGGCGTCGTTCCGGCCGTGGCCGACCGGCTGATGGGCAGCCCCGACCTGTACGGCGACAACCCGCGCGAGCCGGCGCAGAGCATCAACTTCGTGACCAGCCACGACGGGTTCACCCTCAACGACTTGGTCTCGTACAACGACAAGCGCAACCTCGCCAACGGTGAGGACAACCGCGACGGTGGCGATGACAACCGCAGCTGGAACTGCGGCGCCGAGGGCGAGACCGACGACCCCGTGGTGCTGGAGCTGCGCACGCGCCAGATCAAGAACCTGCTAGCGATCAACGTGCTGGCGCTGGGCACGCCCATGCTGCTGATGGGCGACGAGATGCGCCGCAGCCAGCAGGGCAACAACAACGCCTTCTGCCAGGACAATCCGACCAACTGGCTCGACTGGAACCTGCTGAAGCGGCACGCAGACATCCACCGCTTCGTGCGCGGCCTGATCCGGCTGCGCAGCCTGCGTGACTCCGTGCGCACCGACCACCATCTGACGCTCGAAGAGCTGATGGCTCTCGTGAAAGTCAGCCTGCACGGCGTGCGCCTGGGCGCACCGGATCTGAGCTCCGACTCGCACAGCCTGGCCATCACCGCCACCAGCCTGGCGGGCGACCAGCTGATGCACTTCGCACTCAATGCCTACTGGGAAGCGCTGGACTTCGAGCTTCCTGCGCTGCCTGAGTGGGCCAGCAGCGGCTGGCGCCGCGTGATCGACACCTCGTTGCCCGCACCGATGGACCTGATGGAGTTCGCCGATGCCGAACCAGTCATCGGTGCTGCGCACAGGGTTCAACCCCGATCGGTGGTCGCCCTCTTCGCCGGCAAGCCTTCCCAGGCGTAGATCGGCCGCCTTCGGTGGAAGCCAGCCGACGCCGTGCAGCACCGCGCACCGTCGATGCTGATACGAGGCTGCATGGGCCAGAATCCGCAGCGCGAGGTGGGCGCATGCGTTCAACGGCGCGATGGCCCAAGGCCGCATGCCCGTGCCTCATCGCGCAGCGTCAGCCGCCGTCGCGCACCACACGACAGGTTTCGATGTCGAACGACACCGTGCCTATGCTCAGCGCCGTCTGATCCGCGAATCCGCGCGCAAAGTCCAGAAAGAACTGGACGTCGGCGAAGTTGCTGACCAGGCCCAGCGACACGCGGATCGCACCGGCGGCCTTGCCGCCACGCTGCTGCATGGCCAGCATGAAGCGCGGCAGGTTGATCCCTGCACCGGCCTGTGCCAGGCCGGCGCGCATGTCGTCCTCGGTCAATCCCTCGGCAGTTTCGCCGGCACCCGGGTTGCAGAAGCAGCCCGTGCGCAACGAGATGCGCTTGCCGGCTGCCAATTCTTCAACGCGCCGGTAATCCACCAGATGGCCATCGGGATCGTAGAAGTTCAGCGCGACCGTGCCGCCACGATCGGTCATGTTGGCCGGGCCATACAGGCGCACCAGGGGCCTGCCATTGTTGTGGCGCAGAGCCAGCAGCTGCCGGATCAGCCAGCTGGTGAGGCACATCACGCGGGTGCGGATGGTGTCCAGGCCAAGGCGGCGCAGGTGGTCCAGCCCCGTTGCCACGGCCGGGATGCTCAGGTAGTTGAGCGTGCCGTCCTCGAAGCCGGCCTCGCCGCCGGCCAGCACATGCAGGCGGCCCTGCACGGTGGCGAAGTTGACGGTGCCGCCGCCGAACCAGGGCCGGCGCAGGGTGGCCAGCGTGTCCTTGCGCACCAGCAGGCAGCCCACGCCGGTCGGGTAGCCGAACATCTTGTAGAACGACATCACCACGAAGTCGGGGCGGACCTGCTGCAGATCCAGCACATGGGTGGGCACGTAGGCTGCGGCGTCCAGCAGCACGTGCCATCCGTGCTCGCGCGCCACGGCGATCCAGGACAGGGGGTGCCTGACGCCGGAGAAATTGGACTGCGCAGGGAACGCCATCAGCCGCGGCTGCGTTCCGCAGGGGCCCTCCAGCAGGGCCGTCAGGGCCGCCGCGTCCAGACGCAGATCGGGCCGCGTCAGCGGCGCGTACTGCACTTCAGCGCCCTTGGCCAGGGCGAACTCGCGCATGCCGTTGACCGAATTGTGGTTGTCGGTCGTCAGCAACAACGCCCCACCAGGAGCGAAGGGATAGGCTTCGCCCACCAGCTTCAAAGCGCCCGAAGCGTTGAGCGTGAAGATGGCGGTGTAGTCGCCGTCGGCGTTGAAGTGCTGCAGCACGGCCTGTCGGGCCTGTTCGACCCGACGCGTCGTTTCCATCGAACTGGGGTTCAGGGAATGCGGATTGCCCAGCACCTGTTCGCCGAGCATCCGGGCGTGATCGTGCACCTGGCTGGCGGCATACAAGCCACCACCGGTGAAGTCCAGGTAGACCTGGCCATGGGCATCCAGGCGGGCGTATTCGGTTTCGCGCAGACGGTCCAGCGAGAGCGTCTGGGCGAAGTCAGGGTGGTCGTGCAGGAACTGTTCGTACGCGATCATGGAGCCGGGTTCCGGATATCGGGGCCGTGCCAAGACCTGCATTGTCGGCGCGCGGGGGCGCCCGCCTTGCCGGCTCGCGTCGCCAACGGGCCGCCATTGATCTGCCGCAACGCCAGCACGATGGCGGCGCAGGAGCATCGGGCTGCCGACGGATCACCCACTTGACCGCAGGAGAACAGGTCCGATGAAACGATCCCTTGCCGCTGCCGCAGCGCTGCTTGCCACCTGCGCCGCTTTCGCCCAGCCCAGCAATGCCACCCACACGATTCGCGTCTTGACCCCGGAAGCGGCGCAAAAGGCCATCAGCGCCGCGCTGGCCGAGTGCCGCAAACAAGGCTTCCAGGTCGCCGTGGCCGTGGTCGACCGCTCCGGTCTGACGCAGGCGCTGCTGCGCGACCGCTTCGCCGGTGCCCACACGCCCGAGGTGTCGGCCAACAAGGCGTGGACGGCGGTCAGTTTTCGCACCTCCACCAACGAGCTGGCCAAGGCCACGCAGCCGGGCCAGCCAGCCTCCGGCCTGCGCGGCGTGCCCCGCTTCACGGGCCTGGGCGGCGGCCTGACGATCGAGGCCGGTGGCTCGATCGTGGGGGGCATCGGCGTTTCCGGCGCCCCCAGTGGCGACGCCGACGAGGCCTGCGCCCGGGCCGGCATCGCGGCGCTGCGCGACGACCTGGAACTCTGAACGCGTCCCGGTCGCGCAGCCGGGCCTGCTCTCGCCCTGTGTCGCTTCAAAGCGCAGCGGCCAGCCGCGTGCCCTGGTCGATGGCCCGCTTGGCATCGAGCTCACCGGCTTCGAAGGCGCCCCCCACCAGATGCACCTTCGCGCCTGCAGCCTGCAGCGGTGCTTGCAGTTCGCGCAGCGGCTCCTGGCCGGCGCACAGCACGATGGTGTCCAGCGCCAGCACGGTGACGTCGCGGTGGTCCTGGCCGAAGCTGATAAACAGACCCTCGTCGCCGATGCGCTCGTAGTTCACGCCGGCCAGCATCTGCACCTGTTTCATCTTCAGGGCCGCGCGATGGATCCAGCCGGTGGTCTTGCCCAGCCCGGCGCCATGCTTGCCCGGCTTGCGCTGCAGCAGCGTCACCTGGCGCGCCGGCGGCTCGCATTGCGCCCGCGTCACGCCGCCGCGCTGCAGCTCGGGGTCGACCACGCCCCACTCGCGCAGCCAAGCCGTCAGATCGGTGGTGGTCGACGAGTGGCACAGATCGGTGCCATGCGCCAGGTACTCGGCCACGTCGAAGCCGATGCCACCGGCGCCCACGACGGCCACCCGATTGCCCACCGGCTTGCGGTGCAGCAGAACGTCGATGTAGCTCAGCACCATCGGGTGTTCCTGGCCGGGGATGCACGGGTCGCGCGGCAGCACGCCGGTGGCCAGGATCACCTGGTCGAAGGACAAGCCCAGCAGCCGCGCCGCATCGACGCGCGTGCCCAGGTGCAGCAGCACACCGGTGAGCGCGATGCGGCGGGCGAAGTAGCGCAGCGTCTCTGCGAATTCTTCCTTGCCTGGAATGCGCTTGGCCATGTTGAACTGGCCGCCAATGGCCGGCGCGTCATCGAACAGATGCACCTCGTGGCCGCGTTCGGCCAGGGTGGTGGCTGCGGCCAGGCCGGCTGGGCCGGCGCCTACCACGGCCATGCGCTGGCGGGCCGGCGCAGGGCGAATCAGCAGTTCGGTCTCGAAGCAGGCGCGCGGGTTGACCAGGCAGCTGCTCATGCGGTTGCTGAAGGTGTGGTCCAGGCAGGCCTGGTTGCAGGCGATGCAGGTGTTGATCTCGTCGCTGCGCCCAAGGGCCGCCTTGTTGACGAAGTCCGGATCGGCCAGGAAGGGACGCGCCAGGCTCACCATGTCGGCGTCGCCCCTCGCCAGCACGGCTTCGGCCACCTCGGGCGTGTTGATGCGGTTGCTGGTGATGACCGGCGTCTGTATGCCTTCGGCACGCAGCGCGTCACGCAGCTTGCGGCTGAGCCAGGTGAAGGCAGCCCGCGGCACGCTGGTGGCGATGGTGGGCACACGCGCTTCGTGCCAGCCGATGCCGGTGTTCAGCAGCGTGGCCCCGGCCGAGATGATGGCGCGGGCCAGTTGCATCACCTCGGGCCACGAACTGCCATCGGGCATCAGATCGATCAGGCTGATGCGGTAGATGATGATGAAGTCGGGCCCGACGGCCGCACGAACGCGGCGCACCACCTCCACAGGCAGGCGCATGCGATTGGCATAGCTGCCACCCCATTCGTCGTTGCGCTGATTGGTGTGTGAGACCAGGAACTGGTTGAGGAAGTAGCCTTCGCTGCCCATCACCTCAACGCCGTCGTAGCCCGCCTCCCGTGCCAGGCGGGCGCAGCGCTCGAAGGCGCGGATCTGCCTTTCGATGCCACGGCCACTCAAGGCTCGCGGCGTGAAGGGCGAGATCGGGCTCTTCAACCGTGTTGGCGCCACGCACAGCGGGCTGTAGCCGTAACGCCCGGTATGAAGGATCTGCAGCGCGATCTTGCCGTCTTCGTGATGCACGGCGTCGGTCACCAGGCGGTGGCGGGCCGCAGCGCCGGAGGTGGACAGCGTGCCGGCAAACGGCTTGGCCCAGCCTTCGAAGTTGGGTGCGAAGCCACCGGTCACGATAAGGCCCACGCCACCACGGGCCCGCTCGGCAAAAAACGCGGCCATGCGCGGGAAGTTCTTGCGCCCGTCCTCCAGGCCGGTGTGCATGCTGCCCATCAGCACGCGGTTCTTCAGGCTGGTGAAGCCCAGGTCCAGAGGCTGTAGAAGGTGAGGAAAGGACGACGCGGCGTTCATGCGAGCGATGCTAGCTGGCTAGGGCTGGGCCCAGCCGCCGCGAGTAGGGAGCTCACTCCAGCGCCGGGAGGCTGGCTCCCCCGGGGACGCTCAGCGCAGGTCCCACCGCCCCAGGTTCATCACCTTGGTCCACGCGGCAACGAAGTCGCGAACGAACTTCGGCCCATTGTCGCTTTGCGCGTAAAGCTCCGACAGAGCACGCAGCTGCGAGTTGGACCCGAAGGCCAGGTCGACGCGGGTGGCCGTCCACCTCGGGGCCCCGGTCTTGCGGTCGCGTCCTTCGTACGCGTTGTCGGCAACGGGCTTCCAGGTCGTGTTCATGTCCACCAGGTTGACGAAGAAGTCGTTGCTGAGCTGGCCAGGGCGATGGGTCAGCACACCGTCCTTCGAGCCGCCGACGTTGGCGCCCAGCACACGCAAGCCACCCACCAGCACCGTCATCTGCGGCGCGCTGAGCGTCAGCAGCTGGGCCCTGTCCACCAACATCGACTCGGGCGAGGTGCTGAAGGCTGCCTTGCGGTAGTTGCGGAAGCCGTCGGCCTGCGGCTCGAGGGCATCGAAAGAGTCCGCATCGGTCTGCGCCTGGGTCGCATCGGTGCGCCCCGGCGTGAACGGCACCTCGACCGCGTGCCCAGCAGCCTGCGCGGCTGCCTCGATGCCGGCATTGCCCGCCAGCACGATGAGGTCAGCCAACGAGACCCGACGGCCTTCGTGGGACGTGGCATTGAAGCTGGTCCGGATGCCCTCCAGCACGGCCAGGACCCTGGCCAGCTGCACGGGTTGGTTGACCGCCCAGTCCTTCTGCGGCGCGAGCCGGATGCGCGCGCCATTGGCGCCGCCGCGGCGGTCACTGCCGCGGAAGGTCGAGGCCGAGGCCCAGGCCGTGGACACGAGCTCGCTGACCGAGAGGCTACTGGCCAGCACGCGGGCCTTGAGTTCCGTGGCTTGCGCCGGCGTGATCAGCGGGTGATCCACGGCGGGCACCGGGTCCTGCCAGATCAGGTCCTCGGCCGGTACTTCGGGGCCGAGGTACAGCTGCTTAGGCCCCATGTCGCGGTGGGTCAGCTTGAACCAGGCACGGGCATAGGCATCGGCGAATTCGTCGGGGTGGGCCAGGAAATGGCGCGAGACCTTCTCGTAGGCCGGGTCCAAGCGCAGCGAAAGATCGGCCGTGGTCATCTGCGGCGGGTGCTTGCGGTGCGGATCATGGGCATCGGGGATCAGGTCTTCCTCGTCCACGTTCTGGGCTTCCCACTGGATGGCTCCGGCCGGGCTCTTGACCTGCTTCCATTCGTACTTGAACAGCACCTTGAAGTAGCCCATGTCCCAGCGTGTCGGGTTGGGTTTCCAGGCGCCTTCGAAGCCGCTGGTGTTGGTGTGCACGCCGTGGCCGCTGCCCAGCCGGTTGAGCCAGCCCAGACCCATGGCTTCGATGGGCGCGGCCTCGGGTTCGGGACCAACCAGGGCCGGGTCGCCGGCACCATGCATCTTGCCGAACGTATGGCCGCCGGCGACCAGGGCCACGGTTTCGTAGTCGTTCATCGCCATCCGGGCAAAGGTCTCGCGCACGTCGCGGCCGGAGAGCACGGGGTCGGGCTTGCCGTCCGGGCCCTGGGGATTCACATAGATCAGGCCCATCTGCACGGCGGCCAGTGGATTCTCCAGCTCGCGCTCACCGCGGTAGCGGCTGCCGGGCTTGTCGCTGGTGGCCAGCCACTCCTTCTCTGCGCCCCAGTACACGTCTTCTTCCGGCGCCCAGATGTCGGCGCGGCCGCCACCGAAGCCGAAGGTCTTGAAGCCCATGGTCTCCATCGC
>WBZP01007609.1_pt1 | contig 10401 bp, 12 predicted proteins | sample 5204301 | NCBI WGS metagenome assembly WBZP01 (sample SAMN12412401, study PRJNA552823) | activated sludge metagenome | isolation source: activated sludge from nitrification reactor of wastewater treatment plant... | place: USA: Pennsylvania | collected 2017 | reverse complement strand
CTTCTATCTCAAAGAATGAGTCCTGAGCCTAGTCTCCAGTGAAACAGGGATCATTGCCGCAACGGTGTCGGAGTGGCGGGACCAGTTCGTGGCCAGTGGCCAGGCCGGGTTGAAGAGCCTGGCTGCCGGTGGCCGCGACGACGAGCTCGCGCGGCTGAAGGCCTTGGTCGGAGATTTGACGATGCGCTTGGAACTGTCGCGGGAAGCGGTTCAGCGGTTACGAGGTGGCGCCTCTTTGGCCACCCAGAGGTCGACGCGATGAGCCACGCCACGTCGCCTTCCACGCAGCGTCCGTATGGTGTGGTCCGGGTCTGTCAGGAATGGGGCCTGAGTCGAGCGACATTCTATCACCAGCAGGGCCGAGACGCACGGCCGCCGCTCACGCCGACCAAGCGGGGTCCGAAGACGGCGTACTCGGATGAGGTGCTCACGGCTCATATCCGGCAGGTGCTCGTCACCTCGTCGTTTCTTGGTGAAGGGCATCGCAAAGTGTGGGCGCGGCTGCGGGCGCAGGGGACTCGCACCTCAAAACCGCGTGTGCTGCGGCTCATGCGACAGGCTGGCCTCTTGGCGCCTAGTCGGGTACCGCGCGTCGTGGGGCCGAAGGTCCACGATGGCACGATCACCACCGAGCGCCCAAATCAGATGTGGGGCACCGATGCGACCAGCACGGTGACGGTGGAGGACGGAGCCGTCACCGTCTTCATCGGTGTGGATCATTGTACGTTCGAAGGGATTGGCATCCATGCGGCGAAGCGGGCCACGCGCTTTGAAGCCTTAGAACCGATTCGCCAAGGGGTGCGCCAGCAGTTCGGCGTTGTTGCTGCGGGCATCGCCACGGGCTTGCAGGTGCGGCATGATCATGGCAGTCAATATATGAGCGACGATTTCCAGGCCGAACTCCGATTCCTGGGCATCACGTCGAGTCCGGCATTTATCCGCGCCCCAGAAGGCAACGGCGTGGCGGAACGGTTCATTCGAACACTGAAAGAACAGCTCTTATGGGTGCGCACGTTTCAGACGGTGGAGGAGCTCCGCCAAGCTCTCCACGACTGGGTGCGATGCTCTAATGAGCAGTGGCTCGTCGAGCGGAATGGGTTTCGCTCTCCGGCTCAGGTGCGGCGAGGCTTCCTGAGCCCATCGGCAGCCGCATGAGAGCACGAGAACTTCAGGCCATCAGGTGATTCACCTAGTTGGCGAGAACATACGACGCACAGTGTGGGGTCAGGAACGACGATCGTCGAGCGAGGCGACCCGCAGGTTGGGGCCAATATGGCAGCATCGTGTCCAAGAAATTAGAAGCGGTACACTGGTCGGTAACCAGATTCGAATACGCACTGTGATGTGTTCTCTCTGCGATGACTGACAATTATTGTGGCATCATGGTGTGATGCTGCGGATTGCACCATCAGTTGTTGAGGTCAGACAGGCTCCTCAGTGAAGCAATTCGCTAAATGTGCGATATGAATTCTAGGTGGCGTACGAATTACTATATGATTAGTTGCCGCGTATCCTGAGTGCAGTGCTGTATGAGCCACACCGTAGGCGATTAGCATGGGAGGTGCTCAGTGAAAGGAATACCTTCTTCCGTCAGGGACCACGCGCCCATTCTTCATCGCTCAGCATCAGAAATCTGCTTCCGTGTCGATGAGGTTGAGCCTTGCCTCGAACCCTGCATCCCTATCAAGACACGTACGCGCGTGAGGCAGGATATTGGAAGCCCAGTGCTTGCTTGTAGCCATGATGAATCCTCAGAAGTTCTTTTGTCGGCTGGAGCCGCAACACATGGCCTGGTCAATGCCGTGTATGTCGCGTTTAGTCAGCATCGGCCGCTGGTGCTGACGCCTGATGCCATCTGGATGACCTTGGCCCAGGGGTTTGCCCATCACATCACGAACCATGCCGAGGCGCTCCGTTCCAGCGTCGTTCGGCACAAAGGCAAAATGACCTTACAGGCCGAGACGGTCCAACTGTCTTCAGCCCAGTACTGGGCCGAGGCCGTTGAGCAATGGAGTGATGGGATCAAGCAGCATGTGCAAGAGGATCTCTACCAGCTCATGCTGTGCGATTTCAGCACGACGTCGCCCGTCATACGAACCGCCAGCCAGGTGGTCATGATGGATGCGTTCCAGCAGTACTTCGATTACGCGCTGCTCTGTATATGCGGCATTCCCTCGATTACGGTGAGAGGCTCTGTGGATGATTGGATCAGCATTCGTAAGCGCGTCGACGTGATGGCGACGTTTCACCTCGACTGGTGGACTGATCGGCTGAAACCGATTTGTGACGGATTCATCGCGACGGTGCAAGGCACCCCGTCACGACAGTTCTGGAAACACATCTATAGTCCCAAAGAGATGTATGGAGGCGATCTCATCACCGGCTGGGTGGCTGACCTTTTTCCCTATGTCACGCATCCGGTCACCAATGCACCAACGATCAGAAATCCGATTCTAGCCATACCACGGGAGAGCTTGACTGAAGAAGACGGGCTCTCGCCCAGGAAGATCCCCGTTGGCCTATCGCGAGCACCATTCACATTGAAATTAGCATCCACCGATAAATCCCAAGAATTCGAACTCGTTGCCGGCTTCCTGGGTGTCACACAGCACAAAGATAGTGGCGGGCTGGAGCCGGAGATCGGATGGGCAGTCGTCGAACCAGAAGCCTTTACGCAGGCCTTGAACAAACTCACACGAGCAGGGGTAGGTGACAGGACCACGAAGCGGCTCATGGATAACCACCAGGAGCACCACCGTTTAAGAGAGCTGCTAGACGTTGGCATCCCCAAGGAATTGGTGCAGCTCATGGATCGATTTGTCGAGGGGCAGGTGTTTTATGAGGAAACGTCTCATGCCTGGTTGTTGAAACTGCCCTCCGAGCTAATCCAAAGAAAGGTCGTGAGCGACAATTTCCACATCGTCATGCCGGCAGTCCATTTTATGGATCTGGCTGATGGACGGGCGATCGCGTACGTGTCATTTTCGCTTAAGAAGTTTGAGCGATCGGACTGGTGGATTATCGTCGGTAGGCCAGAGGGTGAGGAGTTTCGTCAGGGGAGCGTGACCGTTATTGCCAAGGGTTTCTTGCAGTTTTTTAAACGAATCATGGATGCCGACGGGCGCTACTACTTTGACGATCCTGGCTTCGAACCGGATGTGGCGTTATAGAACAGGTGGCAACGCATTCCGTAAATCTGGAATGCGTTAAGGGCGCATGTTCTTTGCCGCGGTTACATAATCTCCTCAAGCTCTGCCTCAATCTTGTCGCTCTCATGACTGCTTCATAGATTGATGACTGCTTCAATGGCACGAGTCTGCGGCCCATCGGGTTGATCCGCCAGATTGACGGTGAACGGGTCCGGATAGGTCGTGCCTTCTGGCTGGTGAGTGATGGTGATGATCGGCTGGTGCAATGTCTCTTGATTCAACGTCGTTACCACCCCTCGTTCCTTCGTATTCAGCCGTACCTGGCTATGCACCGGATAAATGCCCACTAACCCAATAAATGATGATAGAAGCTGCTGATCGAGCTTATTCTGTCGAGCTTCTTGGTAGAGCCGCTGAAACGTTCGGTGTGAAGGCAGCGGTGTGGCGCCTCCGAATCCACTTAACAGTTCATCGTACCGATCAACGATCATAAGAATTCTGGTTCTGTCCGAGGTAAATTCTCCTCGAGCTTCTTTCGGATATCCGCTGTCATCGAGATAGGCATGATGGTTGGCGATGAGATGGAGGATGGCCGTTTCGCTGCTGCCTGCTTGTTGCAATGTTCGCACGCCGATACGTGGATGAGTCTCAAACTCTCGTTGTTGAGCAGGGGAAAGACGTTGGTCGGCATGCGCATGACGAACGAGTGCGGGGGCTATCTGCAGCAGTCCGATGTCATGCAGGAGCGCGGCCGTGGCCAGTTCTTGCAGCTCCAATGGGTTGAACTGAAATGTCTGTCCGAGGATCAATGCCAAGGTACAGGTTGTGAGGGCATGCTGGCTCAGCATTGGATCGCCGGCTCTATTCTGGCTCAAGGCCATGAAGACGGATGAGGGGGTGAGCGTTCTGGTCACAATCGTGATCTCGTGGACGGCATCGGCTGCTTGTTGCGCATTGACCGTTCCGGTACTCGCAATCCTTGTGAAGACAGTCTGAACAGACTGTGTCAACTGCTGCTTTGCTAGCGCAGCTTGAGCATATTCTTCGTTGAGTTGGGCAAGTGTTTTGATCGGCTTTTTGTCCTGAATCGCCGGGGTGTGGAGTGTCGGGGGTTGTCGGTCTGTCGTATCTTGCTCAGGGTGAGGGCTGATCCCCCGGTCAAGATCGATAGTCACTGTCTTGACTCCGGCGCGAAGCAACTTCTCGATTTGCGCTGGTCGTTCGACCTTGAAGGAATGACGAAGGAAGGGGGAGCGAAACCATGGGAGATCCAGACCTGCGACGTACATTCCGATCTGAAGTTGGCTGATGGGTACGCGCATGGTCGAGATAGAAAAAATACCATCGAGAAAGTTCCGAAGTCGATGGCTTCTTAAGCTATCGGCAGAAGATGGACAGAACTGTAGCTGCGGGAAGGAGAAAGTCTATTGTCAGGACTCGTGGGTTGAAGGCGATAAGCACGAAAGGGAGAGTTCAATGCGGGGGTTGAGTTTGTCGACGTGCTTGTAGAGATGAGTTTCAATGATCCGATTGTCATTGACGTCGAGACCTTCACAGATTGCGTCCTGGGCGATCTTCAGCCCTCCGTCCAAATCTCGTCGTAATGATGTAGCAAAAAAGAATCGGATCGAGAGGGCAAGTGGGCCAGACCGGAGGCGGTCGCGAAAGGATGGCGCCTCAGGTGACTGAGCCAAGGTTACCCACACCTGCTGACCGACCTGCGCTTTGTATGAGCGGCCGGTCGATGAGAGCAATCGACGTCCATTCACCGTGGCATATTGATGATTGATGCTTGGAGGAACCGGCAACGTCATCGTTAGGCTGTCAGCCGTGACTATAGGTGGGTGGGATGGACTGTGGCCGGTGGCCTTGGCGTTTGACCGAATGGACCTCACAGAACCGGAAGAGGCCTTCACTAAGCCGGAGGGAATGAACCCTGGTCGAGATCGCGTCTTTCGAGATGGAATTGTTTTTGCGAGGAGGGTACTGCTAGCGAACACGATACCTCGTCGCTGGCGTGATGGCATAGGGCCGACTAGAGGAGGTTTGTGATCTTCGTCATGTTCTGTTCGTAGCGGTCTTCCGTGCGGGCAATATACCGGCGCCAGTCACTTGGGTTCCAGAGTTCCATGCGGTGATAGAGTCCAACCAGTATGATCTCCTGATCCTCATCCACCGGGACCAGCTTTCGTAAACGGCCAGGGATTAAAATCCGTCCGGTCTTATCCACGTCCGATGAACCGGCTTCCGACACGACAAAGTGCATGAACAGCCGACTTTGGTCTTCATCCAAGGACGACTTTGTTCGGTCTAGGACCTTTTCCCATTCCTTCATGGAATAGAGCAAAAGAGACTGTTCTGGACCTTTCAAGAACATCACAGCCTGGCCCTCGGCTTCAATCTGCTCGCGGATCGGAGAAGGGACGATAAATCTCCCTTTTTCATCCACTTTGCAAAGATATTCACCGGCGAACATTATAATCCCTTAGCCTTGGAATTGCCCAGATATCTGGTTTGGGTGTCTTGCATCCACCGTTCGAGATCCGAACGAACGAATTGCCACTCGTTGCCAAGCTTGAACGCGGGGCTGTCTCGGCGCTGAAAATATCGATAGCGTGTATGCTGTGGAATCTTGAGGAAGCGGTCGGTGTCCATGGCTGTCATCAGCTCGCTCTTGGGAGTCTGGCCCATTACTCCACTTCGTCATAGAGCGCACATGCCGCATAACACCCCCACTATGGAGGTATTCTAGAGGTCGTTGTAAGAAAGTCAAGTGAAAATATGTGAGAAACATCTTAGATGTCGTCGGCGTGGTCGATGCTTGAGTCGTCTCCACCGGGTTCGTCCAACATGGCTTCGACGTCACTGACGTCTTCACCCAACTCCTGTCCCATTTTCTTCATGAGTCTGGCGACGCTCCGGGGATCCGATTCATCGAGTCCGCCGAGGGTGGTGGGATCGGCAAGTGACTCGAGCCTGGCCTCCTCCGACTTGGGAGCGGAAAATCGTGAGAGGAGGCGATTCATCCTTGAGCTTCCACAGTGGCGGCATTGCACCGGATCGACTCGGTGGGGGGCCAATATCAGAATCGCATTGCGTTTCGTGCAGTCTTGGCACAGGTACTCATAGATGGGCATAAAGTTGACCTTTCAATTCAATGACTTGAAAATGGATAGGGTGCTGGAGATTGCGTTCGATCAGGGATCAGATTCTGGTCGATGGTTCGCGCCAAGGTGAGGACGAAGACGTCGGCTGAACCGGATCGGCGCAAAGTTCTGGCACATTCGTTGACAGTCGTGCCGGTTGTGAAGACATCGTCAATCAATAAAATACGTTTGTTCATGAGCTGAGTAGGATGCCGTACCGCAAATGCGTGGCGAAGATTTTTGAGCCGGCTTTTGCGGGAGAGGGAGGTCTGAGGTGCGGTGCAGGTGGTACGGACCAGATTGGTGTACGAAATGGAAATATTCAGATGTCGTCCGATCTGATCAGCCAGCAGCAGTGCCTGATTGAACTCTCGCTGGCAGAGCCGCGCGTGGTGCAATGGAACCGGTATGATCAGGTCGATGGTATCCAGCTGTGGAAGTGTGGTGAGCATCAAGTTGGCAAGGGGTGTCACGAGGGAAACCTTGCCCTGGTACTTCAACAGGCGGATCGCATCTTGGAGGGGAGGGGTGTAGGGATATAGTGTCCAGGCTCGTGTGTAGGAAGGTGGACGTTCAACGCAGGCGTAGCACAGGTGCTGCGGGCTATAGGCAGTCGCCACTCCAGAAACAAATGGTCGATCACATCGTGCACATCGAGCTGGGGGCATCGACTGAAGCGCGCTCCAGCAGCCGGTACAAAAATGAGGGATGAGGTCATCTGCCAAGGGTGCACCACACACGACACACTGAATTGGGAAGAAAAAGCGCGTGACACGACGTAGGAATGTTGAAAGTAGAGGAAAGGCAGCCATGGCAGCCAGAGATGAATCCTTGCGCTTGTTTCATTATGGCGAAGCGGCAGCTCCTGTCAAGGTTGTCCTGTTCCGAAGGGGTGTGTTATAGGAGTACGCGTTTCAGAAGATCTAGGACTGTGTCGTTCAGGAGCATGTGGAGTCGGTGGTTACGATCAGAGGGCTTTCCAAGACGTACTCACGCGGTGAGGCCATGGTGACCGCCTTGCACGATGTGGATCTTGAAATTCGGCAGGGCGAATTCTGTGCGTTTGTCGGTCCTAGTGGGTGTGGGAAGAGTACCCTTCTCAATCTTGTCGCTGGGCTGGATCACCCCACTTCGGGTGACGTTGTGATTGATGGACGGTCCACGAGCACGCTGAACAGTCAGGACTGGACGACGATGCGGCGTGAAACAATCGGAATTGTGTTTCAAGCCTTCCATCTTGTTCATGGACTGACGGCTGAAGAGAATATCGCACTCCCGTTGATGTTGCGGGGAGACCAAGGACGTGATATTGCTGCACGGGTTGATGATCTGTTGCATCGGGTTGGTATGAGTCATCGGCGCCGCCATCGTCCAGGTGAGCTCTCGGGTGGCGAGCAGCAACGAGTGGCGATTGCGCGGGCATTAGTCCACCAACCACGGCTTCTATTGGCTGATGAACCGACAGGTAACGTGGATTCGCATCAAGGTGCAGAAATCATGACGCTGATCCGTGGGCTCGCCCAGTCTGGGGGACAGACGGTGCTGTTGGTGACTCATAGCACACAGGCCGCGTTCGCGGCTGACTATACGTGGACGATGCGTGACGGTAGACTGGTTTCACGCACGACCCCTGTTACTCAATCGGTTTGCCCATCATGAACCTCTCGACGACGATTGCAGGCGTGATGTTCCCCAGCTGTTTTATGAATGCAGCCGGTGCGATTTGTGTCACACGAGAAGAATTGGAGGCCCTCGGAGGGTCCGCCGCAGGGGCGATCGTCACAAAGTCGATGACGATTGAGCCGCGTCATGGGAATCCAGAACCGAGATATTATGGGTTTCCGGGAGGCTCCATCAACTCCATGGGATTGCCGAATCTTGGTTATCGAGCATATGCTGAATTAATTCCACAGCTCAAACGATTTGGCAAGCCCGTCATTGCCAGTGTAGCCGGACTGACGGAGGACGATTTTCCGACGATTGCCGAAATGATCAATGCCGTACAACCGGATCTTATTGAGGTAAATTTATCCTGTCCCAATATCCCTGGGAAACCGCAGATCGGGTATGACCCGGATGCCTCTGAACGAGTACTCAAGAAGGTGCGTCCAAAGATCACTGTTCCCATGGGGGTCAAGCTGCCGCCCTACTTTGATCCAGCCCATCATCATGCGATGGGGACCATGCTAGGTCGATGTGGAGTGGACTTTCTGAACCTGATTAATTCAGTCGGCAATGGACTCGTGGTTGATTCGGAGCGGGAAACGGTCGTGATCAAGCCGAAAGGTGGATTTGGTGGATTAGGCGGACGCCTGATCAAACCTGTGGCGTTGGCGAATGTCCGTGCCTTCTATAAGATCTTTGGAGAGAAGATGCCCATCATTGGCACGGGTGGAGTGATGGATGGCGGTGATGCGTTTGAACATATTCTCTGTGGAGCATCGGCGGTGCAGGTTGGAACAGTATTGGTGGAGGAGGGGTTGGACGCCTTCCGTCGTTTAGAGACAGAACTCGGGGCGGTATTAACCCGAAAGGGATACCGATCGATTCAGGAGTGCCGCGGACGTCTCAAGGAGCTCTAGCTCATTTGGTGCCGAAGTTGCGCGGCAAGAGATTTTGCTGCAATGCTTGGCGTAGTAGCTGGGCCACGTTGCGAACGTTCAGCCGCCGCATCAAGTTGAATCGGTGGACCTCAACCGTCCTGACACTGATCCCCAACGATCCGGCGATTTCACGATTTGTATGGCCGAGTGCGACGAGTCGCAAGATTTCACGTTGCCTGGGGGTAATGGACACTGCAGACTTAGGGGGGCGGGTGGTTCGTACGAGATGTTTGGATGCTTTTGCTGCTGTGCGAGAGTGTCTTGCCATTGGTGCTCCTTCTGTATAAGTACGCGTCAGTCTAGCAAACGGTCCTCAGCGTGTAAACGAAACTCAGAGAATTTGCAGAAACAGGTTGGGATGGTCAGCTTCGGGTGGTCAGTCTCTGGTGCGTGTCCCTCGTGGTTCCGCTTCTTCTACCTTCATGCTGTCCTTTATTAAAGTCGTTCTTCTGATTCTTCTCTCCCACCTGCGACAATGGCCATTGCGGACCGCACTAACGATCGGCGGTGTGGCCCTTGGAGTTTCAGCATCCGTGGCCGTGCGTACGGCCAATGTGGATGTGCTGAGCTCATTTGAGCAAGCGGTGCTGACCGTGGCCGGTCCGACCACCTTGGAGGTGGCAGGAGGTGAGGCAGGTCTTGATGAGCGACTGATCACGCACCTACGTACTGTTCCCGGCGTGACCACAGTATCTCCCGTAATTCTTCAAACCGCCGTTCAAATGAGAAGGGATCAACCTGAACAGGCGATTCAAGTGCTTGGTCTGGATCTCTTGGCTGAATTCAATACGAGAGGGTTTCGTGTGAGTCAGCCGGCTACCGAACGCCAGATGCTTGACATGATCCATCCATACTCCGTGTTTATCGGGGAAAAACTGGCGACCGAATGGAACCTGTCGGTAGGAGATGAGGTTCATCTTCTCATTGGGACCGGCAGCTGTCGTTGCCGAGTCGCAGGAATTCTTCACGGCGAATCAGATCAACGTTCGTCCTGGGAGCGTCTGGCGGTCATGGATATTGCTGCCGCTCAGGTGACTTTTGGCATGCTTGGTCAGGTCGATCGGATTGATCTTGTGACCGATCCAAACCTGTCTGTTGATGAGGTGGCAGAGAAGGTACGAACGGTCTTGCCGCCACACGTGACGGTCGAGCGACCGGTGAACCGGACGAGTCAGGTCGAGCAAATGATCAGTGCGTTCCGCTTGAATCTCACGGTGCTTAGCTGGGTCGGCCTGTTGGTGGGGATGTTTTTGATTTACAACACCATGGCCTTCGCCGTGGCACAGAGACGACGGGAAATTGGTATCTATCGAGCGGTGGGAATGACTCAAGGGCGGGTGGCGCTGTTGTTCCTCATTGAGGCTGGGCTATTCGGTATCTTGGGAGGTGTTGTTGGAAGTATCGCGGGAATGGTGTTGGCGCAGCAGCTGATCGCATTGCTGAGCCGAACCATCTCAGATCTCTATGTTCCGGTGAGTGCTGGTGGAGCAGGGTCATTGTGGG